>Ga0302302_1001283_pt1 | contig 15023 bp, 13 predicted proteins | sample III_Palsa_E1_3_FD_198766 | JGI IMG/M metagenome (GOLD analysis project Ga0302302, IMG submission 198766) | Peat permafrost microbial communities from Stordalen Mire near Abisko, Sweden - III_Palsa_E1_3 | ecosystem: Environmental > Terrestrial > Soil > Palsa > Peat permafrost | place: Sweden...
ATCAGCGCTTCCTTGCTGCCGAAGTGATAGTTGACCGCTGCGAGATTGACCTCGGCGCGCGAGGTAATCTGACGCAGCGACATGGCCTCATAGCCGCATTCAATGAACAACGTTTCTGCGGCGTCGAGGATGCGAGACTTCGTGTCGCCGGTGTGCCGGCCTGTCGTACGAACTGCCATGTTGCGCTCCCAATGCCGGTCACCCGGCCGCGAACAAGCGATTCAAATGCGCATTTGAAACGCGCGTTTTTTTCAGGATAAGAAGGATTTGCATCATCGGGCAAGGGCTCTCTGTGGACGGACTCCTCTAAAAGGGCACCGCTGCGGTGCATCAAATGCTTCGGTCACCGCTGGGGTTGCCATTTCGGTTGTCGAATAAAAAAGGCCGTTCCGATAGCAATCGGAACGGCCTCGCGGTACTGCCTGGCATGGCGGCCTGTGGCCGCCTATAAGTGTGTTTCGGTACTGCTGATACTAAACCGCTGCAACCTCTTTGGCAGATTGTGTCATATCTATGCCTCGTCGTTCACGACTAAACGGAATCAGTACTGCAATTACCACGGCGACGATACCGATCACCACGGCCATGATGAGCGCATAGTTGTTGCCGTGCCGCTCGGCGAGGCCCGCTTGCAGCGGCGCGTTGACCGAGGCGAACAGGTTGCCCAGCTGGTACACGAGGCCCGGGAAGGTGGCGCGGATTTCATCCGGAGAGATTTCGTTCAGATGCACCGGAATCACGCCCCAGGCGCCTTGCACCGAAATCTGCATCAGGAACGCGCCGACCGCCAGCAGCACCGGCGTGGTCGAGAACGCCCACAACGGCAGCACCGGCAGTGCGATCAAGGCCGCGATAAAGATCGCACGCTTGCGGCCGATTTTCTCGGAGATGAAGCCGAAGAAGAGACCCCCGCAGATCGCACCGATATTCAGCACGATGGCGATCAGCGAGACCGTATGCGCGTCGAAGTGATGCTGTTCACGAAGGAAGGTGGGGTACAGGTCCTGCGAACCGTGCGAGAAGAAATTGAACGCGGTCATCAGGACGATCGAGTAGATCGACAACGTGACGTTCTTCTTTAGCGTTGCAAGCAACCCTGGCCTTGCGCGTTTTTCCAGCGTTTTGAACGCAGGCGACTCAGGCACATGTGCGCGCACGTAAAGCACCAGCAGCGCAGGAAGCACGCCGACCATGAACATGCCGCGCCAGCCGATGTACTGATACAGCACGCCGAACACGACCGAGGCGAGCAGATAGCCGCTTGGATAGCCGGCTTGCAGCAGACCGGAGACGACGCCGCGCGATTTGGCCGGCACGGTTTCCATGGTCAGTGCGCCGCCCACGCCCCATTCGCCGCCCATTGCGATACCGAACAGTGCGCGCAGCACGAGCAGCGTGGTGAGGTTGGGGGAGAAGCCGGACAGCAGTTCAAGCAACGAATAACACGCGATGTTGACCATCAGCGTAGGGCGGCGGCCGAATTTATCGGCGAGCCAGCCAAAAATGAGTGCGCCGACCGGACGCATCATCAGGCTCAAGGTGATCCCAAAGGCTACGGTTTTGACGTCAGTACCGAATTCGCTCGCGATATCTTTCAGAATGAACACCATCAGAAAGAAATCGAATGCATCGAGCGTCCACCCGAGATAGGCGGCGATAGTGACGTTTTTCTGTTCCCGAGTCCAACTCATGTCTTTTTTCTCCAAGTCTCCGAACAACCCCTGCCTTACGGCGGATCGCAAGGCGACCCGCGCGCCCCGTGCAGCGGGCTCGCAGGGAGTGTACGCCGACGGTTAAGCGTCTGCATGCTTGAAATGCGGTTTCTCAGTAGATGTCCCTAATGTCCACGCGTCCCCGATCGTTTGCCGGCCGTAGATATATTCATAAAATGAATCAATAAATTATAAAAATAAATTTGCCTCATGCTGTGCTGCGGCATACGATGACGGCATCCGAAATTAGCTTCTATCATTGCTCTCATCATGTCCACCAGATCGATCCCCTCCGAGTCCGCGGCTGACAACCGAAGCCCGTTCGCTGTGCTTGTCAGTGTGACTCTGCTGACCGGCGTCGGCGCGGGTCTCGGCGGCATGCTGCTGGCGCTGTTGCTGCACTGGATCCAGCACATTGCGTTTGGCTACAGCCTCGAGCATGTCATCAGCAACGAGAGTTTTCTGACCGGCGTGAACGGCGCGCCGCCCGAGCGGCGAGTGCTGGTGATGGTCGTGTGCGGCCTGGTCGCCGGTCTCGGCTGGTGGGCGCTGTATCGCTACGGGCGTCCGCTCGTCAGTATCAAGAAGGCGGTCAAATCGGAAGATCCGCGTATGCCGGTGGTCAGCACGGTGATTCATGCGGTGCTGCAGATCGTGACGGTCGCACTGGGCTCGCCGCTTGGCCGCGAGGTGGCACCGCGCGAGATCGGTTCGGTGTGGGCCGGCTGGCTGTCGCATCGCGCGGGGCTGACGGTTGCTGAGCGCCGCATCATGGTGGCGTGCGGCGCCGGGGCCGGGCTTGCCGCGGTCTATAACGTGCCGTTAGGCGGTGCGGTGTTCGTGCTGGAAGTGTTGTTGGGCACGTTCGGCTGGGCCGCCTTGGTACCGGCGGTGGCGACTTCTTCGATTGGCGCTGTGGTCGCGTGGATCGGTCTGGGCAATGAGCATCAATATTCGGTGCCGCAGTTGCTGCTGAGCACGCCGCTTGTGGTGTGGTCGGCGCTCTGCGGACCGATCTTTGGGCTGGCGGCCTGGGGCTTCACACAGTTGACCACGCGTGCCCGCGCTCATGCACCGAAGGACTGGCGGCTGCCGGTTCTGGCGCTGCTCAACTTTGCGATCATCGGTGTGCTGGCCATCGAGTTTCCGCAGTTACTCGGCAATGGCAAGGGCCCGGCCGGTCTCTCGTTCAATAGCGAACTGACGATCGGGCTGGCGGCGGTACTGCTGGTCCTCAAGGTTGCGATCACAGCCGGCAGTCTGCGTGCAGGTGCCGAAGGCGGTCTGCTAACGCCGGGGCTCGCGAATGGCGCATTGCTCGCGATCATTCTCGGCGGGATATGGAACATGATCTGGCCGGGCACGTCTTCCGGAGCTTTTGCGATTGTCGGCGCAGGTGCGTTTCTGGCCGCATCAATGCAGATGCCGCTGACCGCGGTTGTGCTGATTCTTGAGTTCACCCGCGTGAGCCATGACTTTCTCGTGCCCATCCTGCTCGCGGTGGCGGGCTCCGTGTCGACCTTCAAGTTGCTGGCGACTGTGTGGGCGGCGCGCAGCGTGCCGGCTGCGGCGCAGGCGAAGCCGGCGGGGGCGGTGATGGCGAGGTCGGCGGGCGAGGGTTGAGTGGGCTTGTGTCGATAGGTAGCGGCGCGTTTGCCCTGAAGCACCGGTTAGCTGGGCTTAGATACGGTCATCTGTTAAGGCCGATCTTTATCCGCAAAGCCATGCAGTCCTTTAGGAAACACGACAAAAACCAAGAGCCGGCGGACCGCTGCGGCAGGGACTATGCCTGAGTGTATTCGCCGTTCGATAGAGAACGGTGATTTAAGGACTGCTTATCGCGATCACCTTTCATTTTCACGCGCAGCCCCGATCGTAGATCAAGGGAAGCTCAACCGCCTCTATAGAGGTCTTGCAGCCGCGCCGCTTCACCATTTTTCTGTGAGCGCACAAGGTCTTGATAGACTTCCTCGCGGGTTTTGGCATGGAGAGTGGCAGGAACGCCAGACGTGGAGTTTCCAGATATGTCCGGCCCCTCCGAATTGTCCGCGCTGGCCTGAACCCCAGTTGTCGGATTTGCGCTGATGGCCTGCGCATTGGCGTGCCAGGCGCAGGTGCAGAGTAGTCCACCAGCGACGATTAAGGCTGTTTTCATAAGAACCTCTTTTAACTAGCGTTGCCGCAACATCCGGTTGCGACGGGACGAGACAAACCCGGACCGCCTCAAGCACGAAAAGCAATGCGAATGAAAGTCCGGGAGAGGACGGGGCACCGAGGCAAATAAAAGTTACAAGACACCTCGACTCTCGTTTGCCGGTGCTGTCATATCGATTCTCGGTCGGCTTGGGCGCCGTCGCCACCCACGTAGGTAGCCAGGCGGCCGGAATCGACTCCGGAAAGATGTGGGCGCTCCTGGTCTGGCAGACGCATCCAGAACGCTACATTTGTGTGTATAACTTTGGATGGCAGGCTGTTATCCTGTTTGAATTGCACGCTGCCCTATCTGCGGACGGCGAATTTCCTGATCGAACGTCGTCATGAGATCGTCAGACCTCAGGGTGCGCAGGTTCAGCTCGGCGGCTCAGGAGCGCGCGTTCCGTCGGGACTACGCGCGACGGTTCTCCGGACAGCGGAGGCTCGCCATCGCAATCTTCACCGCGTTGTGGGTCGTATTTTCCGTCCGCGACTTCTGCCGATTAAACGTGCTCGATCCCGCTCATCTGCACTCCAAGGAGCTAATTCTCCTGAGAGTCGCCGGAGCGATCGGAATGACGATTCCCGTGCTGTTCTGGACCCCGCGCGCGCTCGATGAACGTTGGGCCGTCGGGCTACTCAGTCTCTGGACGATCAGTTGCTGGTTCGCCGCCCTGAGAACGCTGCAGTTCTATCCGGGCGACCTTGGCTGGCGGGAAGTCTATCCGGTGCTGATGTTCTCGCTTTTCGTGATATTCATGGCCTTTCGGCTTCGGGTGATCACGGCGGCTTGGCTAATCGGGATATGCGTCGTCAGTTATCTGGTCATGCTTTATTTCAAACCCGTCGGCGGGAGTGTCGAACTGCGCGTGGAGTCGGTGGCGGCGCACGCCACGATCCTGCCGATCATGTCTGTCGTCGGCGTGCTGCTCAGTATCCCGCTGGAACGTGCCGCGAGGCGCGAATTCATATACCGGAGCACCTTGCGCGCGGCCAAGGCGCGCGTCGAAGCGGCGTCGCGCGTGGTCAACGAGCAGAACAGACGCATGCAAGAGCTCGTCAGGGAGAAAGAGCGATTCTTTTCATCGGCGTATCACGACATCCAGCAGCCTCTCGCCGCAATCAACCTTTTCATCCGAAGCGCCCGGACGAGGATCAGGGACGGATACGCCGTGGATCGCGAGCTCGATGTCATCGAGGAGACCGCGTCCGACATCCTCGACATGTTCAAGGACATTCAGGACTACAGCGAGCTGGGCTCATATGTTCCCCATGTCGTACCCGTCGATACCCACGGCCTATTGACCGAGGTCTTCGAGCAATACCGGGAGACAGCCCGATTGCGTGGCATCGATCTACGAATCGCGGGGCGGCGAGGGTACCCGCCGTCCATCGAGACCGACCGATCGCTCTTCAAGCGGTCCGTATCGAATCTCGTATCGAACGCGATCAAGAACACGTCATCGGGTGGCGTTGTGCTTGGCTGGGTGCAACTGAATGAACGGCTGCGCGTCGATATATGGGATACCGGCATCGGTATTGCGCCAGCCCATCGGGATGCAATCTTCTCCGAGTACTATCAGATCAACAATCCGGGGCGCGACCGTTCGAAAGGGCTGGGACTGGGGCTGTCGATTGTGCATCGTGCGATCCATATTCTGCCGGGACACGGCATGAGTTTCGCCTCCGTGGAAGGGCGCGGATCGCGCTTTTCCCTTTACGCCACGGTTTCGGCATCAATCCCGACCGTCGGGGCAAATGCTCAGGATGGCAACGTCTACACGCCGGATCTCACTGGCACGTTCATGCTCCTGTGCGACGATGAACCTACTGTCCTCGAAGGCCTCAGGCGTCTTTTCTCAAGCGCGGGCGCGCTCGTGCAAGCTGCCGAGTCGATGGCTGGATTCGAAGCCATCCTTGCCGATGACAGCCGCATTCCCGATCTCATCGTCGCCGATATCCGTCTGCGCGAAGGAGCCACAGGCAAGGCGGTTGCTGATCGGATCAGGCGTCACTTCGCGTGGGCAGGCGTTATTCCCGTCGCATTTATCACGGGCGAGTTGCTGTCCGATCACGTCCTTCGCGATTTCCCCGAACCGTTCGTGCTATTGCGCAAGTCCTCCGCCCCCGAAGACCTGCTGACGGAGATCAGCCGTTACGTGACCGCTCGGCGGAAGATTAATCTCGATCTCGCGAGCGATCAGTGACTGAAAGCGTCCCGAACGTAATGCCCTTCTCTGCCAGCATCACAATGAGTTCTGTGCGGCGCCGCAAGTTGAAGTGCGCGAGCAGATGGCTTATGTATTTGCGAACCGTGATGTCTTCGAGCCCCATCTTCGACGCGATGACTTTGGAAGGCAGACCGCGCACGAGCCACGCGAGCGTTTCGAACTCACGGGGCGTGAGTCCCAGTCCCGGGGCATCCCAAGGCTCAGCGCTGTCGTTCAGCTGCGCTTTTCCTGATTTGCGTGCCTGTGCCTCGTCCGTGCCTACTGCGCGTTTCAGCCCGACGATGCTCGCCGCGGGCAGGAACACGCCTCCCGAGAGTACCGCAACGATCGCGGCATGCAGCGCCTTCGGCGAAGACGATTTCGGTACGTAGCCCATTGCGCGGAGTTCGATACATCGGCCGACAGTCTCCACCGTCTCGTCGGCCGATACAATTACCACCGGCGAAGCGGGCCACGCGGCTTTCAACTGGCTGAGCGCGTCGCATCCGTGGCCGTCGGGAAGTTCGAGATCCAGAAAGACGATGTCCGGATGTTCCGTGACTGCGAGATTGACGCCATCCGACAACGTGCTCGCCTCAAGCAGTTCGACATCTGGATACAGCTCTTTCAGAAGCAGTTTCAGTCCCGCTCTGAAGAGTGCGTGGTCGTCGACGAGCAGTACGCGCATGCAACGCTCCCAGAAGACATTCCGCGTTAGAACACTCTCACCGGGTGGCCATGGCTACATATGTGGCGCTTTAAAAAAATGATGGTACACGCGCTGCACTTGCAGGCCGAATATTTGTCAGCGCATTGCCAAAAGTCGGCGGATTTCGCCTGATAAAAGGCGATGGTTGAGGCTCGCCAAAAGTTCTGGCGGGCGATCTTCACTTTGGCGGCGGCGCGAATATGAGCTCGCGCTGCAAGCGTATGCGAAGCTTCGGCCCCTGAACAGGCCGCGGGCCGCGGGCCGGGTGCCACCTAATCGACAGCTTCAAGGCGTAGTCATTTACTCCTTCGAGTGACTCAGCAGGTCATCGAGGGAGCGATCGTTGGAGAAGACGAGCGCTTCTTCCCGAATTTTTGTGGGCATCAAGCTGGGGCAGTTGAAAGTCAGATATCCTCGTCGAGATTGTCGCGATACCTGCGTGAACCGGGTTTTAGTGCCGTCCACGATTTTTTTGAGGCTACCTGTCCGTCAGCATGCTGCCCGCGCGTCATTGTGATGGCGGCCCAAATGTAATTGACCCGCCTCAACCCCATGACGGAGGCTCAAATGCAATACCTGTTGATGATCTATTCGGAAGAAAATGGCTGGAACCAACTGACCGACAGCGAGCGGCAGCAAGGGGTCGCCGCGTATCAGGCGTACACCGAGTCGTTGAAGAAGGCGGAGGTGCTGGTGGGCGCGAACCGGCTGCAGCAGACGAACACGGCCACTACGGTGCGGCTCGTCGACGGCAAGCCACAGGTGCTGGACGGACCGTATTCCGATTCGAAGGAACAGCTCGCCGGCTACTACCTGATCGACGCACCCAATCTGGACGCGGCGATCGCGTGGGCGGCGCGTTGTCCCGGTGCCGCCCACGGCCTCATGGAAGTGCGCCCGGTCTGGACTGCCCCGTACGACGCGCCATCTGCTGCATGAGTCCGTCCGGCGGCGAGCGCGGCGCTGAAGTTGCCGCGCATTCGGTTGCCGAGGCGGTTGCTCGCCGCAGCTACGGCAAGCTCGTCGCGCTGTTGGCGATGCGCACGCGCGACGTCGCCGCGGCCGAGGACGCGCTGGCCGACGCGTTTGCAGCCGCGCTCGCAGACTGGCCGGAGCGCGGCTGCCCAGCGAATCCCGAAGCGTGGCTGATGACGGTTGCGCGCCGCCGGGCGATCGACGGCGCGCGCCATCGCTACGTCGGCGACGAAGTGGCGAACCAGCTCACGATCCTCGCCGACGAGATCGACGAGCGTGAAGCAGGCGCGTTACCCGACCGGCGGCTTGCGCTGTTGTTCGCGTGCACGCACCCTGCGCTGGATGCCGGAATTCGCACGCCGCTGATGCTGCAGGTGGTCCTGGGGCTCGAAGCGAAGACTATTGCGTCCGCATTCCTGATGTCGCCCGCCGCGATGACCAAGCGCCTCGTGCGGGCGAAGACCAAGATCCGGGAAGCGGGCATTCCCTTCAGCGTGCCCGAGCGCGAGGAGTTGCCTGGCCGGCTCGCTGCAGTGCTGGAAGCGGTCTATGCCGCGTATGCGGAAGGGTGGACCGACCCGGTCGGCGGCGATACCGTGCGGCGCGATCTCGCCGGCGAGGCGCTGTTTCTTGCACAACTGCTCGTCGAACTGCTGCCCGGGGAGCCAGAGACGCTTGGTCTGCTTGCGCTGATGCTGTATGCGCAGGCGCGGCGCGATGCTCGACGCGATGCGGCTGGCGACTATGTGCCACTGTCGGCTCAGGATCCGCAGACCTGGAACACGCCGATGATCGACACAGCAAACGCACTGCTACGGCGCGCGAGCGCATGCAACGCAATCGGACGCTTTCAGCTCGAGGCCGCGCTGCAGTCGGCGCACGTGTACCGCTGCCGCACGCATCGCCCGAACTGGGATGAGATCGTGCAACTCTATGATGCGCTGCTCGCGATTGCTGCGTCGCCGGTGGTCGCGGTGAACCGCGCGCTCGCGCTGGCGGAACGGGACGGCCCGCAGGTGGCGCTCGACGCGCTCGAGCCGTATGCGGACGATCCGCGGCTGGTCGACTACCAGCCGTACTGGGCCGCGCGCGCCGATCTGCTCGCACGTGCCGGCGCGACCGTCGAAGCGCTCGGCGCGTACGATCTCGCGATCGGACTCGAACGTGATCCGGCCGTGCGCCGGTTCCTGCAGCGCAAGCGCATCGATCTGTCATCGGCGAAAAGTTAGATTGTCGCCTTGCGTTTGCCACGCGAGGTTGCAAGCCGCGCGCTAACACGGCTCAGACCTCCGGCCTTGTCGCAACACATTCACCTTGGCGCAGCCCGAAATACTGACCTCGATTGCGCACCCCCGGTCTTCAAAACTCCTGATTGGTTTGACGTAGCACGGTTTCCTTCGCGGTTCCCGACCTGAGCGATGAAGCGCGGCGGTGCCGCCGCGATACCGTACAAAGTCCCTTTGAGATTGACGTCGATCATTGCATCCCATTCGTCCGTCTTCACCTCGGACATCGGGCGGATCGGCATCAATCCCGCGTTGTTGATGAGCACGTCGAGCTTGCCGAAATCGGCGACGACGGTGGCCGCGACCGATTCCATCTGCTGTTTGTCGGTCAGAGGTGTTCATCGCCGCGCGCCTTCAACGGCGCGCGGTTTTCACTTCGCGGAAAGCGCCGGGTGCTTAAGCAGAAGGGCCGCGGCTGGCGACGAGGACGCGGGGTTTTGTCCCGTGATCAACAGACCGTCCGCGATGACGTAAGGCGCCCAGTCGTCGGTCTTCGAATAAATGCCACCTTTGGCCTTGAGCTCGTCTTCCACGAGGAACGGCACGATGTCGGTCAATCCGACTGCGGCTTCCTCGGAGTTGGTGAAGCCGGTGACTTTCTTGCCTTCGACGAGCGGAGCGCCATCCGGCGTGCGGACGTGGCGCAGCGCGCCAGGTGCGTGGCAGACCAGCGCGACGGGCTTGCCGGCGGCAATGAAGGATTCGAGCAAGGCGATCGAGTTCTTGTCTTCAGCGAGATCCCACAGCGGGCCATGACCGCCCGGATAGAAGACCGTATCGAAGTCCGCCTGTGAGACGCTGTCGAGCTGCACCGTGGCAGCAAGTTGCGCCGTAGCCTCCGGGTCAAGTTCGAAGCGGCGCGTCATCTCGGTCTGATTGGCCGGCTCGTTGCTCTTCGGGTCGAGCGGCGGCTGGCCGCCCTTGGGTGACGCCAGCACGATTTCCACACCGGCGTCCTTGAACGCGTAGTAGGGCGCGGCAAGTTCTTCAAGCCAGAAACCCGTCTTGCGGCCTGTGTTGCCCAGTTGGTCATGCGAGGTCAGAACCATCAGTACTTTCATGTTGCTTCTCCGTCGGGCGAGTGAATCGGTCAGTGAATCGTTTGCTTATAGTAGACCAGTCGTATAGCACTTGGGCCCAAAAAAAGCACTTCCGGAGAAGTGCGCTTGCCCACCCGATTCTTCAGGGAGCAAGGTGGAGCATCTGCCGCGTTGTCATCAATGCCATTTCGAAGGGCGCCACGTTGCGAACGATCTTGACCATGATGCTGGCGCCCAGCCAGAGTTGGTAAAGACTCTGCGCGACGCTCTGCGGATCGCCCTCGATCGAAAGCGAGCCCTCGGCCACCCCGGTTTCAATGGCCCGCGCCAGCCGGCTGACGATTCCCGCCGTGCCGCGATTCAGCGTGGCGCGCATCGCTTCCGACATGTCCGCCACTTCGGCGCCCAGCTTGACCGCGAGACATTTGCCCTGGCAGTCGTAAAACGACTGGGTTTCCTGCCAGATCCGCCAGTAGTTCATCAACCGTTGCGCCATGTTCAGACCGGCCTGAGCGAGCGTTTGGTCGAGGTCGTCCAGATACTCCTCGAAGTAACTCTCGAGCAGCGCTACACCGAACGCATCTTTCGAACCGAAGTAGTGGTAGAACGACCCCTTCGGCACGCCGGCCTCCGAGAGAATCTCATTCAGGCCAACGGCGGAAAAGCCTTTAGCGCCGATCAGCCGTTGACCAACGGCAATGATGTTCTCGCGGACGTCGATGGTTTCGGATGTGTTTGCGGTTGCCATGGGAGGACTTTACCCCGGAGTAGACCAGTCGTCTACAACAATTTTCACCCGCCCTTCAATCACCACCGCACCCCACCATCCCTATCGAAAACCCTGGCGATCAAGCCCTTTCCAAACACGTGCCGACTGGTATCATGACATCATGAGCGCATGAGTGATGAAGTCAGTGTTTGAAGCGATAAAAAACAGCGCTCGTCCGCCCCCGGCGGCCGTAAAGGTGCAAAAAACCTAATGGAGACAGACATGAAAGCTTCAAAGCGCTGGTTAGCCGTCGCCGCGACGACCTTCGCCCTTGCCGCGAGCGGTGCGGCAAGCGCGGCCGATCTGATCGCGATCATCACCCCGTCCCACGACAACCCGTTCTTCAAGGCCGAAGCCGATACGGCCAATGCCCGCGCGAAGGCGCTCGGTTACGACACCATCGTTCTTTCGCATGACGACGACGCCAACAAGCAGATGGAACTGGTCGATACGGCCATCGCTCGCGGCGCCAAGGCGATCATTCTGGACAACGCCGGCTCTGAAGCGTCGATCTCCGCGGTCCAGAAAGCCAAGGCCGCTCACATTCCGTCGTTCCTGATCGACCGCGAGATCAACGCTACAGGTATCGCGGTCTCGCAAATCGTCTCGAACAACTACCAGGGCGCTCAACTGGGCGGCCGCGCTTTCGTCAAGGCGATGGGCGAGAAGGGCAACTATGTCGAGCTGCTCGGGCGTGAGGCGGATCTGAACGCCGCCATTCGCTCGAAGGGCTATCACGACGTGATCGACCAGTTTTCGAACCTGAAGATGGTCGAGCGCCAGTCCGCCAACTGGAGCCAGACAGAAGCGTATTCCGTGATGGAGACCATTCTGCAGAGCCATCCCGATCTGAAGGGCGTGATTGCCGGCAACGATACGATGGCTATGGGCGCTTCTGCCGCCCTGAAGGCCGCCAAACGCGACGACGTGATCGTGGTCGGCTTCGACGGCAGCAACGATGTGCGCGACGCCATCGTGCGCGGCGATATCCGCGCGACCGTTCTGCAACCGGCTGCGCTGGCCGCGACTGAAGCGGTCGACCAGGCGGACAAGTTTCTGAAGACCGGTTCCACCGGCAAGCCGGAAAAGCAATTGATCGACTGCTCGCTGATTACCAAAATGAATGCGAAGAAGCTGGACATGTTCGCGTTGCGCTGAGTTGGCGCAGCCGGGGCATATACCGCCCCGGCCAATGCCGATCATCGTTCGGCCCACCGGGAGGTCCTCCATGAGAGGTGCGCTTTGCGCGGTGCTCGTCGTGGCCGCGACTGCAGGATTGCAAGGATGCAAACTCGTAAAGAACGAACCCGCGAGTGCTCAGGGATCATCGGATCCTTACGCATCGGCGTATGACCCCAACACCGCAGTCGCGTCGATGTGGGCAACGAAGATCGTGCCGGACATCGAAAAGCGCGCCACCGCTTACGGCACGCTGCGCGATGCCGTGAGCGCCGATGCGGACGCCGCGGGCAAGAAATACGGCTATCGGGGCAAGGACGACGGCGCGCCGTGGAATTTCCCCACCACGCTGCACGGCAAGATCGTCTCGGTCGATACGTCCTCGAGCGAGGGGACGTTAGGCGTGGACACGAGCGGCAGCGGCAAGGCCGATGTCATCGTCGATATCGGTCCGACGCTGCTTGGTACCGCTTTGCGCGACTCGCTCGATTTCGTGTCGTTTTCCGATTTCAAGAACCAGATCGATTACGCCCGCTTTGGCACTGCGTTGAACGCCTACGCGGTGACGCATGTAATGACGCCGCTGCCGCGTCAGGGTCTGCAGGGCCAGCAGATAACGGTAACCGGCACGTTCTCTTTCGACGGCACCAGCGACCAGCCGGAAGTCGTGCCCGTCTCCATCGCGCTTGGGGATAAGCCATGAACGCGCCGGGCAGCAACAGCAACCGCCACGACAACGACGCCGGCTTCGATGACGTGATTCTCAGCGTCGAGGGCGTGACGAAGGTGTATCCCGGCACGATCGCGCTAAAAGAAGTGAATTTCGCCGTACGGCGCGGTGCGGTGAATGTGCTGGTGGGCGAGAACGGCGCAGGCAAGTCGACGATGATGAAGATCATTGCCGGCGCAGAACAGCCGAGCATGGGCCGCCTGCTGCTCGACGGCGTGCCGGTCGAACTCGCCAGCAGCGCCGAGGCGCTGCGGCACGGCATCGGTATCGTGTACCAGGAACTCAACCTGTTTCCGAACCTGTCGATTGCCGAGAACGTCTTTATTGCCCATGAAATCACCCGTGCCGGCATCGATATCGACGCCGACGCGCAACGGGCGAAAGTGCGTGAACTGCTCAAGCGACTCGAACTCGACGTGAGCCCGGACACGCTGGTGGAGGACTTGCGCATCGGCCAGCAGCAACTGGTGGAAATCGCCAAGGCGCTCGCTCACGATGCCCGCATCCTGATTCTCGACGAACCGACCTCGGCGCTGAGCGCCGCTGAAGTCGAGGTGCTGTTTCAGGTGATCGCCGACCTGAAGTCGCAGGGCGTTTCGATTGTCTATATTTCGCACCGGCTGGAGGAGCTGATCCGCATCGGCGATTACATCACGGTATTGCGCGATGGCCGCATCACCGGTCATCAGCCGATGGCGCAGGTCGACGTGCCATGGATCGTGCGCATGATGGTGGGCCGCGATACCAAGGATTTTTCGCGGCCCATTGGACATGAGCGTGGTGCCGAGGTGCTGACTGCGCGCAACGTCTCGTTGCCGCGCAAAGGCGGCGGCTTTCTGGTCGATCACGTTTCGTTGACGCTGCACGCAGGCGAGATTGTCGGCATCTACGGCCTGATGGGTGCGGGACGCTCGGAGTTGTTCGAGTGCATCCTCGGCTGTCATCCGCATGCCGGTGGCGAGATCGTGCTGGCGGGCCAATCGCTGGCCGGCAAGCCCATCGCGCGACGCGTGGCCGATGGCCTCGCACTGATACCGGAAGATCGCAAGGCCGACGCGCTGCTGCCGATTCTCTCGGTCGGCAGCAACATGACGCTGTCGAATCTGGCGGCGTTTGCACGTGGCTTCGATATCCGCACACAGCAGGAGCGCGCGTCGATCCTCAGCTACATCCGCGATCTCGCGATCAAGGTGGCGGACTGGCGGCTGCCGGTCAGTTCGCTATCCGGCGGCAACCAGCAAAAGGTCGTGATTGCGCGTGCGCTGATGACCTCGCCGAAGGTATTGCTGATGGACGAGCCGAGCCGCGGGATCGACATCGGCGCGAAGGCGGACATCTTCAAGGTCATGCGCGATCTTGCCGTCAAAGGCCTCGGCATCCTCTTCGTCACGTCCGATCTGGAGGAGGTGAAGGCGCTGTCCGACCGGATTCTCGTGATGTCGAACGGCAGGATTACCGCCGAATTCGATGCGGCCGAGGCATCCGATAACGAGCTCGTGGCGGCCTCGGCAGTGGGGCATCGTACGGGGCACGGTACGGCACCGCAGCCGGGACAAGACGGACACGACGGACATGACCGGCTCGCCGCAGCGTGAGCGAGATGGCCCGTTCGCCTCGTCTGAGATCTATACACTGGAGACCCTTCATATGACGGTTGCCATCAAAAGCGTGGTGCCTGCTTCGAGCATCGGCGAAGCGCCCTTGCTGCTTCTGCTGAAACTGAGAACATTTATCGCATTGTTTGCGGTCCTGATCTTCTTCTCGTTCGCGGCGCATAACTTTCTGAGCATTGCAAACCTGCTGATCATGTCGCGGCACGTCGCGTTGAACGCATTTCTCGCGATCGGCATGACCTTCGTGATCGTTGCAGGCGGGATCGACCTGTCGGTCGGCTCGATCGTCGGGCTCTCGGGGATGGTCGCAGGCGGCCTGATTTTGCACGGCATACCGCTTGGCGGGTACACGCTCTATCTCAGCGTACCGGTCGTGATTCTCGTCGCGCTGGCGGCCGGCGTGCTGATCGGCGCACTGAACGGGGTCCTCATTACGCGACTCAACGTGGCGCCGTTTATCGCTACGCTCGGCACGCTCTATATTGCGCGCGGCGCTGCGCTGTTGTCCTCGGGCGGTGAGACCTTCCCGAATCTGACCGGCAATCCGGACTACGGGACTACTGGCTTTCCGCTGCTTGGCAGCGCAACTTTGTTCGGCGTGCCAGGC
>Ga0302302_1001287_pt1 | contig 14987 bp, 22 predicted proteins | sample III_Palsa_E1_3_FD_198766 | JGI IMG/M metagenome (GOLD analysis project Ga0302302, IMG submission 198766) | Peat permafrost microbial communities from Stordalen Mire near Abisko, Sweden - III_Palsa_E1_3 | ecosystem: Environmental > Terrestrial > Soil > Palsa > Peat permafrost | place: Sweden...
GCCCGCAGGCATCACGTCGGGCAAGCTGCGCTTCACGCTCACGGCCTCGGCCGGTACTGTGTTTGCAACGCAAGACGTGGACGGAACCGATGCGACTTTTACGGCAGTTGTCGCGGACACCTACACGGCAACGGCCCAGCGTCTGGACTCGACAGGTGCGAATTTGGGAACGCCTTTCTCGATCAGCGTGACGGTAAGTGCTGCTGGTGCGACCTTTCAGCAGCCGAGCGGGATCACCGCGACGGTGACGCCGTGATAGCCCTGCTGATTTCAGTGCTGAGATATTTTCAGTGCTGCGAGAAGCCTAAAGCGAAACTGCCTGTGGCGATGGTGTCCAGAGTGCAGGAGTGAAGAAGGCCCCTTTCGGGGCCTTTTCTTTTAGAGGTGCTTCTTCGCGAGCGCGTACAGGCGGGAGATGCCTTCCATCAGCGAGGTGTGTTCGAAGGCCTCGAACACGTGGGCGAGTTCGGACTTGGCGATGGTGGCGACTTCTTGGGGAACCGTTTCAACGGCAGAAGGGGCAGTACCAGTCGCAGCGGTTGGCGCAGCCGGGGCAGAGGAAGCGTTTGGGACTTCAGCGACAGGCGCGGCAGCGACAGGATTTTCTACAGCGACAGCGGGGGTTGGGACTTCAGTGCCGGGGGTTTGGGTCTCGTCCATCGTGTTGCTCCTTGAAAGTTATGTGCTATATTTCACACGTTCGTAGTATGCTTTGCACACGATGCAGAAGCAAGTTGTAAGCATTCTCACGCATGGCGAGTCCCAAGGGTAGGGAGGCGGCAATGCCGCGAAACTTCTCGATTCGAATTCGAGACGCCAGTCGTGAGAGTGAATGTGCGCTAAGGTTTCTGAAAAGTACCTGAAGCGGGGTAAGCGCCTCGCCGCTCTCTTCAAATTCAAGAGCAAATGACAAACACAAAAATCCCATCCACGGCAGGGCAACTGGCGGTTCCCGACTGGGATAAGCGTAACGCGTTCGCGGCCGCCTACTTCGAAACGGGCAGCCAGGATAAGGCGATGCTGATTGCGGGCGTGCACCGGAACACGGCTTTGAAGTGGAAGGCGGAAGCGTGGTTCGACAAGGCGCTCAAGGAGTTGAAGCGCGCGGGCGACAAGCATCTCGATGGCCACATCACGAAGATCCTGGCGAAGACCCTGGTCGCGCTTGAGCAGCGAATCGATGAGGGCGACGAGAAGGTGCTCATCACCAAGGAAGGTGTTTTCCGGGCGCAGCAGATGTTGACGGCTAAGGATCTCGCGATTGTGACGGGCGTCTTGTTCGACAAGCGAACCGCGATCCGTCGGGAGCCAGAAGTGGACGACAAGGCGGAAAGCGCACTGGACAGGATCGCGGATAAGTTGAGGCAGTACGCCTTGAACGAGAAGTTGACGGGTAAGGGCGAAGTGGTTGATGTTGAGTCAACCGACGTTAGTGACTTGTGTTGAGGTGACAATGGTAACCACGACCGGGAAAGTTCCGAAGTTGCTGCAAGGCAAGTGCAAATCGACTAAGGGCGCGAAGAAGTGCGTGCACACCAAGTCAGGCGGCGGTAAGTTTGTCGGCTCGGCCAAAGGTGGCAAGTCAGGCGGAGGGCACGGGAAATGACCCAACTAGTAACCAAGCAAGGGTACTACGAGGAGCGCGGCGGTGTAGTGTGGGCTATCGGCAAGCTCATGGCGGTCAACGACTCGCTATTCGAAGCTCAGGAGAAAACGGGGCGCTCTAGCGGTGTGCGCTTAGACTACGCACCGGTGTTCGAACAACTTTCTGTGTTGATAGAGCAACTGCGAACGGCTATGGATAAGGAACAGACGTGATAACGCCAGCTTCAAGCGCGGTGATGCAGACGGCGGCCGGCAAGCGCACGTCCAGTGAGTGGAATAACTTCCTCCGCTGGTATTGCACCTCCGGCAACTTGTATTTCGAAAACCGTGACACCGCCTGGCAGAACTGGCAGACGGTACGCGCGCACATTGACGACGAGAAATGACCTACCGCCGGGTGTATGAAGTCACTTACGTGCACATTGCTCGCGCGACTATCTACGCCTGCTATCGCGCGGTCACGCACTGATGGCGAGCCGCAAGCCTAAAGGCAAACTTGACGTTGCGCTCATCGAAGGCTTCCAGAAGCATTACTTGTGGGAGCGCTTTGACGATTCCGTAGGCACGGCCGACTTCCACCGTACTATGTGGTCTGAAGCGTGCGACCCCGCGAAGAAGCGTTGCGCGTGGGCCGCGCCGCGTAACCACGCCAAGTCAACCGCGATCACGTTCACGTTTGCGATGGCGGCGATTGTGTTCCGCCTGCGCGACCACGTGATGATCGTCTCGGACAGCGAGACGCAGGCTGTACACCAGTTGAAGGAAATCAAGAACGAGTTCTATGAGAACGAGGAGTTGTGCCGGGACTTCGGTTTCCGCGCGTTCCTGAAGGATACCGACGCCGAGATGATTATCGAGTTCGCGGACGGGTACCAGTGTCGCGTCTTCGCGAAGGGTTCGGAACAACGGCTTCGCGGTTTGAAGTGGCGCAGCAAGCGCCCTAACCTAATCCTCGGCGACGATCTTGAGTTCGATGAGATTGTCACAAACCCTGAGCGTTTGAAGAAATTCAAAGATTGGTTCGACAAGCAGTTGCTACCCGGCGGCTCGAAGGATTGCCTTATCCGCATCGTCGGTACGATCCTGTCTTTCAATTCGCTCCTGCAAGAACTGATCGGCGACCCAACGTGGACGACGCACCTGTGGCGCGCGCACCATTCGTTTGACGACTTCTCTGAAATCCTTTGGCCCGCGCGATGGCCAGAAGCGGACTTACGCGCCGAGCGGCAGACGCTTATCAACCGAGGCAAGGCGGACGCCTACTCGCAAGAGTATTTGAATCAGCCTATCGCGGAGGGGAACTCGTTCTTCGACCGCGAGGACATGATCGATATCCCGGGCGACCTGTACCGCGATTGGGAAAGCGATCCGGGTAAGCGCCCGCTTAATTTCTACGCGTCGGTTGACTTGGCCGTGTCCACCAAGCAGCACGCCGACCGCTCGGTGATCACTGTCGCGACACTCGACCCTGATCAGAATCTTGACGTGGTGGACGTGACGAAGGGCCGGTTCGATCCGAAAACGCTTGTTGACCACATCTTCCGCGTGCACGAAGAGTACGAGCCGGAGTTGTGGATTATCGAGTCGGGAGCGATCCAGAAAGCGTTGGGGCCTTACTTGAACGAGGAAATGGCGCGGCGCAACGTGTTCCTGAATATCCACCTGTCGGTTCCCTCCAAAGACAAGGTGACGCGCGCCCGCTCCATCCAGGCACGGATGAAAGCGCGGCGCGTGCGCTTTGATAAGTCGGCAGACTGGTATGATGACGTTGAGCAGGAAATGCTTCAGTTCCCGCGCGGCGCGCACGACGACATTGTGGATACGCTGAGTCAACTCGGCATGGCGCTGGACGAAGTGATAACGCCGCCGACAGAAGACGAACTCGAAGAAGAACAGTACTACGCGGACGTTGCCGAAGGCGGCGCGCAACAAGGGAGAAGCCGTGTCACAGGATACTGAGTGGATCGGCGTTGACCTCGACGGCACGCTCGCAAACCGCAATCACGAAGGCGGCGAGATAGGCGAGCCTGTCCCGGCTATGGTTGACCGTGTGAAGTTGTGGCTGTCGGAGGGCCGCGACGTGCGCTTGTTCACTAGCCGAGCTTACGCGATGAGCACCGAGCAATTAAAGGCGATTAATTCGTGGTTAGTGCATAATCTCGGTGAAACAATCCCGATTACCTGCGAAAAAGATCCAGACATGAAAGAGCTTTGGGACGATAAAGCTGTCCAGGTAATCGCCAACACCGGCCAGCGCGCCGATGGGGAACTCTGATGCGCCTCACGAAGCACCTCTCAATCGACACGATTGTTGAATCGAACAACGTGGCCGAACTCATGGACGACGACGACGTAAAGGCTGTCGGCGAACTGATCCGACAGAATTACGAGAACGATTGCCAGTCTCGCCATGAGTGGGAAGCGCGCTATGCCGAGTCTGAAAAGCTGGTCATGCAACTGGCTGAAGAGAAGTCTTTCCCTTGGCCTGGCGCGGCGAACGTCAAGTTTCCTCTGCTTACTATTGCAGCTTTGCAGTATCACGCTCGTGCTTATCCTGCTCTCGTTCGCGGCTCCACTCCTGTTTCTTGCCGAATTATCGGTCAGGATCCTACGGGGGAAAAGGCCGCCCGAGGAAAACGAGTAAGCGAGCACATGTCCTTCCAGATCATGGAAGAGGATACGCAATGGGAAGATTCGACCGACAAGGCGCTGATCGTGCAAGCCGTCATGGGCTGCTCGTTCAAGAAGACATTCAACAGTTCGAGCGAGAAGCACATCGTTTCTGAACTGGTAATGCCGAAAGACCTGGTGATCCCCTATTACGCCAAGTCACTTGACACCGCCGCGCGCCTCACGCACGTCATCGCGCTCTCGCAGGACGAAGTGGAAGAACGCGTTCGCCGGGGTCTGTTCACCAAGCCGACCGACGAATACGGCGCCGAAAGCGAAGAAGGCGTGCCGCTGCCGCGCGCCATGCCACGCCAGGGCATCATCCAGGAAACGGAGAACAACATCGATGGAATACAGCCAAATGCTGTTGATGAAGACACCCCTATTGTGTTTCTGGAACAACACATGTGGTTGGATCTTGACGGCGATGGCGTACGTGAGCCTTACATTGGGTTCGTTCGCCACGATGATTCTGTTCTGTATCGCCTCGTCGCGCGTTTTGAGAAAGACCGGATCGAGAGAAACAGCAAAAACGAAATAGTCCGCATCGAACCCGAACACTACTTCACGAAGTACGAATTCATTCCGGCGCCGGACGGCTCCATCTACGGCATGGGCTTCGGAATGCTTCTCGGCGCCACCAACGAAGCCATCAACACGATTTTCAACCAGTTGATCGACGCTGGAACAATGTCTAACCTCGGAGGAGGCTTCCTCGCACGCGGGGTGCGCGTGCGCGGCGGTGAGTACTCGTTCCGCCCACAAGAGTGGAAGCGCACTGACTCAAACGCTGCGGATTTGAAAAACGGTATCTTCCCTTTGCCGATTCGGGAGCCTTCCAATGTTCTCTTCTCTTTGCTTAATCTTCTCATCGATTGGGGATCGCGTATTGGAATGGCGACTGACGCGGCTACAGGTCAGAATCCAGGGCAAAACCAGAAAGTCGGCACGACGCAGGCCGTCATAGATCAGGGCGAAAAGGTTTTCAACGGCATCTATAAGCGCACGTTCCGCGCTATGAAGAAGGAATTCCGCCTGATCTACCGCTTGAACTACCTGAACCCGCCAGAGTCCGGCAAGTTCGACTACTCCGACGAGTCCGGCCAGGGCGGTTACGCCTTGTGGCAAGACTACTTCGAATCGAACAAAGCCGTCATGCCGGCCGCCGATCCGAACATCGCTTCGAAAGAAAAACTCTTCCAACGCGACATGCAAGTGCGCCAGATGGCGGGCTCCATGCCGGGTTACAACCGCGCTGTTGTGGAGCGCCGCGTGCTCGACGACATGGAAGTGCCGAACATCGATGAGATTTTCCCGAAACCCGGCACGCCGGGCGCCGCACAACCGCAGCCGCCTTATCAGGTTCAAGTCGCGCAGATCCGCGCGCAAACCGAGCAGATGAAGGCGCAGGCAAACGACCGCCGGCACCAGTTAGAACTCATGCAGGAAGCCCGCCTCAACCAGGCGAAGGTGATGCAACTCGAAGCCCAGGCGCTCAAACTGCGCGCCGAAGCCGGCGTTGCGCAAAACGATCAGTTGATTGGTCTTATGGACCAGGAATTGAAAGCAGCAAAGCAGTTTCAGGATCAGTTGTCAGGGTCCATTGAGAACTACTCGAAGATTTTCGACCAGATGAGCCAAGCTCAACAAATGCAAGGGGGTGACGGTGGAAGTAAGCAAGGGGCTCCTAACAAGGGAGCAATGGGAGGCGTGGCACCGCCAGGCGGAGACGGCGGCGCACAGGGACTTCCTCAGGGCGCAGGTCAGTGAGTGCAAGAACGCGTGGATGAATGGCGCGTTCACTGACGGCAAGGATGCCTTGGCGTCCGCTATCGCAAACGCAGCAGCCGTTGAGAACGTTCGATTCGCTCAAAAGCTTATCGACATGGACTACGACGATTATTTAACCGCAATGAAGGACGATTAAATGCAAAACACTTCTGGATTTCTCCCGCTCGGCCACCGGCTGATCGTGATGCCTATTTCTGTTCCGAAGATGAGTCAAGGCGGCATCGAACTCGTTGAAGAAACTACGGGACGCGACGAGATGGCGCAAATTAAGGGCCGCGTTATCGCTGTCGGCGCCGGCTGCTGGAAGGACCAACGCACAACAGAAGACTGGTGCAAGCCCGGCGATCAAATTGTCTTCGGCAAGTACGCCGGAATCCAATGGCTCGGGCACGACGGCGGCAAGTACCGCATCCTGAACGACTTGGATGTTGTCGGTTTGGAGGTGGAAAATGGCGCTTGATAACGAAAACGCGCAAGAAGGTGTTGACAAAGATGATATTCCGGAATACCGTCCCAACGGTGAAGCTGACGATACGCCAAATGCGGACGCAAGCGACGCTGAGGAACAGGCCCGTGCTCTAGGGTGGGTTCCTGAAGAGGAGTACACCGGCAACCCCTCCAAGTGGGCGGATGCTGACACGTTCCTCGAAGTCCACAGCAAGAATAACGGCGCGCTGCGCAAGGCAGTTGCCGCCCAGGCAAAAGATCTCGCGGATTTGAAGCAACAGATGCGCGGCATGGATAGCGCGCATAAGAAAATCTTCGAGATTCAAATCAAGAAGCAACGGGATGAGTTCGACCAACAGGTCGCTTTTCTCAAAGCGCAAAAGCGGGAAGCACTGCGATCCGGGGAACACGAAACGGCAGCCGATATCGATGAACAACTCGACGGCTTGCGCGAGCGTGGCCCTGACCTTCCGGAAGCTCCGCAACAAACCCCAAATGCTAATGGCCTGATGCCCAACTGGCGTGAGAACAAGGTTCTTGCAACGTGGGCGGATCGTAACGTGTGGTTCGACAAAGACGAAGACATGTCGGCGTATGCCGGCGCGATGGGTCAGAAGATTCGCGCTGAAAACCCCACCATGCCCTTCCCTGAGTTGCTAGAGGAAGTTACGGGCCGCGTGCGCCGTGCTTTCCCCCACAAGTTCGCGGGCGGCCGGCGAAGCCCCGTAGAAGGCGGCACGCCGGGCGAGACACAGGCAGCGCGCACAGGCAAGACTTACGCGGCATTGCCGCGCGATGCGAGAGCAGCGTGCGACGAAGCAGTGGCCGAAGGCAACCTGACGCAAAAGGCATGGGTGGATTTGTATTACGGATATGACGACCGGAGGAAGAAATGAGCAGCCGCGAACGCTTGGAAGCATTGGCAAAAGGTAATTCGGACTTGGTGGGCGACGCGCCAGCGGCGCGTAGTCAGGCGGATCGTGACGTTAAGGAAAAGCCCGCACGCGTGCGTGGCGTCTTCAATGGCACGAACAAGAAGCTCGACGTTCTCTCGGAAATTCCGGGTTACGTCATCCGCTGGTTCAACGACATGCCGGGCCGCGCCGACCGCGCACAGACTGGCGGTTGGGAGTTTGTCACCGCCGGCGAGGTAGCGCAAGCCGACAGCAACAAAGTCGTGGAGCGCAATTCCGACGTCGGCAACAAGGTCCGCGCCATTGTCGGCACGACCGAACAGAACGAACCGCTGTACGCCTACTTGATGAAGATCAAGAAGGAATGGTTTGAAGAAGACCAGATGGACGGCAAGACCAAGATTATGAACTCCGAGGCGGAAATGATGCGCAGCGGGGGCCTGAACACTGATCGTATCGGTGAAAAGTACCTGCCGGACCAACGCAAGCAAGCCCTGTCGATTCGTCGGGACTCGTTCGAGCGCGGCGGCAGTTTTAGTTAACCAGGAGAAACAAGCATGGCAAACATTGTTGCCCCGCAAGGGTTTCAGCCGGTACGAGGCATCAATACGTACCAAGGGCAAGTCAACGTCTACTTCATTCCATCCACCGATGGTTCGATCTACAGCATCGGTGACATGGTGAAATCGGCGGCGAACGGCGATCCGAACGGCATTCCCGCTGTTCAGAAATCGACGGGCGCAAGTGGCGAGTTCCAACGGGGCGTCATTGTTGGCGTGCTTCCGGTTCAGGCAGTCGGTACGCCGTCGCTGATTGGTGTGCCCCTCACGCTTGAGAACATCAACATCCCGGCCACGAAGACGCGCGGTTACTACGTCACGGTGGCAGACGATCCGAACCAGCTGTACGAGATCCAGGATGACGGCTCAGCCGCGCTGACAGCAACGTCGTGCAACAAGAATGCGACGTTCACGCCGGTCAACCCGACTTCGCCGTTGCAGATCTCGGCCACGGTTCTGACGGCTTCGACTGTCGCAACCACCGCAGCGTTCCCGCTGAAAATGATGGGCCTTTCGCAGCGCGTTGCACCTGTCGGCGGCAACCAGTTCGGTACGTTCGCGAAATGGATTGTCAAGATCAACAATCACGAACTCAACGGCGCTTCTGTCGCTGGTGTTTAATCTAAGCCATTAAAGGAGCAACACTATGGCAGGCGGCGTAATTACCACAGGGTCAGAACCGAAACTCTTGTGGCCGGGACTGTTTGCAACATTTGGTCGCGGCTACAACGAAACGGCACAGGAATGGAAACCTCTCGTGGACGTGTTTTCGTCCAAGAAGGCGTACGAAGAAATCGTACAGATCGTCGGCTTCGCGCCGGCGCCGGCGAAGCCCGAAGGCACGCCGACGATGTACGACAGCGAATGGCAGGGTTTCATCACCCGCTTTATCCATATCGCCTACGGCCTGGGTTACATCGTAACCACGGAAGAAATCGACGACAACCTGTACCCCCAGGTCGCGGCAGAACGCGCTGAAGCTCTCGGCTTCTCGTTCCGTCAGACCAAGGAAACGATTGTTGCGAACTTCTACAACAACATGCCCACGGTGAACGGTTCAGACGGCGTGCCTATCATCTCGACGGTTCACCCGTTGCAAGGCGGCGGTACGGGCTCGAACACGCTGACGGTCGCGGCCGACTTGTCGGAAGCATCGCTTGAGGATCTGACGATCCAGATGTGGCTGACCACGGATGACCGAGGAAACCGCATCGCGCTGATGCCCCGTTCGCTGATCGTGCCGGCGCAGGAAATGTTCAACGCGCAGCGGATCTTGAAATCGACGTTCCAAAGCGGCACCGCGAACAACGATATCAACGCCTTGAAGTACCTCAATATGTTCCCTGAGGGCATCAAGATGAACCGGTATCTGAGCGCGCCGCATACGTTCTTCATCCGTACGAACATCATGGCGAAGCAAGGTCCGATTCTGTTCCAGCGGAACCCCATTAAGTACGCGGATGACGGGGATTTCGATACTGGGAATATGAAGTACAAGGCCTACGAGCGTTATTCTGTGGGTATGGCGGACTGGCGCGGCGTGTTCGCTTCGGTAGGTCCGTAAGCGAGACCGGGGCTTCGGCCCCGGTTTTCCGATTAGGAGAGTAAAATGGCAACAAAGAAATCCCGGTCGGTAATCGCCGATCACAGCCCGAAAAAGAAGATGAACCCGAAGGGTTCAATTTCGATGAAAGGGCCTGAGAAATTACTGATGGCGAGCAAACCAGCTCGCGGCGCAGCCAAGAAGACCGGCAGCGCGCGTATCAAGCACAAAAAGACGGTGTACTGATATGAGCAACAAGAAAAATGCTCCTGACGTTCTGCGTGACGGCGCGCGTATCGTGGGCGGTAAAGACAAGTTCAAGGTGATCGAGTCGCCCCCGAACATGACGCACGAAAAAGAACGCGCTGTACTCGTACCCGGCATAGACGCCGCCACGCACTCGCACCTGACAGGTCCGGGCAAGAAACGCTTCGACAGGAACTACTAAATATGGCTTCCAATTCGCAACCGCCCGTCCGCAACCCGAGCGGCAACACCACCGACCAGCCGTTCGGCCCTTTCGCTGACTGCGGCAACGGCAACCCGGCGTTCTACCACCAGTTCTTCGATGATTTCGATGAGTCTTTCGGTACGGCAGGCACGACCGGGCTGTGGACGGTTACGCCTACTCCGGGCACGTCAGCGGTACACCTGGCGGGCGACGGGGGCTTAGCTCTGCTCACCACGGGCGCGACGGCGGGTAACTTCGCTGAAATTCAGCTTCCGGCGGCGAGCTTCGTAGCAACGGCTGCGCAAAAGATGTTTTACGAAGCGCGTTTGCAACTCGCGAACATCACGACTTCGGCGTGGGTAGCAGGCTTGGTGAACACGAACACAACGCCGTTCACGGGCGGGATCACGGACGGTATCTACTTCAGTAAAGCTGCTGGTGCGACGACGATCAACTTGATTGTCGTGAAAGCCTCTGTGGTTTCGGTGACGGTTCCGATTCCTGTCGGCGCCATCGCCAACTACGCCAACGCAACGAACTTTGACTTGGCCTGGTATCTGGACCGTCACGGCGATATTCGAATCTTCGCGAGCAACCAACTAGTCGGCTGGATTCCGCAGTCGGGCACCGGCACTACGTCACCTCCGACAATCGGCCTCGGGCCGGCGGCGCGCGCGACGGCCCCGATCCTGCCTACGGCCAACTTGAACGTCACCTTGGCAGTATCCAACGGTACAACGGCATCCGCCACGACCATGACCACCGATTTCGTTTGCACTTCCAAGGAACGTTAACCATGGCGATCACTTTCCCCGTCCCGCTGATCATTTCGCTTATCGGCGACGGGGAAACCACGTCGCTCGATACCTATCTCGCGCCGCTATTCATCTCTAACGGCCTGCCGGGGACTACGGTTCCTCAGCGCATCGTGTCTATCGCGATGAGTGACGGCAGCGCGGTGACGGGTGCTCTGAACGGGCAGACATTGACGAGCACATTTGGAGCCGCGCCCGCAGACTTGGCGCAGCTTCGGATCTCGGTAACGCTAGGCGTTTAAGGAAAAGACATGGCAGCCGTAATTGTCACCCGTATTTTGGAAGACGGGCCGCGAAACACGATTGTCCTCGTGAACGGGACGGAAGCCGGCGGAAGCACGCCTGCCTACCAGCAACTTGTTCTACCGGCCAACTTAGGGTTCGTGAACCAAGCTACGTTGCAGCGCGCAGCGTCCCTTCGCGTCGATAAGATCGAGTGGGATATCCAAGCGGAAGCTGGCTACCAGGTGAACCTTTTTTGGGACGCTACCGTGCCTGTTGAGTTTTACTCGTGCATCGGCCGCGCCAACAAGTATTTCAAAGACTTCGGCGGCTTGTACCAGCAAGCAGGAATCGCAGGAACGACCGGAGGTATCGGCATAAACACCGCGAACCCCTCAGCCACGGTTGCCTATTCGTTCACACTGGTTTTGAAACTGGTTAAGAACGGCCTTAACCCGGCTTAAACCATGGGCCGCGCGGACTACTACAAAAAAGGCCAATGGCTCGTAATCTGCGATGTCTGCGGCATGAAGTACCACTCCAACGATCTGAAAATGCGTTGGGACGGGCTCATGACGTGCCGGCAGGACTGGAATATCCGCCAGCCACAGGACTTCGTGCGCGGCATTCCCGACCCGCAAGCCGTACCGTGGAGCCGACCTGACGTTGCGCCGCCTTTTACAGGGAATCCGGTTAGTATTGCGATAACGGATTTCTACGGCGCTTTCATGAGCGACTTCACGAACGATATTATCGTTTCGTTCACGACGACGGCACAGCCGATTGGCACGCGTGCTTCTGTCTCTCCGCTGGTTCCGGGTTCGGAACTGGAAATCCAAGATCAACAGACAGTTCCCGGACCTTAACGCATGTCACTTAACTTCGGACAATTCCCAACGCCCACTCTCCCAATTAACGCGGGGGATTTTGTCGTTGGCTACCAGCTTCTCGGAACCAACGGCGTGCCGACGCTCGCTCAATACACGATGCTGCAACTGGCGGGTATCGTAGGCACGCTCATCCCTTCGGAGCCGCCTAGCGGTCCTGCCGGCGGCGACCTGTCAGGCACTTACCCGAACCCGACTGTCAGCGCCGTGCACGCCACCAGCGGCACGCTGTCAGGCGTTGCGGTGACGGCCAGTACAGGTAGCTTCACATCCCTTTCATCAACCAGCGGGGCGCTTAACGGGTCCCTTGGCGCCACAACGCCGAGCACGGCGGCGGTGACCACGTTAGCCGCTACCGGTGCGGTGAGCGGTGCAGGGTTCACCGCCTTGTTTGCCTCCCCGTTCCCGCTCGGGTCAACGGCCCCTGCCAGCGTTGCCGCGACCACGGTAACCGCCAGTAGCACGATCACCCCCGCCCAAGTGGCGGGCATTGTCGGCACGACCACAAACAACAACGCGCAAGCGGGTAGCGTTGGCGAGTACATCACGTCTTCGGTGCCGTCCGGCGTTTCGCTTACGAACTCGACAGCGGCTAATATCACCAGCATAAGTTTGACGGCCGGCGATTGGGACGTGTGGGGGAGCATCACGTTCTCAGGGACCAGTAACGTCACGACTAACTTGCTTTCAAGCATCAACACGACCACAGCAACTTCGGCAGCCGCGCCTTTCGTGAACAATATGGCACTTGCGTACACGACAGGCGCCTCGTACACGTTGATCGCGCCTACGCAACGTTTTTCGCTAGCCGTGACCACAACTATTTTTCTAGTGGCGAACCAAGCGTTCTCAGCCGGGACCATGGCTGGCGGCGGGTACATTTCAGCTAGGCGCCGGAGATAAGCAATGGCAAACATCTTATACGCGAACAACGCTGCCGGAACGCTCGCATCGGGGATCACGAACGCTTCAACTACGTTGACGCTTACGGCCGCGCCAACAGCATTTCCCAGCCCTACGCCGCCGCAAGTGTTTTACGTGACGCTGACTGACGCCGCCACGCAAACGCTTATCGAAATCGTTCAAGTGACAGCCGTATCCGGCAACATTTTTTCGATAGCGCGCGCGCAGGATGGTACCTCTGCGCTCTCGTGGAACGCAGGCGATATCGTTTCGCTGCGCACGATCGCGCTTGAGTTGCGCGGGTTCGAGAACGCTGCAGAAGGTATTTTCACGGGGGTGACGATAACCCCCTCCTCGACGCTAGGGATAACAGGAACCATCACTTCGGATAACGCCAACACCGGCAAGATAGGCGAGTATTTAACGGGCGCTGCGGGTGGCGTGGCCGTCACTTCAGGCGTACCCGTGAACGCCGGTTCCGTGGCGCTCACTGCGGGCGATTGGGACGTAAGCGGAACTTGCCTGTTCAACCCGTCAGCCGTCATGAGTCTTTATTTGGCCGGAGTAAGCACTACGTCAGGGACGCGAAATACCGCTATCGGTAATGAAAACGTCAACACAATAACGACGGGAGCTGCCACGCAGCAGATAATTAGCACGCCCGTAGTGAGACTGAGCCTGTCTAGCCCCGCCACGGCGTTCTTGGTTATAGAAGCCGTCTTCACCGGCGTGTTAGCGGTCCAAGGGTTTATTCGCGCTAGGCGGGTCCGGTAATGACTACCTACACCTTCACCGTCAACCAGCAAACGCTCATTCAGGCGGCTTTTCGCCTGATCGGCCAGTTCAATGATGACTCCCCGCCGCCGCAGACGGACCTGAACAACGCCGCCCAGGCCTTGAACATGATGATCAAGTACTGGATGAGCAAGAACTATCCGCTGTGGTGCGTGACCGACTTGCCGTTCACAGTCGTTCAAGGCCAGATCCAATATCTGATTGGGCCGACGTCGCCCACGGTTGGCCTTCAGGCGTACCGCGTGCTGCGCATCCCGATGGCGCGTATCCAGTATGTGAACGCCGGACAACCCGCGCTTGAAGTGCCTTTGATCCAGCTTTCGCGGCAGGAATACGACCAGCTAGGGCAGAAAGGCGCGCAAGGCACACCGAACAGCTACTACTACGATCCGCAGTTGAACAACGGCGTTTTGAGCCTGTACTTGGCGCCAAACGCTCAAGCGAACATCGTCACCCTCACGTGTCAACGGCCGATAGCTGATGTGCTCAACTCGGGCGACGCTTTCGATTTCCCGATCGAGTGGACAAATCCTTTAAAATGGGGCCTCGCCGAGCAACTTCTCCCGGAGTACTTCGTGCCTGAAAATGTCGCGACGCGGGTAGAGCGTAACGCGAATCGCTACCTCGAAGACATGCTGAACTGGGACCAAGAGGAAACTTCGACTTTCTTTACGCCGGATAGGCGAGGATACGCAAACTACCGTGGCTGATACCCCGCGCATCCCTTGGGCGCAAACCATTTCGACGCGTGATTCCACGATGGCGTTCGACGCCATCATGTATAACTACTACGCGACGAAGAACAGCGACGGCCGGGTGTTTTCCGAACGTCGTTTCGGTTTGCAACCCGCATTCACAGGCACGGCGAACGCCGCGCTCGGTCTTTTCGCTTTCGGAACCCATATTCTTGCGATTATCGGAGCCGCGTTTTACGTTGACGGTGTAGTTCAGGGCGCCGTAGACACGACGAGTCAATACCAGTTCACGCTTACCGGCCAAGGGGGCACGGCAGTCTTTTTGAAGAACAACGCAGCAGCGTACACCTGGAACGGGACTATTCTCACGAAAGTCACGGACGCGAACTATCCTGCTACCACCGTACCCGGTGTCGCGTGGCTTGATGGCTATGTCTTTGTGCTCACACCCGGCGGCATTCTCACGAACAGCAACCTGAATACGCCCGCCACATGGAACGCGTTGAATACGATCAACGGCAGCCTGTCGCCGGACCCCGGCGCCGTCGTCACGCGGCTTTACAACTACGTGGCGTCGTTCGGCTCGTTCTCGGCAACATTCTTCTACGACAACGGTAACGCGACGGGCTCGCCCTTGCTCCCGAACATCTCGGCAGTTGTGAACGTCGGTTGCGCGGTCGGAACCTCGA
>Ga0302302_1001299_pt1 | contig 14916 bp, 9 predicted proteins | sample III_Palsa_E1_3_FD_198766 | JGI IMG/M metagenome (GOLD analysis project Ga0302302, IMG submission 198766) | Peat permafrost microbial communities from Stordalen Mire near Abisko, Sweden - III_Palsa_E1_3 | ecosystem: Environmental > Terrestrial > Soil > Palsa > Peat permafrost | place: Sweden...
CCTTGGTGAGCTGGGCGACTCCGCCTTTGGAGGCTGCGTACGCGGGTACTCGAATGCCTCCCTGGAACGATAGGAGCGAGGCGATGTTGAGGATTTTTCCTGGAGAACTGCGCGCGATGAGGGCGCGACCGACGAGCTGGGACAACTGGAAGACGGAATTGAGATTGACTTGCATCACTTTCTGCCAATCTTCGAAGGGATAGTCGACGGCATCGTGACGGAGAATGATGCCGGCATTGTTAATGAGGATGTCGACGTGACCGTACTGTGCAATCACTGTGTCGAAGAGTTTGGCGGCGCCCGTTGGGTCGGAAAGATCGGCGGAAAAGGCAGAGGCCGAGCCGCCGGCTTTTTGAATCGCTTCGGCGGCGGCTTCGGCGGGACGCGAGTTGCCGTGGCAGGCTACGGTTGCGCCTGCTTGGGCGAGCGCGATGGCGATGGAGAGGCCAATGCCCGATGAGGATCCCGTTACTAGAGCAATCTTCTGGTCGAGGCGAAACGATTCAAGGATGGAGGGAGCGTTGGTCATCGCCTCCCACGATAGCTGTTGGAGACGCTGCAGGCAATGGGCGAAGGAAGATGGGGTCGGTTCCCCGCTGCCGGGTGAGCGTGGGGCACTCGCTTTACATCCTTGTCGCGGGTGTTCCAGAATAGGCCACAGGGCGAGGACGAGGTACCGCTTGTGAGGTCGCGTCATCGAGAGTGACAGAGAGAAGGTAGGTATTGAGCGTAGATCGACGCAGCTTTCTCGTATCCGCCGTTGTAGGCCTTAACGCCATTCGTCACAAATTCAACTTGCTTGATTTCAATCAAGCTCACACGCCAAGGAAGGAAAGTATGGCTGACCGTCCCAACATTCCCCTGACTTCAATCCATCGGATTGAAGCCGACGGTGTTCACGTGTTCTACCGCGAAGCGGGCCCTGCTGACGCACCCGTGATCCTCTTGCTTCATGGATTTCCTACCTCTTCGTTTCAGTATCGAGAACTGATTCCGCGGCTTGCCGATCGCTATCGGGTGATCGCTCCGGATCTCCCCGGCTTCGGCTTCACGGAGGTTCCTGCGGAGCGCGGGTATACCTACACTTTCGACGCGCTGGCGAAGACGATCTTTGCATTCACTCAGGCGCTTAAGTTGACGCGCTATGCGATGTACGTCTTCGATTACGGGGCGCCGACCGGGTTTCGCCTGGCATTGATGGCTCCTGAGCGCATCACCGCGATCGTCTCGCAGAATGGCAACGCTTACGAAGAAGGCCTGGGCGATGCCTGGCAGCCAATTCAACGCTATTGGCGAGAGCCCACGTTGGAGCATCGCAATGCAATCCGCAGCGGTTTGAACCTCGATGGAATGCGTCACGAATATTCCGTCGGAATCCCGGATCCAAGCGTGATCAAACCGGAGGGCTACACCCTGGATGCGGCACTGTTGGCGCGGCCCGGAAACGTCGATATACAACTCGATCTCTTCCTTGACTATGCCAACAACGTGAAGTTGTACCCAAAATTTCAAGAGTACTTTCGAACCGCGAGACCTCCGCTGCTTGCCGTGTGGGGCAAGTTTGATCCATACTTCATTCCGGCGGGAGCAGAAGCTTTCAAGAAGGACATTCCGAACGCGACCGTTCAATTTCTGCCGACAGGCCACTTTGCACTTGAGACACATCTCGAGGAGATTTCCGTCGCGATGCGCGAGTTCTTAGGGACGCATCATCGGTAGGATTTTTCGGGAGCGAAGGTCATTCTGACCATCAACCGGCAACCTTAGCCATTCTGGGGAGAAGCTTGGGACGCGCGTCTGGCTTCGTCCACGGACAAGTCGCTATGCAAATTCCGCACGATGCGGCCTCGGCGAAATAAGGGATGCATTTGTCGAAGTCTACATACCAGCGCTCCACACCGCGGACTGTCTGCTTCTGTTCCTGGATGGCAGCCGGCGGACAGGCCCTGGTGCATGCCTGGCAGCTTTGACAGAAGTCATCCGCCCCGAAGCGGATGGGAGTCGTTTTGACCAGGGGCATGTCTGTGGTGACGCCAGCGAGGCGCACGCCTGCGCCAAACTGGGGACTGATCAGAGAGCCATGCTTGCCGAGCTCACCTAAGCCGGATGCGATTGCAGGCGGGATGAGAAGAAGGGCGTCCGCCATAGGCCCCGGGAATGCCTGGGCGTTGTATCCCTGGGAGCGTATCCAGTTGGCGAGGGCGTACGAGGAGCGTGTGCCTCGGGCATACTGATCCCCGATGTCGCACACGCCAACGCCGTTTGTTTCATCGGAGGGAACCTGGCGAAGGCGCTCGTAGTTGTGCGCGAGCGCCAGCACAATCACCCACGGCTCTTCAATGGTGTACCCCTCAAAGACGTAGAGCGGGTCCATGGCGGCAATACCAACTGCGTCTGCTTCATGAGAAAGCGCAAAGGCTTTCGTTTCTGCCGCAAGCTGTTCGGCGGGTGCATCCCTGCGGCGTTCCGCGACGGGACACAGAGGAGGGTGGTTGTATGCCGCGGCAAACGCCTCGGTGGATCCGGGACACTTACGCGAGTTTTGCCGTGCCACAATCTGCAAATCGCCGTAAGGATGCTGGTCGGGCGGATGCCAGAAGAATGGCGAAGCGCGGCGAACCTTCGTCTCTCCAAGCCCATTGATCGGATTGCCGGAAACGCGAAGCAGCGAAAGTGTCTTTGGGTCGGGAGTATAGGGCTCGCGTTTCATGCTCTTCGGGTGCGTCTGTTCCTGCATAGTTCACCCCGCTGTCTGACTGCTGTCTCAGCTCTTTGCGTGCTCTGCCTGTCCCGGCAAATATTCGCGGCTCATCGAGACATAGCCATCTCGCGCCGTCTTCTTGCCTCGTTCGCGGTATAGTTCCTCATTGCGTGGCTGCCACGTATCCAGGCCGTCGACGTAACGGTTGTACATGCAGAAGGCTGCCGCGATGAGGACAGTATCGTGGATCTCCATGTCGGTTGCACCCTCGGCGCGAGCAGCTTCGACGTCGGCCGTTGTTACCTGCTTGCCACCCTTCTGTACCTTCGCTGCGATCACCAGCAGGGCCTTGAGCTTCTCCGAAATGTCAGCAGCATGAAAATCAGCCTTCACGCGCTTCACCAATTCATAATCATCGTTCAGGCACGCTGCCGCGATGGAGCCGTGAACGGTCTGGCAGAAGTAGCAATCATTTAGATGGGACACGTACGTCGCAATCAGTTCGCGGTCGCCCTGTGGAAGCGAGTTTGGCGCATGGAGCAAGGCTTCGGCGAGTTCGTTGAGAGGCTTCGCCGTCTCCGGACGGAAGGCCATGGCGCTGCGTATTCCCTGCAGACCCTCGGGCAATTTTATGTGTGGCATCGACGCTCCTGACGGTTCTTGTCCGAGAAGGATACGCGATCAAGAACGCATGAGGACAGATGGAAGTTTTTCTCCACCAAAAGGTGGATGACAGCAGGTCATCCGGTTCGCAAGAATCGGTTGCAGCTATGTCCCCGCCTGACAGCAATAACTCTTTGCCTGCGACTCCCAATTGTTGATTTCGCTATCCGATAGGATCTCTAAGTATGCCTCTCCCAGAATCCAAAAACCTGCCTGTGGTGGACGAAGCAAATGCGTCAGAAGAAGTGGTGCAACTCTACGGAAAATTTCGCAGCACGTTTGGGCGACCGACGGTCCCGGGCATCCTGAAGTGTTTTGCGACGCACCCGCCGCTGCTGGAACACATGATGGGGCTCGCGGAGACCGTGCTGTTCTGCGACGGGGCCCTGGGCCGCGCGAACAAGGAATTGATTGCAACCTTCGTCTCCTCGCAAAATCACTGCGACTACTGTGCAGACAGCCATGGATCGTCTTTGCGCGCAAATGGCGGCTCGGAGGAGCAGCTTGCCGCAGCAACATCCTGTGATCTTCACTCCCCATCACTGACGCCGGCACAGCGTGCCCTGTTGCTGTTCGCGCAGAAGATCACACAGGACTCGAGTGACGTCTCGCCTCATGATGTGGAACAGCTTCGTGGCTCTGGCTGGACGGACTTGCAGATCGCCGAGGCCATCCACGTCACCGCTTTATTTGCCTGCTTCAATCGAGTGGTAAACGCTTTTGGGCTGCCATCGCAGGGCTTGCTTGCGGCGTCCGGAGATGCCTTTGCGGCGCCGCGGCCGGACCTGAAGCCTTCCGCCGCCTCCGGACCCTCGCTGATTCTCCACCGCGGCGGTCGTCGATGAGCAGCGACGCGACCGCCTCGCTGGTGAATGAAGAATCGTCCATCCGCTACACAGGCTGGTACGTAGCTGCGGCCGCATTTGTAGGCGTCATGGTGAGCTTTGCTCCCATTGTGCCGTACACCTTCAGCCTGTTTCTCAACCCGCTGCATGCGGCCTTCGGCTGGCAGCGCGAGGCTATCTCCGGCACGTTTGCATTGGCTGCAATCACCGTTGCGATCGTCTCTCCCGGGATCGGCGTCCTGCTCGATCGCTTCCCGCCGCGCCGGATCATTCTTCCCTCGATCGTGATCTTCGCGCTCGCGCTGGCGTCGCTGAGTCGACTCGGTCCGAGCATCCAACGCTTCTACATCACCTACTTCATTTTTGGACTTGTTGCTAACGGCACGGCGCAGTTCGCCTACACGCGCACCATCCTTACCTGGTTCAAGAGCCGGCGCGGACTTGCACTCGCTCTCATCCTTACCGGAAGTGGGGTCGGGTCGATCGTGATCCCTCCTCTGACGCAGTGGGTGATCGATCATCACGGCTGGCGTGACGCTTATGTGATGCTAGGCTGTGTCGCCTTGCTTGGTCTGCCGCTCACCGCTCTTCTCATGCGCAACCGGCCCACGTCGCCGCAAGAGGACGAAAGCCTGATGTCCGGCGTGACCGTTGCTGCGGCACTTCGCACCGCGCCTTTCTGGATTCTGGCGACCATCATCATGCTTTCGGCTTTCGGTGAAAATGGCCTGGTCACCAACCTGGCCGCGATGCTTACTGAGCACGGCGTCACCGTCACCGCCGCCGCGCTCGCCTTGTCGGTTAGAGGAGGGTCTGGCATCATCGGTCGGCTGTGTACCGGTTTTCTCATCGATCGATTCCCCGCGCAAAGAATCCAGACGGCGATCCTTTTGATCTCGGCGGGCGGCACGTTTCTCCTCGCCTTCGCAGGAACCTCGGCCATGGCCCTGGTTGGCGCAGCGCTGCTCGGCATCGGCCTTGGAAGTGAAGCCGACGTGGCGCCTTATCTGCTGGCGCGCTACTTTGGGCGCAAACACTTCTCGGTACTCTACGGTCTTACGTGGACAGCGTATGCCATAGGCGGCGCGACGGGGCCCATGGTGGTTGGACACTTCTATGATCGCGCAGGCTCCTATCAACCGCGCTGCATCGTAGGTCTTGGCTTTACGACGCTGCTTGCTGCAGCGATCAGTCTCTTCTTGCGTCGCGATCGCACTCCCTATCAAGCAAGTCATGACACCCTGGCCATTGCCAGCATCTCGTTGGAGGAATAACCATGCCCCACATCGCTCTGCCCGAAGATATGCCGGGAATTACTGCCGGCTTCGCCTTTCGACCCGACACCGCAAAGCCGATGCGGGAGTTGGCGCACATCCTTCTGCACACGTCCGGCAACGATGGCTTCAGCTCGCGAGACCGCGAGCTGGTCGCGGCCTTCGTGTCATCCAGAAACACCTGCTACTTTTGCCAGACGAGCCACGGAGCTGCAGCAAGCCATCTCAACGGCGGCAGCGGGGAGCTTGTCGAGTCCGTGTGCCGGGACTATCGAAGCGCGGCGATTTCGGAGAAGCTGAAGGCGTTGCTTGCGATTGCGGAGCAGGTCCAGATGGATGGCAAGAGAGTCACGAAAGAACTCGTGGAAGCGGCGCGCGAGCATGGGGCTACGGATCTCGACATTCATGACACGATCCTTATCGCCGCGGCCTTCTGCATGTTCAACCGCTATGTGGACGGGCTGGCAACCGTACAGCCACGCAATGACGCGATGTATGTCGAGATGGGAAAACGAATGGCGGAACAGGGCTACGTTTCGCGGTGAGCCCGAGCCCTAATCGTGCATGGAGCCGGTGGAGTAATAGAGGTTGGGATAAGGCGCGGTGGCGGTGATGGGGTCATCGGCCGTGGACTGGGTGAGCGTTGCATGGTTGCGCGTGAGGGTGAAGCTGGGCGCGGGGCCGGGAGTTAACGGGAGTTGGAGGTCGTTGGAGCCTGCGGGGAGGGTGACGGTCATCGTGGTCGTGCCGAGGGTTACGGTGAGGTCGGCGGGAGTGGTGAGATTTGCCGTGATGTAGAGAGTGTCGGCGACGGGACCGTAGAGTTTGATGGGCGGCTGGTGGTCGGTCGAGAGGACGGTGCGGTAGGCCCAGTAGATGGTGTCGCGGTGGAGCGCGGGTTGGTGGCCGGTCTTGTACCAGGCGATGAAGTAGGCGAGGAGATCGGTGGCGCCACGGTGGGAGTGGAAGAAGTGTTGGGTGTCGGTGGGAGCGATGCTTGCGCCTAGGTCGTTGGCACCGGGATACTTCGCGGGATCGTCGATGGGCGAGACGTACGTGCCTTCGATGAAGTCATTCCAGGTGATGATTTCTACCCAGTCAGGGTGGGTGGTTTGGATGGCTTGCATCCAGAGGGCGCGCATACCTTGATAGCCGCTGTACTCGTAGTAGCGGTTGGCGTTGGCTCCCCAGAATTGGAAGCAGATGGGCGCCATGTAGAGTTTGTGCGCGGCGTGGAGGGTGGCGGCGTACGCGGCTGACGACGGAAGCTGGTCGGGGGGATGGGCGAGGCCTGGAACTCCGGCGATGCCCCAATAGAAGGCGCCGTCGAGGATGCGCTGGTAGGGGGCCAGGCCGGATGCGATGGCGGCGGCGGTAGGTGTTTCGCCTCCCCAGAAGAAGGAGGGGACGAGGAAGATGCGGAGGGGAGCGCTGGAGGGTACGCCTGCGACGTAGGGGAGGGCGTTGGGCGCCTGGAGAAGCGAGGGGGCGGTGCCTTGCTCGAGGTTGGAGCGGAGTTGCTGCCAGAACTCGGGACCGTGGCTGTCGCCGGCGAAGGTGGTGAGAACGAAGCGGCCGTCGTGCTGGAAGTAGATGGAAGAGTAGCGGGGATTGTTGGCGAAGCGGCGGACCATGTCGAGGACGTCGGCTGCATCGTTGGAACAGCACATGTCGGCGGAGAACATAAGCTTGAAGTTGGAGTGGAGGCGGTAGGCGGCCTCAAACATCTCGGAGGCGCGGCGAATGTAGCGCGGCTCTTTGGACCAGCCGCCGGCGTTGAGAGCGAAGCCGTCGATGCCGATGGATTGGGCTTGCTGGATTTCGCGCTGGTAGGAGGCGACGTTGGGCTCGCCGGTGGGGGTGTCGGCGGTGGTGTCCTGGTTGGCGAGCATGTAGTGCGCGAAGACGAGGCGCTGCGCGTGCGCGGAGGCGGCGAACAGGGAGCAGAGAAGGAGCAGAAGATGCGGGAGTGCTCGGCGAGGGCGATGTCTGCTGCTCTGCATGCAGATCAACTTACCAGAAGACGCTGGTTGGCATACCGAAGTGCGCTCCCTGCTGATAGATGATTGCCGCTACGAGCGAAATACAGGGGTTTCTCCGCTTCGGTCGAAATGACGAATTTGGTTGGCGGCGCGAAGCTTTGTTACCAGAAGTACGTGGCGACTACCTTGGGAGGGGAGGAGATGCCGTCGATGATTTCGGTGCCGAGGACGATTTCCATATTTTTCTGGTCCCAGTCCTTGGGGAGATAGGCCTTGATCGCTTCCATTTCGCCGGGCTGGGTGAGGAACTCGCCGGCGGCTACGGTGCCACCACGAGCGATGCCGGCGGCGATGATGGCGAGCTTTCCGGTGTTGGCGTCGTGAAAGCGGGCAACGATGGCGTAGTCGCGGTAGTTGTGGGTGGCCTGCTGGACCTCGCGATCGATGCTCCAACGCTGCTGGCTGTGGGACTGGGTGTCCTCGATCCAGAAGTGGGTCATGTCGGGATCATTGCCGAAGCGATAGCGGAGGTCGCGCGTCATACGCAGGGTCCAGGTGTTATCGAAGGCACCCAGGAAGATGGTGGGGCCCTGGCGGAGATCGGTGAGGGTGGCGGTGTCTTCGCCGAGGAGGGTATAGCGGCGGTGGCGCATCTCGAGGAGGCCGGAAAAGCTCATGAGGGGTTGGAGGTCGTCGAGGACGACGCCTCGCATGTGCTCGTCGAGGTGACGGACCTGGTTCGGGGTGGCGGCGTCCAGAAGGGTTTGGCCGGTGAAGATGCTCTGGGGAAAGCAGAGGGCAATGGGGTCGTTAGAGCCGAAGATCGGGGCCCAGAATTTATCGAGGGTGGAGGGGCGCGAGTTGAGCCAGAATGCGCTGCCAGCTGCCGCCGCGATCAACAGGACCAATACGAGGACCCGCCACCAGGCGCGGGAGTGAGCGGGCGTATGTGCGGCGAGAACTTGGGCGACGGGCTCGGGCGCATGAGGCGCGGAGGAGAGCTCGTTGAGCGAGACGAGGGTCGCGGGAGTGAGAGAGGAGGCGGAGTGGGGCCACTCGAAGTGTGGGATGTAGGAGCCGGGGGGTAGGGAGATGCGCAGCTCGTCAGGGCTGTCGGAATCCTGGTAGTACTGGGCGATGCGCTTGCGAATTTCGGCGGCGGTGACACGGACGATGGGATCGGTGGTAGTGTCGTAGCCGGCATGGCGGCCGAAGACTTCGATGCCGAGGGTTCGTTCCTTGAGTTGGTCGCCGCGGCCCTCTAGTTCCTCCTGGATGATGAAGCGGAGAAAGCTGGGAAAACGCTTGCTATGGGAAAAGTGGGGGTTGTCGAGGAGGCGATCCAGCTGTCGCAGGATGTCTGCCTTCTCCGCATCGCCGTAAACGGCTGCCGAAACGCCCCCATAGTCGGTCATAATATTCCGTCAGACGCGGATTATACCGTCTGAAGCAGGGCTTTGTCGCGGACGAAAATTGGCCACTTTTCCCAACAAATTGCCGATTCTTATCAGGATAAGAGTTTGTACCTTACCGCAAGGCCCTAGACAGTGTCGGAGGTGCACCCTATAACCGGGCGACACTCGAAGTCGACTTTAGTTCTGCATAAGGGTGACACCGTCCTCGCGAGAGGCCGGTCAAATTTTGGAGGCAACATGAAGCGCAATCTTATAGAGGTGGAAGCATCTCGCCGGTGGTACGTACGCAGTGGCCGCAGCTTCCTGGGAATTTCCGCCTGCCTACTCCTTCTGGCGATGTTGTGCAGCCCAGCGTGGGCGCAGGTGGGTGCAGCATCACTGAGCGGCATTGTGGAGGATACGACTGGCGCAAGTGTTCCGGACGCAACGGTGACGATCCAGAACACGGCAAGCGGGGCGCAACGGCGGCTCCAGAGCAATAGTGGCGGTGAGTTCTCGTTTTCGGCAGTTCCCAGCGGAGACTACAAGGTGACCGTGGAGCACGCTGGATTCAAGCAATTGGTGCGGGCGGGGGTCCATCTGAATGCGGGGGACAGCCTGGCCCTGACGGGCCTGCAACTCAGCGTCGGGGACGTGAGCCAGAGCATTACGGTCAGCACGACAACGGCGGGTTTGCCGCTGGACAGCGGCCAGCTGAGCTCGACGATCACGGCCGGCGACCTGGAGAAGTTGTCCATCGTCGGGCGCGATGCGACCGAGTTGGAAAAAATACTGCCGGGGTTTGCGATCCGCAATCTGGGGTCAACCAACGCGGCACCGGACTTTAGCCAGGTGCAGATTGGCCAGCCGACGCCCTATGCGTCCAATGGCTCGCCGGTCGCTGGCATCACCCTGAAGCTGGACGGCGCGAGCCTGACGGATGCTGGAAGCTTTGGCGCAGCGCTGATGAATATCAATGATGCGTTCGTGAGCGAGGTGCAGGTGCAGACGTCGAACTTCGGCGCAGACCAGTCAAATGGGCCGGTGGTCATTCAGGGTGTGACGAAGTCGGGCACGGACAAGTATCACGGAAGCGTATATACGTATGCACGCACTTATCAGCTGGACGCTAATGACTGGCTGGCGAATTACAACGGTCTCGCGCGGCCGGATGACCGCTATGTCTATCCTGGCGGGACGATCAGCGGACCCATTCCCCACTCCAAGAAGCTGACGTTCTTTGCGGGCGCTGAGTATGACGCGCAACGCAATATCTACGCGTACGGCAGCTCGGGTAGCGCGATTATTCATGCGCTGGTTCCAACGCAGGCGCTGCGCAATGGCGACTTCAGCCAGACGGCGCTGGATAATTTCCTCGGGCCGGAGGCGACGAACGGGAATTATGGCACGTTCAATGTGGCGCCGACCTATGGCGACGATCGCACGCCCCTGGCCGACGGCAACATTGCCACCTGGCTTAATCCGGGAGCGATGGCGCTGGTCAACGGCACGCTGCCGCTGCCAACACGGCAGCAGACGGGCACGGATGGATTCAATTGGGACCAGCAGAACCTGGTAAATAACAATGTCAGCCAATTTGTTGGGCGCGTGGATTACAACATCACCCCACGCAATATTTTCTTTGCGCGCTACAGCTTTGAAAAGCAAAAGCAGGGGCAGCCGGAGGTTCCGTATTATTCGCCAGCGTCCTCGAGCGTGATGGGCGGCGTGAACACACCGGGCTACGGGGTGGATAACGACGTGTGGGTACACAGCGGTTCGGTAAACTATGTAACCCAATTTACGCCGACGCTGACTAACGAGATGTATGCAACCATCACATCGTTCCTTGAGTCGTTTGACGCACGGGAGATCGCTGCTCTGCAAAAGGGCGCGATCGATTATCCGTACAACGGGGCGTTCGCAAACAACGACACGCAGTATCCACAGTTGGGAACCTATACGACTTATGGCGGCTTGCCGCTGGGTTTGTGGCCGGACTACTCGGAGAACCCGCTGGAGCTGAAGAAGCTGCAACCGAATGTGGGCGACAACCTGACCAAGGTCTGGGGCAAGCATGTGGTGAAGATCGGCATCTTCAGCCAGCGCACGACCAACAACCAGACGGCAACCAATCCATCCACTAACGGCATCATCCAGAATTACTACTACGGGCCCGCCGGAACTTATTTTGCGGATTACAACGGGACGTATCCGGATGGGTCGCCTGCGTATGGCAACCCGCACTTCAACAGCGGCAATGCGCTGGCAAACTTCTTTGAAGGGCAGATCCAGGACTGGCATCAGCAGAACTTCAATCCCTATACCGACCTGTACTTCTGGAACACCGACTTCTACGCCCAGGATACGTGGCGCGTAGCGTCGAATTTTGTGGTGACGTATGGCGCGCGCATAAGCAAGCTGGGCGCATGGCAGGATGCGCATGGAATTGGAGCGGCGATCTGGAACCCGGCGCTGTATACGTCGGAATATAACGCGACAACGAATCCGTTGCCGGGCATCACGTGGCACGGGGTTACTCCTTCCGTTCCGAACTCCGGCTCGGGCACACCGCCGATTTACTTTGAGCCGCGGGTTGGGTTCTCGTTCGATGTCTTCAACAACGGCAAGACAGTGCTGCGTGGTGGAGTGGGCGTGTACCGCTTCCATGATTCGGTAACGGATGTTGCGAACCAGTTTGCCCTCGCGGAGAACGTTCGATTCACCGATCTGCAAGGCTTCGGCGGTAACACGCTGGAAGGCGTGAGCACGCTCCAGCTGGATCCATACACGTATGGCAATACGGGACCGGGTAGTACGGAAACGTATATCTCACCGTCGACGATCTATGGCCTTGACCCCAGCGATAACAAGGAGCCGGTGACGAATAACTACAGCCTCAGCGTGGCGCAGCAGATGCCGGGCCGCTGGATTCTACAGATTTCCTACGCCGGCAATAACACCAACTCGATGATGGACAATGGCACTACGCAGGCGGTTGTGCTGGACAACGTGAACGCGATCCCAGTGGGCACGTTGTTTACCCCGACAGCAGCGGCGGCGATCAATGCGGGTGCGGGATATAACGCCTGCAATCCAACAGGTTGCACACCGCAACAGGCCGCGAGTCTGGACAATATCTATAACTACGCGGGGGATAAGGCGGTGCAGAAGGCGCGGCCATTCCCCAACTACAGCCAGATCCTGGTGCCGCGTCATAACACGTACGCGAACTATAACGGCCTGCAGATTGTGGCAGTCAAGCAGGTTGGGAGGCTGAACTTCAATGTGAACTATTCGTTCTCCAAGGCGCTCGGCATTCTCGGGTCGGCGGCGGACTTCAACTGGACGGCCGGCATGGATCCATTCAACCTGCAGAACAACTATGGACCGCTGAACTTTGACCGCTCGCAGATTCTCAACCTGAGCTACTCGTATCAGACCGGCAGGTTCACGGATCAGCGTTTGCTGGGCGCGGTCATCAATGGGTGGCTGATCTCGGGCATCACGAACCTCCAAAGTGGACCGAACATGCAGACGGGTGTAAGCGCTTCGCCGGGCTACTATCTGCAGGGAAATATCGGCCAGGGAGCGGATGCCTATCCAGTGGAGTCGCAGTCGATTTTGGGAACGCCGGACGTCAATCTGCAACCGGCGCTAACCTGCAATCCGGCAAAGGGACTGGTGTCACATCAGTATCTCAACCCGAACTGCTTTGCGCTGCCTGCGATTGGAACCAACGGCCAGTACATTGAGCCGTACGCTCATGGACCGGGGTTCTTCAATACGGACCTCACTTTGGAGAAGACCTTCCGTCTGGGTGGAAGCAGGGCTCTACGTTTGCGCTACGCGGCGTTCAACTTCATTAACCATCCGCTGAATAGCTTTGGGACCGGATACGCCTCGCAGACCACGCTGCAGTTGAGCGATACGTCGCCGACTGGGTCGCCGGCAACGGCAACCTATAACCCGAGCGAAGGCTTTGGTTCGGCTCCGCTGAAGCTTGGACGGCGAATCTCTGAAGTGTCGCTAATGTTCAGCTTCTAACCTCGGCTCTGGCTGCGGCGGTAGAGACACTGCCGCGACCTTTGCTTCCTTGATGAGAACGCCGCGGCTCGGCGGTGGCGCTCCTGTAAATCTGTTGAAATTTTGTGGAGAAGCAAATGCCCGGACGAAGAGTCACAGGTTCGTTCAGTTCCCTCTTTCTGTGTGCGGTCGTCGCAGGTGTGTGCGCGGGGGCGCAGACTGGTCTCACGAGGTCTGCGGGGGTTGCTTCGTTTTCGTCGATCACCAGCGCAACACCGCTACCGAACGGAGTCGAGTTGCATGATGGCGACCTGGTGATGCAGATTACCGCATTGCGCGACGATGTGTTGCGCATTCGCGCCTCAGGTACGGGCGAGCTGCCAGAAGATGCGAGCTGGGCTGTACTGGCGGCGGCACGGAGCGCGTCCGTGAGCGTGAGTCAGGATGGAGATGAGAAGGCGGTGGGATTTCATACGGCGAGCCTGCGTGTCTCGGTCGACCGCCGCAACGGTCTGATGACGGTGACGGACGCTTCGGGCAAAGTACTACAGCAGGACACTGAGCCGATGCAGTTCAATGGCAAGGGTTTTCGGCTCGCGGAGGCGATGCCCGCCGATGAGCATTACTTCGGGCTGGGCGATAAGACGGGGGCCTTCGATCATCGCGAGGCAGCGTTTCGGTTGTGGAACACGGATGCATATGGTTGGCAGGAGTCGACCGACCCACTGTATAAAAGCATTCCGTTTTATCTGACGTATCGTGCGGGGGTGTCGCTGGGAGTATTGATTGATAACACCTGGCCGTCATCGTTCGACTTTGGCAAGACGGTCGGTGATATGGTGCAATATCGCGCGGAGGGTGGGCCGGCGAACATCTACATTGTGTACGGGCCTTCCGCAAAGGAGGTGTTGAAGAGCTATGCGTGGTTGACCGGGCCGAGTCCTCTTCCGCCGCTATGGACGTTGGGCTTTCAACAGTCGCGCTACAGCTACATGACACAGGATCGGGTGCTGCAGGTGGCGGAGCGTCTGCGAAAAGACAAGATTCCTTCCGACGCCGTATATCTTGACATCGACTACCAGGAGAAGAATCGCCCCTTCACGATTAACAAGGACGCGTTTCCGGACATGGCAGCCATGGTGAAGACACTCCACGCGGAAAAGTTCCACGTGGTCGCGATTACGGATCTGCATATCGCGTTCCTTCCGGGCCAGGATTATCCACCCTTCAATAGTGGCGTTGCCGGCGATGAGTTTGTAAAAAATTCGGATGGAACGACGTACGTTGGCAAGGTATGGCCGGGGCCTAGCGTGTTTCCGGATTTCACGAGGGCGCAGACGCGGGTGTGGTGGGGAACGTTGTACAAGAACCTTGAACAGATCGGGATCGACGGATTCTGGAATGACATGGGTGAGCCTTCCGTGTTCAACGATCTGAAGACTATGCCGTGCTCGGCTGTGCATCGCATCGATGAGCCAGGATTTGCGAAGCGCACGGCGACGCATTGCGAAATTCACAACGTGTATGGAATGGAAAACTCGCGTGCAACGTTCGAAGGGCAACTTGCCCTGAAGCCGGACGTTCGGCCGTTTGTCCTGACCCGCGCTTCGTATGCAGGAGGGCAACGGTATGCGGCGACGTGGACCGGGGACAACTCGGCTACATGGAATCATTTGCGGCTGACGACGTCGATGCTGAAAAATCTGGGGCTGAGCGGATTCGCCCTCGCCGGAGCGGATGTGGGAGGTTACGCGGGTACGCCCACGCCGGAATTGCTGACTAAGTGGATTGAAATCGCGGCGTTTCAGCCGATCGATCGGGATCATGCGGAGAAGGGGACGGGGGATCACGAGGTGTGGGCCAATGGACCGGCGCAGGAAGACATCCGACGCCGGTTCATCGAGACACGCTACCGGCTGCTTCCCTACCTTTACACCGTGACGGAAGAGGATACGCATACGGGACTACCACTGCTGCGGCCGCTGTTTCTGGAGTTTCCAGATGCGGCTGCAGATCGGCATCCGCTGGATG
>Ga0302302_1001303_pt1 | contig 14899 bp, 18 predicted proteins | sample III_Palsa_E1_3_FD_198766 | JGI IMG/M metagenome (GOLD analysis project Ga0302302, IMG submission 198766) | Peat permafrost microbial communities from Stordalen Mire near Abisko, Sweden - III_Palsa_E1_3 | ecosystem: Environmental > Terrestrial > Soil > Palsa > Peat permafrost | place: Sweden...
CGCCGCCCAACATGAATTAATAGCCAAAGGCTCCAAGACCCTGGCCATCTGCAACGTAGTCGGCTCAGCGGTCACGCGCCTCGCCGCCGGCACCATCACCACCAACGCCGGCCCCGAGATCGGAGTAGCCAGCACCAAGGCCTTCACCGCCCAGCTCACCGCGCTCTTCACCCTCGCCCTCTACCTCGCGCAAGTCCGCGGCACCGTCACCTTCGAGCACTCCCTCTACCTCGTCGGCGAGCTCAGCAAGATCCCAGCAAAGCTCGAAGAAGTTCTCCGCACCGTAGACGACCAGTGCCACGAGCTAGCCAAGTCTTTCTCCACCTGCAGCGACTTCCTCTTCCTCGGCCGCGGCATCCACTACCCCATCGCCCTCGAAGGCGCCCTCAAGCTCAAGGAGATCTCCTACATCCACGCCGAAGGCTACCCAGCCGGCGAGATGAAGCACGGCCCCAACGCCCTCATCGACGAAACCCTTCCCGTAGTCTGCATCGCCACGCAAGACCCCAACGACCCCAGCTCGGTCCTAAAGTACGAAAAGACCCTCAGCAACATCCAGGAAGTCACCGCCCGCAGCGGCCGCGTGATCGCCATCGCGATCGAAGGCGACACCCACATCAGCCAGCTAGTAGAGCACGTAATCCACATCCCCCAAACCCACGAGCTCCTTCTCCCCATCCTCGAAGTAGTCCCCCTCCAACTCCTCGCCTACCACATAGCCGTAAGAAGAGGCTGCGACGTAGACCAACCCAGAAACCTCGCCAAGTCCGTCACCGTGGAATAGGCGAGTTAGGATAGACTTCGCGCAGCATGCAATCACAGCCAAGCAACCACGACGTGCTTTTTTGGTCTGCAATAGTGCAGGCTTTGGGGAGCGTGGCCATTGTCTTGGCGACCGCCGCATTAGTGTGGGTAACCTTCAAACTGGTCGCGGCCACTGAGAAACTGGCGACCGTAGGCGAACAAACATGGAAGAGCAACATCAAGCCAAAAGTGTGGATAAACGCAGAAGAGGGAGTCATCTCTGATCCGTCGAAGGCTAAACTCCGATTAAGAAATGCCTGTGCGGTGCAACTTACGAGGGTAAGAATCGCCAGCTACCCTCTGATGTTTTCGTTAGGACCCAAAGGGAAATTCATCACAGATGCTGCCGTCATTCAGGACGGCACCAGCATCATGACCCAACTTGGTGACGTCGGAATCAACGGAGTTCTGGAATACAGCTTCTGGGACGACGCCCTACGATGCTTGGACTTTCCAAACCTTTATCCGAACGCGTTCGACCAGCCATCTAATCCCGAGAACAAAGTTACTTGTGGCGTAGCTTTTTCGGTCGCTTTTGCGCATGGGGTTACGAACGAGATGTTTCACAAAGTATTCAAGATCTCCGTAGAGGATGCCGGCAAGGCTTCTCTCCGAATCAGAGAAATCCAAGACTTACAGAGCGAAGCGATCTAGGCTCTCGCGTTTCACAGTGGCGATAGCCAGGAGACCAGCAAAAGCGGGAACAATCAAGTAACTATTTTTTTGTCCCTCGCCGCTATGCCCTCGAGCTTGTTTTTCGGAAGCCGTGAATAAAGATCGGCGATCGCCTTCGGTCGGCTAATTCGATCGTCGACGACGAAGTTGATCAAATTAAACAATTCGATTGCGACGCTGGGGTCGTCTCGAACATCAAGCACTCCAGGGTGGACCTGCTCATTACCCACTACCCTAACAATATCCAACGCCTGTTGGACCGCAACTGGTAGACCCTTTGCCACAAGGCTCGCGATATCAGCGTTGATATTTTCGCCGGGTTCTCCCAGTTCCTTACATAACTTCTGAACACAAAGACGAAGGAGCGCCGCCGCCGACCTCGGCGATTTCTGAAGGATCGACGCAGCCTCCGCAAAATCCGCCCGAAGGCAGTCTGGAAGATCGACATGTGGCGCGGGCGCAATGGAAACCTCGGGGACGAGCATTGCCCCATCAAACCAATTGCCAACACCCTTGCAATGACTACACCGCGAGAAAAAATACCTTCGCGCCTCGTTTTCGAACAAATCATTTGTGGGGATGCGATCTGAAATGTGCAACCACGACTGACTTGCGTATGCCCTACAGTGCGGGCAGTTGAAGGCCTTTAGGCCGAATTGCGGAGTGACGTATGGAGCATCGCCTGACATAGTAAAAGAATCGCACCATTTTCTTTCGAGGTGAGAACTATCTCACATATGCGCGGTCATTAAACCGCCTGGACAGCGCGCCGGTTACGTCTTCCTGGTGGGTGGCCCATCCACAAACCCACTCTGGGTGGCGGGTGGCCCACCCACAAACCATTCTGGGTGCCCCATCCATACGCGCGTTTGCGGATGGGTGGGGTAGAGGGTCATTGCAGCTACGATAAGACATGCCGAGCCACCTAAAACGCTATCAAACAGAAGGAAGCTACCACTTCATCACCTTCAGTTGTTATCGTCGGCTCCCCTATTTGAACGACGACCCCGCCCGCATCGTCTTCGAAGAAATCCTCGAACGACTACGCCAGCGCCACCAGTTCTACGTCTTCGGATACGTCCTCATGCCCGAGCACGTACACCTCCTGCTGTCCGAACCCAGACAACAAACCCTCAGTAACACCCTGCCGTGTGCCCCATTCATGACGGCTTCATGTCATGAGTGGGCAGTCGCGCAACCGCGCGACCGGGGTATACGATGACCAGTGGACGCGAACACGAGGTGCCCCGTGCCTTCAACAAGCGCCACTCGTAGCAAGGAAGTGGGCAGGCCGTCCCTTCCGCTGCTGCTCCTTCTATTTTTCCTGGGTCCGGCATGCATGCCAGCCCGAACTCAGTCGGTGCCCGACACCGCCCATCCCTCCGGTACGCCTCAGGCCGCCTTGCCACTGACCTTCGAGCGCCACACCGACGACCTTGACGGCATGATCCAGCGCAAAACCATTCGCGCTCTCGTCCTCTACAGCCGCACCGGCTTCTTCTACGTCAACGGACGCCCCGAGGGCATTTATTACGAGGCGCTCAACAACTTCCAGCAGTTCGTCAATCAAAAGCTGCGCGCCAAAAAGCAGCATATCGACATCACCTTCATCCCCGTCCGCCCGGATCGAGTCGAGGCCGCATTGAACGACGGCGTCGGTGACGTCATAGCCTTCGGATTAGTCGTCACGCCCGCGCGCCAACAGCGCGTAGCCTTCACCCTCCCCATCCAAACCGACGTCAAACAAATCGTCGTCACCGGCAAAAACTTCGGACCCGTTACCTCCCTCAACGATCTTGCCGGCAAGAAAATCTTCGTCAATCCGCTCACCACGTACGCTCAAAGCCTGAACACCGTGAACGCCTCCTTGAAGCAGCAAGGCAAGCCCGCGATCCAGATAGAGAATTCTGACCAGAGCCTCATGGACGAAGATTTACTGGAAATGGTGAACGCAGGCCTCATTCCCGCGACCGTCACCACCACCGAGCGCGCCAATATCTGGTCACAGGTTTTACCCAACATCAAGCCCTATCCCAACCTCGTCGTCGGTGACGAAGGCCAGCTGGCGTGGGCGATGAGAAAGAACAATCCCCAGCTGAAAGCACTCCTGGACGAATTCATCAAGACACGGGCCGTTGGCACTTCGTTCGGAAATACGCTGGTCCGGCGCTATCTCCAGAAGGGTGAGTTCGTCAAGGACGCGACCTCAGAAGCTGAACTCAAGAAATTCAATGAGAGCGTCGCCTACTTCAAAAAGTACGCAGGCCAGTACGGCTTCGATTACCTAATGATTGTCGCGCAGGGCTACCAGGAGTCGATGCTGAACCAGGCCGCGCGAAGTCCCGGCGGCGCTGTCGGGATCATGCAGTTGAAGCCAGCCATTGCCGCCGCAGCCCCCATCAATATTCCCGACGTCACGACTGCCGACAACAACATTCACGCAGCGGTCAAGGAGCTGCGTGATATCTCGGACAAGTACTTCAATGACCCAAAGATCGATCCTGTTGACCGATTGCTCTTCACGTTCGCAGCCTACAACGCCGGCCCGAATCGCATCGCAGATCTCCGCAAGAAGGCGCCGGCGGCTGGACTGGACCCGAACAAGTGGTTTGGCAATGTCGAATTACTGGTCGGCCAAAGCGTTGGCCCCATCACTGTCGAATACGTGAGCAACATCTACAAATATTACGTCGCCTATAAGCTGGTCATCGCTCAGGGACAATCGTTACAGTGATCGCTCCCACACCTCGCCACGCCATCGCCCCCGCAGCGTCCACCCCAACAACCTCACCCCGACGTTAGCGCCGGGATCGCCAGCGTCGCCACCACCAAGCCTCGCCGCCCGCGCAGGACGCATCTAACCCACGCAGAGCGCCCAACCCATAACCCCACGCACGCCCCGGCTCCTCACCCTCGTCCCAGCCATCCTCGCCCTCAACACCCTCGCCCTCCCCTAACCCCTGGCGGGTGGCACACCCATTTTGGGTGCCCCCCTCCATACGCGTTCTTTGCGGGTGAGTGGGGTAGAGGGTGATTGCAGCCACTAATATATTCAGACTCTGAAAAAAACCTTTATTCCAAGAGAATCGTCATTACACGCAAAGTCTGGTTGCTACGGAAGAATTGGATTTAGAGGATGCATCGCAGTCGCTTGCACTTTATGCTCCGATTGAGATTAGAGTTGCATTTTGCGCGGAATGGGTGTCTAAATGATCATCCCGAAGGCAGGCATTTTGCCCTGGCTGTTCGTGCAGTCGACTATGCGGCCCACTTCGGATGCATCCACGGGCCCAGTTCAATCCAATACACATCCAAACAAGGAGAACTACATGAATGTAACAGGGATAGTTACCGACCTGATTGCTGGCGGAGTTGGTGCAAACATTGCTGGTGCCTTGCTGAAGAAGTTTGACCTGGGACCGATTGGAAACACGGTTGCCGGCCTCGTTGGTGGGGTTGGCGGTGGCCAACTCCTGAGTATGTTAACCGCGGGTGGAGCTGCTGCAGCTACTACTGCAGCAACAGGCGGTGGGATGGATATGTCATCGATCCTGTCGAGTGTAGCCGGTGGCGGCGTAGGGGGAGCCATTGTGATGGCGATTGTTGGGATGATCAAAGCGCAGATGACAAAGAGTTCCTAAAAGTTCCACCCGGTGGTCTGGGATAGAGGTGAAGTTTTACGAGGTTGTTGTCCACCTCTTCCTGGCGGGTGGCCCACCCACAATCCCCTTCTGGGTGCCCCATCCATACGCGCATTTGCGGATGGGTGGGGCAGAGGTTCACAGTAGCTACAAACCACCAACTCCCCGCTCTGCATCTAATCCCGCAGAGCGCCCATCGCCATGACCCCAAGCACGTCCCGGCTCCTCACCCTCTTCCCAGCCGTCCTCGCCTTCACATCCATCGCCCTCCCCCAACCCCTGCACGCCCAACCCCCCGCCCCGTGCACCCTCCTCACTCCTGCCCAAATCAAAACCGTCCTCACCACGCCCCTCAGTGAAGGCAAACCCGGCACCCCCACCGACGGCACCACCGACTGCACCTGGTCCGACGCCAAGGGCGAAACCCGCGTCTACCTCTCCCTCAATGATCCCGGCTACGGCTACAAAGCCTTTCGCGACTCCATGCTCGCCACCGGCCGCCTCGTCCCCGTCTCCGGCTTCGCCGACGACGCCTTCTTCGTCTCCAGCGCCGGCAATTCCGCCGCTCTCTACGCCCTCAAGAACAAGCACCTCCTCCTCATCACCGTCGACGACCCCAGCTTCACCAAGGCCCAGAACGAATCCGCCGAGCAAGCCCTCGCCACCGCCATCCTCCCCAAGCTCTAACTCCCACCCCTCTGGCAAAAAGTGGGGATACTTGCGGAGTTAACCCGTGTCGTTAGAATGCTTTACAGCAAAGAGGGGCCTCAGCTAGGGGGGTACTTTGCCCCATAACCCGGGTCGTTGCCCTACTTTAGAGCAAAAGTACTACTAGAGGGGGGAGGGGGGTGCCCCCACAATCCTCCGTATCCCCCTGCACACAACCATCCTGCAACCTGTACACTCTGAACACTTGAACCACCACATCCTAGGAGGAACATCATGGGTCACGGAATTATTGCCTGGATCATCATCGGCATCGTCGCAGGTTGGCTTACCGGCAAGATCATGAAAGGCTCCGGCTTCGGCGCCATCATGGATATGGTTGTCGGCCTCGTCGGCGCTCTCATCGGCGGCTTCCTCTCCGAGAAACTCGGCTTCGGCGGAGTCGGCGAACACGGCCTCATCATGAGCATCTTGATCGCCGTCGTCGGCGCAGTCATCCTCACCTGGCTCATCCGTCTCGTCACCGGCGGCCGCGAACGAAACCTCTAGCCCCATAACCCATCCCCAGCGCAATCAGGAGGAACACCCATGGGTCACGGCATCATTGCCTGGATCATCATCGGCATCGTCGCAGGCTGGCTTACCGGCAAGATCATGAAGGGCGGCGGCTACGGCGTCCTCCTCGACATGGTCATCGGCCTCATCGGTGCCGTCATCGGCGGAGAAATCTTCAGCGCCCTCGGCTACGGGGGCACCGGCGAACACGGCCTCATCGTCAGCATCATCATCGCGACGATTGGCGCGGTCATCCTAACCTTCATCATCCACCTCTTCACGGGCCGCCGCAAAGTCTGATTTCAAAGCAGTTGCGCCCAGCAACTGCCAGATTAGCGGGAAATTCACTGGACTTCTTTGCTGCTCCCCCTCATCCTTAAGGGAGCAGCAAAAGGGTCTTTTATGTTTCACAAAAACGCAGCAAGCTTCGAAAATTCCAACTCCGCATCAACCCCCAACAACCTCCGCCTGATGCCTTCGGTCTCAACCGACAGTTCAGCCAACGCTGCGACGCGCTCCTCCGACCTCGTGATCATCTCCGCACGCCGCTGCTCGGCCTTCTTCGCCGAAGCAGCCGTGCTCGTCCTGGTCTTCGGCCTCCTCGACTACTTCATGCTCAAGGGCCGCATCGAGCTCACCTGGATCCTCCTCGCCATCGGTGCCAGCATCACCCTGCTCGCCGCCAGCATCGCCACGGACTTCGCTGCCCACCACTGGGTCAAAGCCCATCCCTAGCGTCCCCACCGAATCCCCCACCGACTAACCCTACAACCATCTCTCCACCCACAACTCCGGGTGCCCCATCCGTACGCGCTTTTGCGGACGGGTGGGGAACTGCGCGCACATAAACTCGCGCCGTCCGCGCAGGACCGCCTTTGCTTTTCTTTCTGTCATTCCCTTTGGGAATCTGCTTCCAAGCGTGCGCACTTAACCCTCGCCGTCCGCGCAGCACTTATTTTGGATAACCTGCATCCATCCACTCCTTGAACTTCGCCACGGTCTCTTTCCGCCACGGCGCATCCGGAGGCATCTTCCCCGCTGCGACCGCGCCATAGACCAACTGCGCATTCGCCGGCACACACATCCACGCAGCTTCATCCAGTGCGATTCCATCCGGCTTCATACAAGCCACATCTCCATCCCGAAATAACGGCCGAATATCCGTAGCAAAGCTCAAAGCCATAAAGCCTCCTCCGACGCTTCCGAATCCACCACTCTACTCCAAGTTCCTCGCCGTCCGCGAATTAGTGAAAGTCGTACGACCGCATCTCAATCGCCACAACCCTCGCCACAACCCCAACCCTCTACCTATGCTCTTATGGTTCTATGACGCCAACCGGTTCCTCAAGCGCCATCGCGCCCGCCCCCGGACACTCTGTCGCCAGCAAACGCCTCCTCCCCTGGCTCGTCGCCGTCGCGTTCTTCATGGAATCGCTCGACACCACCATCCTCAACACGGCCGTCCCCGCTATCTCCGCCGCGCTCCACGTAGGCCCGCTTAGCATGAAGGCCGTGCTTGCCAGCTACACCCTCTCACTCGCGGTCTTCATCCCCATCAGTGGCTGGGTAGCCGACAAATTCGGAACCCGCCGAGTCTTCGCCACCGCCATCGGCCTCTTCACTCTCGGCTCGCTCCTCTGCGGCCTCTCCACCAACATCCATATCCTCGTAGCCTGCCGAATCCTTCAAGGCATGGGCGGCTCCATGATGGTGCCCGTCGGCCGTCTCACCCTCGTCCGCACCTTCGGCAAAGCCGACCTGCTCCGCGCCATGAGCTTCGTCTCCATCCCCGCGCTCGTCGCCCCCATGCTCGGCCCCATCGCCGGCGGCCTCATCGTCGATTACCTCCACTGGCGCGTCATCTTCTTCCTCAACATCCCCATCGGCCTCATTGGCCTCATCATGGTCTACCTCCATCTACCCGACTATCGCGAAGACACCCATCCCCTCGACACCGTAGGCCTCATCCTCTTCGGCTCAGGCATCGCTCTCCTCTCCTACGTCCTCGAAGTCTTCGGCGAACACACCCTCAGCCGCTACGAAATCTCCGGCCTCACCATACTCTCGCTCTCCCTTCTAGCCGGCTACTGGCTGCACGCAAAACAGCTTGCCTACCCGCTCCTGCAACTAAGCCTCTTCAAGATCCGAACCTTCCGCGCGGCCGTCAGCGGAAGCTTCTTCACCCGCATCGGCATCGGCGGCGTCCCCTTCCTCCTCCCTCTCCTCTATCAAGTAGGACTAGGCTTCACCCCCGTGCAATCCGGCCTGCTCATCATGCCGCAAGCCATCGCCGCCATGAGCATGAAAGCCATCATGCCGCGCCTGCTAGCCACCATCGGCTATCGCTGGGTGCTCATCTCGAACACGCTAGTTCTGGGCCTGCTTCTCCTGCTCTTCGCGACGATCGGCATCGACACGCCCATCTGGAAGATCGTCCTCCTGGCCTTCCTTTACGGAGCCTTCACCTCGCTGCAATACACCAGCATGAACACCCTGGTCTACGCCGACACCAACGACCAGCAATCCAGCTCAGCGAGTTCCATCGCCAGCACCATGCAGCAAATGTCCATCAGCTTTGGAGTAGCCACCGCCGGCCTGGCCACCGCCTTCTTCGTCCCCACAGGCCACGTCAGCGGCCCCACCGCCGCAACCGAAATGATCCACGGCATCCACAAAGCGCTAGTAGCCCTGGGCGTCCTCACCATGATCTCGACCATAGTCTTCCGCAGCCTAAAGCAAGGCGACGGCGCCGCCGTAAGCCACCACGAAAAAATCCTCCACCCCAACGGCTAACCACAATCGCGTTACGAAGGCGAGTTCAGGAACCAGCAGCCAAACACGCAGAGCATCCCGAACGCCATCGAGAAGATGAAAGCCTTACGAAGCTGACTTTTTGGATAGAGCTGACGATGCAAATTCAAGACGCGAAAAGAATTTCGCTCGAAATTTGAAATTTGCGAATCCATGTTGCGTCGGCGGTTGACGGCTGCGATGATCGCCAAGTGGATACCTGTACCGACTATGGCAAGGAACGCACCAGTCACGAATAGAAGAGTCGAAAGTTCAGAATGTGACACGCCGATCCTCGCAGTTCAGTGCAACGTAGAAGTGTCTTAGTTCGTGAACCATCGTAACCGCAAGAATCCGGGTGCCCCATTCATGACAGCTTCACGTCAAGCGTGGGAAAGCAAACAGCAAGCACGACCACAGCTCGTTGCAAACTGAGAACTGAGAACGAACAACTAACAACCGCCCCCCCACAACCACCACCCACAAGCCAAATCCTGCACCACATGCCCCAGCGACTTATAAACCGTAATCTCCTCCGCCGACGTTCTCCCCACCACATCTCCCGCCAGCACCTGCCCAATCTCCGCCACAATATGCTCATCCCCGACAACCCCCGCAGCCTTCGCCCTTAGAAACTCCGCACCCTGCGCCATCACCCCCTCGCGGCTATCCACAAAAAACCGAGACCGTCGCACCAACTCGTTATCCACCTCCACCGGCCCCGCAAAGCTAGACCCCACCACATTCACATGCGTTCCGGCCCGCACCCACTCTCCCATCAAAATCGGTTCCGCAGCCGACGTCAGCGTGCACACCACATCCGCCTCAGCCACGGCCTCGCGCACACTGTCCACCGCCCGCACACGCAGCCCAAGCTCCTCTCCCATCGCCGCCGCAAATGCCCGAGCCCGCTCCAAAGATCTCCCCCAAACCACAATCTCCTCCAACTCCCGCACCCGCGAAATCGCCCGGGCATGCGTCCCAGCCTGCTCGCCATACCCCAGCAGCGCCAGCCTCCGCGCGTCCTTCCGAGCTAGCGCATCCGTAGCGACAGCGCTAGCCGCAGCCGTCCGTATAGCCGTAATCTCCCCCGCATGCACCATACAAACCGGCGCCCCACTCTCCGGATCAAACAGCACCACCACCCCCTGATGCGACTGCACGCCCTTAGCAAAATTTTCCGGAAACACGCTAATCAACTTCGCCCCAAAGCATTTACCCGAGCCCATCCCACCCGGCATCACCCCAAACATCCGCCCCTCGCCCAGCGGCAGTATCGACCGCAACAGTTGCAGCGTCTCTCCCCGCGAGAAAGCAATCATCGCCTCCCGCACAATCGGAATACACCGCTCATACGTCAGCCGCTCCGCCACTTCCTCGCGATCAATCCACCGCATCCCACGCTCCTCGATCTTCACAGTTCACTTAAACCCACCGCCGAATCCGCCCCGGCGCAAAGTACAGCAACGACGCTCCCACGATCATCGAGAACGCACCCCACCGCGACCAGAACGCCGCGGCAATCGCCGTTCCATAAATCACCAGCGCCACCACATTCCGCACCATGGCCCGCTTGAACTCGACCTGCTCCGCACCCTGCTTGCGCACTCGCGCCACCATCGCCTCAAACGGTATGAACGCCACCGTCGACAGCAAAAACACAAGCGCATACACCGCCACCGTAAACGCCGCCATCCGCTGCTCCGCCATATACGCTGTCCCAAACGGAATCAGCGACAGCGTAAACAGAAACGCCATATTGCTCCAGATCAACCCCGGACTCACCCGCTCCACCTGCCGCAGCATCTGGTAATGATTCACCCACCCAATGCACACAAACAGAAAGCTCAGCACATAGCTCAGCAGCGTAGGCCACAGCGGCCACATCGCGGCGAACCCCACGCCATGCGGCGGCGGCAGATCCAGCACCATGATGGTGACGATGATCGCGATCACCCCATCCGAAAACGCAGCGAGCCGCTCTACCCCGTTCCCCATCGCCATGCCCGTCAGTGTAGTCCAACTCCGACCAGCAGCCCTACTCTTTCCCCGTCGACTTCTTCACCAGCCCCGAGCACATCCCAATCCCCGGCGTTCCCGCAGTGAACGCGCCCTGGACCGTATAGCAAAGCTGTCCCGTCTTCGTATCCAGCGCCAGCGCCCCCGCAGGAATATCTTTCGAAATCCCCGAAGGATCCGCCACCAGCACAAACCGCTGACCCTCGTTATCCGCCGAAGAAGCCGAGCATCCCGTAAGCACCACAAGCAATGCGAGCCCAAGAGTTTTCATGCCGCCATCCTACCAAACCTGCCTACTCTTTTCACGACCCCCGGCCTCATGCCTCCCGCATCAAAAAAACTCTCGCCGTCCGCGTAGGACGGAACCATCTCCCCACCCCCCGCGTATCTCCTCTCGCAACCGAAAATCCAAGGAGCCTCCATGCGCCTGTCCGCCCTCATCCCCTGCGCCGCCCTCATCGCCACCCTCCCCCTCGCCGCGCAATCCTTCTCCACCCACCCCTGCCCTTCAACCGACGACCACGGCGGCACCATCTCCCGCTGGTTCAACGGCGAGCAAGCCTGCGAAGTCCGCACCACCACCTTCCCTCTCGTCAACGGCCGCGTCAACGTCAACAGCATGAATGGCGGCATCGAAGTCATCGGCCAGGACCGTAACGACGTCTCCCTCGAAGCCCGTGTCAGCGCCCACGCCGGCAGCCAGTCCGAAGCCGAATCCATGCTCAAGGAAGTCACCATCACCACCGGCGAAACAGTCGAAGCCCACGGCCCCCACACCACCGGCATGCACAACTGGGGAGTCGGCTACAAGCTCCTCGTCCCGCGTCAGCTCGCCGGCAAATTCCACACCATGAACGGCGGCCTCGAGCTCTCCGGCATCCACGGCGACATCCAGGGTGAAACCACCAACGGCGGCGTCCACATCGAGAACCTCGGCGGCAACGTCAACGTCAGCACCACCAACGGCGGCATCAAGGCTAACCTCGACGGACCCACCTGGCAGGGAAGCGGCCTCACCGCCAGCACCACCAACGGCGGCGTCAGCGTCAAGCTCCCCTCCAACTACTCCGCGCACCTCGTCGCCAACACCACCAACGGCGGCACCGCACTCAACCTCCCCAACGCCAACCAGGAAGGCGTCCACCGCCACTCCATCGACACCACCCTCGGCACCGGCGGCCCCACCATCAGCTTTGAGACCACGAACGGCGGCGTGTCCATAGACTAATAACCGTCGAAGAGAGCTTCCTCCGCCCCCTCGAAACAATTCAGCTCCGGATATTCTTCCGCCGTCTTGAATTCGTGGATCGAGGGGGCGATTTTTTTCTCGCTACCTGCACAACGTCTCCTCCCGCCATCTCCGACCCACCCAAAACCCCGTCATCCTCGACCCGCCCAAAAATCCCGTCATCCTCGAGCGAAGCGAAGGATCCCTGTATCTCCCCCGGCTGCCCCAGGTCTCGCTTCTGAGACCTGGGTTCACAAAAGCTCGCCGTCCCACAAACGACTGGGTGCCCCATCCGTACGCGCTTTTGCGGACGGGTGGGAACGCAAAACTTCAACACCGCTTTTCGCCCCCGTAGTGCTTCGAACGAGAAGCCTGGCAGCTAGAAGCTCGTTTCTACTCCTTGAAACTCCAGATACCGCGTCGCGTTTTTACCCCAACGCTGCAGCGCTACGTGCTACTCCTGCTTCATGCGCGTTCTAGCCCTTCTCCTCCTCTCAACCACCTTCACCACCGCCCAAGCCCCCCTCCAGAACCGCCTAGCCACGCTAGCCCAGCCAGCGCAAGGCCAGGTCTACGTCGCCTGTTCACTACCCGGCGTCCCCCTCGACTGCGACCTCAATCCCCACGGCCACCCACCCATGCAATCGACCTTCAAATTCCCCCTCGCTCTCGCCGTCCTCCACCAGGTAGAGCTCGGCAAACTGCAACTCGATCAGCCCGTCCGCTTCCTCCCATCCGACCGCTACCCCACCTACAGCCCCTTGCAGGATCAATATCCCAACGCCGACGTCGACGTTCCTCTGCGTCAGCTCCTCAAGCTAACCGCCACCGAGTCCGACAACATCGCCTCCAACCTACTGCTCCGCGCCATCGGTGGCCCCGCCGTCCTCCAGCAATATCTCGACGCGCTCGGCTTCAGCGCCATTCATGAACAGGACAGCGAGCAGGCCCTCCACGGCGATCAAACCCTCCAATACCGCGACTACGCTGAGCCCGCCGCCATGGTCGCCCTCCTCCGCCTCTTCGCCGACCACTCCCCCCTCAACCCCGAACACACCGCTCTCCTCAACACCTGGATGCTCGAGACCACCAGCGGTTCCAACCGCATCAAGGGCTTCCTCCCCCCAGGCACCCCCGTAGCCCACAAGACCGGCTCTTCCGGCGAAGAGTGGGGCTTCATCCCCGCCACCAACGACGTCGGCCTCATCACCCTCCCCAACGGCCAGCGCCTCGCCCTCGCCGTCTTCGTAACCAACGCCCACGCCGACCAAGACACCTGCGACCACGTCATCGCCACCATCGCCCAAGCCATCTACAACGAAGCCCTCATCAAACCGTGATCGAGCACCGAGAATCCACGTACCGCTCGCAGTCCGAAAACTAACAACGGACAACTGATAACTGAGAACTAAAAACGCCTTCCCCCACGTCGCCGCACAACCCGCCCTCCATTCCACGCCTCTGACTACCTGTCCCATCAAATCTCAGGAGCCACGCATGCACCCCTCCAACCACATCCAAGGCCTCAACGTCTCCAGTCACACCCTCCTCGTCTGGATCCTCATCGGTCTTGTCGCCGGCTACCTCACCGGCAAGCTGATGCGCGGCGCCGGCTTCGGTCCCCTCATGGACATCGTCGTCGGCATCCTCGGTGCCCTCATCGGCGGCTTCCTGATGACCCACCTCGGCTACGCCGGCTCCGGCGGCTTCTTCTACACCGTCTTCGTCGCCGTCATCGGAGCCGTCCTCCTCACCTTCCTCATCCGTCTCGTCACCGGCGCCCGCAACCGCCTCTAGCCAAACCTGCGCTACCCGAAACCCACCTCAAGCTGTCGCCGCGTAACCCGAAACCCACCTAAAGCGCGCGCAAAATCAACGAAAGCCCGCGGAATCCTTCATTCCACGCCCAATCCGCAAAAATTCACGCCCACCGAATCCCCGCAGCGCTATACTCAACTTCGCACCTGAAAGCACTCCCCGAGGTCTCTCTATGAAGAAGCTTCTCGCCGTCTGTACCCTAAGTCTCTCATTCCTTTCAGTCAACGCCCTCGCCGAAACCTTCCACGGTGTCGTCTCCGACGAGATGTGCGCCAAGAACGATGTCGCCAAAGCCGGCACCCCCGGTCACGCCGACTGCGCCAAGAAGTGCATCGGCATGGGCTCCCCCGCCGTCCTGGTCGTAGGCACGAAGCTCTACAAAGTCTCTAACCCAGACAAACTAAACGCTTTCGCCGGCAAGGCCGTTACCGTCGACGGCTCGCTCGCCGGTGACACCATCACCGTAGCCTCCGTAAAGTAAGGCTAACGTCCTGCCGCGCCCGCGGCAGGACCACGCCTTCCCCGCCACCATTCCCGCCGCTTTCAACCCCCCATCCGCCCCGGCCCCAAGCCGCGATTCCCGTTCAGGTCGCTCCTGAACAGAACCCTCCTGCCTGTCCCAATTCGGTATCTAAAGCAAACAAGGGTGCTCAATCCTCCTGCTCTCGGTCGCATATTTGCCGATCCGAAAAGAGTGGTATCT
>Ga0302302_1001309_pt1 | contig 14881 bp, 8 predicted proteins | sample III_Palsa_E1_3_FD_198766 | JGI IMG/M metagenome (GOLD analysis project Ga0302302, IMG submission 198766) | Peat permafrost microbial communities from Stordalen Mire near Abisko, Sweden - III_Palsa_E1_3 | ecosystem: Environmental > Terrestrial > Soil > Palsa > Peat permafrost | place: Sweden...
AGTAGGCTCGCGGATGGACCTGGGACGCACGGCGGTCGGCCGCGCCTATCTGGCAGCACTGGGCGAAGCCGACCGGGCCAGTCTGCTCGACAGCCTGCGGATCGCTTCGGGCGACGACTGGCCGAGCATCGACGGCAGCCTGAGGCCGGGCCTGGAAGACGCCGTTCGTCGTGGTTTCGCGATCTCCACCGGGGAGTGGCACCACGGGCTCAACGCCGTCGCGGCGGGCTTTGTCGGTCCCTCGGGGCAACGCTACGCGGTCAACTGCGGCGGCGCTGAATATCAGGCGCCACGGGACGCGCTGTTGAACGAGGTCGCGCCCGCGTTACTGGAATGCGTCGCGAAGATCACGCACGAGATCGGCGGAACGCCGTCCGCGCGCCTGAGCGAATAACGCGTCGAGTAAACGCGAGGGATAAACGCTCGTTACGCCTGATGGGCGGGAAAATGCCCGATGTGCCGCTCTGTGCCAGTATCGGCGCATCGGCACGTTTAGTTATCCATCGTTTGCGCTTCCCGGCGCATGCTCCCCGACGCACAACGCCTTCTGCTTTGCGTCCACGGCAGTGCATGACTCATTGCGCACGCCTTGCCACGGGCTTCGCGTGACTCGCGCACGCACAAGACGATACGATGTCGGCCGGCGTTCACGTCCCTCCGGGGCACTGTTTCCAAATTACCTTCTGCCCCCGTCGGGAATCGTAACGTTCGTAATCAATCGAAAGAAAGATAGCTGGACTGCAACGAAGCACGGGACGTAGCATCATGCTTCGCGCGCCCGGGCTACCTTTCGAAGCTTTCACTCAAGTGAACGCTTCGCGGGCACATCGGGCGCCAATGGCGTGTTCGCCGCGTGACTGACCACTGCGTCGCGTAAAGTGCGCGACGAAGGTGCGTGACGAAGATCGACGGCGTTCCCAGCACGCTTCAGAACCGTCCGCGCGAACGCCGGCAAGCCAACCGCCAGCACCTCAAGACAGTTTCCGAGCCCACCGACTCACCGAGCCACTGAAACGATGGACGAACAAAAAAAACACCCAGCACCACCGCCTTACTCTGAAGCCCGTTCGCCTACCTCCCAAGCCTCGACTCCTCCTGTCTCCCCCTCCCAGCCCCGCCGGCGCCGGCTGGTATGGATCGTCGTCGCGATCCTGATCGTGGCGGGCCTGTTCGCATGGCATCCGTGGAACCGTGGTGGTGCGGATAACTCGCAGCAAGCGCGGCAGGCAGGCGGCGGTCGGCGTGGTGGCGGTGGTCCAGGCATGGCGGCTCCGCCGCAACCCGTGCATGTCGCGACGGTCACGCAAGGCGAAATGCCGGTGGTGATCAACTCGCTCGGGACGGTAACGCCGCTCGCGTCAGTGACAGTCAAGACGCAGCTCAACGGCACGCTGCAGGACGTCGCCTTCCAGGAAGGCCAAATGGTCAAGAAGGGTGACGTCCTGGCTCAGATCGACCCTCGTCCCTACGAGATCTCGTTGCGCAATGCACAAGGCACGCTCGCGAAAGACCAGGCGCTGCTGCAGACCGCGCGCCTCGACCTGAAGCGCTACCAGATGCTGCTCTCGCAAGACTCGATCGCCAGCCAGCAAGTGGACACGCAGGCGTCGCTCGTCCAGCAGTACGAGGGGACGGTCAAGTCGGACCAGGCGAATGTGGATACCTACAAACTCGATCTGACCTATGCGCGCATCACTGCACCGGTGTCGGGTCGTGTCGGCTTGCGGCAGGTCGATCCGGGCAACTACGTGACGACCGGCGACACGAATGGCGTGGTGGTCATCACGCAACTGCAGCCCATCAGCGTTATTTTCACGACCTCCGAAGACAATCTGACCGCGATTCTGAAACCGCTGCATACGGGCACGAAGATGTCGGTGACTGCTTATGACCGGGCCAACACCAAGTCGCTTGAAAGCGGTTATCTGGAAACGATCGACAACCAGATCGACACCACCACGGGCACCGTCAAGTTGCGCGCATCCTTCGACAATCAGGAAAGCATGCTGTTTCCGAACCAGTTCGTGAACACGAAACTACTGGTCGATGTCATCAAGGACGCGACCATCGTGCCCACGCCCGCGGTGCTCAACGGGTCATCGGGCGCGTTTGTCTATGTGGTGAAGCCGGACAATACGGTGACCGTACGCAATGTGAAGATCGGTCCGGTCGATGGCGAACGCACCAGCATCAAGACAGGTCTGGAAGTGGGCGAACGTGTGGTGATCGACGGCTCCGACCGCCTGAAGGAAGGCGCGAAGATCACGATCCCGGCAGACAAGCCCAAAGCCGCTTCGGGTGCATCAGGTGCTTCCGGAGCCGCGACGGCGTCGGCGGCATCGGCTGCTTCGGGCGCGCATCGCGGCCACCATCGCAAACAGCAGCAACAATGATGTACCCATGATCCATAACCGCACTGCACCCGCATGAATCCATCGCGTCCTTTTATTCTGCGTCCGGTCGGCACGGCGCTGCTGATGGCGGCAATCATGCTGGTCGGCCTCGTCGCGCTGCGCTTTTTGCCGCTGTCCGCGCTGCCCGCCGTCGACTATCCGACCATCCAGGTGCAGACGTTCTATCCGGGTGCGTCGCCGGACGTGATGACCACCTCGGTCACCGCGCCGCTTGAAAAGCAGTTCGGGCAGATGGCGAGCCTGAACCAGATGTCATCGCAAAGCTCGGCGGGTGCATCGGTCATCACGCTGCAATTCAGTCTCGACCTGCCGCTCGACATTGCCGAGCAGGAAGTCCAGGCGGCCATTAATGCAGCGGGCAACCTGTTGCCGTCCGACCTGCCCGCCCCGCCGATCTACGCGAAGGTGAACCCCGCCGACGCGCCTATCATTACGCTCGCGATCAGTTCGAAGACCTTACCGCTCACGCAGGTCCAGGATCTCGCCGATACGCGTCTCGCGCAGAAGATCTCGCAAGTCGGGGGCGTGGGGCTGGTGTCGGTCAGCGGCGGTAACCGGCCGGCTGTCCGGATCCAGGCGAACACGCGAGCGCTGGCGTCGTACGGCCTGAACATCGACGACTTGCGCACCACGATCTCGAACCTCAACGTCAACACGCCGAAGGGTAATTTCGACGGCCCCTCGCGGGCCTACACGATCAACGCGAACGACCAGCTCACCGACGCCAGCGCGTACCAGAGCGCGGTCATCGCTTACAAGAACGGCCGGCCAGTGATGCTGACGGACGTCGCGACGGTCATTCAAGGCGCGGAAAACACCAAGCTCGGCGCGTGGGTCGACAACATGCCGGCCATCATCCTGAACGTGCAGCGCCAGCCGGGCGCGAACGTGATTGCGGTGGTCGACGGCATCAAGAAGATCCTGCCGCAGTTGCAGTCGGCGCTGCCGGCTGCGCTCGACGTGCGCATCGTCACCGATCGCACCACGACCATTCGCGCCTCGGTGCGCGACGTGCAGTTTGAACTGGCGCTTTCCGTGGTGCTGGTCGTGCTGGTGATCTACCTGTTCCTCGCAAACGTCTGGGCCACGCTGATTCCGAGCTTGTCCGTACCGGTCTCGCTGATCGGCACGCTGGCCGTCATGTATCTGTGCGGCTTCTCGCTCGACAACCTCTCGCTGATGGCATTGACCATTGCGACGGGTTTTGTCGTCGACGACGCCATCGTGATGATCGAGAACATCGCGCGTTACGTGGAGGAAGGCGAAGCGCCGCTCGAAGCGGCGCTCAAGGGCTCGAAGCAGATCGGGTTCACCATCATTTCGCTGACCGTCTCGCTGATCGCGGTGCTGATTCCGCTGCTGTTCATGGGCGACGTGGTCGGCCGGCTGTTCCACGAATTCGCGATCACGCTGGCGGTGACCATCGTGATCTCGGCCATCGTCTCGCTCACGCTCGTGCCCATGCTGTGCGCAAAGCTGTTGCGTCACACACCCCCGAAGGAAAGCCATCGCTTCGAAGCGCGCGCGCATCAGTTCATCGACTATGTGATCGGGCGTTATGGCGTTGCGTTGACCTGGGTGCTCGACCGGCAGCGATCGACCCTGGTGGTCGCCCTGCTCACGCTCGTGCTCACTGCCCTGCTGTACATCTGGATCCCGAAAGGCTTCTTCCCCATCCAGGATACCGGCGTGATCCAGGCGATTACGCAGGCGCCGCAAGCCGCGTCTTACCAGGCGGTGGCCGCGCAGCAGCAAGCGCTCGCCGCGCAGGTCCTGAAGAACCCGGACGTTGAAAGCCTGACCTCGTTCATTGGCGTGGACGGGACCAATATCACGTTGAATAGCGGCCGGATGCTGATCAACCTGAAACCGCGCGACGACCGCAGCAATACGTCGAGCGACGTGATCCGCACCCTGCAGAAAGACGTGGAAAACATTCCAGGCATCCGGCTCTACATGCAGCCGGTGCAGGATCTGACCATCGATTCCACTGTCAGCCCGACCCAATACCAGTTCATGCTGACGGATCCGAATTCGGCGGAGTTCGCGGAATGGGTGCCGAAACTGACGGCACGGCTCCAGCAATCGCCGGAACTGGCCGATGTGGCGACCGACCTGCAGCAGAACGGCCAATCGGTGTACGTGGAAATCGACCGGTCGACGGCTGCGCGCTTCGGCATCACGCCCGCCACCGTCGATAACGCCCTCTACGACGCATTCGGCCAACGCATCATCTCGACTATCTTCACGCAGTCGAATCAGTATCGCGTGATCCTTGAGTCCCAACCGACCGAAGCGCATTACAGCGAGACGCTGAACGGTATCTACCTGCCGTCCTCCACGGCAAGCTCGGGCCAGGTGCCGCTGTCGGCCATCGCGACCTTCCATGAACGTGCGGCGCCGCTGCTGGTGACGCACCTCGGGCAGTTCCCGGCGACCACCGTCTCGTTCAACCTTGCTCCTGGCGCGTCGCTGGGCGCGGCTGTGAAAGCGATCGATCAGGCGCAGAAGGACATCGGCTTGCCACCGTCGTTCCAGATCCGTTTCCAGGGCGCGGCGCTGGCTTTCCAGGCGTCGCTGTCGAACGAACTGTTCCTGATCCTGGCCGCGATCGTCACCATGTATATCGTGCTCGGCGTGTTGTATGAGAGCTTTATCCACCCGATCACGATTTTGTCGACGCTGCCGTCGGCGGGCGTTGGCGCGCTGCTTTCGCTGATGATCACGGGGCACGATCTCGACATTATCGGGATTATCGGCATCGTGTTGCTGATCGGTATCGTGAAAAAGAACGCCATCATGATGATCGACTTCGCGCTGGAGGCCGAACGCGAGCAAGGCAAAAGTCCGCGCGATGCAATCTATCAAGCGTGTTTGCTGCGCTTCCGACCGATCCTGATGACCACCATGGCCGCGCTCCTCGGCGCATTGCCGCTGATGATCGGCTGGGGTGCGGGCTCTGAACTCCGGCGGCCGCTCGGGATTGCGATTGTGGGCGGGTTGATCGTGTCGCAAGCGCTGACGCTCTTCACCACGCCGGTGATCTATCTCGGCTTCGATTCGCTCGCGCGCCGCGTGCGTTCGCGTTTCTACCGGAACGCGCCGCCCCGCCCGGCGAGCCCGGCAAGCCCGGTGAGCGGCAAGGAGTAAGCGCATGAACCTGTCGCAACCGTTCATCGCGCGCCCGGTCGCTACCACGCTGCTGGCTATCGGCATTGCGCTCGCCGGCTTGTTCGCGTTCACCAAGCTGCCGGTCGCGCCGCTGCCGCAAGTCGATTTCCCGACCATTTCGGTCCAGGCGAGCTTGCCCGGCGCCAGTCCGGAAACCGTCGCGACCAGCGTGGCGAGTCCGCTGGAGCGCCATCTGGGTTCCATCGCCGATGTCACCGAAATGACGTCGCAAAGCTCGGTCGGCACAGCCCGGATCACGTTGCAGTTCGGTTTGAACCGCGACATCGACGGCGCCGCGCGTGACGTGCAGGCTGCGATCAACGCGTCGCGCGCCGATCTCCCCACTGCGCTGAAAAGCAACCCGACCTATCACAAGGTCAATCCCGCCGACGCGCCGATCCTGATCCTCGCGCTCTCCTCCCCCACTCGCACAGCCGGTTCGCTCTACGATTCGGCCGCGACCGTGCTGCAGCAAACGCTCTCCACCGTGCCCGGCGTGGGCGAAGTGGACGTGAGCGGCTCGGCGAATCCGGCCGTGCGGGTGGAGCTGGAACCGAACGCGCTGTTCCACTACGGCATCGGCCTGGAAGATGTCCGTGCGGCGCTGGCGTCGGCGAATGCGAACAGTCCGAAGGGCGCCATCGAGTTCAATGGCACCCACTTCCAGCTCTATACGAATGACCAGGCGAGCAAGGCCGATCAGTATCGCGACCTGGTGGTGGCTTACCGGAATGGCGCGGCGGTGCATCTGCGCGACGTCGGTGAAGTAGTCGATTCGGTCGAGGACCTGCGCAACCTGGGTCTCATCAACAACAAGCGCGCAGTGCTCGTGATCCTTTACCGGCAGCCGGGTGCGAACATTATCGACACCATCGACCGCGTGAAGGCGATGGTGCCTCAACTCCAGGCCGCGCTCCCGGCCGACGTCGAGATCACGCCGACCTCCGATCGTTCGACCACGATCCGCGCGTCGCTGCACGATACGGAATTCACGCTGATTGTCGCGGTGGCGCTGGTCGTGATGGTCGTGTTCCTGTTCCTGCGCAACTGGCGCGCGACGCTGATTCCAAGCGTGGCCGTGCCGATCTCGATCATCGGCACCTTCGCCGCGATGTACCTGCTCGGCTTCTCGCTCGATAACCTCTCGCTGATGGCTTTGACGATCGCGACGGGGTTCGTGGTCGACGACGCCATTGTCGTGCTTGAAAATATCTCGCGGCACATAGAGAACGGCGTCCCGCGCATGAAAGCCGCCATTCTTGGCGCGCAGGAAGTGGGTTTTACGGTGCTGTCGATGAGCATTTCGCTGGTCGCCGTGTTCCTTCCTATCCTGTTGATGGGCGGCATTGTCGGGCGGTTGTTCCGCGAATTCGCGTTGACGTTGTCGCTGGCGATTGCCGTTTCGCTGGTCGTCTCGCTGACCGTCACGCCCATGATGTGCGCGCGTTTGCTGCATGAACCGCACGAACAGAAGGCGCCCGGCCGGTTTTCGCGCTGGCTTGAACGCCAGTTCGTACGGATGCAGAACGGCTACGCGCGCACGCTCGGCGTGGCGCTCGCGCATCCGAGGATCGTGTTGCTGGTGTTGCTCGCGACCATCGGGTTGAATGTGTATCTGTACGTCATCGTACCGAAGGGATTTTTCCCGCAGCAGGATACTGGGCGGCTCGTGGGTGGCATTCAGGCCGACCAGAGCACGTCCTTCCAGGCGATGAAAGGCAAGTTTTCCGAGATGATGCGGATCGTGCAAGCTGATCCGGCTGTGGAAAGCGTCGCCGGGTTCACGGGCGGACGGCAGACCAACTCCGGCTTCATGTTCATCTCGCTGAAGGCCAAGAAGGATCGCAAGGTATCGGCCGAAGAGGTGATCCAGCGCCTGCGCGCGCCGCTTTCAGACGTCGCGGGCGTACGAACGTTTCTGCAAGCCGTGCAGGACATTCGCGCAGGCGGGCGGCAATCGAATGCGCAATATCAGTTCACGCTGCTCGCCGATTCCACCACCGACCTCTACACGTGGGGGCCGAAGCTCACCGACGCCCTGCTCACCCGTCCCGAACTCGCCGATGTCAATTCGGACCAGCAACAAGGCGGCCTGGAATCGTTTGTAACGATCGACCGGGCGACGTCCGCGCGCCTGGACATCCAGCCGGCGCAGATCGACAATACGCTCTACGATGCGTTCGGCCAGCGCCAGGTGTCCACCATCTACAACGAGTTGAGCCAATACCATGTGGTGATGGAAGTCGCGCCGAAATACTGGCAAGACCCGGAGATGCTCAAGCAGATTTATGTGAGCAAGTCGGGTGGGACTGCGGGCGGAGCGGCATCGACGAACGCCACCACCACGACGTCAACTTCGACTTCGACGTCCACGAGTTCGAGCAGCAGCGCTTCGTCAACTGACACGAGCAGTTCGCTGGCGCTGGCCTCTATCCGCAATGCTGCGACCAACGCCATTGCCGCAAGTGGGAAGTCCAGTTCGTCGGCGGGCGCGGCTGTGTCGACGTCGCAGGAGACGATGATCCCGCTCTCGGCCATTGCCAAGTTCGGGCCAGGCAACACGCCGTTGTCGGTGAATCACCAGAGCCAGTTCGTAGCGTCGACGATCTCGTTCAACCTGCCGCCCGGCAAGTCGCTCTCCGACGCCACCGCTGCCATCTACGACACCATGGCGACCATTGGTGTGCCCAGCACGATTCACGGCAGTTTTGCGGGCACCGCGCAGCAGTTCCAGGATTCGACCAAGGATCAGCCGATCCTGATTCTGGCCGCGCTGGCCGCGGTGTATATCGTGCTTGGGATTCTGTACGAGAGTTACATCCATCCGATCACGATTCTCTCGACACTACCCTCGGCGGGGATTGGTGCGTTGCTTGCGCTGCTGCTGTTCAGGACGGAGTTCAGCATCATTGCGTTGATCGGGGTGATCTTGCTGATCGGCATTGTGAAGAAGAACGCGATCATGATGGTCGACTTTGCAATACAGGCGCAGCGGCATGGCGCTGCGACGTCGCGCGAGGCGATTGAGCAGGCGTGCTTGCTGCGTTTCCGGCCGATCATGATGACGACCGCTGCGGCATTGTTGGGTGCGTTGCCGTTGGCGTTCGGGACTGGCGAGGGATCGGAGATGCGCGCGCCGCTGGGGATCGCGATTGTGGGCGGCTTGATCGTGAGTCAGTTGCTGACGCTCTACACAACACCGGTGGTTTATCTTTATATGGACCGGATCCGGATTTGGTCAGAGGAACGGCGTGCACGCAGGGGTCAGACAGGGCCGACTCAAGTCGCTGAGTGAGGGATTTGTCTCGCACCCGAGGGTGGCGCGGGAGGGAGTGGTCCCGGATCAGTGGTCGGGGGCACCCATCCTGTTCCCCAGCGCCGGTGAAAACCCGAATCCGGCGCCCTTCCCCGTGCATTGATTGCAAAAATCGCTTACCGTTTTAGCTCCTGTTCACAAACAGAAGGAGCGAACAACCAATGAAAGTCCTGCTCATTGGCGCGCACGGCCGGACCGGTCGCCACATCGCCCGGCAACTACGCGCTGCATCCTTGCCTTTCAAAGTCTTGCTGCGCAAATCGGCGCACCGCGGTGAGTTCGCCGCTCTGGGCGCCGAGATAGTACTCAGCGACCTGACGCACGATTTCTCCCATGCCTTGGACGACATCACACACGTGATCTACGCCGCCGGATCGGCGGAAAGCGAAGGTGTGAACGAGGAACGCGCGATCGATCGGGACGCTGTCCAGCGCACCGCCGACTACGCGAAACGCCGCCGGACAAAACAACTCGTGGTCGTCAGCGCGATCTCCGCATACTGGCCGAAGTCCAGCCCGCTAGCACTCAGGCACTACTCAAGAATGAAGCGAGAAGCCGATGACTACGTTCAGGCGAGCGGCGTCCCGTACGTGATCTTGCGACCGGGACCGCTATCCGATGACATCGGCCGGGGCACGATCGCGCTTTCCACCCAACGCAGCGCAGACGCAGTCCCCGTTTCACGCGAAGACGTGGCGCAACTCACAGTGGCATGCATCCAGCGCGACGTGCGCAATGAGGTAATTGGGTTTGTCGGCGGCGACGTAGCCATTGACGACATGCTCGACGCAGTTCAGACAGCCCCGATCAGCCGATAACCCACGCCGGTTTCAGTAACAATATGCTCCGGCTGCGCGGCATCGCGTTCAAGTTTCTGCCGCAGGTGCGCCATGTAAATGCGCAGATAGTGGTGGCTTTCGACATGCGACGGCCCCCACACTTCGCGCAGTAACTGGCGGTGCGTCAACACGCGGCCGGCGTGCCGAACCAACGTTGAAAGCAGCCGGTATTCGATCGGCGTCAGGTGCACGGGCGCGCCCGCACGCGTGACCTGGCGCAGGCCAAGATCAATGGCTACGTCGCCGAATTTCACCAAGGGCGATTCACTCGATGCCGCCTGATTGCGGCGCCGCAAATGCGCGCGAATCCGCGCCATCAGTTCCGATACGCCAAACGGCTTGGTCAGGTAATCGTCGGCGCCCGCATCCAGCGCCGCGACCTTCTCCTCTTCCTGCGTACGTGCCGACAACACGATCACCGGCAATTCGGTCCAGCTTCGCAGTTCGCGGATCACATCGAGACCGTCGGTATCGGGCAGACCGAGATCGACAATCACGAGATCCGGCTTGCGCGTTGCCGCCTCCACGAGCCCCTGCTTGCCCGTTTCCGCCTCGTGCACGGTAATGCCCTCGGCCTCGAGCGACGCGCGCACAAAGCGGCGAATCTGCTTTTCGTCCTCGATCAACACAACAGTGAGGTTAGGTTCGCTCATGGGGCTTAATGTGGCTTTAGGGGGCTTTAGGGTCCGACGGGGGAAAATCGACGAAGTCCTGTTCGGCTTCGTCGGAGAAACTGGGTACAGGCGGTGCTGCATCCACGGGCAAGGTGAACCAGAAGCGCGCGCCCTGGACCTGCGGGTCCGGGAGACTCTCGTCCAGCCGGTTATTCGCGCCGATTGTACCGCCGTGCGCCTGCACGATCGCACGGCAAATCGAGAGCCCGAGCCCAATGCCCGGCTTCGCCGACTCCTTCTCGCCACGCGTAAATTTCTCGAATACGCGGTCTCCCATGTTCGCGGGCACACCCGGGCCGTTATCGTCAATATAGACACGCACGAACGGCTTGCCATCCGCCTCGATGCTCTCCGCGCCAATGACGAGCTTCGAGCCGGGCGGCGTATATTTCGCAGCGTTCTCGAGCAGGTTCGAGAAGAGCCGCTCCATCAGCACGGCATCGAGTTGGAGGAACGGCAGATCGGAGGGCAGGCGCACCTCGACCGGGCGGCCGTTCAAAACTCTCCGACATGCCCGCAACGCCGCGCCGACCGTCTCTTCAAGGAGCGACCACTGCCGGTTCAGCCGCAAACCGCCCGCCTGCAAGCGCGCCATGTCCAGCAAGTTCGTGACAATGCTGGTCATGCGCAGCGATTCATCGTGGATCGCCGTGATCAATTCGGCATTGGCCGGTGAGCGGGTGTCCCCGCGCGCTTCTGCAAGCATGGATGCAAAACCAACGATGGTCGTGAGCGGCGTGCGCAAATCGTGCGAGATGGCGGACAGCAGCGAATTGCGCAGACGCTCGGACTCCATGCTCACCAGCGCGTCGCGCGCAATCTCGACGTAATGCACCCGTTCGAGCGCCAGCGCGATCTGCGCGGCGAATGCGTCGAGCATGCGCTTTTGTTCAGGGACATCGAGTTCGCCGGCGTTGCGCGTGAGCACCGCGAGCACGCCGCGCGTGCGCATCGGCGCCTTGAGCGGCAGATAAAGCGCGGCCGCGGCGGGCAGCGTGTCCGTGCCGTGCCCGGCCGGCTTCTGCTGGTCGTAGACCCATTGGCCGACATCGAGATCCAATGCGCTTGCATCGAGCAGCAGTGCCGCCGCGGACGTATCCGATGGATCGAGTTTCTGGCGGACTTTATCGCTGGAATCGGGCAGGAGCATCGCGACTTTCGCGCGAAATACTTCACTCACATGCCGCATGCCGATGCCCACGATCTGCTCGGTTGCGAGCGCCGCGCCGAGTTCTCCAGCCATTGCATACATCGCGCCCGTGCGCCGCTCACGCTTCGACGCAACGCGCGCCTCGCGCCGCAAGCTCGATGTGAGGTGGCTGATCACCAGCGACGTCAGCAACATGCCGGCGAAGGTCAGCAGGTACTGGGTATCGGAGACGGACAGCGACATGCGCGGCGGCACGAAGAAGAAGTCGAAGGCCGCGACGCTCAGGAACGACAACAGCACGCCCGGACCACGGCCAATCCGCGCCGCGGCATAAATCACGCCGATCAGATAAAACATCACGAGGTTCGTGAGGTCAAAATGATCGCGGATCTGGCTCGCGAGCAGTGTGATGACCGCGCAGATCGCGATGGCGTACGCGTAGCCCCGCGGCGCCGAGCGCTGCTCGCGCGCGGCACTCAACGCGTCGTGCCAGTCGGGGGCGATCCCCTCTTCTTGCGACGACGATCCGCTTCGATCGCCCGAGTCGCTCGCTTCGCTACCGTCGCTCCGATCGCTCTCCCGCGCTCGGATCAGCGTGAGATCGAGGTCGCCTGCGTGTTCTGCGAGCCGCTCGCCGAACGACCGTTTTAACCATCGTGCGAAACCGCGATGTTTCGATGCGCCCGCCACCAGCTTCGACGCGTTGCGCGCCTGCGCATACCCGATCAACGTCGCGACAGCATCCTCACCGTCCAGCGTCACCGTCTCGGCGCCCAGTTCAGCGGCGAGCTTGAGCGCGGCGAGCGTGCGTTCGCGACGGGCATCAGAAAGTTTTTGCAGCCGCGGCGTTTCAACATAAACCGCGATCCAGTCCGAGCGCAGGCTTGCCGCGAGCCTTGCCGCAGCGCGCGCAAGCGTAGGAGCTTCCGGCCCCGGCCCGATGCACACGACCAGCCGGTCGCGCGCCTGCCAGATCCTGTCGATAGAACGATCCGCGCGGTATTCACGCATCTGGGCATCGACGCGATCCGCCGTGCGCCGCAACGCCAGTTCACGCAGCGCGATCAGGTTGCCCTTACGAAAGAAATTACGGACGGCATGTTCCGCCTGCTGCGGCATGTAGACCTTGCCGTGGCGCAACCGTTCCAGCAGTTCCTCGGGCGGAAGATCGACCAGCGTGACTTCATCGGCCTGATCCAGCACGCGATCCGGAACCGTCTCGAACACGCGAATCTGCGTGATCTGGCCAACGATGTCGTTCAGGCTTTCCAGATGCTGGACATTAACCGTGGTGTAGACGTCAATACCTGCGTCCAGCAGTTCATGCACGTCTTGCCAGCGCTTCAGATGACGTGCGCCGGGGACGTTAGAGTGGGCGAGTTCATCGACAAGCATAAGTTGCGGATGGCGCTGAAGCGCTGCGTCGAGATCGAACTCCTGGAGCGCATGGCCGCGATACAGCATACTCGCTAACGGCAGTTGTTCGAGGTCTTCAAGTAACGCGGCCGTTTCGCTTCTGCCATGCGTTTCCACTATGCCAATGACTACGTCGTCGCCCTGCTGCATCCTGCCCCGCGCCGCAAGCAGCATGGCGTAGGTCTTGCCCACCCCCGCCGATGCGCCAAAAAATATCTTCAGCCGTCCGCGATGACGCTTCTCTTCCTCTCTTTGCAGTTTTCCGAGCAGCTCGTCTGGGTTTGGGCGGTTCATTTTTTAGCTTTTTGGAGCAATCGCATCCGAGGCGAGGTTCGGTTTCTTTGTTTCAACATCAACATACTGACACGCGACTTACCCAGTATGACGAGCCGGTACGTTTCGTGTCTCCGGCGCCGGGTCCGATATTAAGATTGCCGCTGAGTATTTTCCCCAAGTATTGAGCGTTGGCCCGAACATTAAGCGCGCCGACGTAAAAGGCGAGTCAAAGATCAGGATACGGACGTAAAGATTGTGTAAATGACAGTGCGGAAGACCTTCGCAGCGAGGATTTGTTGCGGTGGTCTTGCAGCGGGCATTTGAATAACGTCCCTCAGTTGAGTTATCCGCTGAATACTTCCACTCTTCTTCATTCGCCGTAACCGCAATGGACGGTGCGGCATGAAAGAACGCCGCGTCCGCTCCGTCCGTTTCCTCATGCTCTTATCAAGGCAGGAAAATTGTCGACCCCGTGGTTCGGCGCGCCTCCAGATCTTCGTGCGCCTTTGCCGCCTCGGCCAGCGGATACCGCTGCCGCACGCTCGTCTTGACCTGACCCGTACTCAACACATTGAACAGTTCACCCGTCATCTCCTCGAGATCGCTGCGTTTGGCGATATAGCTAAACAACGTGGGCCGCGTGAAATACAGCGAACCACGCCCGGCGAATTCGGACGAATCGATAGGTGGCAACGGTCCCGATGTATTGCCGAAACTCACGAACAGGCCCAACGGCGCAAGACAGTCGAGCGATGCCGTGTAGGTGTCCTTGCCGATCGAATCGTAGACCACCGGCACGCCTGCGCCGTTCGTGATCTCGCGCACCCGCTTCGTGAAATCGTCGCGGGTATAGACAATCGGATGATCGCAGCCGTGCGCCTTCGCGAGTTCGGCCTTCTCGTCCGATCCAACCGTACCGATCACCGTCGCGCCGAGCGCCTTCGCCCACTGACACGCGAGCATGCCTACGCCGCCCGCCGCCGCGTGGATCAGGATCGTATCGCCAGCTTTCACGCGATACGTCCGGCGCAGCAGATATTGCGCGGTCAGGCCCTGCAACATCACCGACGCCGCATCCTCGTACGCGATTGCATCGGGAAGGCGCACGACATACTGCGCCGACATGACCCGTTCCTGCGCATAAGCGCCCGGCGGCCGCGACGCGTAAGCCACCCGATCGCCCACCTTGAAACCTGCCACGCCTTCACCGACCGCCGTTACCTCGCCTGCCGCTTCCATGCCAAGTCCACCGGGCAGCGGCATGGGATATAGCCCGGTACGAAAGTACACGTCGATGAAGTTCAAGCCGACCGCATGATGCTTCACGCGAATCTCGCCCTTGCCCGGCTCGCCCACTTCGACGTCGACCCATTTCATCACTTCCGGGCCACCGGTTTTATCGAATCGAATTGCCTTTGTCACCCTTGTCTCCTTGCCGGCGTCAGCCGGTCACTAGTCACTCATTCAGCGCGGCCTAAATCCGGTCGAGGCGTAGCTTCAGATCATCGAGAATCATGCGTGCTGTCGCGAGATTCGTCGCGCACGCCACGTTGTGGACGTCGCACGCACGCACTAGCGCATTGATGTCCGGCTCGTGCGGCTGCGGCGTCATGGGGTCGCGCAGG
>Ga0302302_1001313_pt1 | contig 14865 bp, 24 predicted proteins | sample III_Palsa_E1_3_FD_198766 | JGI IMG/M metagenome (GOLD analysis project Ga0302302, IMG submission 198766) | Peat permafrost microbial communities from Stordalen Mire near Abisko, Sweden - III_Palsa_E1_3 | ecosystem: Environmental > Terrestrial > Soil > Palsa > Peat permafrost | place: Sweden...
GTCCTGGTTCGGGAAGTGGTTGGTCTTCAGCAGTTTGATGCGCGCGATGGAGTTGATGACCGCCTGCGACAGCGAAGAGCCGGCGTCAGGGTTGTAGTCACGGTCCACCAGGTCTTTCACCTGCGTCAGCAAGTACCACATCGCCGGCTTCAGCGTGGCGATTACGTCCTCATCGGGCACGTTCTTCTCGTCGAAGTTCTGACGAATCTGACGGATCGCCGCAGCGACCAGCGTTGCGTCGGTGGCCATCGTCGCCGCCTTGACGATCATGCCACCCGGCTGACCGGGGACCGGGCCGGTCGTCTGACGCGCAGCCAGAATCGCGCAACGGATTTCGTTGAGCTGACGCTGCTTCGCCAGTTCGAGGCCCTGCTGCTTGGTGTACTCGCTGCGGACATCGTAGTGATTCATGGCCTCGTCGATGTTCGGGATGAACACATGCGAGATCAGCATGGGATCGAGGTTCACGATCACTTCGTTGTGCTGCACGTTCAGGCCCGTGATCTCGGTGCCCGGCACGTGGTACTCGGAGCCGATGGTGCCGATAGCCGGGAACGAAGCCGACTTGCCGTGCATGATGTTTCGCTCGGTCACATGACCGGCCATGACGTACTCGGCGACGAACGAAGCCAGCACTTCTCCACCGTACTGCTTGAGGAATAGTGCCTGTGCATCACCAGCGCCCTGAATCTGACCAAGGCGGTTCGGAGTAGCGTTTGCCATTTTGTTCTTGTGTATTTTCCTTTTGGATGGGTTGAGAGAGAGGGGTGACCCCGCAGGGGCCGAAGCACAACGCGGGGTTTCTCTTTAGAACTTAGAACTCGGAGAGGGCCAGCCGCTCCACAACCGTTGCGCGGAACGCCGGGTCGGTCTTGTATGCACGCGAGTTCATTGCGGCGGTTACTTCTGCCTGCGACTTGAAAGGTTCAACGCCGGTAGCGGCCTTTTTTCCATTCAGCAGGTTTTGCGGCGGTGTGCCGTGCGTCTTGGCGTGGCGGGCAGTCAACGCTTCCACGGCCATCTTCGCGCGGGCAGCATCGCCGGAGGTCACGGCGTCGTTGAAGGCAACCTTCTCGGAATCGGACAGGGCGGACTTCGCCCACGACACGAGGGAGCCGTAAGCTTCCTGGCCGCCAGCGGTGCCATACACGGCCGAGTCGTATGCATCGGCCTGTGCCTGCTTGCCCTGGATGTAGGTATCAACGGCGTCACGCGGGATGCTGGACTTCGCCAGGTTCGCGTAGGTTTCTTCGGATAGCTTCCCGTCCTTCGCGTACTCCGCATTGAGAGCGTCCCAATCCAGGCCGGCACCCTCGACAACCTTCTGAGCCTCGTCGTCCCCCGCAGGGATTTCCAGAGCCGGCTTGTCGCCTTCCTCGACCGCCAGTGCAGCAGCTTCGTCAGCCGCGATTTCCTCGGCGGTCTTGGTGGGCGTGGTCTGCTTAGCAGTCAGCTCGGCATGAGCGGTTACCAGCTCTTCAACAGTCTTGAAGCCACCATAGGTGACCTCGGATGTCGGGTCGGTTTCCACTGGAGGTTCGACGTTGAGGACGATCTCGGTCTTTTCGGTCACAGGGCAGTCTCGGTGAAGTTGTAGATGCTCAGGCCGTCCACGACGGTCTTGAACTTCTCAAGGGGATCGGCCGGGGCGGTCTTCGCCTTCGGGGTGACCACAGAGGTTGTTTCTGTCACGACCGGAGCCGTGACGGTTTCTGTTGGGGTTGTTGCCGGATCAGCCGGCGTGTCGGTCACGGGGTTAGCTTTCGCCACTGGGAACTCCTTGTGGTGCCATAGCGGCACCTGCGATGGTTGGGGCTGCGCGGATGGCTGCCTGGTGTGCGGTGGCGTCCTGCTGTTCCTGCGCCATCTGCTCGTCGGACTTGATGAGTCCCTTCATGGTCAGATCGGAGGCTGCACCCATACGGGCCATTAACTCGCCAGCATCGACACGAGACGAGAACACCTGCGGCGTGAGCACCTGCTGTGCTGCCTGTGCCCATTCCATGATCTTGCGCATGTCCTGACCACGACCGAGGGCGGCGACGCCGACAACGATGCGGGGCTTGATGAGTCCAGGAGGCAGATCAGGAAGACGGCGGGTGCGCGTGAGGCGATACATGATTCGACGAACCAACGGAAGCAGTAGGTCTTCAGCGAGGATCGAGTAGATGCCCCCGAGGACATCCTCCAGCTCTTGAGCCAGGTAACGGATTTCCTCTGCAGTGACACGCTCGCCCTGACGCTGGATCGAGGTGCGAACACCGAACGCCATTTCCAGACGTGCAATCAGTTTGTCGATGTGCTGACCGACGAAGTTGAAATCGGCGTACTTCTCTTGCGATACGGCCTTGAGCTGTTCTGCCTTGAAGCGCAACACGTCGCCAGACTCGGCTTCAGTGATGGTCTTCGGGCGGATCGAGGCGTTCTCATCGAGTGCCCACAGCACCTTGGCGGCGGCTGCTGCTCCCTTGAGAATGGCCTTGCTCAGTTTCTCCAGTGCATCGAAGTCGCCGTAGTAGTCGTAGATCAGACCCGCGCCGTAGTCCTCACCGTCTTCCTCGGGAATCCGCAGGGGAATCCAGGGGCAGGCGTCGATGGGGTAGGTGCCTTGGGAGCCAGCAACGATGTTGCCGTTCACTTCCTGGTACACCTGCCACAGCTCACCGTCACGGTAGATGCGGGTATAGAGTTCAACGTCTTGCTCGGGGCCGGAATCGTTCTTGCCGCCCTTCTTCTCATCGAGACCCAGCGAGGCTTTCAGCTCATTGCCCAAGGTGGACGGAGCGATGCTGTCGAGGGTGATGATTTCAAGGACGGAACCCATACCGTCGCGGTCAACGACGTAACGGGTCAGCGGGTACATCTTGGCGTTGCCTTCGTCGGGCACGTACATCAGTACGTTGCCGGTCGTCACGAGATGTTTCAGGCCAAGGCCCAAGCGTCCGCGCATACCGGACGTTTCGATGTCGTTGATGACGGTACGCTCGATCTCAGCGAGGCCCATCTCCAGCTCACCCTGCTGGATGCCGGCCTGCTCTGCGAGCTGGTTAGCGTCCATGCCATCGGGAGATAACTTGAAGAAGTTGGCGTTCGCAGGGAACAGCGCCAACAGCAGACGGGCGGACAGCGAGTTAACGCATCGCGCGCCGGTGCCTTGGTACGGGGTGGTGCGGGAAGAACTCGATTTGCCCTTCGAGACTTCCTTGTAAAGCGTCGGCAGTGTGAGAGTGGCGCATTGCTTTGCGCGGGACTCGGCGTTGTTTCGATCAGACTTGAGCTGAGAGTAACGGCCTTCTGCTGAGACGGTCTGCGGTGCGGACGTGCTCAAGTAGGGATAACGAGACTGCTTCCATAAGCGGTGGAGGTGGACTTATTCAGGTCGATGCGGAGATTCTTTCGACCCGTCGTTGCACTCTCCTGATCCCCCAGGCCATCACGGGCGGTCAGCAGGATGGCCGGCTTCTCCGCTTCGGTGGGCTTGGGGGCCTTGGGTTTACTGGTACACATGGTTCAGTGCTGCTCCTCTTGTTCGAGCTGACGCTTTCGCAGGAGGGACAACACCAGCCGACGTTCACCTGATCTCAGAAGGAACTCGTTGTGATCCCCTTTTGGGTCGTAGATGACCTCGGGGTATCGCTTATCCAGCTCGTCGATCAGGTCGTAGGCGTGAAGGGGGATGTTCTCGGACATAGGGGGCTCCGTGATTCGTGAACGGGATCTTCAAGAACCACCGGAACCCTTGATGGGAAACGGTTGTTTCCTCCTATGCTGGTTGTTTTACCCGCGCGCGCTCTTTTCGGAGGCTATGGATATTCAAGTAGACTGACGATCGAGAAGGGGAGTCATTAGGGGGAAAGATGAAGGACGACACAGTTGCACCCGCGAAAAAGTGTTTCGTTGTCAGTCCGATAGGAAGTATCAATTCCGAAGCCCGGCGGCGTTCCGATGGATTCCTCAGAGAGGTGATTCGTCCAGTTGCCGAGAAGCTCGGCTACGTCGTTGAGCGCGCCGACGAAGACAAAGCGCCCGGCATGGTCACCGAAGGCATCGTAAATAAAATTATTGATGCTGATTTGGTCATTGTTGACCTGCATGGCCACAACCCCAACGTCATGTATGAGGTGGCTGTTCGACATGCAACCGACAAACCGCTGGTGCAAATGATAGAGAACGGTGAAGCACTTCCGTTTGACATCGGTGGCATCAATACGATCTTTTACGACGCGTCCGTTATGGGTCTCCAAGCGTGGCGCGATGATCTTTCTGCCGCCATTTCTGCATCGGGTACGCATACCGGAGCTTCAAATCCCATAGTTCGCGCCGGCCTAATGCGTACGCTCGGCAAGCAGAACGACAGTTCAGGAGAAATGCAGGCGATGTTATTCGCAGAACTTGCAGCCCTTAGAACGGAAATGCGAGTAGTAACTGAGCGTTCGTCGCGAACTAGTTCTACCGCCTTCGTGGCTCCTGAGTTGACGCCCAACCGCGTTCTCCTAGTGGCAGAACAGTTCGTCCAAGCCGACCTCACGAGCTATGTAAATAGCCGGAAGGCCTTTTCTGATTATCATTTCGTTTTCACGGTGACGCCCGATCAAATAGTGATAACGGCGTGGAATCGAACTAAAAAGCTGACCGCCAACCTGAGATACAGCTGGGACAGAGACAACGTGGGGCTGGACCTGGCGAACATCAAAAATGTGTTGGAATTAGACGTGCGCAATGCCATCAAGCAGGCGTCGTCCGAATATTCGAATGCGCTGAATGAACACGTTAACGCTCGACCGCTTGATGAGTGAGTCCATTCGTCTTTTCGTTGGGGCCACGGTCGTCTGTTCCGAGGCCGCGCAAGCGGTGTGATAGCAGCATCAAAATACAGCAGCCAGCGTGTGCCAGATGATCACGGCCGCTCTCGGAATCGACGTTTTCGCCGGCCAGTGAGGCAAACGTATGGCGCAGCATCGCGTCGTACAAACGCCGATGGTCGAATCCGCCTGTCCAGTTGAATGCGGCGTACTTCTGAGCGCCGAAACCGAAGACGTTAGCGATCTCGGTTAAGGCATCAGCAGGGATCAAACTGAGCGGTGCCTTGCCGGCATCATGCTTGACTCCCGTCTTTACTGTGGTGTCCAAAGTTTCACCTCCTCGGTCTTGAAGTTGTAATCGCCGTCTCGCAGGATTCGTGCGCAACGGGCCTGGATCAGTGCGTCCTCGGCGGTAAAGCCCTTGGACTCATAGACCATCGTGACGGTCACCCACAGGGCGGCCAGGTGCTCCTCTACCGTCAGACCCAGCAGGGCCTCATGGACGGGCATAAGGAACTCGTCAGCTTTCTTGGGGCCGATGCCGGGACAGCCCTTGTAGTTGTCTACGGTGTCCCCGGTGAGCACTTGCTTCATCCAGAACAGATTGGCTTCGTGCTCGCTGATCGTACGGGTGCCGATGTCAGGCTTGCCGGGGTTGAACAGGCGGCCTGGGATCGTCTGCATGTCCTTGTCGATGGACACGATGATTCGTTTGCCGGGTGCCAGTCGGGGTTTCGGCATGGTTGCCAGCAGACCCAGGATGTCATCGCCTTCGAGATATTCGCGGGTGATGATCTTCTCGGGGTACAGCTCGTGTAGGAAGCCATCCACGGCGTTCCACAGGGCTGGCTTCGGCTTCGTGCGGTTGCCCTTGTAGGTCGGCAAGATTCCCTTGCGGAAGTTGGTGGACACCGAGAGGGGCAGGAGGAACTCGCGTGTTCCGAACTTCTCCAGCAGCTCCTCGATATAGTCGTCCAGGTCGGCCTTCGCCTTCTCGGGGTTGGTGACCTCTGCGACTACTACCTCAGCGCCGTCGTCCTCGTCTTCCCACTTCACTGTCTTGGTGTTCTTGAACGACAGTTGGTAGCGGAGAACGTCAGCGTCGATGAGGAGGGTCAGCAAACCGACAGCGACCCTTCGATGCGGAGCACGCGGCAGAAGCGGCGCGGGTCTTCATCCAGGAACTCGGTCATCTTGACCATGCCTGACCGAAGCAGCGCGTCGGCCAGCTCGTGCGCGAAGCGACGACGTGTGGCCTCGCGGATGTGATCGAGGCGATCCATCTCCAGGCGTGAGTTCACCATGCTCATGTGGTCAATGACGGACTCCGCGCCGACCTTCAGAACTTGCGCTTCCTTCATGTTGCTTACGGCGTGGCTCATCGCTTCGAGCTGACGCTGCAGCTCAGCTTTCGTGGTGTTCTTTGGGGGCATCAGGATTCCTTAGTCTGTGTCTTACGGATCGCAGCGGCGTACTTCGCGAGCTGCAAGTTGTGGCGCGCGGCTCGCTCGCGGCTCCTGTGCAGCCGCTTCTGTGTGACGGTCTCGACGATCCCGGCGAGGACGAACTGAATCAGCTTGTTCACCTGTGCTCCTGGTAATAGGCGGCCACGCGCAGCAGCTCCTCGGGAGTTGCATTGCTTTTGATGGCGTTGGCTTTGGACGAGATGACCGTGACGTTCCCCTTTGTGTAACCAAGGGGTGGGTCGTTGCGGTCGAGGGATGGGGAGTTCGGGCCTTGGGCCAGTCCTCCGGTGTTGCGGTAGAGCGGTAAGCCCAGCACCGGGCAGAAGTCGGGGATCACCACGTCTTCAACCGTGAGATTGAAAGGGATACCCCGCTTCTTCGCCCGGTGCTTCGTCAGTGCAAGTAGACGGCTTGCCGGAGTGGCGCTCTGCCTCAGTGACAGTCGTGCCAGTTGTTGCCGACTTTGAACTCACCAGCCAGCGGACAACGAAAGCCGTAATGCTGACCGGCGCGGAAGATCGCATCGGTAGCGGCGGCACCTACGGTCTCGGCAAGTTCCTCATCGACCTCTAACTGGAACTCGTCATGCACGTTGGCGACGAACTCGTAGTGAAAGCCGGGGATCAAGCCGTTTTCTTGCAGACGCTCATCAAGTAACACGAGAGCCTTCTTCATCACGATGGCACCGGCACCCTGCAGCAGAGTGTTCAATGCAGCGTGAGCACTGCGGACGTGCACACGGCGGCCATCCAGGCCCTTGAGGTATCCCTGTTTCCGAACGGTGTGCTGGATCGCCTTGATGAGCGAGTCCAGGGCAGGCAGTCCTTTCAGGAATTGCGCCTTCAGCTCAGCGCCGCGCTTCGCACCCTTGCCGACAATCGAGCCGATCTTCGCGTCACCTGCTCCGTAGAGGAAGGCGTAGATGAAGGTCTTGGCTTCGTTGCGGGTGAGTAGTCCGGCTGCGGTCTGGTTGGTCGTGTGTACGTCACCTTCCAGGATCACCTTCGCGTACGCGCCACCATCCCATCGGCCCATGAAATGAGCGAGGCACCGCAGCTCAAGGCCGCTGGCGTCCGCGCCAACTTGCAGCTTGCCCTTGGGCACACCGAACAACGCACGGCACTCAGGGCCATACAGCGAACCGGAGGAGGGCACCTGTGCCATGTTGGGCGAGGAGTGCGTCATGCGGCCGGTGACTGCGCCGTTCTGATTCACTCGACCGTGGATACGGCCGTCCGCCTTCACGGCCTTGAACCACGCCTGCTTGCCTTCACTGAGTTGGCCCAAGCGTTTCTCAACGGTCAGGTACTCGATCAGCAGGGGCACCTCGGGATACTTCAGGCCCTCCAGCGTGGTCTCGTCCATCTTGACCGTGCCGGCGTCGGTGAACTCCATTGGCTTCCAGCCATAGAGCGCGGTCAGGCGATCAGCGATATGCGCGCGTGATCCAGGGTTGAAGGTGATGGTCTTCCACTTCTGGAAGGGGACGCCGACCTCGTAGCCTTTCGTCTTGTTGGCACGCTTCGGGATGATGATGCCGGCCTTCGCCTGCCACGGCGGGAACACCGCACGCAGCTTCTCGACCAGCTCAGCACGCAAGCCGACGAGCGTAGCCTCCAGCTCCTTTCCCTTCTCTTTGTTGAACAGGAAGCCGTGAGCCTCCTGTCGCCGAAGGATCGGGGCAATGTCGTGTTCCAGGCGGATGCTGTCCTCGCTGAAACCCTGAGCCATCAGCCTGTCGTACAGCTTGGCGGTGACGCGGATGTCCTGGACGCAGTAGTCGTCCATCTCCTGATTCCACTCCGCCCAAGGGTCGAGGCCCTTGGCTTTCATCATGTCGGAGTAGTCGCCCTTCCAGACGCCCATACGCCAGCCCCACGCTTCGAGCGAGTGCTTGCCCATGAGCTTCTTCGGGTAGATGCCGGCAGTCCGCCGGCCCGCTGCAGCATCCTTCTCGTGCTGCCTGATCCGCTTCACGTCATCGTTGAACAAGTCGGTGAACATGAGTTGGGACATGATGAGCGTGTCCCACACACGGCCCTTCGGCTCGAACCACGGGTAGACCTTCTGGATAGCAGGGATGTCGAAGCCGATGATGTTGTGCCCGCAGATGTCCGGGGCTTCCATCAGGATGCGGAGTGCAGCCTCAATGCTCAGCTTCGATCCGTGATCGTTGGCCCGGTAGGTGATGCCCTTCACGATGTCCCGCATGGCAATGCAGTGAATCGTGTCTAGCTCAGCGAGGAGGCCGTTGGTCTCGCAGTCGAATATGAGCATCGAGTGCTCAGTCGATCAGCGCTTTGACGCGGGCAGCAACGCGCTCGGCGCGGTCGGCTTCGTCGTGCGCGGCGTCGGCCATGTCCAGGAAGTCATGGGCCAGGTCGGTGTGCGACTCGGCAGCGGCGCGGTGATCCAGTGCCAGCTTCTCCAGCTTGGACACGTCCTTGTTGAAGCGGTTGGTGATTGCATCGACGGTGGCCGGCAAGACAGCGGAAACGACAGCAGCGATCAGGTTCTTGAAAAACAGGTTCATGGCAGTTCCTCGACAGTGATGGTCACGCGCACACGTCGGCCACCCTGCGGGAATCGCAAGGCGGCATCGGTGGCCGTTGGTGGGGTTGCGTAGGGGAAACAGGCGGACGCGGCTGCGCGTAGCGGGGCGTCCTTGGGGATGTAGAAAACGTGCTCGACAACTGCGGACTCAATCAAAAGTCGTTGCTGCCTTCCCCTGGTTCATCAGGGAACATCGGGGCTTCCTCAAGCTCCTGCTCGAACAGCCGGCCGGTCTCCACGTCGTAGCCGAGGCCGATGGTTTTGCCCGTTGCTTGGCCGGTGAAGCGATCCTTCAAGATGCGGAACGTGGTGTGCTGACGGACAGCGATGTCTTCCGCCTGCTGGTCTCGCTCCAGGCCAAACATGAAGTGACTCCAGAATCCGATGGCGCGGGAGCCTTTGAAGTGACGGATCATCACGCGACCACCTTCCTCGTGTGGCTTGCCCTCGGGCGTAGCCAGATGTGAGATGAGGTAGAAGCAGACGTTGTTGGCCTGAGCGAACGCCGCGATGTCGGCCATGATCTTCTCCAGGGCCTTGCGCTCGTCCTCCTCAGCAGCCGCCAGGGCCGTGAGGTGATCTAGCCAGAAGTGTTTGACGTTCTCTGCAGCGGCCAGGTACTTCATCTTCGCGAGCACGGTGGCCCATTCGGTACTGCCGAATGAGTCGTACATGAAGACGTTGCCGCTGGCTTCGATCTGCTCGAACGCGTCATTCAGTTCTTGTTGTTCCCACGAGCCGTCAGGCACATGGAACCGCTTGCCTGCCAGCTTGCCTGCCACACGCTTGCCGGTCTCGACAGGCGGCTGCTCCAGATAGAACAGGCCGCACTTCTCGTTGAGGGTCACAGCGGTATGGACGATCTCTTGAGTGAACAGGTCGGTCTTACCGACGCCTGTGCCGGCACCGAACGCATAGACCTCACCGTAGCGACGGCCATACGTGGCGTCAGTGAGGGTCGGCAGGAACCACGGCAGTCCACGGGTGATCGCGGCGAGCGCACGCTCCTTGATGTCCCCGAAGGTCACGATGCCATCGGGGCGAAACACCTTGGCGTTCCAGATGGCCGTGATGATCTCGCGGGCCTTGCCCGCCAGCAGCATCTCGTTCGGGTCTTTCATTGAGAGGTGGGCGATCTTGCACTTGCCTGGTGTGAACAGCAGCGCGCACTCCTGTGCGGCGGCCTGGCCCACTTCGTCCATGTCGAACAGCAGCACCACTTCCTCGAACTTCTCCAGCCATTCGAGTTCGCTGGCGATTGCCTTCCTTGCACCCTGCGCGCCGTTCGGGACGGACACGACAGGCCACTTGTTCTCTTGCACCTGGCTGACGCTCAGGCAGTCGATCTCGCCTTCAGTGACGACGATCTTGCGGCCCGGACTCCATAGGTGTTGACCGTACAGGCCAGCGCCCTTGAGTGAGCCACGCACGTTGAACTCTTTGCCGGTGTACCGGACTTTTTGCGCAACAACTTCGCCATCGCGCATGTAGTTGGCGATCTGTACTGGCTTCCCGTGGTGCTCTCCGACTGTGTAGCCGAACTTGGCACAGGTATCCTCTGACAGCCCACGCTTCGTTAGAGCCTGGGACTGTCCGTGTAGAAACTCATCGGACATGCGCTTGCTCCGTTTGGGTGTGTGGGTGCTGTCGCCTTGGCGGGTCTTGCCGCAGGAGAAGCAGTGCGTATGCCCATCGGAATAGAGGGCACACGCATCAGAGGAACCGCAGTCGTCGCAAGAGCCTTTCGAGACCAGCTCGGACTCAGCGGTTTCCACGCTGGATTGACCACATGGTCTTGCGGGTCACCAGGCCGCACTTGCGGCGCAGCGCGGACGTGACCAGAAGACGGTTGATTCGATTCGCGAGGGGTGCAGCAGCGGCCTTCTCAAATGCGATACGCATTGCGGTTGCAGTAGGGGTCATGCAGATTCCTTCAGGCGGTTGATGAGTTTTTCCACAGCGCAGCGGCAGTAGCCGAGTTCGTGCATCGTTTCTTCGATGTGCTCGACGGTCAGACGCAGGCACTTCGCGCGCGGCGGATGGATGGGGCCGGCGTAACGCTTCTGCGTTGCGCTCAGGGAGTAGCGGATGTAACGCTGACCAGTGGCGTCACGCGCCTCGTTCTTGATGACCTCGTATCCCGCCGCAACGATCTCGTCGATGCGTGAGGCGAGGCGTCGGATGCGATAGACGCCTTCGGCTTGCCATGAGGTGATGTGCGCTTCGGCACGGAGGTGCGCGAGCACGGTCTTCGATTGAGGGGAGAGATTCATCAGGGTTCCTTGAAGTGGTCTTTGAGTGAGAGAAGTGGCGGTTCGTGACCAAACACCAGCGGAGCGCCGTAGTTGGTAGATAGCCGTCTCAACACATTGATCTGCTCGTGTGTGAATTGCCCCTTCGTTTCCAAGTGCTCGTTCAGTCCACCGATGAGACAGACCTGTAGCGAGCTGGATGCGTGGGTCGGCGCTACAGCACCACGGAGTCTTTCGTCACGACCTTTCTCGATCCAGCCGTCCCGTCGAATGACGTAGTGAACGGCGATCTCGGAGTAACCCTGACGGCGGTGAGCGCCGGCCAGTTCCAGTACGCCGATGTCAGCGGATGGAGCGGTCATGGAACAAGTGACGAAGATGCGCTCGATGGTGTCGAGGGCTTTGATCTTCACAGCGAATAAATGCTGAGGGAGGTGTAGGCGGCTTCGCCTGGAGCGGCGAATCGCTTGGTCGTGACCAGGTGGACAATCTGATTGTCGTCAGCCCAATAGCCACCCACTTTCGTGACGATGTCGAGGGCCGCCTTCGCGGTGTTATCGACATCCATACGTGGGAAGAACAGCTTGGACGTGCGGGCCTTCGTGCAGACGGCCGTGGTCACAACGAGGAGCGGGAGGTTCTTGTCGAGCCAGAGGTTTCCCTCGGGGATTACGTCGAGTGCAGCGTCGATCCACTGCTTGTACGGCTTGGCAATGTAGGTGCCCCACTTGGTGACGCGGGGGCGAGATGCGGGTAGAGGTTCGAGTGGGATGACGATGGTGGCGATGTGACCCGCCACCACTGCTTCCGGCTTCATGCCCGGTGTCAGGAACTTAGAAGTCCCCGCTGCCGCCACTCGTACCCTCATCGTTGCCGGCGTCGTCGTCACCGCCGAACGTGCTCGGTGCCGGTGCGTCGTCAGCTTCGTAGCCGCCTTCGTCTTCACCGAAACCACAGCCCGCTGCAGTCACGCTACCGAAGCTCACCAGCTCGATCAGCTTTACGCCGACCAGTTTCGGTGACAGGTAGAACTTCTTGGCGCTCGGCACACCGCCGCCGCCCAGCTCGCAGGCAACACGCAGGATCGAGCCGCCGCCGATGGTCGGTGGAGCTTTGATCTCTTTGCCCTTGCTGTCGAAGATCGTGGGCTTGCGCGTCCACGGCTTGTTGGTCTTCTTGCTGACGCCGCTCGCCTTCATCTTGAAGTTGATCGTGATGCGGCCGGTTTCTTCGCCTTCCTTGTCCAGCTCCTCGGTGAACACCGGGGCAACCTCGAACTTCTTGTGAGCCGGCTTCTCAGCCTTGAACTCCTCGAACAGTTCGTCGCGGACTTTCTCCAGCGTGGCGACGAGAGCCTGCACTTCGGGCAGGTTCGGATCGAACGCCAGTCGGGAGGTGTACTCACCTTCGGTCTTGAACTTGGTGTCTGGTGCGTTGAGGTTCGGCCATACGGCCACACCCTTTGGGGTGTTGAGGATCGGGTACTTCTTCTGTGCCATTCAGTCTTCCGGTTGGGGGTTTGAGATTGCAGTCAACACGGCGGTGTCGATGCCGGCCGTGTGGAGATTGCGCAGGGTCGTTCGGGACAGGGAGCCGGATTCATCCAGCTCCCGGTATGCGTCCCGGAGGAGTTCGGTGGGGGTCATCACGGGGCTTCGACGGTCAGCTCGTAGCCGACCAGGAGCACGCCGAGATTCGCGGCGACACGCGCGGCGTGAAGCGTCGGGTGGCCTGTGGAGTAGCCCTCGGAGTAGACGTTGACGAACGTCGTGACGGTGGACTTCTTGGCGATGAGGTCGAAGCCGCTTTTACCCAGCAGCGTGACCTTGCCGCTCGGGTAGAACTCTCGAACGCTACCGTCCACGTCAGCGAGGATCGACTTCGGGCGCAGCGGGAAAATGCCGAGCACTTCGTACTTCTGACCGGCCTCGGTAATTCCCTTGTCGCCGACCTTGAACGCGGCGGCTGGTGTCGCGGAATCGAGGCGCAGACGACTCTCGAAGCACACCGTACTAATGCCCGAGTCCGTCTTCACGATCACGCAATCGGTCGTGACGTCCTTCTGCCGCACGATGATTCCCTTATCGCCTATCTTGTTCGCCCTGTACTTCTCAACGAACACCACGCGGTCACCTGTCTTGAAATTGCTCATGCGTATTTCCTTTTGATTTCGCCCTCGACGTAGAGGGTCACGGCGGAGAAAAAGTCTTGGTTGTCGAAGCGCGCTTGCGCCTCCATGCGACTGACGATTCCCAGCAGTTCGCGGGGGTCAATCTCGAAGACATCGGCGGTCACCTTCAGCGCGGCGGCCAGTGCGAGAACCTGGCGGGCCGGGTGGAGGTCTTGCAGGGCGTTGATGACCTCGAAGGCTCCCTGAGCCGCAGCTTCAGAGGACGAGGAGAGAACGCGATCCCGGACGGTTGTCGCGAGACTCAAGAGAAGCGCGCCATCAGGCCGAGGTTCGTATCGATGCGGGCGTAGTTGACGCCGGACAGCGGACGAGGCCACGAGTGGCGCAGCAGGTGGTTGTATGCCTTCCACTTGATCGCGCGCTTGATCTCGCCGGTGACGGTCAGGATCAGCTGCAGATCGTTGGTGCGCGTGGCGGCTATCGCCATACGCTGCATACGCTTGGAGTAGAACGGGGAGAGGGTGCGGGCCTTAGCCATGTTTGCGATTCCAGAGTTTGCGAAAGGAGTTGCGGATGCGGAGGTACGCGCTGTGGATCAGCGCAGCGATCCAAAGGACGACGAGAGCGCCGACACAGAGGCCGAAGAAGCAGGCAGCGACGACATCGCTAGTTGTCCAGATCAGCACTAGCTCAGCCCTCGACGAGATCGCGGCAGGCCGCGCGGAAGTCCGAGAGGGTTCCGTGGGTGGCCGGGTTGTAGATGGCGAGCACCACGCCGTAGCGGTCGGTGGCGGTGTGGGTCTGCAACATCGAGTTGTATTGAATGCTCATGTGATCTCCGAAAGGGTCAAAAGGAATCAAGTAATCAGGCAAAGAAATACAGAGACTTCTCCACTAGGGAGAGGTCGAGGTCGCCGTTCGGCGGGAGTTCGGGAAGTTCTACGGCCACCTCAGCGGGAAGCTGAGCGGCCAGCTCGTTGCGGAAGTCGGTGAGGACTTCACGGGAATACTGCTCGTTGAACGCAGCTCTCAGCGAGGCCGCCAGCACGTCGGTGTCCGCCGCGTAAGTGCCGTATGAATCGTGGATCATGGCGAAGTCCGCAATGCCGTTCTCAAGGGCGGTGCAGACGGTGAGCATCAGGTGGGCCGCATCACAGGAGTGAATGAAGTTCGGCGAGATGCCGAGCGCCTGTCTGCGTGAATCAAGTTTTGTTCCTTCTAAGTTGGTTGTTATACGTACCGACCGGCCCCCGATGTGCGTCTCCACGCGGGTTCCGATGCTCTCCCGGTACTCCTGGAGAACCGGGAAGCCTGCCGGCGTCGTCCAGCTCACGGGCATGTCGCCCTTCGCTGCAACCTTCGCCGAGGACTTCAGCCAATCCATCGCCACACGGGCGGCGATCACGACTTGGCCGATGGCATCCCACAGGACACCAGCAAGGTAGGAGGCTTCCTCGTGGGCACCCTTGTCACGGGCGTTGCCCATCTTCTCCATGAGCTGCCCACGCATGCCGGCCTTCGTCACGCCATAAGGCAAAGTCATCACCGGACGCTTCACGATGTCTCTCGTGAGCTGGCCGTCCCATCTAGCCGCCATCGGGTCGCCAGCTTCGGCTTCCTTCTTAATGCGCTCGGCGGCGACATTCATCACCTGTGTATAG
>Ga0302302_1001322_pt1 | contig 14807 bp, 8 predicted proteins | sample III_Palsa_E1_3_FD_198766 | JGI IMG/M metagenome (GOLD analysis project Ga0302302, IMG submission 198766) | Peat permafrost microbial communities from Stordalen Mire near Abisko, Sweden - III_Palsa_E1_3 | ecosystem: Environmental > Terrestrial > Soil > Palsa > Peat permafrost | place: Sweden...
TTCTGATGCAGGAAGACGTCGATGCTGCGGGCCGTCTGCTGGTCAGCCTCGGCGACCTGCTGCGCATGGCCCTCGAACGCCGGGAGAACGAGATCACCTTGCAAAGCGAGCTCGAGTTCGTCGGCAAATATCTGGAGATCGAACAGACACGCTTTCATGATCGCCTGAAGGTGCACATAGACATACCGCCTGATCTCCTAGGAGTCTATGTACCGAGCCTGGCCCTTCAGCCACTGGTTGAGAACGCCATCAAACATGGCTTCAGCGTCGATTCCACCGCAAGCCGGCTGGAGATCGCTGCCAAACTCCACGACGGCAGAGTTTGGCTCCGCGTCCGCGATGATGGCCCTGGGCCGGCACCGGCGTCGCTCCTGCAATTCGGCGTCGGACTCAGCAATGTCCAGTCACGCTTGAAACAACTCTACGGGGAGCAGTCATCGCTGGAACTCACCGGCGGCGACGGTCGAGGCTGTGAGACCATCATCACCCTTCCACTGCGGAGGTCGCATTGAAGACGCGCGTCCTCATCGTCGATGACGAACCAATCGCCCGGCGCGGTGTCCGTCGCTACCTGGCCGAACACGATGGCATTGAAGTTGTCGGCGAGGCGGCGAACGGAATCAGCGCGCTGGAGCAGATCAACGAACTTCATCCGGACATCGTTTTTCTCGATGTGCAGATGCCTGATCTGGATGGCTTTGGAGTCATCGAGAATGTGGAACCAGTGAACGGCCCCGCTCCCATATATATCTTTGTCACCGCTCACGATGTGCACGCCATTCGTGCATTCGAAGTGCACGCAGTTGACTATCTCTTGAAACCGTATGATAAGGAGCGATTTGCCAAGGCCCTGGTTCACGCACGCCAGGTCCTCGAACAGCGTATGGAAGCAAATCGAGGTCTCGAACCACTGCTCCAGTCCCTCCGAAGTCTCCGCCCGTTGGAACGCTTTGTGGTGAAGGACAAGAAGCGAATTTTCTTTGTCCCCGTTTCCAACGTGCTGTGGATCGAAGCCACGGGAAACTACGCCTGCATACACACCGCCAGCGACCGTCACCTGTTGCGGGAAACCATGGCGCACCTGGAAGAGAAGCTCGCGCCACACCACTTCGTCCGCGTGCGGAAGTCGGCCATTGTGAACGGTGCCTGCATTAGCGAGATTCGTCCAATGTTCGATGGGGTTTACGACATCATACTGGCTGGAGGAGCGGTGGTCACGTCGAGCCGCAGATACGCTCATAAGTTACGGACGCTTCTGGAATCCTAGTCTTCGCAACTGGGATATAAATTGGCGCGTAGGCGTGGGATGCCCTCCGAATTGCATCTTTATGTGGGACTGAACTCAAGGGGACCGCGTCGTCGTTCACAGAAAACTGTGTTATCGACAATAAGGCCGAAGTTGCCGAAACGCGAACGCCATTGAGCCAACGAAAGCCTCTGAACCCTCCAATCGAGCATTGCTCGCACCAAACATTCCGCATACCCTTGGAACCATGGCAACAGTAGCAACAACAGAATCCCGGATAGCCGGAGGGTCGGTGGCCAGTCCCTCGCTGCTGCTGCGCGAGCTCCGTAAAGCCTACCCGGACGTGGTCGCCGTCGATGGGCTCAATCTTGAGGTTTCCGCCGGCGAATGCTTCGGGCTGCTCGGTCCCAACGGTGCAGGCAAGACCACCACCATCGAGATATGTGAGGGCCTAACCACTGCCGACTCCGGAACCGTCGAGCTGCTCGGCCTGAATTGGGATCGCGACGAAGCGGAGCTCCGTCAACGCATCGGCATTCAACTCCAAGAGACTCAGTTCCCGGACAAGCTCACCGTCGAAGAAACTATCCGCCTCTTCCGCAGTTTCTTCCACAAAGGCATCGACGTCGAAGAGATCACTAAGAGTGCGGAGCTTGAAGAAAAGCGGAAGTCCCGCGTTGTCGGCCTTTCTGGCGGACAAAAGCAACGCCTCGCGATGGCCTGTGCGCTTGTAGGCGACCCCGAATTGCTCTTCCTCGATGAGCCCACGACCGGCCTCGATCCCCAGGCCCGACGCCATCTCTGGGATCTCGTCGACGAGCTAAAAAAAGCTGGACGCACAATCATCCTCACGACCCACTACATGGACGAGGCTGAGCGTCTCTGCGACCGCGTCGGCATCATGGACCACGGCAAGATCATCGCCCTCGGCACGCCAGCTGAGCTCATCGCATCTGTCGGCGGCGAACACGTCGTCGAGTTCGCGCTCTCCGAAGGCCCAAATCTTGACCTGGCAGCCCTGCTCGCTATTCCCGGTATCCAATCCCACCGAGTAGACGCCGGCTTACACCAGCTTGCTGTCAGCGAACTCCATACCGCCGTGCCACTCATCTTCACTAAGCTGGCTGAGAACGGCTGGCATCTGAGCGAGTTCCGTACCCACTCTGCCACACTAGAAGACGTCTTCGTTAGCTTGACCGGAAGGAACCTGCGCGATGCCTAGCACCAAACCTTCCGGTTCTGTCCTCACCGGCCCTGCCGCCAGCTCACTCCTTCAACTAACCGTGACGCGCTTTCGTCTCTTTCTACGTGAACCCGAGGCCATCTTCTGGATCTTTGTCTTCCCCATCATCCTCGCTATGGGCCTCGGCCTCGCTTTCCGGAACAAGCCTGCAGACGTTTACCAGATCGGCGCGACTACCCCGCATCTCGCCAAGTCGCTCAACACAGATAGAGGACTTTCTGCAAAAGTCATTGACGAGGCCACTGGCAACCGCCAGCTCGCCACCGGCGACATCCTCGTGCTGGCCATCGAAACTCCGAGCAGCGTGACCTATAAGTACGACGACACCAATCCGGACGCCCGCACTGCTCGCTTGATTGCCGACCGGGCAGTGCAAACCGCGGCGGGCCGTCGGGAGGCAGTTCATGCCGACAACAACCTTGTCCACGAACCCGGCGCTCGCTACATAGACTTCGTCGTTCCAGGCCTGCTGGGCATGAACCTTATGAGCTCTGCCATCTGGGGTCTCGGCTTCGCCATTGTGGAGGCGCGGCAAAAGAAGTTACTCAAACGCCTCGTCGCTTCGCCCATGCCCAAGTGGCAATATCTCGCATCGTTCGTGCTCTCTCGGATGGTCATGCTGACTATCGAAGTGACGATCTTCCTCGGCTTCGCTCGCATCGCCTTCGGAGTGCCCTTCCGCGGCCCGCTGTGGCAACTCGCCTTCCTGTGCGTGCTTACCTCGTTGGCTTTTTCTTCTTTAGGCCTGCTTGTCGCATCACGCGCCAAGACCATGGAAGCTGCATCCGGCCTGATGAATCTGGTCATGCTCCCCATGTGGATTCTTTCCGGAGTCTTCTTCTCCGCCACACGCTTCCCAGCCGTCATCCAGCCCTTCGTTCGTGCTCTTCCACTCACCGCAGCGATCGATTCGATCCGCAGCAACATGCTCCAGGGCGTGACTCTGAGCCATATGACCCTGCCTGTCTCGATCCTGCTGGTGTGGCTGATTATCCCTTTCTTCATCGCATTGAAGATCTTCCGCTGGCGCTAGCTACCCTCGAAGAATTAAACAGCTACTCGGCCACATCTTCATCGGGAGCAACATCGTATGACGCGAACCCAGATGAGTATGGCATTGCGGCATTCACAACGCCTAAGGGGCTCGGTACCGGTGGGACGGCTACGGCTGCGAGGATTGTGGATGCGAACCCGGCGAACGTGGTTGCGCTCGCTCGCAATACAACCCAGGTGCTGAACATTGTTACTGGCGGAGGCGCTGTGAATGGCACCGTCGCGGTGAGCCCTGCGATGGGAGTGTTCTTCCCCGCAGGCATGAATGCGGGCCCGAACGGCCTCAAATAGAGGCGTACATATCCTAAACGGTAGGCCATCCTCCAGTCGGATGGCTTTACTGTTTTAGGCCTGCGTTTCCGCGAAGTCTCTCTCCTTCAAAGCGACGCTATCTCGAGACCCCTGAACCAGCGCAGCCGGACCATTCGTTGATTAATCGGGTTGTAGGTTCGATGGCCTGCCCTGTAACCTCTCTGTTCGCCGAGTGTGAATCTGAAGATCAAATAAACCGCCTATATTCCGCATTGTCGGCGAGGGCAAAGTATTTATGCGTAGCGGGAATTCTAGTTCCAATCCAGAGAGCCACCGCTTTGATACTCAATCACGCGAGTCTCAAAGAAGTTCTTTTCCTTTTTCAAATCCATAGCTTCGGACATCCACGGAAACGGATTCTCGGTCTCAGCGAAGACGGGTTCAATCCCTATCTGGACGCAGCGGCGGTTGGCGATGAAATGCATGTACTGTTCGCATTGCGCCGCGCTCAAACCGAGGAAACCATTGGGCATCGTATCGCGCCCGTATGCCGCCTCAAGCTCCGCAGCGGAACGCAACATACTCCGCACCTCTTCCTGAAACGACTCGGTCCAAAGATGCGGATTTTCTGCCTTGATCTGGTTGATTACGTCGATGCCGAAGTTGAGATGGATCGACTCATCACGCAGGATGTACTGGTACTGTTCGGCGATTCCGATCATCTTGTTGCGGCGTCCCAGCGAAAGAATTTGTGCGAAGCCAGTGTAAAACCACATGCCTTCGAACACTACATAGAAAGCAATGAGGTCGCGGACGAACGCCTGGTCTGTGTCGGCCGTACCAGTCACGAAGTTTGAATCGCTCAGATGTTGCGTGTACTGAATAGCCCAGGCGGCTTTCTCAGTGATTGAAGGAACCTCGCGGTACATATTGAACAGTTCTCCTTCATCAAGGCCAAGGGATTCGACGATGTACTGGAAAGTGTGGGAGTGGACGGCTTCTTCAAATGCCTGTCGCAGCAGATATTGGCGGCACTCAGGATTGGTGAGGTGCCGATAGATTGCCAGCACGATGTTGTTCGCGACTAACGATTCCGACGCTGCGAAGAAGCCGAGATTGCGCTTGATGGCACGACGCTCGTCCTCGGTTAGACCATTGGGCGATTTCCAGAGGGCAATGTCAGCCTGCATCGAAATCTCCGTGGGCATCCAGTGGTTGTTGCAGCCGGAAAGATACTTTTCCCATGCCCAGCGGTACTTGAGTGGGAGAAGCTGGTTGACGTCAGCGCGGCAGTTAATCATCGCCTTATCATCTACACGGACGCGTGCAGAGCCGCGAGCGATAGCGCCAAGCCCGGTCGGGTCTGGGCCAGCTATATCAGCAGGGGAAGGTTGCGTAAGGATGAGTGTCGAAGGCGGTTCGACAGGCTCGCTCCAATCGAGAGCAGAAGACATGGGTGACTCCTCAAGGACGGTGTATGCGTTCGTTTACTGGCAGGCTTCGCAGGTAGGGTCGTCGAGGACGCATTGCTTTGGAGCGTTCGCGGAATTCGGTGACACTGCGTTCAACTTGCCGTCGGTGCGCTTCATCGTGGATTTTTCAACGTGGGTCGCAGAACGCGATCGCAAGTAGTACGTCGTCTTCAACCCTGAGTGCCAGGCTTCGCGATAAAGAGCGTCCAGCTTTCGGCCGTTTGGCTCTGCGATATAGAGGTTCAATGACTGCGCCTGATCGATCCACTTCTGCCGTCTTGCGGCGGACTGGATGATCCAGGTCGTTTCGACTTCGAAGCTCGTCGCGTAGAGCTGCTTCAGTTCGTCGGGAACTCGTTCGATGCCGCCGAGTGCACCATCGAAGTATTTGAGATCCGAGATCATGACTTCGTCCCACAATCCTTGCGTTTTCAGGTCACGAACGAGCGCAGCATTGACCACAGTGAAGTCGCCACTCATATTCGATTTCACATACAGGTTTTGATAGGTCGGCTCAATAGACTGCGTGACACCGCAGATGTTGGAGATGGTTGCCGTTGGCGCAATCGCCATGGTGTTGGAGTTACGCATGCCGGTTGTCATGACACGGCGACGCAGACCCGCCCAATCGAGTGTGGACGAGAGATCAAGCTGAAGTGTGTGGGAACGGTTCTGCTGCAGCAGTTCAACAGAGTCGATCGGCAAAATTCCCTTGCTCCAGAGAGAACCGTCGAAGCTGGCATAGCGGCCGCGCTCGGCAGCGAGATCGACGGAAGCGGAGATTGCATAAAAACTCAGGAGTTCCATGCTGGTGTCGGCGAACGCTACTGCGGCCTCCGACGCAAATGGAATTCGCAGCGTATAAAGCGCATCCTGGTAGCCCATGATCCCCAGCCCGACGGGGCGATGGCGCAGATTGGAATGCCGCGCCTCCGGGATCGTGTAGAAGTTGATGTCGATCACGTTATCGAGCATGCGCATCGCTGTCTTCACGGTGCGCTCAAGGCGCTTTTCATCCAGACCGTCTGCCGTCACGTGATTCGCGAGATTTACCGAACCGAGATTGCACACGGCTACTTCGCGCTGGTTGGTGTTCAACGTGATCTCAGTGCAGAGATTCGAGGAATGTACTACCCCGATGTGCTGCTGCGGCGAACGCAGATTGCATGGATCCTTGAAGGTAATCCACGGATGCCCGGTCTCAAACAACATCGTCAGCATCTTGCGCCACAAATCCAGCGCGCGCAATGTCTTGGTCACTTTCATTTCCCCGCGCCCGGCCTTCTCTTCGTAGAACGTGTAACGCTCGGCGAACACCCTTCCGTAGAGATCGTGCAGATCCGTTGCCTCATCGGGTGAGAACAGCGTCCACGGCCCATCGGCTTCCACGCGCTCCAGGAAAAGATCCGGCACCCAGTTCGCAGTGTTCATATCGTGTGTTCGGCGACGATCGTCCCCTGTGTTCTTGCGCAGGTCGAGGAACTCTTCCACATCGATGTGCCAGGTTTCCAAATAGGCGCATACCGCGCCCTTGCGCTTGCCTCCCTGGTTTACTGCAATGGCCGTATCGTTCGCGACCTTGAGGAAGGGCACAATGCCTTGGGACTGCCCATTGGTCCCGGCGATGTGCGCGCCAAGCCCGCGCACCGGTGTCCAATCGTTACCGAGACCCCCCGAGTATTTAGCGAGGAGCGCATTGTCCTTGATCGCCTTGAAGATTCCGTCGAGATGGTCGTCAATCGTGGTGAGGAAGCAGGACGAGAGCTGCGGACGCAACGTTCCGGCGTTGAACAGCGTGGGGGTCGAGCACATGAAGTCAAACGACGACAGCAGTTCGTAGAATTCGATCGCTCGGGCGTCTCGGTCAATCTCACGCGCTGCAAGTCCCATCGCCACGCGCATAAAGAACGCCTGAGGAAGCTCAAAGCGCACACCGTCTCTTTGAAGAAAGTACCGGTCGCAGAGCGTCTGCAGACCAAGGAATTGAAATAGGCCGTCGCGTTCCGGGCGCAGCGCCACAGCGAGCGTGGCGATGTCGAAGTTAGCGATCTCCTTGTCGAGAAAGCCCATGTCGATGGCCCGGCGAACATACTCGGGAAAATATTCCGCGTAGGTAACAGCGATCTGCGCCTGTGTTGTTACAGCATTCGATGGGAGGATGAAGCCAATCGCCTCTGCGCGAAGATTGTTCAGCAGCAGCCGGGCACTAACGAAGGCATAGCTTGGGTCTTTCTCCACCAAGGTTCGGGCCGCCATCGTTTGCGCCAGGCCGAGCTCGTGCAGTTGAATTCCGTCATACACATTGCGCCGCACTTCAGACATCACATCGGCGGCTGAAACGCCATCGAGGCCTCGGCAGGCTTCGCTGAACGTGTCGAGAATCTTCTTTTCGTCGAGCGGCTCTGTCTTACCATCGGGCAGCTTCACGGTGTAATTGAGTGTCGTTTCCTGCGGCTGGGCGGGCTGTTGCGTACGCCGTTGCTGTGCGCGCTCTTCACGGTACAGCACATACGCACGCGCTACTTTGTGCTCGCCGGAGCGCATCAGTGCGAGCTCGACCTGGTCCTGCACATCTTCGATAGAGACGGGCTGACCACCATGGTGACGACGCAGCAACGTGGCCACAATCTGCGCGGTCAGCGATTCCACCGTGGCGTGAATTCGCTGCGAAGCCTCCGCACCCGTGCCTTCCACGGCGATAAAGGCCTTACTGATCGCGACTGAGATTTTGGAGGGATCGAACGCCGAGAGCGTGCCATTTCGCCGCACAACGCTGAGCGTAGCTGCGCCATTGGATTGATTCGGTGTTGGGATGGGTATGGGTGAGGTCGGAATTTCTAAGTGTGCGGCCATGGAGAGTCTCCTTGGCCTCTGAAGTGTGCGAAGAAACAACGGAAATCCGCGTGGAGCGAAGACACCCGTTGACCCCTCGCCTCCCCTCGGAGGCGTAGCGAATATTTCCATGGCAGGTCTTCGGACTCTGCAGGCTCATTCCTACTTGCCAGACTTCCCAGGCTCAGGCCCAGTGTCATTTGGCGTTCGTACCTGCTTACCGCTGCGGGGCAGTTCCGGAGTTTCACCGGATTCCCTTTTCACCCTCCATCGCTGGAGAGACCGTGGAAGACCCCACTATATCCAGGCGCACCCTAGGTTGCAACGCTACTTATTGTGGATAACTCAGCCGAGGCCTCTATCTAGATGCAGTCCTGCCATATCTGAGATTAGCTCTCGTGCCTTCTCTTGTTCCGTAAAACCTTCGTAAACCCTTGCGTCTAGAAATTGAACTTCATCGCACCCTGGAGGATGCGTGGGGGCGCGGCGCTGATTACGTCGCCGAAGGTCGAGCTGCCAATATCACCATCGACGGAACTCGGGCCATTGAACTGCGTGTGATTGAAGACGTTGAAGGCATCCAGACGGAACAGAAGAGAGGTTGTCGCCGTGACGCGCAACTTCTTGGCGATGGCCATGTCGTAGTTGTCTTCGCCGGGCCCATAGAAGAACCGCCGCTTCGCATTTCCCGGAGTGCCGAGAGCGTTCATGCTAAAGACTGCGGTGCTGAAATAATTATTCCCATTCTTGCGAGGATTATGACTGAGTTGCAGAGGGCCGCCGTTGTAATCAGGTTCGTCGATACTGCTGTTGTTGATTCCGTTCGGGTTGGTTCCGATGAGCGAGTTATCGCCATTGTTGATCATCGTCACCGGAAACCCGCTGGCAAAATGCGTGATGCCGGAGATGGACCAGCCCGCGGTCAGGCGGTTCGGGTGAAAGAGCTGATCAAACGGTAGCTGGTATTCGTAGCTGACAACGACGTTGTGTTTCACGTCGAACGCGGAAATCGCATAACTCAGCGCGGGGTCGAAGGGATTTACTTCCTCCGCTGGATTAGACGATTGATCGAGCGACTTCCCATAGGTATAAGCAACGGCGAACTCGAGCCGTCCGCTGGTGTGGCGCACACTGAGTTGAAGAGCGTTGTAGTTCGCGTTGCCAATCGTTGATTGCAGTGCGTTGCTGCCGAAGTTTGGGCCCAGCGGTCCGCGCGTTCCGTTGACTATGCCACCGCCAACAGGATAGTAGACGCCGTTCTCGCCACCGGGACCGCAGGTGGGGGTGCCCGCAACTACCTGGTTGGTCTGACTGAGGCTCAGGCAGAGCCCGGGATCGCCAGGATTTGGCTCGATCAGCACACGCTGATGATGGCTGACCGTGCCGACATAACTCGCGCTGAAGACCGTATTCGAACCGGCCTGGCGCTCGATCGACAGCATCCACTCTTCGGTGTAAGGAACTTTGCCGTGTACGTCATATCCGGGGATACCGCTGATGGGCTCGAAGGTAGCCCAATTGATATTCACGTCCGGGTTGCTGATCGACGAATCCAACGGAGCAAAGGTATACGGAAAAGGCTGGCCGTTATTTTGGCCGGTCGATGCCGAAATGAACGGCGTTGCGAACAGTGGAGGCAGAGGGCTTGTATAGGTCGTGCCATACGGAGCATTGGCCGCAAGCACTCCGATCGAGAGTGCGTCGATTGCGGTGTAGAAAAAGCCCGCGCTAGCGCGGATGCTGGTCGTCCCGGCAGGTCCGAGAACTTTCGCAAGCAAGCTGCCCGACGGTCCTTCCGGCGACCATGCCAATCCAACACGCGGGGCGAAGCTCCGATTGCTGATTGGCGCAAGGGTGTCAGGCACGCTGCCGCCACCCGGCAGAGGATCGCCTGGATACAGGATTCCCGCCGGGGCACCGGGGAAGACCGCCGACTGCGCACCCGCGACAAAGGTTGAGATCTGGTTGTACTTCTCGGTCCAAGGCGCGATGCGGTCCCAACGCAAACCGTAGTTAAGCGTAAGGTTCGGCGCGAGACGCCAGCTATCTTGCGCGAAGAGGCCGAAGTATTTGTTACGCGCGTAGAACGGATTCAGCTGGCTTTGGTTGTACTGGTTCGGAACACCGATGAGGAAGTCGGCGAAATCCACGCCGGTTTCCTGTCCGGAGAAGACAAAGCTGCCATTGAATTGGGCGATGGGATGTGCGTTGACCTGATCGAAATGCGTTTCGCCGCCAAATTTGAGTGTGTGGTTGCCGAGCACCTTGGAGAAGGTATCGGTTGCCTCATAGGTATTGTTGGCCTGTGTCAGTTGGTTGGCCGCAGCGCCCGTTGAATAGCCATTGAAGTTGAGATTCTCGACGCTCTGGCCCTTGGGATCGAGCGACACGATGCTGGGGCTTCCATCCGCATTTTCGAATCCCTGCGAAACGAGGCTCACACCGACGCCGCCTATGGGCTGGCCAAGGTTCGTGTAGTCGCGCAGGTAACTGAGGTGGAGTTCATTGAAGGCCGTAGCACTCAGCATCTTGGTGTCGCCGAGGGAGATGAGTTGAGCGCGGCCTGTCGTGAGTGCGTTGAAACCCGGGACGCTTGCTCCGCTCTGCGCTACGGGATAGGGGTTGTTGAGGCTGAAGTCGTCGATGAAGTAATAGGCGGACAGCAGACCCACGCGGCTCTTCGCGTCGACACGAACCGCACCTTTGTCGTCGCGAAGGATCTGGTTGTATGCAGAGGTGGCGAACGACCCGTTGGCAGTATTGGGAGCAGGGATGTATTGCAGCATTCGCTGCGCGGGAACGGACCACGCTCGCGCGGGAATCACAGCGTTGGGAAAGACGCACTCTGCTGAAGTCGTGCATCCTGCGACGTAATATGGCTCGCCTGGGACGACGCTATAACCCAGCTCCTGGGTAAGCAGCGTCGCGAAGTAGGGGCCGCCTACGCTTCCAACAATGTTAGCGGCTTGATCTGCAAGATTACCGGTGCGATCGGCATTCGACGGCACGCTGATGTCTCCGGTATCAATACCCTGGGTCTGCCGAGTGCCTTGATAATCGACGAAGAAAAAGATCTTGTCATGATGAATGGGGCCGCCCAAGGTGCCGCCAAATTGATTCTGGTCGAACTCTCCTCGGGTCGGCGAGAAGTAATTGCGCGCGTCCAGGGCCGTGTTGCGCAGAAAGTCAAAGGCATTGCCGTGAAACTGGTTTGATCCAGATTTGGTGATCACGTTGATCTGACCACCGCTGAACTCTCCGTACTCGGCGTCGAAGTTACTGGTGACAATACGGAACTCTGCGATCGAATCCAAGTTGGGAATGATGGCCGTACCCGCATTCACATCCTCTTCCGTATCGCTTCCGTTCAAGCTGAAAAAATTGGCGAATTCGCGCTGGCCGTTGACCGAGATGGTCCCAGGATTGAGGGTTCCGGAGGGATTAAGGACGGTCGCGCCTACGTCCTGCACCGTGGTGGAAGTAATCGACGTAGCGGGTGCCACGCCTGCCTGCAAGGAGAGAAGGTCTGTATAACTGCGGCCGTTGAGAGGCACTGCCGTCATTTGCCTGCCGGTGATGACTTCTCCCATTTGCGTGCTGGTTGTCTCGACATGCAGGGCATCATCGACCACGCTTACCGTCTCAGCAACGCTGCCTACTTCCAGAACGGCGTCGAGAGTGAGGGAAGCGTTTGTGTCAAGCGTGATCCCGGTGCGCTGATACCCGCGAAATCCAGTGGATTGCACATCGAGCTCATACCGGCCCACTGGCAGGACCGGAAAGGTATACGTTCCACGGCCATCTGTGTGGGTCTGATAAGAGAGTCCGGTATTCACTTCGCGCACAACCACGTTCGCTTTTGCAACGACTCGTCCCGAGGGATCCTTAACAGTGCCCGAGATCGTTCCACTGACGCTGGCCCATGCCAGTGTCGAAGAGAAGATCAACACGACCAACAACGTTCTTGCCCCTGCGCGAATCAATTTCCTGATGATCCTACTCATTACTCTGTCCAGTCTTTCTCGTGCTGTTCCTGATTCATGAAGGTGAAAGATTCGGTCGGCGTTGAATTGTTTAGTTGATCGTGATGGGCACGCTTGCACTTACCTGGGATTGCGAAGTCCCACTTCCTGCCGTCCCAGTGACCACGACGTTATAGGTGCCCTTCGGCGTACCGGGATCGGTGTTTGTTCCCGTGCCACCGCTGCAACCGATGACCGTAAAGAGACAAGCCATGCACATCAACGCGATGACAATGCGTCCGCGCGCTCTCCGTCTCGGGAAGGCAAGCAGCACGAGAAACGCGAGGCTCGCGCTACCGCTTGCAGCAAACCAGCCAGGCCCGCGATTTAGCTTGCTGGTCAGTGGGTGTGGCGGCGTGGTGTTGACCGTCAAGGAAACTTGCCCCGTGCCGGTGATCGAGCTTGGGTTCACAAAGCATGCCGATTGCGTAAGCGTCGATGGCATGGTGCAGGTGAGATTGATGAGAGACGTAAAGTTCGTTGCCGTATTCACCGTTACGCTGGCAATCGCCGCGGTCCCGACGGCTGCTGTTGTACCCGCAGAAGCCAAGGAGAAATTTGAAATCGTAATCGGGACTGCCGACGAGACAGACTCCGCGTAATTCGAATCTCCCTCGTAGAACGCGGTAAGGTTGCTTGCTCCTGTAACGCCGTTCACTGGGGTGCTTAGCGTTGCCACTCCACTTACCAACGTCACGGGATTGCCAACGTTAATTCCATTGAGCTCAAACTGGACTCGGCCTGTGGGAGCCGCCGCGCCGGTCGCGGCGTCCACAACATTTGCCGTCAACGTGATGGTTTGATTCGGAGTGATGCCGGCAGCAGATGCCGTCGCCGTCGTGGTAGAAGCAGAGCCGGCAGGGAGCACTTGGATCATGCCCATCATGCCTGTATCTTCATGCTGCAGAATGTGGCAGTGGTAGACGAAAGTGCCGATGATGTTCGGGTCGCGGAAGTCCATACGGACCTTTACGCTGGGATAAGGCCCTGTGCCATCCCAGTAGGGAATGTCCACGGTGTCCCGGATTGCCGGATCGTTCACAGGCTGACCATTCACCTCGAGGACCTGGAAATGAATTTGGTGAATGTGGAAGATGTGGTCTTCCGTCGCCGTGTTCTCGATCACCCAATCTTCCACCGTGCCTGAGTGCACGACGATGTTCGGTGCCTGGCCCATGGTGAACGCTTCGGGCGTATGCCCCTCCTCCGTGATGAAGAAGGTGGTGGGGCTATTGGGATCGGTGGGATCTTGCAAGGTCTCGGAGAAATAGAGATTGCGTTGGGCCACAGGCGTCGTCTGGCCAAGATTCGCGAAGCGTGTGACCTTCATTGCGACCGCTTTGGAGGGCAGCTTTGCCACGTTCGCTTGCGCGGTCACTGCGCTCTCTGCGCCCGCCTGGCTCACAATCGTCGCAAGGGTTCGGGTCGGGTCATAATCGCCGTCGGGTCCTGTATTCCAATATTGGGTGGAGAGCTGTGCCTGGTCGCCAACATTCGGTGTGGTCACGACAAACTCCGCTCGGGCTCCTGGCGGAAGCAAGACACTGGTCTCGCTTACAGAGGTCTGGCCGCTGCTGCCAGAGATAATCGGATAGCCATCGATGGCAACTACCTGCACCGGCTGCGCGACGCCGTTCACGATGTATTCCAGATTCATGATCGTGTCCGCAGCAGTATTCGCGACGCGCCACAGCTCTTGTTGCGCTGGATTCGTCATGATCACGGCCGGCGTGTAGGAGGGATAGGTTACGGGAACATAGTTGATCGAAACGTCCCACGCAGGAATATCGGAATCGTTCGCCTCCGAGGCAGGGAGGACCTGGTCGCGCAAAACGAAGGTGCGCTCGGTCAACCCTGCCAATGCCGTATCGACGTTCTGAATGCCTTCGACGATCAGCGCGCCGGTCGCGCCACCCTGCACCTGGCCTTCACTGAAGCCATGCGGGTGAGGGTGATACCAGTAAAGTCCGGGCGGCTCATTGGCTGGAATCTGTACGTTGTAGGTGAAGCTTTGCCCTGGCGAGACCAGGGTTTGAACGACCTCATCCTGCCCGCACACTGGCGCAACATTGGTCCCGTGGAAGTGAATGTTGCTCGCGTCCGCCGACATAACCCCGTTGCAAGCGCTGCTGGTGCTGCTGTCGTTGGGGCTCAACGCCATCTTCATGCCGGCCATATTGGCACTGGCAGCGGCCGTCGCAGGAAGGTTGTTATTGAAATGAATGATGAGGGTATCGCCGGGATTCACGCGCAGCGTGGGCGATTGCAAACCCGCGGTTGTCACATAGCAGTAGCGGACCAATCCCTGCGCGTCGGTCACGGTCTGAAAGTTGAAGGTCACCTCTAGCGTTCCACCGCTGCTCTTCAGTTCAGGAGGGGCAGTAACCGTGGATCCGGTCGCGAACCGAGCACAAACCTGGTCTGCCGTGTCCGAACCCGACGTAGCCTGTGCGACCATCTTCGCCATGTCCTGTGCCGACATCGCACCACGGCCGGGATGTGCCCGCGAGGTGGTCTGTGCTCCGACCGTACACACAGAAAAAACAACCGCAATCGCTAGAAATAGAGAGCTAACTTTCACTCGCCCACAGCTAAATGCCTTATGACTCATTGTCCTGCCTCAAAACGCACGTACTCGTCCTTTGGCCCTGAAGATCGTTGGCCATCGTGACAGTTGAAGTTTCCGG
>Ga0302302_1001323_pt1 | contig 14807 bp, 9 predicted proteins | sample III_Palsa_E1_3_FD_198766 | JGI IMG/M metagenome (GOLD analysis project Ga0302302, IMG submission 198766) | Peat permafrost microbial communities from Stordalen Mire near Abisko, Sweden - III_Palsa_E1_3 | ecosystem: Environmental > Terrestrial > Soil > Palsa > Peat permafrost | place: Sweden...
GGCTGAAAGGCAATTCGGAAAGCGGCGGATAGGCCAGCCAGCCGGTACGGGCAAATTCGCCGATACCCAGGGACAAATTGATCAAAAGCGCACCGGCAGCAGTCAGCCAGAAGCTGACGGAGTTCAGTACCGGGAACGCCACGTCGCGTGCACCGATCTGCAACGGTACGACGAAATTCATCAAGCCGACGACGAACGGCATCGCCATGAAGAAAATCATGATGGTGCCGTGTGCGGAAAAAATCTGGTCGTAGTGCTCGGGTGGCAGGAAACCGTGGGCGTTACTGCTTGCCAACGCCTGCTGCGAACGCATCATGATCGCGTCGCTGAATCCGCGAAGCAGCATCACCGTCGCCAACAACGTGTACATGATGCCGATGCGCTTGTGGTCGACGGTGGTGATCCATTCGGCCCACAACCATCCCCATTTGCGCGTGTAGGTGATAAGGGCAAGGATTGCCAAGACACCGAAGATGATCACGAGGCACGTGCCCATGATGATGGGCTGATCGAAAGGGATTGCACTGAGCGTCAACTTTCCGAACATGTTAGTGCTCCGATCCGGCGGGTGTGGGCATAGCGCCGGCGGCGCTTGCGGTAGTGGCGAGCGTCGATCCCGGCCGCTTCGTAGCATGGTCGACGGCGTGATCGAACAGGTTGCCAGAGACCGGAAAGTAGTAGGTGACCTCGCCAACCTTGTGCTCCGCCACTAAACGGTCGTAGGACGTCGCGTCTAGCCGTGTAGCCGCCGACTTGGTCCGCTCGACCCACGCCTCGAAACCTGCTGCGTCGGTCGCGAGAACCTGGAAATGCATGTCGGAGAAACCATCACCGCTGAACTGCGCCGACAGGCCGCGGTAGTTGCCGGGCTCACTTGCCTGCAGTTGCAACTGCGTTTGCATACCTGGCATGGCATAGATCTGGCCACCCAACGATGGGATGAAGAACGAGTTCATCACGGTCGCTGATGTCAGTTTGAAGGAGACCGGCGTATCGACCGGTATCGCCAACTCGTTGATGCTGGCAACGCCCTGCTCCGGATAAATGAACAGCCATCGCCAGTCCATTGCGACGACCTCGACTACGAGCGGCTTTTGCTTTGATGTCAGCGATCGATACGGGTCCAGCTGATGTGCCCCCACCCAGGCCAGGCTTCCAAGGAAGAGGATCACCAGCATCGGGATCATCCAGATGGAGAACTCGATGGCTCCGGAGTATTCCCATTTCGGCCGATATTTCGCCCGCGCATTGGATGCGCGAAACCACCAGGCGAACCAGAGCGTGAGAATGATGATGGGCGTAATCACCATCAGCATCGGGATGAGCGCTTCCAGCAGAAGTTGTCTCTCTTGTGCCCCAACAGGTCCCTTGGGAACAAGAACGCCTTCGGTGCACGCGCTCAAGAACATGCACGTCATCATCGTCGTGAGTCGAAACCAGGACGACAGCTTCATGTTTCCAAGCATCATGATTGGTCTCCGCGACCAGCAGGCCGATTGGCGAACGTAATTGCACACTGCATGGGTGACACGGGAACGTTACGTCACAGGCACAAAGCGGTCTTGGACAAAACTGTCCCTTAAAGAACAGAAGAAACCTATCACCGCAATCGCCGCGAATTGATTTACGGGGCCTCTGACTCAAAAGTGTCGGCGCATTTCTGCAATGTCGTCATTCCTAATGAGGCCGCATGGTTTTCGTACATATCCGATCAAACACGTACAAGCTCGCAGCGCTGCATTGGCGCTAACGTGTCTCGCGTTCAAGCCGGGTTACGGATTTCGTTCGATTCACATCGATCAACGCTTAGTCGCGCGTTGACGTCCATTGCAAGGGAGATCGCTACCATGGCCATGACCTCTGCCGACTACATTGCTCGCGTTCTCGAGCTGGCAGGCATCAAGCACGTTTACGGCGTCGTCGGCGATTCGCTCAACGGCCTGACGGACGCCTTCCGGCGAATGGGTACTATCGAATGGATCCACACGCGTCACGAGGAAGGCGCAGCATTCGCCGCGGGTGCTGAAGCGCATTTGACGGGCGAGCTTGCGGTCTGCGCAGGCAGCTGCGGCCCGGGCAACCTTCACCTGATCAACGGCCTTTTCGACTGCCATCGCAGTGGCGTTCCCGTTCTTGCGATCGCGGCGCATATCCCGAGCTCCGAGATTGGCATCGACTACTTTCAGGCCACGCATCCGGAGTCGCTCTTCAAGGAGTGCAGCCACTACGTAGAATTGGTCTCGAATCCGAACCAGCTTCCGCAGATCTTGGGGCGTGCCATTCGCGCAGCCGTCGCGCGGCGCGGTGTTGCCGTTATCGTCATCCCTGGCGACATCGCGTTAAAGGAAGCCGTGGCCCAACCGCCGCGTTGGGTGGTTCCTACCAAGCCCATCGTTCACCCTTCACTGAAGGATCTCAAGCGACTGGCCAATCTGTTGAAGGGCGCGACCCGCGTCACCCTCTTCTGCGGTGCGGGCTGTGCAGGAGCGCATGACGAAGTCGTCGAGCTTGCCCGACGTCTGAAAGCGCCGATCGTTCATACGCTGCGTGGCAAGGAATTTATTGAGTACGACAATCCTTACGACGTTGGCATGACGGGGCTCGTCGGCTTCTCGTCCGGCTACGCTGCCATGAAGGACTGCGACACATTGTTGCTGCTGGGTACGGATTTTCCTTACCGTCAGTTCTTCCCCGAGCACGCCAAGATCGCGCAGATCGATATGCGCCCGGAGGCCTTGGGCAATCGCTGCCCACTTGACCTTGGTTTGATCGGCGACGTGAAGGAGACGCTGCTGAGCTTGCTTCCTTCCATTCCCGAGAAAGTCGACTCCAGTCATTTGGAAGCCGCGCTTGCTCACTACAAAAAGGCGCGCGAAGGCCTGGACAAACTGGCCGAACCAAGGGAAGGCAGCAAGTTGATCCATCCGCAGTACGTAACCCAACTCGTCAGCGAGCTGGCTGCGGAAGACGCGATTTTTACTTGCGACGTCGGCACGCCCATTCTTTGGACGGCGCGCTACCTCAAAGTCAACGGCAAGCGTCGCATCGTCGGCTCGTTCAACCACGGCTCCATGGCGAACGCGATGCTTCACGCCATCGGCGCGCAGGTGACCTTCCCGGAACGCCAAGTGATCTCAATGTCGGGCGATGGCGGCTTCTCCATGATGATGGGCGACTTCCTCTCGCTCGTGCAGTTGAAGCTCCCGGTCAAGATCATCCTGCTCAACAACGGAACCCTGGGTTTCGTGGAGATGGAGATGAAGGCAAACGGCTTCGTCGACACCGGTTGCGACCTGATCAACCCCAACTTCGCAGACATGGCCAACGCCGTGGGCGTCAAGGGCATTCGCGTGGAGGATCCGAAAGATCTTCGCGCGGCGCTCATTGAAGCGTTCAAACATGACGGCCCCGCACTAGTGGACGTCGTAAGCGCACGCCAGGAACTGGCGATGCCGCCGACGACGACGTTCGACGAAGCCCACAAATTCGGGCTCTTCATGATCAGGGCGGTTCTCGATGGCCGAGGCAGCCAATTAGTCGATTTGGCGAAAGTGAACCTTCTTCGCTGATCCGTCGAGGTGACCCTCGCGCAAATGACGATGACACCAGGAAATAACGCACCATGAATTCACGTCGTTGCTCGAAACCCCGACTTTCGATACCGCAAGCAAGAGCCTGGTGGCGTGCCGCGCTGACCCTGACCTCGGTCGCCACCTTGGCGGCGTGTAGCGCATCCCCTTCCCGGAATATTTTGGGATCTTATTTTCCGACCTGGATGATTTGCGCATTGCTTGGACTGCTTGGCGTTGTGGCCCTGCGTGCAGTGCTCGGAAAGACCGGCATCAACGCGACGCTTCCGATCCCGGTGGTCGTCTACCTGTGCGCGTGGGTCAGCGTGACCCTGGCGATCTGGTTGCTATGGCTGGGATGAAGGAGACCGCACGCATGTCCGAGAACACGACTCTGGGTCGAATCATCGCGTTCGTTGCGATTGCCAGTGCAGTAGTGATGCTGATCATGACGATGATTGTCCTGGACCAGCGCCCTCGCACGCATGACGCCTACATCTTTGCCTACAGTGCAGGCATCACCCCTGAGGTAAGCGGACGCATCGTCGAGTCCAGCATTCAGAACGACCAGTTTGTCCACAAAGGCGATGTTCTGCTTCGTATCGATCCCGAGCCATTTGACTTGAAGCTTCGTCAGGCGAATGCGCAGGTCGACGCTTTAGAAGCCGACGTAAACCTTACGGGTCGTCAGGTGACGGCGCAGGGCTCAGGCGCTCAGGCGGCCGCTCGTGAAGTCGATCGCGCACGCCAGCAACTTGCGTTAGCGCACAACACGGTCGAGCGCATGGCGCCTCTCTTGGCGAAAGGTTTCATGACAGCACAGCAAATGGACGAAGCGCGTACGAACGAGCACACGGCCAATGCACAGGTAGCAGCGGCCGTACAACAAGCTTCGCAAGCCAAGGAAGCCATCGGCGACGTGGAGAGCCTCAAGGCGCAACTGCTTGGTGCGCAAGCCGCCCAAGCCTTGGCTGCGCGTGACGTCCGTGAGACCGTTATTCGAGCGCCGGTCGATGGCCGGATCGCAGGCTTCAATCTGTCGATCGGCTCGTTCGCCGTCGAGGGCCATCCGCTTTTCACGCTGATCGACAACACCCATTGGTATGCCATCGCCAATTTCCGGGAAACGGATCTGCATCATCTCCAGCCAGGCGATCGCACCACGGTGTGGGTGATGGGCCACGATGAGCATCCGCTCGAAGGCATCGTCGAAAGCCTTGGCTCAGGTGTTCAACCGGAGGGACAGGCCGGCCCTGGATTGCCCGAGGTCGATCGAAACCTCAACTGGGTCGTGGTGGCACAACGCTTCCCGGTATGGGTACGCCTGGATCAGTCGAACGCGGATCATCCGGACACGGGCTTCTTGCGCATCGGCGCCACCGCTTCGGTCAAGGTTGTGAAATGACTCCCGCAAGCGACAGCGCTTCCGCGGAACGACTCCCTGCGCTACTGCGTCGCGAGCTCCAACTGGATGCATCGCGGGTTCGTTCCGTCATGCGCATCGCAACAGGAACGGCCATCGCGGTGGCGGTCGCGATGGTATTTCAAATACCGCTGCCCGCCTACGTGGCATACCTGATCTTTCTTCTTAGTCAGGAAGACACTGCCTCAACACTTATCAGCTCGATCGGCGGACTGGTTGCCGTAACGCTCGCAGTCGCGTTCTCGCTGCTGTTCTACGTCTTCGACGCGTCGGAACCTGCGCTGCGGATTCCTTTGCTTACGCTAAGCACATTCTTAGGCTCGTTTCTGTCGCGCACGAGCACGCTAGGACCTATCGCTTTTCTCTCCGGGTTCGTCCTGGTGCTCTCGCAAACACTCATCGACGACGCACCGAACACCGAGGCACTCACGCACGGCGTACTGTGGCTTTGGGTTGTGGTTGCCACGCCGGTATTCACCGTCATTGTGCTCAATCTTTTGACCGGAGAAAGCCCAGTTGCGCTTTCCCGTCAACGCGCGGCTACGTTGATGGAGGCCGCCGCGGACTATATCGAACGGCCACTCTCCCAAAACCCGTCCCTGTTGCGCAACAAGCTTGTGGCGCTCAACCAGCTAAAAGGGAAAGCCTTCCTCTGGGACAAAAAGCTCAAGGCGTTTGCGGAAGAAGACCAACGACTGTTTGGGCTGATGCTCGAAATACTGCAGATCGCCCGCGCTTTGCCGCCACAGCTTGCAGCGGGCTCCCGGCATGCTTTGGCTTCGAGTCTTCGCCAAAGCCGAGCCCTCTTTCTCAAGCGCAGAGGCATCGACGCTGCCACCGTTCCGCTCGTTCATGACGGCATGGAATCTGAATTCGATCCGGTCTGCGAAGCCCTTCGTCTGGCACTACGGGACTTGCATACGGAGGCCAGCGGGCAAACCCAAGCGGGCACGCCAAACCCCCACACCGCTGCTTCCCGCCGATTCTTTGTGCCGGACGCCTTCCACAATCCTGCACACGTGCGTTACGCGCTCAAAGTAACTTTTGCCGTTCTAGCCTCCTACGCTACCTACACGTTGCTGGATTGGCCAGGCATCCGCACCGCCGTTACGACATGCTTCTTCGTTTCGCTGACCACCTTCGGCGAAAGCGCGCATAAGCTCACGCTGCGAATTTCAGGTGCCCTGATAGGAGGCCTTCTTGGCGGTTTGTGCCTGGTCTTCGTCATACCATCGCTCACGGATATCGGTCAGCTTTGCTTGCTTGTTGCGGGGGTCTCCGCGCTTTGCGCTTGGGTCTCCACGAGTAGCGAAAACATCTCTTACGCCGGCATGCAAATGGCGTTTGCGTTTTTCCTGGGGACGTTGCAAGGGTACTCGCCGGCAAGCGACTTGACGGTCCTCAGGGATCGCGTCGTCGGCATCGTGATCGGAAACATCTGGATCAGTGTCTTTTTTACGAGTCTTTGGCCGGTCAGTGCGCTTCAGCAGGCGCGTAACCTTTGGTCGTCATCACTGGAGAAACTAAGCGCGCTCCTTGTCGCATCGACAGCACAAGCTGCCACCGACTTGCAGCTTGAGGTCAGCACAAACGCCCAGCAAGCCGGCTTGCTGAAATCGCGCTCGCTATTCGAAGGGCGATGGGTTCAGAGCCGTCGACCGGCCGATTCCGCCGAACGCGAAGCCGCTGCCATAGAACGGCTGGCCTATTCGGCATTTATCTTCCGGCGCCTCCAGCATCCGACTCCCTCCCCCAGCATTGTCGATATTCATACGTCGCAGCGCTTGCTCGCGCTCTCCAAAGGCGACGTTCCCGATTCGCTGCGCCTTGATATGCCCGATCCGACATCACTCGTCAGCCGTGCGCGTTTACGTTTAAACGAAGAGATCGACCATGCATCGCGCCTGCTATAAATCGTCATTCGTCATCGGGTGTCTCATCGCCATGGCGCTTTGGGATCTTCCCTCGCCTGCGTGCGCGAGCGACGCAGACGCTTCGTGGGCGCAGACGCCAACAACCGCCGCCGCACCGGCGGCAGCCGAGACGCCCACCGTCGAAGACCGAACCTATTCGTTGACAGAGCTCTTGAAATTAGCCTTGTCGATCAACCCGCAAACGCGGGAAATTGAAGAACAGGCATACCAGGCGAACTTGGCGACGCGACTGGCCAAGAGCCAATACGCGCCGCAGATCAGTATCAAGGCCCTGGGTGGTATCCAGCGCACGCCGCTGGCCATTCCGGCCACTGTCTCGCCAAAGGGTTACTTCGTTTCGTCGACGCAGGAGATCCTGCCCACCCTGGAACTGAAGTGGCTCCTGTTCGATTTCGGCCGACGCAAAGGTCAAGTCGAAGAGGCCCAACATAACGCCGATGCTGCGCAGTCAGCGGTTATGGGCGCGCAGGAAAAGCTGATCTACGATGTCTCGGCAGCCTACCTGGAGACCATCTCGGCGCAGGGCCGCATTCGAGCCGCACAGAAGGCTCTCGATGCCGCCGGACTTACTGAGCAGGCCGTCCTCGACCAACGCAATCATGGACGCGCCACGGTGGTTCAGGTGGCTGAGGCCCAGCGTCAGACGGCTGCTATGCGCTTGGCGCTCACTAAAGCTTCCGGCGCCGCCGATACCGCGTTTGCCGGCTTGGTCGCGACGGTGGGTTTACCACCCGAGAGCCACTTTGAAGTCGACGCACCATCGGACGTTGCAACAGCGGCTTCCCTGAAACCGTTGAATGCGTTGATCGACGAAGCGCTCGAGTCGCGACCGGACATCTTCGCTGCCAAGGACAAAGTGGCCGCATCAGAAGCCAAAATCGACACAGCGAGAGCCGCCTATCGCCCGACGATTAGTTTAACTGCGCAGGTGTTTCAGAACATCGGCGAAGTCAGCAGCGACGGCAGCCCCTATTCGTCGATTAACCGCACCGGCAATGCCGTATTCGTTTCGTTTGAATGGGCACTATCCGATGGCGGCGCACGGGCGACCAACGTGTCACTGGCCGTTTCGGAAAAATCCGCTGCCGAGGATTCCTTGGCTGCTGCCAAGGATGGCGCTTCGCAGCAAGTCGTACAGGCCTATAACAATCTGAAAACGAGCGTCGACAATCGCGCGCAAACACTTGCCTATATCAAGGCCTCTGATGTCGCCTATCAAGCGACATTGGATTCCTATCGGCATGGTCTCAGCAGCATCACCGATCTCATGAATAACGAGGCGGTTCTCGCGCAGGCGCAAGCTGACCAAGAAGACGCCGACGCCGACGTGCAAATCGCCAAGGCTGCGCTTGATCTCGCACTCGGCCATCGACTCGTATCGCCATAACGTCTCCCATCGATCTCTTCCCCATCCAATCTATGGAGTGTGACATGAGCAAGAAAGTCGCCGAAATCATCGTAGAAGTTCTTGAACAAGCGGGTGTCAAACGCTGCTACGGCATCGTCGGCGATACCCTGAATCTGATCGCCGAACATCTTGATAAGAGCTCCATCGAATGGGTGCACATGCGCCACGAAGAGGCCGGTGCGTTCGCCGCGGGCACTGAAGCGCTCTTTACCGGCCAATTGACCGCGTGCGCCGGTAGCTGCGGCCCGGGAAGCTTGCACTTCATCAATGGACTGTACGAGGCCAACCGCAATCGCTCACCGCTTGTGTTGATTGCCAGCAGCATCCTGATGAGCGAAATGGGCTTTGAGTTCATCCAAGAAGTGGATTTCAAGTCGGTATTCAAAGAGTGCTCAGTCTTCTGCGACATGATTGTTACCCCGGATCAAGCCCGCAAAAAAGCCGTCATGGCTTGCCAGGCCGCCATCGCCAAGCGTGGCGTAGCGGTGCTGATCGTTCCGGTCGATATTTCGCATGGTGAAGTCCACGAAGACTTTCCTTACCACGTTCATTTCCCACGTCCGACCATTCGCCCCAACGACGATGAAATCGCGGGCATCGCCAATATCCTCAATGCGGGCAAAAAGGTCACCATCTATGCGGGATCGGGATGCGAAGACGCATTGAACGAAATCATCGCCGTCGCCGAACAACTCAAAGCGCCGATCGCACATACCTCACGCGGCAAGAGCTTCCTTGAGCACAACAATCCATACAACGTCGGCATGACAGGCATTCTCGGCAACGAGGCTGGCTACAAGGCCGTGCTGGACTGCGACACCCTGCTCTTGCTGGGCGCCGACTTCGCCTGGCGCCAGTTCTACCCTGACAAAGCCAAGATCGTACAAATTGACCTCGATCCGACTCACCTTGGTCGACGTCACCATGTGACCTTTGGCGCCGTCGGCGACATCAAGCCCACCTTGCGTGCCTTGCTGCCTGCCTTGCATCAAAAGACCGACGATTCTTTCCAGAAAACCTATGTCAGCCGCTATCACGAGTACCTGGTGTCCTGGAAAAAGCAACTGGCTCCGGGCCATAGCGACACTATTCCTGGCTCGTACCTCACTGCAGTCATCAGCGAGCGCGCCGCCGCCGACGCGCTGTTTACCGGCGATGACGGCACCCCGATTTTTTGGGCAACTCGCTGCATCGACACAAACGGCAAGCGACGCGTTTTTGGCAGCCTTCTACACGGCACGATGGCGACAGCACTTTCAAGTGCGCTCGGATTAAAAAAAGCCGCACCCGAACGTCAAGTCATCGCGCTTTGCGGGGACGGCGGCTTGGCGATGCTGCTTGGTGAATTGCTCACGACCATACAAGAAGACATACCGATCAAGATTGCCGTATACGACAACAGCAAATTGGGCTTTGTCGAAATAGAGCAGATGTCGGAAGGCATGCTCGACACGTTTACGCGCCTGAAAAATCCCGACTTCGGGAAAGTAGCCGAGGCCATCGGCCTGTGGGGAAAAACCGTCACCAAGGCTTCTGAACTGGAATCCGCCATCGACGAATGGCTCGCCCAGCCCGGTCCGGCCCTGCTCAACGTGAAGGTCAATCCGCTCGAATTGACCAAGCCACCCTTTCTGGAGCTAAAACCGGTGGTGGGCATGGCTTTGTATACCGCCCGAGCCGTGCTGCATGGGCGTGGCGCGGACGTCGTGGAAATGATCCGAGAAAACATCTGATCTTTTCGAGAAGAACGTCAAAGGCGGGTTGGGCCGAGATCATGCGGCCCAGCCATCCATAAGCAACGCTCATCTCAATCGCTACCACTGAAGGAGAAATCCATGCGCATTGTCCATTTCGAGAAGGGGGGCGTCCCCGGCATTGCGGCGGATGACGGCTCGGGTTGGCATGGTCTTACGAAGCGCCAAAGCGGATTTCCAGGCACGCTTCCCGAACTGATTGCGAATGGTGCAGATCTCTTGCGCGCAAGCAGAGACCTTCTGTCCACACACGCCATCGATCTGAACACCGTTCGGATACTGCCTCCGGTACCCAAGCCATCGAAAATCTTCTGTGTCGGTCTCAACTACGATGATCACCTTGAGGAAAGCGGACTCAAAAAGCCGGTCTATCCCGAAATTTTCGCGCGGTTCGCGACGAGTCTGATCGCTCACAGTGAGCCAATTCGGCTGCCACGCGAATCACTCGCGCTCGATTATGAGGCAGAGCTCGCCGTGGTGATCGGCCGTGGTGGACGCCGCATCAACCGCGACCGGGCCCTCGATCACGTTGCGGGCTACTCCCTCTTCAACGATGCGACGATACGCGATTTTCAACTGCGCACGCCGCAATGGACGATGGGCAAGAATTTCGATGGCACAGGGGCGTTCGGTCCTTGGCTGGTGACGCCCGATGCCCTACCGCCGGGAGCCCACGGGTTGCACATTCAGGGTCGCTTGAACGGTCAAGTGATGCAGGATTCGTCTATCGACAAGCTCATTTTCAATGTCCCCGCGCTGATCGAATTGATCAGCGTCGCGATCAGTCTGGAGCCGGGTGATGTGATCATCACCGGAACACCTGGTGGCGTCGGGGCCGCGCGCAAACCACCTGTTTACATGAAACCGGGCGATGTCTTCGAAGTGGAGATCGAGGGAATGGGTGTCTTGAGCAACACCGTCCAGAGCGAATCACACGAGGAGGCATCCCGATGAGCAGAAAGCTGTTTTCCGCGAATCCCGCGCGCATAGGACGAGGCAATGGACCATCAAAGAACGATGCAGTTCCCACCTCTATGGTCGATGGGACACCCACTGATCTGAAGGCGGATCTCATCGCTCTCCTGGGAAAACAGAACGTCCTCCACCGAGCGCTCGATCTCGTACGGTTTGCCTCCGATGCAAGCCCGTATCGACTCATTCCACAAGTCGTCGTGCAACCCCGAACCACCGATGACATCGTCAAGCTGTTCCGCTATTGCCGGGAGAACGGCAGGCACGCGACGCTTCGCGCTGCGGGAACCAGTCTGAACGGTCAATCGCTATCGGACGATCTACTCATCGACGTGCGCCGTCATTGGTACGGTGCCAAAGTGGAGAACGATGGCTTCCGCGTGCGTGCGCGTCCAGGCATGATCCTCGGGCACATCAACGCCATGCTTGCGCGACACGGCCGACGGCTCGGACCGGATCCGGCAAGTTTGAATGCATGCACCGTCGGCGGCGTGATCGCCAACAACTCCGGCGGCATGCGCTGCACCGTCAAAAACGACGCGTATCAGACTGTCTCGGCAATGACGTTCGTCACGACCTCCGGTGCCGTCATCGACACCTCGGCTTCCGATGCAGAAGCCGCCTTTGAACGAGCCGAACCCGAACTTGCGAAAGGACTGCTGACACTTCGCGAAGAGCTGCTCGCCGATCGGGAGCTGGCCGACCGCGTGCGACGCAAGTATTCGATACGGAACACGCATGGCTACCGGCTCTGTGCGCTGCTCGACGGCGAGACACCACTCGAAATCTTTCGTCGTCTGCTGGTGGGATCGGAGGGCACCCTGGCGTTCGTTGCCGAGGCGGTGATCGGCACCGTTCCTGCTCCGAACGAGACCAGCGTCGCTTGGATACCGGTCCCCACCATCGACGAAGCCGTCGGTCTTGTGCCCAACCTGGTCGCTCTCGGAGCCACCGCCGTTGAGTTGATGATCGCTCCCGCTCTCACTGCGGCGGGCAAGGCCTTCGCGGACACGCCTAGCTATTGGAAAACGCTCGATCCGAATGCTGCGGCGCTGCTGGTGGAGTTCGGTGCTGAAGACACGCAAGCACTTGAGGTTTTGCAGGACAAGGTCTTCGCGTTGACCGCCAATGCGAATCTACTCCACGCCGTAGAGTTCACCAGCGTGGAGGAAGCTATCGAGCTGGCGTGGCACGTGCGCGAAGGACTGCTCGGACTGGTCGGCAAACTGCGCCCGAAGGGCTCGACGCTCATCACCGAAGACGTGTGCTTTCCGCCAGAACGCCTGGCCCAAGGTGCGAGAGACGTCCAGGAATTACTCAGCAAGCACGGCTTCATCCCCGGCGTCGCGGGCCATGCAGCCCACGGCAATCTTCACTTCACGCTAGTCGCGGACTTTAGCAATCCAGAGGATCACGAACGCTACGCGGTCTTCATGAAAGAGCTCGTCGAGCTCGTCGTCCGCAAGCACGATGGTTCGCTAAAGGCCGAGCACGGTACCGGTCTCAACATGGCGCCTTTTCTCGAGTCGGAATGGGGCGCCAAGGCCACCGCCGTGATGTGGCGAATCAAAGAGCTCGCCGACCCCAAAGGCATTCTGGGGCCGAACGTGATCCTGACCCGCAATGCAAAACTCCACCTGGAGAATTTGAAATCGGTGCCGCTGATCGAAAACGTCACCGATTCCGTGCAATGCATTGAGTGCGGATTCTGCGAACCGGTTTGTCCCAGCCGTAATGTCACCATGACGCCCAGGCAACGGATCGTGACCAGGCGTGAAATGGCTCGTCAATCCCCCGGATCACCAATGCTTGCCCGGCTGCAGGAGGAGTATCAGTACGACGGCATCGAGACCTGCGCCGGCGATGGCACATGCGCCATTCCCTGCCCGATCGGCATCAACACCGGGGCGCTGATCCACGAATTCCGTGCGATGGAGACCACTCCGACGGCCGACAACGTTGCGCTACGACTCGCCAAGAACTGGACCGCGGTCGAAAAGGCAGCCCGCGTTGGCTTGTCCGCCACCCATGCCTTCTCGTCGCTATTCGGAGTCAAGCCGCTGACAGCCTTGACCGGCGTTGCACGAGCAGTCGCGAGTCCTGATCTGATACCCAGTGTGCCAGGCCCTATGCCGCGGGCCGCTCAGGCTCTGCCGTCGACCCAAAAGAGCGGTGCCGCAGCCGTCTACTTTCCCGCCTGCATCAACCGCATGTTTGGCCGTGATCCGAGCAGCCCGGCTTCGCCGTCCTTGCCGGAGGTGTTCATCACACTATCCAACCGAGCTGGAAAGCCGTTGTGGATTCCGCCGGACGTCGCCGGTCTATGTTGTGCCACACCTTGGAAATCGAAAGGCTATCCCAAAGGCCACGAGTTCATGGCCAAATCCATCGCCGACGCCATGCTGCGGTGGAGTGACGGCGGCAAGCTCCCGATCGTCGTCGATGCAGCATCGTGCACGCTCGGTCTCAGCCAGGATATTGCGCCACTACTCGACGTCGAGACCAAGGCCAAGTACGAGAGTCTGACCATCATCGACTCGATTGCGTGGTGTCGCGACCTGCTGCCGGAGTTGACGATCCGGCGGAAACTCGGGCGAATTGCCGTGCATCCTACCTGCTCCATCACGCATTTGGAATTGGCCAAGACGCTCAAGCAAATCGCGACGCATTTAGCCGATGATGTCGAGGTACCAATCGGCACGACCTGCTGCGGCACAGCTGGAGATCGAGGCCTCTTACATCCCGAACTCGTCGTCTCGTCGACCCGCGAGGTCAAAGCCGTTCTGGATGCTCACCCGGCCGAGGCCTACATTTCGGCGAACCGAACCTGTGAGATGGGCCTTCGGCATGCCACCGGGCGACCGTATGAGTCGTTTGTCTTTCTGCTCGAAGAATTGAGTCGTCCGGAGGCGGGCTGACGGCTGTTTCTGCTCTGCCCCACCGCATCTGCCGGTTACGCGGCCTCACAGGACATTGCTCGTGACTTGCCACATGCCGCGTAAGACCACGCACATAAAACACGGATCCAGCTGAAATCGGGCCTTACCGAGGCGATCGCCGAACAGGAAACAACCCATGCCATATTTTGACTACCAATGTTTCCAGTTCGCGTTCGATTCCGGCGTCGCATTCGTCAGCATCAATCATCCGCCGATAAATCTTCTTGATGACGTTTTGTCGCCGGAATTCGACAAACTCGGCAGAGAACTCGAATTCGACGAGAGCGTCCGCGTCATTGTGTTGCAGAGCGCTCTTCCTGATTTCTTTATCGCCCACTCTGGTTTGGGCCGGGTTGGAGCCGCCTCAAAAATGGTGTCCCATACACGCAGCTTTCGTCTTACACAGATGATCGGCGAGCGGTTCAGGAACATGCCCAAGGTCACTATCGCCAAAATCGAAGGACGCTGCCGGGGCGGCGGCAGTGAGATCGCGCTGGCCGCAGACATGTGTTTTGCAGCCCTAGGCAAGGCGGTCTTTGGCCATCCAGAGGTTGCGGTCGGGCTTGTTCCGGGCGGCGGTGCTACGCAACGATTGCCGCGGGCCATGGGACGAGGACGCGCTCTGGAGGTGCTCTTAAGTTGCAATGATCTCTCGGCGGAACTGGCAGAGCTTTACGGCTATATCAATCGAGCGTTGCCGGCAGACGAGTTGACGCCCTTTGTCGAGAAACTGGCTCACCGTATCGCCTCATTTCCAGCGCACACCATCGCTCACGTCAAGGCGGCGGTGGATAAGGGAGCATTTGCT
>Ga0302302_1001330_pt1 | contig 14755 bp, 13 predicted proteins | sample III_Palsa_E1_3_FD_198766 | JGI IMG/M metagenome (GOLD analysis project Ga0302302, IMG submission 198766) | Peat permafrost microbial communities from Stordalen Mire near Abisko, Sweden - III_Palsa_E1_3 | ecosystem: Environmental > Terrestrial > Soil > Palsa > Peat permafrost | place: Sweden...
GATGCGGACTTCGAGGCAATGTCGAAGGTCCGGTACTACGCCAAGCGATCGTGACCTTTGTGAATTGGTGGAAAGGGAGGGAATCGAACCCTCGACCACGGCATTATGAGCCGTCCCATTGGCTCACTGTAGCGATTAAATTCAATAACTTAGCCTCGTGGCGTCCGTTGCAATTAGCGCCACGAAGCACGACAGAGCACAACTTATTCCGCAAATCTCCCGCAAGACCTGCAGCGATGCCAGGCCAGGTTTCCCGCGTTTCGGGGGAGCAAGAGACCCGGATCCGGCGTTTACGACTACGGGCGCGGTTATATTGCGCCGGTCTTACTGTTACCGATTTCACTCGCTGCCTTGGCGAGTCGGGCGCGCAACTTCGGCACTGCGAACTCAAAGAAGGCCCGCTGCTTTGGCGTTTTCGATCGCGCCGACGGCATCACTAAGCTGACAGGGATGGCGGGCGGCTCATGTCTGGGCAGCAAGATGACCAGCTTGCCAGCGCTGATCGCGGCAGCGGCCTGGTAGGACATGACCCTGGCGATCCCATGCCCCGCGACAGCCGAGTCCACTGCGGCCTCGGCAGAATTTACCCGCAATCTCGCTCGCACCGAGATAGACAGGAGTGACCTGGCGGACGTCGAGGCAAACCGCCACAATTCCGTCTCCGCGCCATCCCGTTCCATGATGCAGGCGTGCTCCCGAAGCTTCGCCGGCGCCTGGGGCACTCCACATCGCCTGATGTAGGTCGGTGAAGCACATAGCACGCGGCGCACCTCTCCCAGGCGTGCGGCGAACAGCCGCGAATCGGGAAGATGTCCCAGCCGGACAGCCACATCGATTCCCTCCTCCACCAGGTTCGCAATGCGATCCAGCAGCAGGAGGCGCGCTTGCACGGCCGGATTAGCGTCCAGGAAGGCATCCAGAATCGGCCTGACGTGCAGCTGCCCGAACCGCAACGGTGCGGTGATAGTGAGCAGTCCGCTCGGCTGTTCCTGCTCGGCTGCGGCACCGCGCTCCACATTGTCGAGGGCCGACAGGACCTGGCGGCAGGCTGCCAGGTAGGTTTCGCCGAAGTCGGTCAGGTGAAGCGCCCGCGTACTTCGGTGCAGGAGACGCATTCCCAGCCTGCCCTCGAGCATGGCAATACCCCGCGTCACCTTCGCGGCGGAGTATCCGAGTTTGCGCGCGGCCGCGGCGAGCGAGCCGCGATCCACGGCAGCCGTGAAGGCCCGCATGGCGTCTATCCGATCCATCGTTGCATTCCGTGCAATCAACCCTTGTGAGTTATGGGCATTCTATCGATTACTGCATCGTTCTACATTCGGACGAATGCGCACAGCAAACCAGGCGGTCCACTACCGGACCGCGAATGTCCAGGGTGTGGAGATCTTCTACCGGGAGGCCGGCAGCCCGGACCTGCCCACCCTCCTCCTGCTGCATGGTTTTCCGACGTCCTCGCATATGTTCCGGGATCTGATTCCACTGCTCGCCGACCGCTACCACCTGGTCGCGCCGGACTATCCGGGATTCGGCCACAGCGCCCGACCGCAGCCCAGCGAATTCGCCTACACCTTCGATCACCTCGCGGATGTCATGGAAGGGTTCGTCGACGCGCTCGGTCTCACCCGCTATTCCGTGTATCTGCAGGACTTCGGTGGCCCGGTTGGATTCCGGCTAGCCACACTTCGACCCCGGCAGGTGCGCGCGCTCATCCTCCAGAACGCAAATGCCTACGAGGAAGGTGTTTCCGATGGCGTGAAGGATGTCGTGCTCCGCATCTGGAAGGAGCGCACGCCCGAAACCGAAGCGCACCTGCGGGAGCTGTTCGAGCTACCTGTCACCCGTCGACAGTATCTCGAAGGCGAGCCCGACCCGACGCTGGTCAGCCCCGATGCCTGGGAGCACGCGCAGTGGGGCATGGATCGACCGGGAAACAAGGAAATCCAGTTTGTCCTGCACGCGAACTACGGAAGCAACATCGAGCGCTACCCGGAGTGGCACGATTACTTCCGGAAGTACCAGCCGCCCGCCCTGATCGCCTGGGGAAGGAATGACTTCGTGTTCCTGCCGGCGGGCGCCGAAGCCTACCGCCGGGATCTGAAGCACGTTGAGCTTCACATGTTAGACGCGGGCCACTTCGCCCTTGAGACCCATACCACCGAAATCGCGGACTACATCCGCGAATTCCGGGCCGCATGCGACTAACTCAACCGAGAGCACGATCATGGCGCAAGCCGAAACCGTACAGGACACCTATAAGGCCCTGGTCCGCCCAGATTCGACCGTTGGACGCAAGGCACCGGTAGCCCGTTCGAACTGCTGCTTCCCGATGCGCTCTGGACCATCGTCGGGTCGTCACCGCTTTCGAAGACCTACCATGGAGTGCAGTCCTTCCTGGATGAGGTCATTCACCCCTTCAATGCCAGGATGCGCACTCCACTCGTTCCGACCGTTCGCGGGATCTACGCCGATGGCGACACGGTCACCACGCTGTTCGATGCGGCCGCCACGGCCGCGGATGGCCTGCCGTACCGCAATACCTACACCTGGTATTTCGTCATGCGTGATGCCAAGGTGACGACGGCCATCGCATTTTTCGATACCCGGGAGTTCGACGAGTTCTGGCAGCGCGTCAAGCCCAAGTCGCCTTAGCGTTAGAATTTCACGGCAATTCACTCGCCACGTACCGCCGCCGTCCCTCATCCTCTGCAGCTATGCGTGCATTGATCCTCGATCACGTCGACGCAGCCTTCCGCGAGGTGCAGCTGGAGCGTCCCATGCCGAAGACCGGCGAGGTGCTCGTGCGCATTCGCGCGAGCGGTGTCAATCCGCTGGACTTGAAGATTCGTAGCGGCCAGGCGGCTCATGCCCGTCATCCCTTTCCCGCCATCCTCGGACTTGATATGGCAGGGATCGTGGAAGAGCTCGGGCCCGGGGTGTCGCAGTTCCAGCATGGCGACGCGGTATACGGTCTCACGGGCGGGGTCGGGGGCGTTCAGGGATCGCTGGCCGAATACGCCGCAGTCGATGCGCGGCTGCTCGCGAAGATTCCGCAAGTCCTGTCGCTGCGCGAAGCGGCTGCGCTCCCCCTCGTCTTCATCACGGCCTGGGAAGGACTGGTGGACCGTGCCGCCGTCCAGGCCCGGCAGAAGGTGCTCATTCAGGGCGCCGGCGGCGTGGGGCACATCGCCATTCAGATTGCGCGCGCGTTCGGTGCGGAGGTTTACGCGACGGGCTCAGCGGGTCGACACAGTGACATCGAGCGACTGGGCGCGACCGCAATCGACTACCGCAGTAGCAGTGTCGAGGGGTACGTCAACGACCATACCGCAGGACGCGGATTTGACCTGATCTACGACACCGTGGGCGGAGCGACCCTCGATGCCTGCTTCCAGGCCGTCCGGCGCTTCGGTCACGTGGTGAGCTGCCTGGGTTGGGGCACGCATGCGCTGGCGCCGCTGTCATTCCGCGCTGCAACCTACTCCGGAGTCTTCACGCTACTGCCTCTGCTCACCGGCGAGGGCCGGACGCATCACGGCGATATCATGCGCGAGGCCACCCGATTGGTCGAGGGAGGTCAGATCCGACCCCGCCTGGACGCAGAGCACTTCGATTTCTCTTCAATCGCGGCCGCCTACGGGCGAATCGGACAAGGCCGTGCGACCGGCAAGGTGGTCATCGATGTGGGAAATTGAAACTTCCATTAGGGGAGGACTTCATGCGCCTTCTGCGCTTTCCGCCGAGCCTGGCCGTACTGTCACTTACCGATTGCGGGAATCTTGACCCCCAATGTCTGTCGCGAATTTCCGTAAGAGCCGCGCCAGCCCCTCGAAATCCCGTTCTTCCCACTTCGCACGTGTCACGCGCCCGAGCCATTCCCGAGCTGCATCCACCGCATCGGTCATGACTTTGCCCCTCGGCGTCACGATCGCCTCCCGCACGCGGCGGTCTTCGGCGCCTCCCTGCCGCCGGGCTAAGCCCAGGCTTTTCAGCTTCGAAACTTGCCGGCTGACCGTCGAGTAGTCGCGTCCGACGCGATCGGCGAGATGAAAACTCGGTGTTTCTGCGCGCATCGCCTCGATCCCTTCTCGCCAGCTTACGACCGGTGCGCAACCAGGACCTGTGCCCGGGTTGTGACTTCAAGGTCGACCTGCCAGACGAATCGGTATTACAACTGACTGTTGTCAAGTTGTTGCTGCCGTGCAGCTAAGGCGGTCCGACTACACTATGATGGCTCTGCCTTTTTGCTAGTCTCGGTTACAGCGCGTCGCGAATCGCCTTTTGCGTTGGCCGCTCAACTACCCAAGGAGATATTCCATGCCAAAGATCACTACCCGTGACGGTACTTCGATCTACTATCGTGACTGGGGCTCCGGAACGCCTATCGTTTTCTCGCACGGCTGGCCGTTGACCGGCGCGGCGTGGGAAGCGCAGATGCTGTTCTTCAATGGCCAGGGTTACCGTACTGTCGCCCATGACCGGCGGGGTAACGGCTATTCCGATCAACCAGGATCCGGCAACGATGTCGACACCTGGGCTGACGATCTGGATGAACTCATCAACGCGCTTGATCTTCGCGGCGCAATCTTGGTTGGGCATTCGACGGGAGGTGGGGAACTGGCCCGCTACATCTCGCGCCATGGAACGTCGCGCGTCGCCAAGATGGTCCTCCTCGATTCGATCGTACCGGTGATGATGCAACGCGACGGCATAGCTGGAGGCGCTCCGAAATCGGTGATTGACGGCATCCGCGCCGGCGTGGCACATGATCGCTCATCGTTCTACAAAGAGTTGTCGGCACCGTTCTTCGGCGCCAATCGCCCAGGTTCGACCGCAACGCAAGGGATGCGCGACTTGTTCTGGTTCCAGGGCCTGCTGGGCGGTGCCAAGGCTCAGTATGAAACGACCTACAGCTGGGAACTTGACTACACTGAAGATATCGCCAAGTGCGATGTGCCGCTACTCGTCATTCACTGCGAAGACGATCAGATCGTGCCGATCGATCCGACTGGTCGCCGCGTACCATCTGTCGTCCCTCACGCGATCCTGAAGGTTTACCCCGGTGGTGCTCACGGTATCGCGATTATCGATCCTGAACGAGTCAACGCCGACCTACTCGCTTTCGTGAAAGGTGAGATGAAAGGGTAAGTCGGGCCGACTGACAAGGGGGCACGATGCGCTATTCCCTCGATGCAGAGGTCAACGGCTTTTGCGGCGCGCGATCCCGATCCGTTATTGGTAGCGGACTGGCCAGAAGACATCGCACATGCCGCACGATTGTTGGTGACGGGCCCCGGCACGGTGAAACCGCTGCGAAGCATCCAATTTCAGCTGGTCGATCCCGACATTATCGGGCCCGGAAAGCCAAGCGATATGCCACACAACGCGGACGGCGTCGCGCGGCCGAGCGATACCAGGAGGAGCTGGGCCGTTCGTGTCCGGATGTACTCCGGCGCATCCGGGTGCACGATCTCAAGCACACCTTTGGCGACCGCATACGCGCGGCGGGGGTGTCGTTTAAGGATCGTCAGACGCTGCTGGGGCACAAGGCCCACCACGTCATGACGCACTATTCGGCGGCGCCTGATTTCATACGCCGAGAAGGCGTGCGATTTGGTCTCCGGCAATTTGCCGCACTTTCGATTGTGCGTGCGGGGAGGGCCTTCGCAAGTGCTTGATAAATTTGGTGGAAAGGGAGGAAATCGAACCCTCGACCCCGGCATTATGAGTCTGAGCTCGCGACAAAACTTGCCAGCCTGGATCAAAGCGAGGACGCGAAAGCTGCATTGGAGGTCCTTGCAGAATCCGGCAGCCCAAGTGAAAAGGAGCTGGCCAAGCGGGCACTGCGCAAATATCGGAGCTACGAGGTAGACCTTGCCAACATTGACCTGATGGCCTTCTTCGGTCCACCGGTGACTTGGGAAATGGCCGCTTCTGGGTTGGTTGTTACACTCAGTTACTGTTTGAACTCTGCTGGCGTCAGGTTGCCGAGGCTGGAGTGAGGTCTGACCTCGTTGTACTGCCGCCGGGACTGCTCGATCGTGATCTTCGCATCGATTCTGTTTCTGAACCACTCCATGCTCAGGCACTCGTCGCGGAACTTGCCGTTGTCGAGGTGCTGAGCAAGCTGTGGATCGGATGCTGCCGGCCACTTCGAAGGCCAAGCACTCCCGGCTGAACTCATCGACCACTGACCCGGATCACGGTTCGCCGATTTGTCGCGTTTTGACCGGAGTTCGAGCGAAACCGAACGTCAATCCGGTTACAGCGGCCGGTCGGCTCGGTCCATTCGTAGCTGAATTCGTCGGCTCCGCATTCGCATCTGGCCCAGGTCATTGTCGGGTAGTGCACTTCCAAGAAAGTGCGGCCACCGAGTGTTACCCCGTCCCTGTGAAAGGCGTGGCCCGTCCAGGCAGCCACTGATGAGCAAATCCCGAACATCAATTCCCGCGCAACATTGCCGATGAGTACCGCTGTCAACGCTGAGGCCGCCCAGAGCAAAGCCAATGCTTCTCCGCGCAACGTTGCGCTGGTCTGAAGCTCCACTGACAAGATGCCAATGGAAACCCCGCAGGCGACTAGGCGACACGCCGCTCCGACGACGTAATCACCCCTTGTGCTTATTGGTAGAGGCAGAACTTCGAATACAAGCCACCGCACAAAGCAAATCACGGCCCGAGATCCCTCGCATTCGAGGGACGAATGTATGGATGCGCGACCTCGGTTGCGAAGCACACTCGGTTGACCCAGTTGCACCGTACGTTTCTATGCGTTGAGCGCCCACGTCAGTGCAGGCATTCCGTACCATGTAGTCGATCCTACATCGTAACCTGTTACTGCCGTGTGAGGATTTTACACAAGACACTCGCGATGTTCCCGCACGAGTCCTTCAGAGCCTTTCATCACACCGCCATAACGCTCTGGCTGATAGCATCGGTCAGTAGTTCCGGCGACCCTGGAGGCAGTCATGGTCAACGCGATCGTCGCGTGCTCTGTGGTTCTAGCGCTCGCAGCGCTGTACTGTCTTGCCAGAATTCCTGACTCTCACCCTCAATCTTTGAGGCGCCGTTCCAGTGCCCGGATACAACGACTACTGAGAATTGGGCTACGCCGGAATGCGCAGCGATTTCTCCGCCATGGGCACGAACGATGGCTTTCGGCCAGCGAACTGCGAAGGCGGCGATAGCCCGGGGCGCCTGCAACACGCCTTCGGCTCGTTGTGCCGCGCACCCGAACCCCGAACCGCAACCGGATGAGCGCAGCACACAAAGTAATTCCAGGGGATCGCCCTGCCTTTCCAGTCGCCCCATTCGCGCGTAGGCGCTACCAGCCGGCGAGAAAATCCTAACACCGCGGCGTCTACACATCCCGGCCGACGGGAGCATCATCTTCCGCAGTGAGGCCACCTATGTATATCAATCCAATTCATGCAGGTCCGGTAGGGTTCGCGCACACTTTGGCTCTCGCGACTTGCTCACAGACTCGGTCCGAGGATTCCGGACACCGGGAATCCCTAGATTGCACCTCACGGATGCGTGGATTCAAGCCCCTGCGGCGCCTCGCGCAGTGGTGGCGACAACTGGACAAGGACGCCGGACTTACTGCCGATCCGGTGCAGCTGATGCTGTTGTCCGAGCCAGCGGGACGTCCTTACGCTACCGCCCTCAGTGGGCTGCTATTAATGGATCACATTTGTAAGAACCGCGCCACAGCCCTATCAAGAGTGCGCGGAGCCGCGGTAGGGCTCCGGCTTACGTAAGCGTAGACGACCCTGGTTGAGAATTGCTAGTTCCGGAAGGGACGAAAGCGCTTAGCGCAGTCGCACGTCAGCAATCCGCACAACTAATCCTGCCGCAATCGGTCGGGCGCATCAGCGCATTTTTCTGGGGCCGATCTAATCCTGCCGCAACCTATATCCCAATCCCGCTTCGGTCACCAGATATTGCGGGCGATGCGGAAGCGGCTCAAGCTTCGAGCGCAAGTTCCTGATGCACACTCTCAGGCTACGAGAGTCCTTCAGATGGGTTGGGCCCCAGACTTCACGGATGAGCTGAGTCTGCATCACGATCATGCCGCTGTGTCGGGCCATGCATTCCAACACTCGAAACTCCAGTGGTGTCAGGTGCACTGGGCCATCGGGTCCGTTTGCGTCCCGCCGCTGTAGGTCGACCCGAGTGGCACCGAACTCGAGCAAGGGGACCTGATCACTGGCGCGCACGTTGCGTCTGAGCGCCGCGCGCACTCGCGCCAGAAGCTCGGCGGCGCTGAAGGGCTTGGTCATGTAGTCATCGGCGCCAGCGTCAAGCGCCGCGATCTTCTGTTCTTCCATTGTGCGCGCCGAGAGCACAATGATCGGCACGGGCGACCAGCTACGCACACTGCGAATTACCGTCAGGCCGTCTCCGTCGGGAAGTCCGAGATCCACGAGCAGCAGGTCCGGCTTGCGCGCCCGCGATTCGACATCAGCTCGAGCGGCCGTTTCGGCTTCTATCACACGAAATCCGCCCGAACCCAGCAAAGCCTGCAGGACTTCCCGGATCGCCGCATCATCCTCGATGACCAGGATGAGATGCATTGCCTGCGTCATGCCTCTTCCGCGGTCGGTAGTGTCAATTCAATGCGCGTACCGCCCGCCGATCGCCCGTGGGCTTCGATCTCCCCGCCATGGGCCCGCACGATCGCGCGGCAGATCGCAAGTCCCAGCCCCACCCCAACAATGGTGCCCTCGCCCGTGCCGCGCTGAAATTTCTCGAACAGAAGCCTCGGATCACCCGGCGGCAGCCCCGGACCATCATCATCTACTGTGATCCGCACCTTGGATCCCGGAGCGTGTCCCGCGCCACCATTATCGGCGATGCCGGTAATCACGATGTGCGTTCCGGGAGGCGTGTATTTAACGATGTTGTCCAGCAGATTGGTGAAAACCTGTGTGATGAGATTCGCATCGACGTACACAGGTGGCAGGTCCACGGGTAGTCGCAGTTCGACGCTGTAGCGCGTCAACGGCTCCTCGAGGGTACGCAATGAGGACTCCAGGAGTTCATCGAGGGTCTGCCAGTCGTTACGAAGCTTGATCTGCCCTGATTCAAACCGCATCAGGTCGAGCACATTGGAGACCAGCTCGGACATTTCGCGCGCCTTGGTTTCGATCGAGCGCGCGAGGCTCAATCGAGTCGCCTCGTCCAGTGAAGCGCTGTGTTCGGCTAGCGTGCTCCCCGCACCCGCCATTACCGCGAGCGGGGTGCGCAGATCATGCGAAATCGACGCCAGCAGCGTATTGCGCAAACTCTCACCTTCGGCGGTAACCCGGGCGACTTCCGCCTGTTCCGCGAGCGACGCCCGTTCCAGAGCTAGGCCAATCTGTCCGGCAAATGTTTCCAACAAGTGGCTCTGCTCCGGCAGCAGCACCCGACGCGCGTTTTCGGGCAGGACCGCCAGCACACCCAGAGGCCGGTTCGCGTCTCCCAGCGGCACGTACAAGGCGGGTGCTGCCGACAAGGTGTCTGTGCCGAGGCCCGCCTGGCGGCCGTGGTCCGTCACCCACTGCGCCACGGCCAGATCCGCGCCGCGCAAGGCCGTCTCACCCGGCGCACCGGTCGGAAAGTGCAGTCGACCAGTGGCATCCGGCAGCAATACCACCACTTTGCATCGGAAGACCTCGGCGACATGGCGGACTGCAATCCGACACATGTTCGCGGTGCCGCGCGTCGCGGCGAGCTCGCGGCTCATTGCGTACAACAGCGCGGTTCGGCGCTCACGCGCTCCGGAAACACGGGTCTGCTGGCGCACGCTGGCCATTAGCGTGGCAATGACGAGGGAGATCAGTAACATTACCGCGAAGGTGATCAGGTACTGCGCATTTGCAACCGCGAAGGTGAAGCGTGGTGGCACAAAAAGGAAATCGAACGAGGCGACGCTCAATATTGAAGTCAAGACCGAAGGTCCGCGCCCCAGTCGCAGCCCGGCAACGGTCACGCCCAACAGGTACACCATCACCAAGTTGACGATATCCAGGTGCGGAAACATGGCGAAGGCCGCCAACGTGCAGGCAATGCTCAAGGCCACCGCCCACCCATAGCGGCCCCAGCGCACCGGGGTCGCCAACTGCCCAGTCCGCGTCGTTCTCCGACTCACCTCAGTGGTCTGTGATTCGGGGCACGCCACCGTGAGGACATCAAAGCCGCGGGCTCTCCTGGCCAGTTCGCTCGCGGTGGAGGGTCGTATCAGGGCTTTCCACCCATGGCGCTTAGGGGAACCAACGATGACTCGCGTCACATGGCGGGTTGCGGCGTACTCCAACAGGGCCTCAACCGCCGTAGGGCCATCTAGCGTGACGGTCTCCGCCCCCAATGACTCACCAAGGCGCATCAGCTCTATCCGACGGTTGCGCTGCGCCTCGGACAGTTTGAGCAGCGCCGGTGTCTCCACATAGACAACAGTCCAATCGGCGTCCAGCGCATCCGCGAGCCGTTTGCCGACCCGGATGAGCTGTTCCGATTGCGCATCCGGTCCCGTGGCCACCAGCACGCGATCGCTCGCGAGCCTTGAACGATGCGTGCGGTCGATGACCGCCGAGTCGCGCGCCGCGGCCTCGACGCGGTCCGCGACCCGACGCAGAGCGATCTCACGCAGCGCCATGAGATTGGGCTTGCGGAAGAAGCGTTCGACGGCGTTGGCCGCATCGGCCTGTAGGTAGATCTTCCCGGCCCGCAAGCGCGCGAGCAGATCATCCGGGGGCAGGTCGATGAGTTCGACTTCATCCGCCGTGTCGAACACATGGTCGGGAAGGGTCTCGCGCTGCTGGACCCCCGTGGTCTGCACAATCAGATCATTGAGGCTTTCCAGGTGCTGGACATTGACGGTTGTCCACACGTCAATCCCGGCTTCGATGAGTTCCTCCACGTCCTGCCAACGCTTCGGGTGGCGGGGCGCCGGCTCACCACCCACCAGGTTCGAGTGCGCCAGCTCATCCACCAGCAGGATGGCCGGATGCCGGGCGAGTGCCGCATCCAGATCAAATTCGGCGCGGGTAATATCCCGATAGCAAACTGTCCGCGTGGGCAATCGCTCCATACCCTCCGTGAGGCGCTCGGTCTCGACGCGCCCATGGGGCTCCACGTACCCCAGGACCACATCCGTGCCGGAGGCCTTGACCGAGCGCGCGGCCTCCAGCATGGCGTAGGTCTTGCCTACTCCGGCCGATGCGCCGAAGAAAATCCTCAGGTGTCCGCGTTTTGCCCGTGCCTCCTGGGCCTGGACATGCTCCAGCAGCTGGTCCGGGTCGGGTCGTTCTACCACAGGCTCAAGGCTGCCCGCTGGGCGCCTTGGGAGCGAGGCCGTCCAACGCCAGGTTCAGCGCAAGTACGTTGACGCGCGGTTCGCCCAGCAGCCCCAAGATGCGGCCCCGTGCCTGGGCGTCAATCAAACTGCGTACGTCTTTCTCCGCAAACCCACGCACGCGCGCGACCCGTGGCGCCTGGTATTCGGCCGCGGCGACGCTCTCCTCCGGATCCAGACCGCTGGCCGATGCCGTGACCAGATCCACCGGAATCGGCGCATTGTTGCCCGGATCGGCAGCGCGCAGGGCCTGGATGTGGCCCTTGACGCCGTCGATCAGTGCGGGGTTAAGAGGCCCAAGGTTGGAACCGGTGGATCCCGTACCCGCATACGGCTGCGGTGACGTAGCCGATGGCCGGCCCCAGAAATACTTCGGATCGCTGAAGTTCTGGCCGATGAGGCTCGAACCAATCGGCTTGCCGTCCCGAGACACGATGCTACCCGAAGCGGTATGGGAGAAAGCCACTTGGGCGATGCCGGTGATGGCCAGTGGGTACAGGAACCCGGTCAGTACCGTGAAGAACAGAAACAGTACAACCGCAGGACGTATGAGTGAACGCATGACAACCAACCTCTAAGTCAGGTGGACCAGTTCGAGCCCCAGATCAATAACCTTGATGCCCACGAATGGCACGAGGATGCCCCCTAAGCCATAGATCAGCATGTTCCGACGCAGCAGGACTGCCGCACCCAAGGCACGGTATTTCACGCCTTTCAACGCCAGGGGGATCAGAAAGATGATGATCAGCGCGTTGAAAATCACGGCGGAGAGAATGGCCGAAAACGGGCTCGCCAGGTGCATGACGTTCAGGGCATTCAGCTGCGGATAGGTGGTCGCGAAGGCAGCCGGAATAATCGCGAAGTACTTTGCCACATCGTTGGCGATGCTGAAGGTCGTCAGAGAGCCGCGGGTCATCAGCATCTGCTTGCCTGTCTCCACCACTTCGATGAGCTTGGTGGGATTGGAGTCCAGGTCCACCATGTTCCCCGCTTCCTTCGCCGCCTGCGTGCCGGTGTTCATGGCCACGGCAACATCGGCCTGCGCCAGCGCCGGCGCGTCGTTGGTGCCGTCGCCTGTCATTGCGACCAGTCTGCCTTCGGCCTGGTGCTCGCGGATCAATCGCAACTTGGCCTCGGGAGTCGCCTCGGCCAGGAAGTCATCGACGCCGGCTTCAGCCGCGATCGCCGCCGCCGTGAGCTTGTTGTCACCGGTGATCATGATGGTCTTGATGCCCATGCGTCGCAGCTCGCCGAACCGCTCCTTGATTCCCCCTTTTACGATGTCCTTTAGCTCAATGAGGCCCAGTACCCGCCCACCGTCCGACACCAGCAATGGCGTGCTGCCGCGGCGGGCGACCTCCTGGACGGTGCTCTGAATCCCCTTGGGAAACACGCTCCCGGTCGCTTCAACATGTTTCATGATGGCATCCGCGGCGCCCTTGCGGACCTGGCGCGTGCCAATATCCACACCACTCATGCGCGTGTGTGCGGAGAACGCGACGAATGTCGCGCCCAAGGCGCCCAGGTCGCGCTCGCGCAGCTGGAAGCGCTGCTTCGCCAGCACGACGATACTGCGGCCCTCCGGAGTCTCATCGGCGAGGGATGCCAGCTGTGCAGCACTGGCGAGTTCTTCTTCTGTCACTCCGGGGGCCGGCATGAAGGCCGCGGCCTGCCGATTGCCCAGCGTGATCGTCCCGGTCTTGTCGAGCAGCAGTACGTCGACATCGCCGGCCGCCTCCACCGCACGCCCCGACGTGGCAATCACATTCGCCTGCATCATCCGGCTCATGCCGGCCACGCCGATCGCGGACAACAAGGCGCCTATCGTCGTCGGAATCAGACACACCAGCAGAGCGACCAGGGCCGTGATGGTGACCGGCGTTCCGAGCTTGGCGACGGAGACGCTGTAAAGCGAGTATGGCAGCAGCGTGGCGGTCGCAAACAGGAACACGAGCGTCAGTGCCACTAGCAGGATGGTGAGCGCGATCTCGTTCGGGGTCTTCTGGCGCTTGGCGCTCTCCACCATCGCGATCATGCGATCAATGAAAGTCTCACCCGGATTGACCGTGACCTTAACCACGATCCAGTCAGACAGCAGTCGCGTACCACCCGTGACGGCTGAGAAGTCGCCACCGGATTCACGGATGACGGGCGCCGACTCACCCGTGATGGCGCTCTCATCCACCGATGCCGCGCCTTCGATGACTTCGCCATCGGCTGGCACGTAGTCGCCGGCCTCAATCAGCACCACATCCCCGCGCCGCAATTCGGTCGCGGAAACCGTGGTGTGGTGCGTCCGGTCGGCCGGATCCGCCAGTTTCTTGGCCGATGCACTTTGCTTCAGGCCGCGAAGCGCCGCGGCCTGCGCCTTGCTACGCCCTTCGGCGAGCGCTTCGGCGAAGTTCGCGAATAGCAGCGTAAACCACAGCCAGACCGCGACATTAATAATGAACCAGGCCGGCGCCTCTCCTTTGCTCAGCAGCGCCTGAGCTCCGAGGACCGTGGTCAGGATCGCCCCGATGTAGACCACGAACATCACCGGATTGCGCCACTGCACGCGTGGATCAAGCTTCGCGAAGCTGTCCGCCACGGCCGGGCCCAGCAACGATCGATCAAACATGGACAGTTTTGGATGCGTCATGAGTTTGCCTTCAATTCAATGCCAGAGCATCAAGTGCTCAACGACCGGACCGAGCGCCAGTGCGGGCACAAACGTCAGGGCGCCGACCAGCAGGATGGTGCCGATCAACAGCACGACAAATGTCGGGCCGTGCGTGGGCATCGTTCCGGAGGTGACCGGTACCCGTTTCTTCGCGGCGAGCGACCCCGCCACGGCAAGCACTGCAACGATCGGCCAGTAGCGTCCAAACCAGATCGCCAACCCTAAGGCCACGTTGTAGAACGGCGTATTGGCTGAAAGGCCTGCGAAGGCGCTGCCGTTGTTATTGGATGCTGAGGTGAACGCGTAGAGAATTTCAGAGAATCCATGGGCGCCGGGATTGGCGACACCCGCCTGGCCCGCGGCCACCGATACGGCGACCGCGGTACCTGCCAGCACCAGGGCGGGCATGACCAGGATCGCGATCGAGGTCATCTTCATCTCGAAGGCCTCGATCTTCTTGCCCAGGTATTCTGGTGTGCGTCCGATCATCAAGCCGGCGATAAAGACGCCCACGATGGCGAATACCAGGATGGAGTACAGGCCCGTGCCTACGCCTCCGAATACGCACTCACCCAGTTGCATCAGGAACAGCGGCACGAAGCCCCCCAGCGGAGTAAAGGAGTCGTGCATGGAATTGACTGCCCCCGTGGAGGTCGCGGTGGCCAAGGGGGCAAACAAGGCCGACGCGCCGATGCCAAAGCGGGTTTCCTTGCCCTCCATGTTGCCGCCGGACTGCAGGGCACTGGCACTCTGATCGAC
>Ga0302302_1001356_pt1 | contig 14621 bp, 14 predicted proteins | sample III_Palsa_E1_3_FD_198766 | JGI IMG/M metagenome (GOLD analysis project Ga0302302, IMG submission 198766) | Peat permafrost microbial communities from Stordalen Mire near Abisko, Sweden - III_Palsa_E1_3 | ecosystem: Environmental > Terrestrial > Soil > Palsa > Peat permafrost | place: Sweden...
TCGCATGTGAGGCCGACGGAAAGACCGTTGAGACGGTGCGACTTGAGGTGGCGCATGTGCCAGATCTCGGCGTGCCATGTGCGGAGCCATTCCGAGCGGGCGTCGATCGGAACGATAATCTGCACGGCACATAGTAGAGCGCGGTCGAAGCGACGAAGTCCGTTGAGGTCGGGCTGGCTCATGCGTTCTTCTCCGGCAGGAGACGTGCGAGCAAAGGATACCGCTCGGTTGCCGCCAGCGCAGTAGATTTTCCTGCTTTGGTGATTTCGTAATATCGACGCGCCGGGCGTTGATCGGCTGTAGCGGTAGACTCAGCTTCCCACTTGGAACCTGCAAGACCATCACGCTCAAGGCGGCGGAGCGCGGGATAAACGGTGCCGCTGGGTAGACCCGTGACCTCCATGATGTCGAAGCCAAAGCAGTACCCAAGACTGATGGCCTTGAGGATGAGAGCGGCGGTATGGGAAAGGCGTGGAGTTGACAACATAGGGTGCGCTCGACTATGTAGTATGTTACCAGATGTAGTTTGCTACATAGGGTAACGGGTCTTAGATTTTGGACTAGAGAGGCTGGCTATGCTTGAGTTGAGGAAGGTTTCCAAGAGTTACCGGGGGATACCGGCGGTCGAGGATGTCAGTTTTCTGCTGCGCCCGGGTGAGGTTCTGGGATATCTGGGTCCCAACGGTTCGGGTAAATCTACGACTGTCAAGATGGTGATTGGTCTGATCAAGCCCACCCATGGGCATGTGTTTTTTTCGGGCGAGAATATCCACGATGACCTGCCCTCGTTTCGAGCGCGGCTAGGATACGTGCCGGAAGAGGCGCAGGTGTATACGCATCTTTCAGGCTTGGAGTATTTGCAACTAGTGGGGCGGTTGCGTGGGATGGATGAGCGATTGATCGAGCGGAAAGCGCGTGACCTGCTGAAGCTGCTGGGGCTGGAGGCGGCGCAGTACTCGGCTCTGACGGACTACTCGAAGGGGATGAAACAGCGGGTGCTCATTGCCGCGGCGCTGCTGCATGATCCTGAATTGATCGTGTTCGACGAGCCGCTTTCGGGGCTGGATGCCGTGTCCGCTCGCTTGTTCAAAGATTTGCTGGTGTTGCTTGCGAAAGATGGCAAAGCGATTCTTTACATCTCGCACGTGTTGGAGGTGGTGGAACAGGTATGCGATCGCGTAATTGTGTTGTCGAATGGAAATGTAGTCGCGGACGCCGCGCCCCGCGAACTGACAAGGCTGTTGGAGCTGCCGACGCTGGAAAGCGTGTTTGCACAGCTGGTACAGCAGACGGACACGGTTGTTCTCGCGCAAAACATGGTGGATGTGATGAAGGTGCGCCATGGGTGAGCGATATCGCGAGTTTCGGGTTCTGGTGCAGCATTTCTTTCGGAGATTTTTCGATAACGATACGATTCAGACCGATGGCGATACGCAGACGACTGTCACACGAGTGTTATCGATAGTCGCTGCGCCGGGATTGATGATTTCGTTTTTCACTGCGACCGCGCGTCTTCAACCACAAGGGTGGGGAGCTGTCGGGTTACATTACTTTTTCGTACTGTTTTCGTTTGTTGTGATGGCTGGGGTCGCGATTTTTGAGTGGGAGATGTTGTTTCCAGATCGACTGGACTTTCTGGTTCTTTCGCCGCTGCCTTTGAAGTCAAGACATCTGCTGGCAGCGAAGGCGTCGGCGTTGATCGGATTCCTCGCCTTGTTTCTTGTGAGCTGCAATCTCTTCGCGACACTGATATTGCCTGCAGGAAATGCGTCGACGTTTTTCCGGCAGATGTTTGCGCATGGAGTCGCGGTGATGTTTGCAGGAGCATTTGCGTCGTTGCTCTTTGTAGCGTTGGGCAGTGTAATGCTCTGTGTGCTGGATGCATCGCAGTTTCGCGTAGTTTCACCGTTGGTGCAGACGTTGTCTGTGATGGCGCTTCTTTTGCTGACGGCGCAATCGGGGCAATATTCGGTGCTCGCGGGGCCCATGGGAGCGGCGCGCTGGGTGCCTTCGTTCTGGTTCCTTGGCGTGTATGAACGGCTGATGTATGGCGATGCTGCGCCGGCATTTGCGAATGTGATGACGCAATATGCTCTGCGCGGGACGACTGCCGTGGCGGCGATTTTGCTGCTGACATATCCGTTGGCTTGGGCGCGGGCCCGAAAGGCGGCGATGGAAGGCGCAACACGGAAACGCACTGAGAGTCCGCGATGGATGGCTTTGTTGATCCATCAAGTAGTGCGATTGCCGGGCGAGCGCGCTGTATTTCACTTCATAGGGCAAACGCTGCGAAGGAACAATCGCTACCAGGCGTATCTTGCGATGTATTGCGGGACCGGATTAGGCCTGGCTGCGGCCTTTTCAATCGTGATCCGGGTCAAGGCTGACGGTGTTTCGGTGGGGTGGTCCGATGCGGGCCTGCATGCCGTGATGCCAATACTGGTTTTCTGGATTGTGTCGGGACTGCGCGTGGCATTTGCGTTTCCCGTGAACCTGCAGGCTGGATGGATCTTTCGTGTGACGGGTGTTCGTGTAAGTGAGTGCGCGGCTGCGGCGCGGCGGTGGGTACTGAGCTGTGCGTTGAGTGTTGTGGCATGCGTTGTGATTGGATTATGCGCAGTACATTGGGATCGACGACAGGTGATGGTGCAGGCAGTGTGCGGTGTGGCGATGAGTTATCTGCTAATCGACGCGTTCTTCTTTTCGCAATGGGCTGTACCCTTCAACCGGCCTCGCATGCCCGGACGAACAAGTTTGCCGCTGATGCTGACGCTTTACATCGGCGTGTTTCCGTTGTTGTTGGGGCGCGTGGTGATGATGGAGTTGTGGATGGAGAAAAGTTTGTTGCGCGTGCTTTGGATTGCGCTTGCTGCTGTGGCTTTGCGCGGCGTGATGAATGCGCTGCGGCGCTGGCTGGGCGATGAGGTGGAACCAGCGGAGGGTTATGACGGGGAGTTTGTATTGTTGGGGCTAGCCTGAAGTTTCAGGGCGATGGAGGCACGCCGCCATCACCGAGTAGCGCTCAGATAGGAAATTGTTCGGCGTTCGATCGAACTCTGCGTCCTGGTCAGCTTCCTCACGACGGGCTCCTCCGTGCCGGGCTTTTCCTTATCTAGCGCTTATGGGCGACCCCTAAGCGGGGACCTCAATATCAAGAACGGCTGAAAAGCGCGACCTACCCCCCGCCAATGGCTGTCAAGCCCCCAGCACCTACCAAAATCGCCAAACACCCTATCAACACAGGCGATTCTCGCCAAAGAAAGTTGGCGTAGCTACCCTGCTCCATTTGATAAACTGGATATATCCACAAATCACAGTTGAGTCGCACAGCGCCGCTGCCTGATTGGGCATGAACCAGACAGACTTCCACAAGGGGAATAACATACTTGACGCACAGGCGGGAGTGCGTTACCTTTTTCTTGCCGTGACAGGGCTTGCGCTGTTTTTCTGGATTGATTCGATTTCGATTGGCTTTACACCTACCATTATGTCGATAGGTGTTCCGGTCGGCAACGGTGGGATGGGTTTGATGGCTCCATCGAGTCCCATGAAGCCGTTCACCATGACAGCCAACTTGCCTATATTTGTCAGGGCATGGCCTAAGCATGCAGCAAATGCGTTGTCTTCCTCTGAGCTATGTATCACCACCCCACTGTCGAAACTGCCGAAAGGCGATATTGATGATAAATTGGGGCGGATATCAATCCCTGTGGCTCTAAGAGAAGACACGATCTGTACACCCAGAGCTGTACCTTCTACGTCTAGCGAATACGATCTTATGCTCATCGGCTTTCCCGTTATTCCCAAACATGCGTGCCCTATATCCTTCTGTTGCTGCAAAGTAAGCCGTCTAGGGGCAATTTGGGCTTCAAGTCTTTCTCTTTCTAGTTGCTCAGATTGCGCATGGTCTTCTGCGGTGGCCGCTATAGCCCAGGTTTGTCCGAGAGCGGTATCAAAAACTTCTTTGTCGATTTCGCGGATACGGTCATCAATCGCCGACAACCTGACATTGATAGGTCTTTCCTTCCGTGAGCCTTTAGACTCAAGGTGTTGGAAAAGCCATGACAGCCCCCCAAATGCTGCTGCAATGATTGCCAGAGTCAGATACGCATCATGCCAAAGATTCTGCCGGATCTCAAGATCATTCCGCTTTTTTTGGAGCGAATTCTTTTCCGAATTTAGATCGTTTAACTCCCTAGATTGGCTCGGCGTTGGTGTCGGCGTCGGCATCTGGGGTTTATTTGTTGGTACGTGTGTTAGTGACATAAAGGAAAGAGCCAAGAACAGGAATACGCGCATATGATTGTGCTCATGAAACACGAATACCACGAAGGCCCGAAAGCATTGGAGACGTTCAAGGCGGGAATGTCCCGTCTCTTTCAGGCTCCGAAAACAATGGTGAAAGCCAAGCCTACGCCGAAAAGCAAACAGAGTAAAACCAGCAAGGGCTAGTGTTTATGCTTGCCGCGCCCTTGCCGCCTTTTAGTGTGCGCCATTAGCTCCGGTAAGCTCGGCATATGTCAAACGCTTTCCAGCAACGCCGCTCATCGCCAAATGGAAGCGACCCAAATCATTCCACTCTTTACGGTGATTGAAGCGAAACACCTGCTCTGCCAGATAGCGGTCTAAGTGGAATGGCTCAACGCAAACATAGGTTCCTGCGAGATTGCGCTTGGTGAGGCTCCAGAAACTCTCTAAGCCGTTCGTATGAACGTTGCCGCGAACGTACTCAACAGCATGATTCACTGTCTCGTGAATGTACGTCTGCTGGAGCTGGTTATAGGCAACGGCTTGATCTGTGTAAACGCGAGAGCCGGGTTCGATGGTGCTGAGTATTTCCTTTTGCAGCGTCTCGCGCTTTACGTTCGGGACGACCTTCGCCCGAATCTGGCGGCTCTCGCGGTCAAGCATCCCGATTACAGCCGTCTTGTGGGTGAAGCGGTTTTGGTACTCACGTACACGCTCTAGGCGGACTTCTTTACGATGCTTCTCGCGCTTGCTCTTGTGCCAGTTGCGCGGATCGCCGCCAACGAATGACTCGTCAACCTCAACCTCTGCTTGTCCGCCACCAAGAGGGCCATCGAACGCATTGGTTTCCATCGCCTTGCGAATCCGGTGAAGCATGAACCATGCCGTCTTTTGTGTGACACCCAGCGACCGGTGAACCTCATAGGATGAGACCCCGTTGCGGCTGTTGCATAGCAACCAGAATGCGCACATCCACTTGTCGAGGCCGATAGGTGAATCCTCGAAGATTGTGCCTACCTTCAGAGTGAATTGCTTCTTGCAGCCCTTGCAGTGCCACAGGCGGCGCGTCTTCACAAACGAGTGCCTCTCGGAGCCACAACGGGGGCAAGTGACCAAGCCATTCGGCCAGCGCAGTTCTAGCGCAAACTGAAAAGCACGGTCGGCATCAGAGAAGTAAATGATCGCTTGCTGTAATGTGAGAGGCGCATCCATGTCTCAAGAATAGGCTTTATTGCCTTGTGTGTCAAGTATATTATTACCTCCACAAGTCCGGACCTAACTGCCATCGCATCTAGACTTTAGGCCAAAAAGTACCGGGGGGAGGGGTGCCTATGCCTTCAGCACAATCTTCATCGAATCAGCCACAGGATTCGAAGCCAGCCTCACCGCCTCCGCCGCATCCTCCAACCCAAACCGGTGCGAGATCAATTGCGTAAAGTCCAGTTTCCCTGAGCGATAGCCCTCGAACACCAGGTCAATTCCCTCCTGCTGGATCGCCACCGAAGCCGAGTAAGACCCCATCAGCGTCTTCTCATCCATGCAAACCGCCGCCGGATCGAACGGCGCCGTCCCATGCTGTGTACTCGCAAACAACATTACGCGGCCACCCGGACGAACCGCTGCCATCGCCGTAGCAATCAACGCATCGGCGCCAACCGCTACCAAAGCCACATCCGCACCACGACCCTCGGTTGCCGCCTTACAAGCTGCCACAACATCACCACGAGCGTCCAGCGGCCTCTCCAACCCAAACTTAGCGGCCACCGCATGACGCTCCGCATACATGTCGGAAGTCAACACAGTCGCTCCCGTCTGCCGAGCCAACGCCGCCAGAATGATCCCAATGCTGCCCTGACCAATCACCAGCACCGTATCATCGGGCTCCAGCGCGAGCAGCTTCACCGCCTTGAAACACGTATTCACTGGCTCAATGAATGCCGCCTGCTCAAACGGAATGTCGTCCGGCACCTTAATCAACCCAGCGGGAGTAACGCCATCTCCCACGATCCAATCCATCACCCGGATGTACTCCGCAAACCCGCCACCGGCAGCCTCACCCACCCCGGCAGTCGTACCAACTTTTTTATAAGTCTCACACTGTGCAAACGTCTTCTTCCTGCAATAGAAACAAGTTCCGCACGGAATGTGATGAAACGCCATCACACGCTCGCCAACAACAAACCCACGAACACTCTTACCAACAGCCGCAATCGTTCCAGCCATCTCGTGGCCAAACACACGCGGCGCGGAATGCGACCCCGTATGAATCTTCTTGAGATCAGTCCCACAAATGCCACACGTATCGATCCGCACCAGCACTTCACCAGCGCCAATCTCCGGCACATCCACCGTCTCCGTCCGAACATCATCAACGCCGCGATAAACCGCAGCCTGCATTGTCTTTTGCACTGTCTCCAACATGCTCCTTCAGGGATAAAACCCTTCGCCTCGCAACTTTACGACGCGCTTTCAGCCATTACTTCTCGCAAAGCTTCATGCAGCTTCACCAACGCACGCTTACTTCCTCTGCCGAGCTCAATAGCCTTGCCCCACTGCCTGGGACGCAATGCCGTATGCATCGCGAAAGCACCCGTGCGAAAGTGCCCGTTATGGTCCTCAAACTGACTCAGCGAAGGCATCTCAAACTCGTGCCCATCCGATATCGCCTTCATCGCCCGAAAGCGCAACCCATGCGCTTCGGCCAGCCTCGCAATTGTCGCCGCTTCCATATCGACCATCGCCGCATCATAGGTTGCGGCGAACCGGCTCTTGTCCTTCACTCCCGCAATTGACTCGCTAGTCACCAGAACATGCGAATGCGGCGACGATGCCACCGCGTACCGTTCACCCGTCCGCGACTCAACAATCACCGCAGCTTCGGCCATCTCTCCCACCGCCAGTTCCGCGTTACACGCCCCCGCCATTCCCACCGAGATCACCATCTCAATTGGCGCCATGGCACGCGCCGCTTCAAACGCCAGCGTTGCACGAAGCCCACCCATGCCACCGGCCACAATCACCGCATGAGGCAACTGGTACAGCATGATTCCGCGTTCCTGAAACGTCGAGTGCGGCTCGACACCGCGCACCAGCGCAGCAATCTCTCGTGGCAACGCAGCGACGATGGCAATCTTTGGAGGCATGAATAACTCTATCTAGATCGTAAATGGAGTTGCGGGCGCATAGCCATGAGCGATGAACCACCTGCACGCGGCCCGCAGCGCATCCTCCACCGGCAAAACCTTAAATCCCAACTCCTGCTCCGCCTTCGACGAGCTGGCAAACATCTTCTTCTTGCCCATCCGCACGGCTTCCACCGTAGCACGAGGCTCCTTGCCCCGCAGCTTACCCGTAAGCGTCTCCTCGAAAAACGCATAAGCCATCGCTACTGCATGCGGCACCTTATGCTTCGGCGAAGGTAACCCAGAAATCGCCGCCAGCCGGTCAAGTATCTGCTTCAACGTAAGATTCTCACCGCCCAAAATATATCTTTCGCCCGGCGTTCCAACTTCCAGCACCGCCAGATGCATCCGCGCAATCTCTCGCACGTCCACCAGGTTCAATCCGGTATCTACATAAGCCGGAAAATTCTTATTCAGGAAGTCCACCACGATTCGCCCTGTAGGAGTTGGCTTCGCATCCATCGCGCCAATCGGTGTGGTCGGATTCAGCACCATCACATGCTGCCCACCACGCGCAGCCTCGATCGCAACCTGCTCCGCCATCCATTTCGACCGTTTATAGTGGCCGATCATATCGGCCTCACTCACCGGTGTGTCTTCATCGACAATGGTCCCATCCTTCTTGAACCCCATCGTCGCAACGCTGCTCGTATACACCACGCGAGGCACACCCGATTCACGCGCCAGCCTCAGCAACTCCCGCGTGCCCTCGACATTGGCCTTATACATATCCGCCGGATCAGGCACCCACAGCCGGTAATCCGCCGCCACATGAATCAGCGCATCGCATCCCTGCAACGCCGCAGCAAACCCCTCCGGCGCACGCAGGTCACCCACCACCAGCTCGGCGTTTTTCGGCAAATGCGCCAGGTTCGAAGTCTTCCGAGTCAGCAGCCGAAGCTCCGCCCCCTGCTCCGCCGCCAACGTCGCTACATGCGACCCTACGAAGCCCGTCGCTCCAGTGAGAAACAGGCGCATAGTCAGTTAGTCGAGCTTCTCCGGCGCAATCTGAATATTCTTTTCGCCAGCCGCCTTCTTTTCCCAGTACTTCTTCACCCACGCATCGAAAGTCTTGCCCGCAGCCGTGTCCCGACCCGAAAACTTCAGCCCGGCCACATCGGCATATGAAATATTCACACGCTCAACTGTCGTGCTCGCAGGCGCACCCTTCTCAGGTGTCGGGATCAAACGAATCACCGACTGCTCCAGCGTTGCCGCATTCCTGCGGTCGTAGAGATACCCCTCAATCGTCGAGCCATCCTTGCGTGTCACTGTGATGTCGCCGCGATAATCAAACGCCTTCTCCAACACATCGCGAACTTCAGCTTCGGTCGCCATTGCGGGAATCGTACCTTCAAGGTTGTCGCGCTCACGTCCGGCGATGTGCTCGATCTCATCCGGAGTCGCGTGCTGCAACTGTTCCACCTTCAAATGCTCCTGCTGCAAAGTCGCCATTGCTAATCTCCCGCCACGCTGGTCGCGTTTTCGTTCACTGAAGTCGTCACCACCACTGCTGTCGCCTGCCCCGAAGCAATCTGCACCAACGGACCATGTCCTTCAGGCTGCCACTTGTTCAGCAGGTCCTGGGCTCCAGCATCCTCATACTTATCGAAGAAGATCGCCTTCGCCGTCTGCATCAACCCCTTGAATGAGCCGAACGTATAATTCACACCGCTAGCTTCATAGCCCGAGTGCACCATGCAGTTCGCGCAGCGTGGATTACCGCTCTCGGTGCCATAGTTCGCCCACTCGACACTCTCCATCAGCTCCTGGAACGTATCCGCATAACCATCCTGCAGTAGATAACAAGGCTTCTGCCAACCAAAGATCGAATACGTCGGCATGCCCCACGGCGTGCACGTCAATTCCTTCTTGCCCATCAGGAACTCCATGAACATCGGCGACGCATTGAACTTCCACGTTTTCTTCCGGTTCGACAAAATCGACCGGAATAGCTTGCGCGACTTCGCGCGACCCAGAAAGTGCTGCTGGTCCGGAGCCTTGTCATACGTGTATCCGGGTGAAACCATCATGCTCTCAACTCCTGCATCCATCATTTGGTCGAAGTGCCGACGCACAGAGTTCGGGTCCGCTCCATCAAACAGCGTCGTGTTCGTCGTTACGCGGAAGCCTGCTTTCACGGCCGCATGCACGCCTTCAAGCGCGATGTCATAACCACCCTCACGGCACACACCAAAGTCATGATGCTCGCGTTCGCCATCCACATGCACCGAAAAACTCAGATACTTCGACGGTGTAAACAGGTGCAGCTTTTCTTTCAGCAGCAGCGCATTCGTACACATGTATACATACTTCTTGCGCGCCACCAGGCCGGCCACAATCTCCGGCATCTGCGGATGCAGCAGCGGCTCACCACCTGGAATCGCCACCATCGGCGTGCCGCACTCATCAACCGCCTTGAACACCTGGTCGGGCGAAAGCTCCGCCTTCAGAATGTGCGCGGGATACTGAATCTTTCCGCATCCGGCACACGCCAGATTGCAGCGAAACAGCGGTTCAAGCATCAACACCAGCGGGTAGCGCTTGCGACCAGTCAGCTTCTGCTTGATCACGTAGCTCGCTACGGTCAGGGCTTGCGATACAGGTACGGCCATTCGGAAAACTCCTTGTACTTCAGTTCCAATATCTCTTGCTCAGCTTCGTATTCGATGTTCCACAACTGCCTTACGCTTCCAGTTGTTCGCGTTCCAGCGCCTTGCGATACGTCGTCAACGCCAACAACGGAAAATACTGCTTATACAAATGGTAGCCAAGATAGAACACCCGCGGGAAGCCGGTTCCCGTGTAGTAACTCTCACCGTTGCGACCCGGCATCAACTCATCCCAGTCGCCACCCTCATGCTGCCGCTCGATCAACCAACGAATTCCCTTGGCAACAGAGTCCGAACGCGTATCGTTCGCCGCCAGCAACCCAAGCAACGCCCACGCTGTCTGCGACGGAGTCGAAGGCCCAATACCCCGCTGATCCGGATCGTCATAGGTATCGCAAGTCTCACCCCAGCCGCCATCGGAGTTCTGCACCATGCGAATCCACTCGGCGGCCTGCTGCACTGGCGCTTCAAGATACGAGTACTCCATCGCCTGCAATCCACGCAGCACGAGGAACGTACCATACAGATAGTTCACACCCCAGCGCCCAAACCACGAGCCATCAGACTCCTGTTCGCGCAGGATGAACTTGATCGCCTTCGCAACACGCTCATCGCGTTGCGTATAGCCATAGCTGGCGAGCATCTCCAGAATGCGCCCCGTTATGTCCACGGTGGGCGGATCGATCATCGCGTTGTGGTCGGCAAATGGAATGGACTCAAAAATCTTCTTGGTATTGTCTTTATCGAAAGAAGCCCACCCGCCGTTCTTGCATTGCATGGCAAATACCCAGCCGATCGCGCGTTGGGTCACCTCATGCTGATAGCGCTCGCGCGGATTGTCCACAGCCTTCAGCCCAAGCAGGACTTCTCCCGTATCATCTACATCCGGTTGGTGGTCGTTATTGAAGAAGAAGCACCAGCAGCTCGGATCCTCAACCTTCGCGTTGTGCGACCAGTCACCCTTGCATCGAATCTCTTTCGACAGCAGCCAGTCAGCCGCACGCAGCAAGCGAGGATCCGTCTTCGATAACCCGGCCTCGCCCAGCGTCGAGAGAACCTGCGCAGTGTCCCACACCGGCGAAAAGCAAGGCTGCATACGGAAGGTCGGTGTTGGATACTCCGGCGTGCCTTCAGGGCAATCGATGCCAAGCTTCTCAAACTCATCCATCGCGCGAATCATCTGCGGATCGTCCAGCGAATAGCCCTGGTAACGCAGCGCAACAATCGCGTTCAACATGGCTGGGTAAATCGCACCGAGGCCGTCCGAACGCTCAAAGTGGTCAAGCATCCAACGCTCTGCCTTCTTCAGCGCTACTTTGCGCAGGGGGCGGAGGTGAACACGCTCAGCCAGGTGCGCTACCTTGTCGGTGAACAGGAAAAAATTGCGCCAGCTAAACAAGTGCTTACGATCCCAGCGCAGGTACAGATCGGCTTTCGCGCGACCGCCGACAAAAAGCTCATCGATGCCCTGCTCGGGCGGGATCTTCTTGAACGGCTTCTTCGCGTAAATGATCGACAGCGGTACGAGAATCGCGCGCGACCAGGCGCTGATCTCGTAGATGTTGAAGTAGAACCAGTCCGGAAACAGCAACATCTCCGGTGGCACCGCCGGAACGGCATCATAGTCATACTGCCCAAACGAGCACAAATACATCTTGGTGAATGTGTTGCACTGCACCACGCCACCAAGCGAAAGCACATTCTCACGTGCCTTCACCATGACGGGCTGATCGGCTTTCCAGCCCATCAGCTTCAGCGCGAAGTAGCACTTCACTCCATAATTCACATTCGACGGCCCACCCGGATAATTACTCCATCCACCGTCTGCATTCTGGTGCCGCAGAATCTCGTTGATGCAGCGCTCCATCTTGCCGCGATCGCCCGTCCCCAACAGCGTGTGCACGTAGATGTAATCAGCTTCGAGCATCGAGTCGGCCTCGAGCTCGCCGCACCAGTAGCCATCTTCGTGCTGCTGACCCAGCAGCCACTCTACCGACCGGCCAATGCCATCGGCCACGCGGTCCATCGACAGGTCCATACGCCCAAAGCGCGGCTGCGCAGGTGTTGCCCCACTCGGCTGTATCGGATTGATAGGCTGTGCGCTCATGCTGTAACGATTGATTCTCTGATTTCGTTCTCGTCGCCGCGGATTGAATCCTCCGTCATTGCACCGGGCACTCCAACCACACTTGCAAAGACGAGTTGAAAACCGTCAAAGACTACAACGCGGGAGATTTCCCAACTGCCCATCGACTATGCCGTTACCGAAGGACGTGGCGCAGACGCGATCGCCTGCACAATCTCCGGCGGAAGCCCAAAACGAACATTCTCCGGCATCACTTCAATCTCTTCCACAGACCCATAGCCCTTGCCCTGCAAATACTGGACGACATCCTGTACCAGGATCTCTGGCGCCGAAGCGCCTGCCGTAATCGCAACCGTGTCCACGTTCTCGATCCACTCCGGACGAATATCTTCAGCCTTATCAATCAGGTAGGAATTCGTCCCAAGGTTTTGCGAAACTTCAACAAGCCGGTTCGAATTCGAGCTGTTCCGCGAACCGACCACGAGCACCACATCCGCTCCGTGCGCCACGTTCTTCACTGCGGTCTGGCGATTCTCCGTCGCATAGCAAATATCCTGCGCATGTGGCCCGGCAATGTTCGGAAACTTCTTCTTCAGCGCCTCGATCATGTACCGCGCTTCATCAAGCGACAGAGTCGTCTGAGTCAGGTACGCCACTTTATTTGGATCGGGCACAACCAGCGCTGCAACCTCTTCCACCGTCGACACCACCTGCGTCACGGTCGGCGCTTCACCCTGCGTTCCTTCAACCTCTTCGTGGTCACGGTGTCCAACCAACACCAGCGAATATCCCTGCTTGGCGAACTTGATCGCCTCCACATGTACTTTGGTAACCAGCGGGCAGGTCGCATCGATCACCTTCAACCCGCGCTCCTTGGCGCGCTCCCGCACCGCAGGAGAAACACCATGCGCGGAGTAAATTACCCGTGCACCTTCCGGAACTTCGTCCAATTCATTAACGAAAATCGCGCCTTTCTGAGCCAAGTCGTTGACAACATAGCTGTTATGGACGATCTCTTTCCGAACATAAATCGGCGCACCGAACGTATCAAGCGCAATTTGCACGATATCGATCGCACGAACCACACCCGCACAGAAGCCACGAGGCTTCAGCAGAAGGACACGTTTGGTTGAGGAGCTGACTACGCCCTGATTTACATCGCCGGGAGCGAGAGTGGAGGCATTCACATCCCAAGTATACCCTTTTTCCCCTGTATTCGCTGCCAGGGTTGAACCATCGCCGGTGCAAAACTACCGCAGCCGAAGCAACGACTCACGCCTCATTTCGTGGTTCAGAACCCAACAGAATTGGCAGCAATTGGGTTACCGAAGCTCCTAAACCACCGCAATTCGCCGCCGCAATCAATCCTGGTAACGAAGCCGCCACAGCTGCCGGAACATGCAGCATCATGGCTGAATCAAACCAACGCTTTGAATGGTCCTTGAGATGGTTCATGGGTCCAGGTTTCGTGCGCAGAAGCGACACTAGCCTGAACCCATGCACCATACGGCAGTTGCGCCGCGTTCATCTTTTCTTCAAGAAAACATATCGGTCTTCAAGAAACGTACCGGCTTAGATTCCCGACGCCTCACACCCAGGGTGCTTGCAATCACACTTCAAAGCCGCATACTTGTGGCTGTCTTCGCACATCTGCGAGCAGTACTTCTTGCCATCGGTACAGACACAGGAACAAGCTGCATGAGCGCACTTCTTTGGTTCAGACATTGATGCCTCCAGAGGGTTGACGTTCAGAATTTTTGCGTGACTCTCGAATTATAGCGTCACACGTCTCAGCCGTTCACGTTCATAATTCGCTCGCTGCCTTTTCCCCTTACCTGCTGGCCGCAAGCATCTGTTCTGCATGACGCATCGAGGTCTCTGTAAGACTCGCTCCCGACAGCATTCGTGCAATTTCTTCCACACGTTCCCCATGCTCCATCTGCCGCACTCCCGTATGCGTGCGACCGCCGTGTTCCGCCTTCTCAATCAAAAAATGCTGATCGGCAAACGCCGCTATTTGCGGTAGATGCGTAATGCAGATCACCTGTTGTGCCCGCGACAGCGCCTTCAGCTTCTGCCCCACGGCCTCCGCCGCACGCCCGCCGATTCCAATATCAATTTCATCGAAAATCAGCGTCCGGGGCAACGCTGTTTTCTTCCGCTTCGCCGCAGCCGCCGCGCCTTCTTCCACCGACACCTTCAACGCCAGCATCACCCGGCTCATCTCACCACCCGATGCAATCTCCGTCAGCGGCTTCAGCGGCTCACCCGGATTGGTCGCAATCCGGCACTCCACACGATCCCACCCAAACGCCGTCCACCCGCTCACCGCTTTCTCAGCCGACACATCTGCCGCAAACCGTGCGTTCATCGCCAGCTCATTGATCTGCCGCTCCGCGACCTTCCCCAGTTTCCTCGCCGCCGCGCTGCGCTCTTCACTCAACTTCCCCGCCGCGGCCTCATAGCTTTTCGCCGCAGTAGCACGTAACGCTT
>Ga0302302_1001365_pt1 | contig 14585 bp, 14 predicted proteins | sample III_Palsa_E1_3_FD_198766 | JGI IMG/M metagenome (GOLD analysis project Ga0302302, IMG submission 198766) | Peat permafrost microbial communities from Stordalen Mire near Abisko, Sweden - III_Palsa_E1_3 | ecosystem: Environmental > Terrestrial > Soil > Palsa > Peat permafrost | place: Sweden...
GGCCGCCGTCGGAGAAGGCTTGAAGGGCTTCATCCTTGCCTCTGCCGGAAACCCAGCGCAGTTCGGCGCTCCCAGGCCTCCGGAAAACATCTTCGAAGCCAACATCAGCCAGAGCCAATTTTTCCTTCCCCTGGTTGCCGAAGGCCGCATCGTGACAAAGCCCTGGATAGAGTCGGTCGATGGTCAGACCGTCCAGTTCCCCGACGGAACCAGCGAAGACTTCGACGCCATCGTGTTTGGGACAGGGTATGACATGAACATGCCATTCCTGAGCGCAGAGATTCTCCGCGAGCTGAACGCGGACGAGCATCATCTGGACCTGTATAAGTTCACCTTTCCGGCGCGGCTGCCCGGTCTCGCCTTCCTCGGCATGCTGGGTGTTGTCGGCCCTTACTTTCCGGTCCTCGAACTGCAGGCCCGCTGGATCGCCTACACCTTCAGCGGGGCGCACCCGGCGCCATCAGTCGAGGAACTGCAGGCCGGTGTAGAAATCTATCGCGCACGGCGCGGCGGCCCGCAGGAACTCCCCTGCCATGCCGCAGCCCTGCTCTTCGCACGCGCGGCCGGAGTAGAACCGAATCTCGGGCAATGGCCCGAACTGGGACGCGGTTTGATGTTCGGCCCACTCACTCCGACATCGTTCCGCATGAACGGCCGCGACAGCCTGCCCGATGCGCCCGCGCGTTTCGCAGAAGAGATCCAAGCATTCGGCTGCATGAGCTCCGATCAACTAACACCCATGCAGACAGGGCAATTACAAGCCCTCGCAGGCGCTCGCGATGACGAAGCCTTCACCCGCTTCGTTGCAAGCGTACCTGTATCCCAGTAACCGGCAGGGAGGCTTACTGCCTGATCCTTGTGCGCCCGTGTGGCAAAGTAAGAACCGATCTCGTTGGTATCGAGAAGTCAGCTTCTCGGAAGCGGCGATCCTGAACGCTTTCAAATCAGACCTATCCGAAAACTGCTCCCCACCCCAAAATTTTGCGCATTCCCCCCACCGATATACCCTAGGACAGCACCCGAAAACCTGCGCCCGAGCAACACCTGCGCCTTAAGGATCGTCGTTTGCCGCGAGCCCCGAAATTCACCGCCGTCATCCCAGCGTCGCTCGCGCCCTCGCCTCGCAACCTCTTCGCCGGGACATCCGGCTGGGCCTATCCCACATGGAAGCCCGGCTTCTACCCCGCCGACGTCCCCTCCCGCGCCTTCCTTCCCGTCTACGCCTCGCGCCTTACCTCCGTCGAAGTCAACTACACCTTCCGCACCCTCCCCACCACCACCCAGCTCCAGGGCTGGCTCGACTCCACCCCTCCCGGCTTCCGCTTCAGCTTCAAAGCCCCGCAGCGCATCACCCACTTCCAGCGCCTCCGCAACAGCCACGAAGCCGTAGCCGAGTTCGTCGCCTCCCTCGCACCCGCACAACAAACCAGCAAGCTCGGCCCGCTGCTCTTCCAGCTCCCACCCAACTTCGCCGCAGACCCCACTCGCCTCGCCGATCTCTTCGCTGCTCCCGCCCTCCGCAACACCAAGCTCCAGCTAGCCTTCGAATTCCGCCACGAAAGCTGGTTCACCGAAGCCATCTACACCCTCCTCCACCAGCACAACGCCGCCCTCTGCATCGCCGAAAGCGACGACCTCGCCACTCCCGAAGTCCACACCGCCAACTTCTTCTGCTATCGCCTCCGCCGCAACGGCGGCTATACCCCCGCCCAGCTAAAAGCCTTCGCCACCCGCTTCACCAAACTCGCGAAACAAGGCGAAGTCTTCACCTACTTCAAGCACGAAGACGAACCCACCGGCCCCCTCAACGCGGAAGCCACGCTGCAACTAGCCACAACGCTCAATGGAGGCGCCCGCTAATGCCTCCCTGCAACCCAGCGCCCTTTCCCCCCGGCTACCCCGCGTTCCATCCCCGACCCTGGCTCTGCAACGGCCACGCCCAAACCATCGCCGGCAACTTCCTCCCACGCCCCAGCCATCTCCCCCCACCCACCCGCCAGCTCGTAGAAGTCTCCCCCGCCCATGGCACCCAGATCTCCAGCCAGGTCCTCTGCGAGTGTCACTGGCAGTCCCTGCCCGACCGCCCCAATCGCCCCACAGTCATCATCGTCCACGGCCTTGAAGGCTCCTCCCACTCGCAGTACGTCATCGGCAACGCCAACAAACTCTGGCGCGCCGGCTGCAACGTCATCCGCATGAACATGCGCAACTGCGGCGGCCACGACTACGAGATGGCTCGCCTCACCCCCACGCTCTACCACTCCGGCATGTCCTCCGACGTCGACCACGTCATGCGCTTCTTCCTCAATTCCGAGCAGCTCACCTCCATCTCTCTCATCGGCTACTCCATGGGCGGCAACCTCGTACTCAAGCTCGCCGGCGACCTCGGCCCCGATGCCCCACCCCAACTCCGCTGCGCCATCGGCGTCTCGCCCGCAGTCGATCTCGACTCCTCGGCCACCGCTCTCCACGAGTGGCAGAATCGCCTCTACGAACGCAAGTTCCTCCGCGCTCTCCTCAAACGCTTCCGCCGCAAGGCCGTCCTCTTCCCTCGCGCCTTCGATCCCCAGCGCGCCACCGGCATTGCCTCCCTCCGCGACTTCGACGACTGCATCACCGCCCTCTACTCCGGCTTCCGCTCCGCATCCGACTACTACTACAAAGCCGCCGCCGCCCGCGTCCTCGACCGCATCGCCATCCCCACCCTCATCCTCCACGCCTGTGACGACCCCTTCATCCGCTTCACTCCCGAGACCCGCGCCTCAATCTCCTCCAACTCCCACATCACCCTCCTCGAAACCGAACACGGCGGCCACTGCGCCTTCCTTGCCACCCCCGACCCCGCCACAGGCAACGACGGCTACTGGGCCGAACACACCGCCCTCCGCTTCGTTTTAGCCAACTCCTGACCACGTCTCACCGTGCGATAAACGCACCCGTAAAACCGTGCGCAATCACCGTAAAAATCTCTGCCCGCACCGTGCCCCTCACCGTGAAAAGCACCGTAAAATTAGGCATTTTTGGCGCTCCACCATCCGCCGCAATCACCGTACCGTAAACTAGTCGGATGCTCGCCGACTGGTCCGCCGAATGCTCTGCCGACGACCCCCATCTGGTCATCCCATGGTCAGATCCCAACTCTCACGCCCACTTCGTCAACCTCCGCGAAGAACCCTACGACATAGCCGAAATCCCCGAAGCCGAGCATTTTCCAGCACTTGGCCGCGCCCTTCGCGCGCTGAACGCCACCAGAAGCCCTTTCTTAACAGCAAAATGCGACGCCTGGCCCCTAACCGCCACTGACCCCACCCTCGAGTCCCTCCGCCTCGAACTGGACCTCGACCCCGACCACATCCACGTAGGCTTCGCCAGCTACATCGACCTAATCTGGCGCGAACGAGCAGTTTTCGCCTCCGCCCACCACCAACAGGATCGCTTAGATCGCATCACCCGCCGCGCCCAAAAGCTCTCCCACCCCCAGGCCTTCCTCGAGTGCATCCTCCGCCCCGCCATGCTTGACCTAAGTGGTGCATTAGAAGGCTTTGCAATCACCCTCTACCTCACTGCCCTCGGCCCAGACGCCGATACCGCCTCCCAAAACTGGGCCGCCGCCCTCGAAGACGTAGTCCACCTACTACGTTCCCGCGACCTCGAACCCGCCCGAGGCTCCGTTACAATCGATGCAGCGGACGTCACCCCACTACGTCCCAGCTAAACACAACAAAATGGGGCGAGTAGCTCAATTGGATAGAGCACGGACCTTCTAAGTCCGGGGTTACAGGTTCGATCCCTGTCTCGCCCACCATCCCTCAAACCAGCTCCAACTCAATCAATTTCGCCTCGCGATCAAGCTTCAGCAGCTTAAAACTCCGAATCTGCCCCTCACCCAACGCCTCCGGCGCACTCCCAGCAGCCACCGCCCCGCCCTTCCAACGCGCATTCAGCATCGACGTCAGCGACGAGAGATCTACGCCTCCACCACCGCTCGCAGCCGCCGCAGGAGCACTCTTGGCAACACTGCAAGTTGCCCGAATCCCCTCACCCAATTCAACAACAGCAGCCTCAGTCGTAACCTCAACCACGCGCCCAGAGACAACATCACCCTCTTTGTGCTCTTCCAGATATTCCCCAAGGCCGGTAGGAACTAACTGCTTCATACTGAGCTTGATCTGCCGCTTTTCCACATCAATGGCAAGCACCTGAGCTTTCACAATTTCGCCCACCCGCAGCACATCCTGCGGATGATGAATATGCCGTTCCGCAGTGATTTCGCTTACGTGAACCAGCCCTTCAACACCTTCCATCAGCTGCACAAAAGCCCCAAACTTCATCAACCGCGTAACCGGGCCTTCGATCTCAGAACCAACCGCAAACTTATCAGGCACCTCTGTCCACGGATCACCAAGAGCCTGCTTCAGTCCCAGCGAAATTCGCCGCTCCCCAGGGCTCACAGACAAGATCACCGCCTCAACCGTGTCTCCAGTTTTCAGCATGTCGCTGGGTTTCCTAACCTTCTTCACCCACGACATCTCCGAGACGTGAATTAGCCCCTCAATCCCCGGCTCGAGCTCAACAAACGCCCCAAAATCCATCAGCCGTGTGACTGTCCCAGTAACCCGTCGCCCCGCCTGATACGTCTCCATCGCCGCATCCCAAGGTTCGGGCTGCAGTTGTTTCAACCCCAGTGAAATCCGCTTGCTCTCGGAATCGATGCTGAGAATCTTGAATTCAAGCTGCTCGCCAACAGAAACTACGTCCTCTGGAGCATTCACCCTACTCCATGAGATATCGCTGACGTGCAGCAGTCCGTCAATTCCACCAAGATCGACAAAGGCGCCATAGGAAGTGAGGCTCCGCACCTCTCCGCGTACGATATCCCCATCTTTCAACTCGGAAAGGCGACTCTTCAGTAGAGCGCCTGCCTGTTCCTCAACCAGTACGCGGCGGTCGACAACAACGTCCTCTTCCTCGGTATCGAGCTTGATGATGCGGCAGGCTATATCCTGGCCAACAAGCTTTTCCATCTCGGCAGCATCGCGCGTACCGCTGCGAGACGACGGCATAAATGCGCGCACGCCAATATCTACCGTAAGGCCGCCCTTCACCACCGCAGTCACGGTCCCCGATACCGCAGCCTTTTGTGCAAAGGCCTCTTCCAGAGAAGACCAGTCTTTGGCCTGCGCCACATGCACACGAGAGAGTTCGTAGTATCGCTCCGGATTGCGGCCCTTTACGGTAACAAGAAACTTATCTCCCGGCGCCACTCCCTCGGCGTCATTAGCAAAGGCACTGCGCAGCAAAACCCCTTCAGTCTTGTATCCAATATCCAGATACACAGAGTCGACGTCCAGCGAAACAACTGTGCCTTCTATCTGATTCGAAGCGCCATCCGGCTTATGGGAGTGGGCATGCTCAAACTCGGCGAGCAGCTCACCAAATGATTCGGTAGGGGTTTCTGAGGCATCTTCAGCAAGGGGCAGGGACGTAGGATCGATCTCGTTAGGCATCATGTCTATCTATCATTTTGTCACGAACCGCGAGCGCGGGGCCTCACTGGATCACGAGTGTAGGTAGCCTAGGCCGGTTCGCGTTCCCCAGCCGTCAAATGAACCTCTGCCACATGATGCCGGCGGCTATAACCGGTCAGATGCCGCAACCCCGCCGCGGCAATCAGGCACAACTGCAAGCCGCACACACCGTTCCACTGCCACCTTTCCCACGCGATACTCGCCAGCGCCGATCCAGCCGCGCCGCCCACGAAATACATCGTCATATAGACCGTATTCAACCGGCTGCGCACATCCGCTCCCAGCCCGAAGATGCGTGTCTGATTGGCAATCTGCATCATCTGCGCGCCGGCATCGAGCAGTATCACTCCTATAACCAGCGCCCCGATATGCCACGCTATCGACATCGTCAGACGCTCCGACAGCCACAGCCACAAATACGATATTGTCAAAACCGCGCCAGCGGCGCCCACTACAAATCGCGTGCCGCGATTGTCCGCCATCCGGCCTGCCAGCGGCGCTACCAACGCACCTGCAACTCCAACGACCCCGAACGTACCCGCAACCCCCGGTCCCATCCCGTAGCGACTCTGCAGAAGGAACGCAAGTGTCGTCCAGAAGCAACTGAAGGACGCGAACGTCAACGCGCCCATCACCCCAGCCTCGCGAAGCAACGGCTCATTGCGAAACAAGCCCCACAGCGAGGCCATCGCCGCCTTATAGCTCAGTTTCTGTAGGGGCTTCATCCGTGGCATCACACGCCACATCAACGGCACAAACGCCGCATTCAAGATTGCGGCCGTCACAAATACCGTCCGCCAGCCGCCAAACCGGCTCAGCCATCCTGCAAAGCTTCGCGCCAACAAAATCCCGAGCAGCAGCCCGGTCATCACTGTCCCAATCGCCCGGCCCCGTCGATCATGCGGCACAAGATCTGGCGCCATAGGTAATGCCACATGCGTTACCGCAGCCATCAAACCGATCAGCACGCTGGCAGCGATCATCCATGCAATGTTTTGCGCCACAGCAGCCAGTAACAACGCCACTGAGACACCTGCATACATTCGCATCATCAGTGCGCGACGTTCAGCCACATCTCCCAAAGGAACGAAGAAGAGAATTCCGGCCGCATAACCCAATTGCGTTGCTACTGCCACCAATCCAAGCGTCCGCGCTGAGTGGTTTCCCAGGCTCCTTCCCATCACCAGCAGTAGCGGCTGATTGAAATAGATCGACGCAACGCCAACCGCACACGCTACTCCCAAAAATGGCAGCGCCCACCTGCCCGTCATTCCGATCTGAGATTGCTTCGCCATTGACCCGTCTACTTGCCCCACATCAGAGCATACAACCCTGTCTGACACGTTGGGTATGTCTGATTACAATTTCCTGCCAACTGGCCTGAAGTTTATGATGATAGAGGAACTTACCTGTGGACCGCTATGGAGCCTCTTAGTCACAACAATACGATCGCAATCGCTATGTCGGGCGGGGTTGATTCTTCGGCGGTGGCGGCGATGTTGCATGCGGAGGGGCGGGAGTTGGTGGGGCTTACGCTTCAGTTGTGGAATCAAAGGCGGTTGGCTGGGCGGGAGGGGATGCCGGAGTCGGTTCAGGGGCGGTGTTGTTCGATTGATGATGTCTATGATGCGCGGCGGGTTGCGGAGCAGTTGGGGATTCCCTATTACCTGGTGAATGCGCAGGAACGGTTTGAGGAAGAGGTGGTTCGGCCGTTTGTAGATGAGTATTTGGCGGGGCGGACGCCGATTCCCTGCACACTTTGCAACAATCACTTGAAGTTTGACCAACTTCTGTTGACAGCCCGCCAGATCGGGGCAGACCGCATTGCTACTGGGCATTATGCGCGGAATCGCTTTGACGAGGCGCGGGGGCGGTGGATTCTTTCGCGGCCGGCGGATAAGTCGAAGGATCAGACGTATTTTCTCTTTGGGCTCACGCAGGCGCAGCTCTCGCGGACGCTGTTTCCGCTCGGTGAGATGCAGAAGCCGGATGTTCGGACGATGGCTGCCGGACATGGGTTGGAGTTGGCGCAAAAGCCTGATTCTCAAGAGATTTGCTTCATTCCTGGGGGGAGTTATTCGCAGTTTTTGAAGGCTTATCTGGATGAACAGGGGCGTGAGATGCCTGATAGTTCAGGGGAGTTGGTGGGTGCTGGGGGTGAGGTTTTGGGGCGGCATGAGGGGATTCATGGGTTTACTGTGGGGCAGCGTAAGGGGCTTGGAATCAGTGCGCCGAACCCGCTTTATGTACTGAGTATTCACCCGGATTCGCATGCGGTGCAGGTGGGGACGGATGAGCAGTTGCTTTCGCAGACGCTGGTGGCGGATCGGCTGAACTGGGTTTCGATTCCGGAACCTGCTGATTCGATTAGGGTTGCGATCAAGATTCGGCACCGGCATGAGCCGGCTGCGGCTACGCTACGGGTTATTGGGCCGGATCGGGTTGAGGCTGTGTTTGATGAGCCGCAGCGGGCGATTACGCCGGGGCAGTCGGCAGTCTTTTACCAGGGCGATGAAGTCGCTGGGGGTGGCTGGATCGCCTAAAACACGGTGAAAAACACGGATAGGCATGTTCCGCCGCACGGTTTTTGGTGTCCAAATTACGGTGTTTTACGGTGTGGATTTCACCGTAGGATTTTCTGTGGATCGGCTGTTAGAGATCGTAGGGATTTTCGTACCCTTTTCCCTTGCCGAAGGGCGAGCGCTTCGCCAGAGTCTCGAGCGCGGCCTTGAAGCCGGCTATGACGCCGGCAATCTGTCTGACCGGAGTGCGAATTCCATCCTGGACGACGCGGGAGACCTCTTCGGTGGCTACGAGGGCTTCAGTGACGATGCCGTCGACACGGGCTACCTGGATGCGGGTCTTCATGTTGGCATCGCCGACAGTGCGATTGATCTGAGAGAGCGTCTCGCCGATCTCGTCGCACTTCTCGCGGACGGTATAGGACATCTGCTCGACGTTTGTGCTGACGGCGCGGATCTTCGGACCGAGATCGTCGATTAGGGCCTCGGCCTTTTTCATGATGGGCGTGGTCTTCTGGTCGAAGCTGTCGGTGAGGTGGTCGACGCGCTTCAACATCATTGCGGCGAAGATGGCGCTGCCTATCAAGCCCATTGCCTGGAGGACCATGGCCCCGGCTATGACGCCGGCGAAGATCATCAGCAGGTGCATATCGTGTCCGGTCATTGGATCGCCGGACTGGAACACAAACATCAATAAGCCGTTGGTGGCTGGCATAAGTAACTCTCCTGATTGCCCACTCTATTGTCTCTCAGGGTGGGGTGTAAATTCGTGTATTCGCTGATCTGTTGCCATCTGGCTATAGGTCGGGCTTACAGCCCTCTTGCATTTTTGGCATTCGTACGAGGGGCTTCGCCCCTCGCTGGTATAGGACGCGCCTTTGGCGCTAGAACAACAGCAAATTCCCTTCAGGAATGACAGAAAGAAACGCAAGAGCAAAGCAAAGACAAAAGCAGATCCCTACGGGATGACAATTCAAATGACGTGGTGATTCAAATAACTTCGTGATTCGATGGATATTGCGGGTCAAGAAGACGGCCAAGCAAAGGGGCCGGCGCTAACCGGCCCCGATGGTTGAAATGCTTTCGGCCTACGAGTTCGAAGTCGGCTCGGTGGCTGTCTTTACGTAAGCTTCCTTGCCTGCGTCGACGGCGGCCTGTACGGCCTCGGCCTGGGTCTGTATGAGGTCCTTGCCCTTGTCGACGTACTGCGTCCACTGGGTGCGGCCCTTGTCGTAGTACTCCTTGCCCTTGTCTACGTACTGGGCAGCAGCTTCCTTGCCTTTGCCCACGTATTGAGTGGCGACTTCCTTGCCCTGCTGGATGTACTGGTTGGCCTGCTCGACGCTCTGGTTATAGAGCTCATTCGCCTTGTCGCGAGCCTCAAGAGAACGTGCCACGATCTCTTCACGGGTTTCCTTGCCGGACTTGGGGGCATACAGGACGCCTACCAGCGCACCAATACCCAGTCCTGCGAGAAACCATCCAAATCCACCAACGCCGCTATCGTTATCTGCCATTGCGTTCTCCTTCAATCCGAAATCGTTGCCTTGTCAGTCTACGCTCTAAACTCCGTACCGGCAGACAAAACCATTGCACCTTCAACTGGATGCCGTTCAGCATAGCAGGGGTTGCGTGGCGCGATGTTTCCACAGAAATATCGCCCTAACCCATTCCTTTTCCCTGTCTTGCGCATCTCAGGAGAACGAGACATAAACTGCGTCGTTCGCATGAGTCCCGTCCGTTCCGCCAGACGTCTGTAGACTGACGGCAGAGTGCGCCGCACTCGTATCCATTTTGCCCGCGGAACTTCCTCCGCCCAGCCCCCGGGAAGGGATATTACTTGACCGCACCTGAGTCAACTTCAACTGAGCTCGTGACGCCGAGCCCGTCAGGCTATCTGACCTTTACGCTGCACGCGCATCTTCCGTATGTAGTGAACCACGGCACGTGGCCGCATGGGATGGAGTGGCTGCTGGAAGCCGCGGCTGAGACCTATCTGCCGCTGCTGCGGATGCTGGGCAGACTGGAGCGCGACGGAATCGCGCTGCACTGCAATCTGAATCTTTCTCCGATCCTGCTGGAACAGCTCTCACACCCAGTATTTGTTGCCGAGTTCCCTCACTACCTTGAGCGCAAGATTATGGCTGCGCGGGAGGACGAGGCCTACTTCGGCAGTATGGGGGAGCATGGATACGCCGAGACTGCCCGCTTCTGGCAGAGGTTCTTTGTGGACTCGCTGGACCAGTTCCGCTATCTGAACGGCGACATCATCTCCAGTTTTCGCCACTTCAACGATAAGGGCCTGCTGGAGATCATTACCTGCGGCGCAACGCATGGTTACATGCCGCTGCTGGGCACCGATGAGAGCCTGCGCGCGCAGGTGCGGATGGCGGTGAAGACGCATGAGCGCCACATCGGCCAACATCCGAAGGGGATATGGGCGCCGGAGTGTGGATACCGTCCTTCGGGATTCTGGAACTATCCGGTGTCGAACGCTGACGGCTCGCCGATTGCGCCGGGCTTTGAACGCATTGGCGTGGAGCAGGCGCTGAGCGAGAGTGCGCTGGATTTCTTCTTCGTGGATACGCACCTGGTGGAGGACTCGGCGCCGGTTCGCTCGCCATATCTGCCAGCGAAGAAGGTTCCTGCGGCTAGCGGCGATCGAAAGCTCTATCAGCCCTACTTTGTGGATGGACCTTATGAGGGGCTAGACAAGCGCGATGCGGCAACTGTGTTTGCGCGCGATCCGCAGACGGGGGTTCAGGTTTGGTCGGGTGACTCGGGCTATCCGGGCGACAGCAACTATCTCGACTTCCACAAGAAGCGCTGGCCAGGCGGGCACCGCTACTGGCGGGTTACGGGGCATGGCGTGGATATGGCGGACAAGCAACCGTACGATCCGCATGTGGCTGCAGAGCGGGTGAAGGAGCATGCGGCCCACTTTGTATGCCTGGTGCGCGATGCGATGAAGGAGTGCCTGAGCACGGAGAAGCCGCCGATTCTCTGCTCGCCGTTCGATGCGGAGCTGTTTGGGCACTGGTGGTTTGAAGGCCCGCTGTGGCTGGAGGCCGTGGCGCGGCTGCTGCATGAGAAGCCTGAGGGGCTGGAGCTTACATCGTGCTCGAGCTACCTGGAGAAGTATCCTCGTGCGGGGTTTATTGCAATGTCTGAGGGCTCATGGGGAGCTGAGGGCGGCAACCAGGTATGGCTGAATCCGGATACTTCGTGGACGTATGCGCACATCTATGCGGCGGAGCTGTTTACGCGCGAGGTGTGCTCGAAGCGTGAATGGGAGGCTACGGAGCTGGGACAGCGGGTTGTGAAGCAGATGTGCCGCGAGTTGATGTTGCTGGAGTCTTCCGACTGGCAGTTTTTGATTACGACGGGTGCGGCGAGGGACTATGCCGAGATGCGGTTCAATACGCACAATGGACAGTTCAACGAGTTGAAGGAGTTCTGGCAGGTTCTGGAGACGACGGGAAGTCTTAGCGCGGAGCAGCAGGAGCGGTTGGGAGAGATTGAGTTGCGGGATAGTATCTTTGCGGATATCGATCCCGGGTTCTGGGCTAGTGGGGCGCGGGCGGTTCGGGAGTAAGGGCCGGGTTTATGTCGGGCCTTTAGAGGGTGATGAAAGGGAAACTGCAAACGCGGGGTTCGCAAAGTACGCGGAGTTTCGCAGCTGGATTTTGCGTTTGCAGTTGCAGTTGATTGTCGAGCCCGTGACCCAAGGCGTCGCCTTGGGCTGAGATGTGATCAGAGTCAGGATGAAGGCGATCGAAGTGTGTGTCTCAGCAAATTTTGACACTGCTATTAGGAGCAGAGGAACCTTTGGATCAACCTTCGCCAATACGATTGCGGGTGGTGTCGCGGGAGAGTACGCGTGCTGGGCTTTCGCTGGTGCCGGCGCGTGAACGCAAGCCGAGGTATACGGCGCTGGCGCTGTGGCATCTGCTTTCGCTGGATGCACCGACCGTAGCTGCGCTGTGGACGTGGTTTGTGGCGCGATGCTGCGGGGTGGTGTTGCCGTGGAGTGCGCCGGCGGCGATGTTTCTTGCGGTGTGGATGCTCTATGCGACGGACCGGTTGCTGGATGCGCGGCCGAATGCTGCGTCCCCGGAGCTTGAGGAACGGCATCGCTTTCATCATCACCACAAGAGGGCGTTTCTTGCGGGCATTGTGGGTGCGTCGGTGTTGCTCGCGGGACTGCTTCCGCAGATCGCTCCCGAAGCATTGCGGCTTTATGCGTTGCTGGCTTCGCTGCTGTTTGCTTACTTCTTTCTGATTCATATTTACCCGTCTAACAGTGCTTCCGTGGACGCACATCGACTGCCGAAAGAGCTTGCGGTGGGTGTCTTCTTCCCTGCTGCGGTCTTTATTCCAACGGTGGCACGAGCGCCGGGGTTGCGGCTGATGCTGGCTCCGGCGGCGTTGCTGTTTGCTGCGGTCTGTACGCTGAACTGCCTGTATCTCTATGCGTGGGAGCATCCGGGGTCTCGTGCCGAAGCGCATTGGACGACGCGCTTTGCAACGCAGCATCTGCCCGCGCTGAGTGGCATTACCGTGATGCTGTGCTGCGGTGTGTTCGCGTTGGAGCCGCGAGGTGTTGCGATGCTGACGCTGGCTTCGGGCATGAGCGTAGTGTTTCTGCTGCTGCTTCAATGGCAGCAGGAACGGCTCTCCGCGATACATCTGCGTGCGGCTGCTGATGTGGCGCTGCTGACGCCGCTTCTACTGGTCTTCTTGCTGCGATGAGTGATCAGCCGAACTTCGATCGCGTGGCGCGCATCTATCGGTGGGCGGAGTATGTGTCGCTCGGGCCTCTGTTGCAGCGGACACGCACACACTTCCTTTCGCGGCTGGCAGATCGCCGCAATGCGCTGGTGCTGGGAGATGGCGATGGGCGGTTCCTGGCGCGGCTGATGCGGCAGAATCCGGAGTTGCATGCGACGGCAGTAGACATCAGCGCGACGATGCTGCAACTGCTGCGGCGACGCTGCGGGGATGCGGCGCGGCTGCGGACGTTGCAGGCCTCTGCGCTGGAGGTTGAGGTGCCGAATGGCGTTGACCTCATTGTGACGCACTTCTTTCTCGATTGCCTGACGCAGGCGGAGGTTGAGGCGCTGGTGCAACGCGTCGCTGCGAATACGGAGCCGGGGACGCTGTGGTTGCTCTCCGATTTTGAGGTGCCAGAGCGGCCTGTGGCGGGGCCGCTGTCGAAGCTTTATATTCGCGGGCTGTATTTTGCGTTCGGCGTTCTTACCGGGCTGCGCGTGCGGTCGCTTCCGGATCCGCAGGGCGCGCTGCGGCGGGCGGGGTTTACCTGTATTGGCCGCCACGAGAAGCTTCGCGGCCTTATTTATGCGGAAATCTGGCAGCGCCAGTAAAATTGCAACAGGAGCCGCTTCGGGGTCTTGGAGCATCCAACTGGCTATGCTGCAAACCTGGCACATCGACGCTACTTTTCTTCACGCTTCGAGAGATTTCGAGGAGCGGCAGCACGATGCCTCAAAGCACGACCCGCTGCCGGACCCCGAGCCGATTGCGCCCTCGCTTACTGAACCCGATCCCGGCGTCTTCCACCACGAACCCGGCCAGCCCATAACGCCACAGGAAAACGACCTCGCATGAACCTCTACATTCTTCGCCACGCCAGCGCCGGCACACGGCGGCTCAATCCCCTGCTGGACCTGAAACGGCCGCTCGATAAAGACGGCAAGAGCCATACGCTACAGCTTGCGCATGTGCTGACGAATATGAAGATCAGCTTCGACCTGATCGTCTCCAGCCCGCTGAAGCGCAGCATGCAGACGGCGCAACTGGTGGGGACGGAGACGGGGTATGAGTCGAGGATTCTGGTGTCGAATGCGCTTGCGCCGACCGCGACGTTTGAGCACTTTCAGCGGCTGCTGCGGGAGTGCGCGCCGTATGAGAACCTGCTGGTCGTAGGGCACAATCCCAACATTACGGCGTTCCTGGGGCAGTTGATTGCGCCGGCGCTGCCGACACCGGCTGATCCTGCGCATCCGCGCGTAAGACTGCGGAAGGGTTCGCTGGCGCGGCTGAATCTACAGCGCGGGCCAGCTACGCTGCAGTGGCTGCTGGATCCGCGGATTGTGCGGGCGCTCTATGCGACTTCGACGACGAGCTCGCGGCGGAAGACTTCGCGGAAGTAGTCCGCTTCTTTTTTCAGCGACCAGGATTCGAGCTCGGCGCCACCGCGTGCGGGAACTAGCTCTAGCACGACGCGCTTGGGGTAGATGTGCGTACGCACCTTGACGGCTGCGGTTGCGCGATCCTGGTTGAGGGCCTGGGCCATGCGTAGCAGAACGACGGCGCGCTGTACGTGGGTATGCTCTTCGACGGGGACGTAGCGCATGGGGCGATCCATGGGCTCGGGGCGGCTCTTGCCGAGGTAGCGCGCGATGGCGGCGACGATGGTGCGCTGAACGGGCGAGAAGCCGAAGATCTCGGAGTTGGCGATGATGTATTGCGTGTGCCGGTGGTGGCCCTGGTGGTTCATGAACTTGCCGACCTC
>Ga0302302_1001370_pt1 | contig 14552 bp, 6 predicted proteins | sample III_Palsa_E1_3_FD_198766 | JGI IMG/M metagenome (GOLD analysis project Ga0302302, IMG submission 198766) | Peat permafrost microbial communities from Stordalen Mire near Abisko, Sweden - III_Palsa_E1_3 | ecosystem: Environmental > Terrestrial > Soil > Palsa > Peat permafrost | place: Sweden...
GCTGTCGACCTGCTCCGGGGGAGTGACGTGGGCTTTGAGATAAGCGGCCATGCCGGAGACTGTGGGCAATAACGCCTGCACTCCCGGTGTGGCGGGGTCGGAGATGCCGAGCCAGAGATAGACGCGAATGGCGTCATAGCTGCCGATGGGGACTTTATCGGCTGCGCCTGAGGCCAGCTGAGAAGGCGAGAGCGTGGGGTGAATGCCGGAGCCGGCGGCGATCCAGTCCATGGCGAAGCCCGTGCCGGAGCCCTGGGCGAGCAGGGGCTGCAGGGACTGGAGGATGGAGCTCCAGGGGCCGGTGGGCTGGGTCTTCGCGAAGTACGCGAGCAGGAACGGAGGCATGTAGCTGGGGTTGAGGATCCAGGTGTGGTCGTCAGGATGAAAGCCGACCGAGCTGGGAAGCAGCGTTGTTCCCACGCCGGGAACGTAGGCGACCTCCTGCTGGGCGATGCGCATTGCCATGAGCAGGCCGAGTTTCTGGTAGCGGGGCTCGTTCCAGAGACGGCCAGCCTCCATGAGGTCGTAGGCCATCCAGAGATCGGCGTCGGAGGCCGGATTCTGGTCGAGGACGCGCCAGCTGCCGTCGGGACTTTTGCCCCAGCTCCATGCGGGTAAATGCAGGGAAAGGTCATCGGCAGCGAGGTTGGTTTCCGTCCAGTTCAGGATTTTGTCGAAGCGTGTGCGGTCGTTGGCGACCAGAGCGAAGAACATGCCGTAGGACTGGCCTTCGCTGGTGGTATGGTCCTGCGCGCTGTGGTCGATGACCCTGCCCTGCGGGTCGACGATGTGCTGCGTGTAGCTCTCCCAGAGCGGCCAGGGAGGCTGGGCGTTGCACCCCTGTCCCAGACAGAGGGTAAAAAGGACGGTTGAAATAAGCCGGATTCGCGAGGCATGGGGACGCTTCGATGTTTTCAGCGTCCTGTGCTTCGGCGAAGGGTCCATGCGCATATCAGGTCAGGTTTTTCTGTCTTCAGAGACAACTGTCAGACTATAGAGCCGAAGTGATTTCCTGGTTAAGACTCGACATCGACGGGTATCGAGTCCTCGGATTTGATCGAATCAGAGACGCTGTCTGCGTGTATGGATGAGTTCTATCCGTTCCCCTGCAGCCGAGCGCGTGCGCGCCTCCGCAGCATGGCGCGGATGATAACCGCCATGAGGAAGCAGAAGGCCATGGTGGAGACGACCATCAGCCATTGATAGTCGGAGAAGAGCATGTTGAGTTGAACCCACAGCGACCGCGAACCGACCCAGTAGGCATCGTTGCCGATGCGGTAGGAGACGAAGCGTGCGCCCTTCAGCACACTGACCGACTGGGAGATATCGGAGGACTGGGATGTTTTGAGGAAGACCGAGAGGAAGTTCGGCACAATGGTGCGATCGCGCAGGGCCACCAGAACAACGGAGCGGTTCGAGTCCCTGGGCCACTCGATGCCTTCGATCAGCGCGTCGGGCAGGCCGCCGGCGGTCTCAAGCTGGCCGGACTGGATGCGATCGGAGCTGCGAACCTTCCACCAGGCGTGCTGCAGCTGGGCGAAGAAGCCCTGCGTGTCCTGAATGTGCAGGCCGCTGCCATCGACCATGACCGGAAGCGAGGGGTTGAGGCGGTTGATGGCGGGTTGATCGTCGACCGTTCCCAGCACCAGATAGTCCTTGTTGCTGTCGGACTTCATGCCGTCGGCGTTGGTGACGGTGACGTTGAGCACAGGGTAGCCGGTCTGGGCGCCGAAGTGTCCCATGAAGGTGAGGTACGTCTCAAGCTCTTCGGGGGCTGCGTTGTCGGGCATGACGACGGCGGTGTCGGAGAGATCGGCCTTGCGGGTGAAGGGATAGCCGGCGTTGGCGAAGATCTCAAGATTGGGCAGAACGACCCAGTGGGGGATGTCGCGGATATCGAGCCAGGAGTCTTTGAGGATGGCTCCCTGCAGGTTGTAGGGCGCGGTGTCCTCGCACTGGCCTTTCTTCGCGAGCAGGAAGATGAACCGCATCATCAGGGAGTTCGAGAAGGGCCTCAGATCGGAGACCGGGATGGGGACGATGGTATCGAGCTGGGCTGACGCCTTGTCGGTGTGCGGCATCGGCGTCGAACTGACGTAGGCGTCGTTCAGGTACACCTGCAGCGTGCTCTCGTTGGAAATGGGAATGGCGTTGTAGCGGTAGCTCATGTGGAAGCCGAGGTTCTGCAGTGCGCCGCAGGTGGTGCAGAGATCGGGCGGAAGCCGCATGTAGACCGCGACCGGAACCGAGCCGTCGCCCTGCAGATCGCCGGCGGAAGCGATGTCGCCGACGTTGGTGATTCTCTCCGTGCTCAGCCAGCGGGGAGCATCGTCGGGTTCGCGGGCGGCGGGCATTTTGAGCGAAGGGATGCGGACCTGGTCACCCTGCAGCAGATCGCGTTGCAGGGTGAGCGCCATCGCCGCGGTGAGCACGTCGTCTGCAGTATCGCCGGTGAGTACCAGAACCTTGGAGTATGGGTCCGAGGGATTGGTCCGCATGGCGATGTTAGGACCGGAGCTCGCGGTGATCTGCAGCGAGGACGGCAGCGAGGCAGCGTTCTCCCCGATGACGATTGCGTTGCCCGCGGGGATGGTGCCGACCGAGACCGGGAAACGAACCGGACGGGAGTTGGTAAGGATGCCGAACCATGACGCCACAATGCCGGCTGCCTGAAGCGCCTTCGGCGATGGCTGGCTGAGGAAGACGATCGGAATGACGGGCTTGAGATTGACCGACATATCGTAGAACGGCAGCGGCAGAAGCTTGAGGTCGTCGTGCAGGGGCAGCAGCGTGCCCGCCAGTTCGAGGGTTGAGTTTGCGTCGACCTGGCTCCAGAGCGTGGAGTGCGAAGGGTCTTCGCACTTCAGCGTGTAGTGGCCGATGAACTCGAAGGTCAGGTCGTTGTCGTGGACGAGCATCTCGGCGGGGAGGGTGAGGGTCGCCTCGAGAAGCGCGCTGTTTTCCACGCGGGAGACGGTAAGGGACTGGTTGTCCGAAGACGCGCTCGGACCGCCTGCCGTGGGCTGCGTGTTGACCGCGAGGGTCGCGAAGAGCGTGCCGTTGAGGCTGACCTTGAGATGGCTGAGGGCAGGAATGAGCCCCGGCGAAAAATGGTACCGGAGCTTCATCGTCGCCGATTTGACGATCTGGGTCTGCGGCAGCGAGAAGTGAACGGTGTGGTAGGCGTCGACGCCGCGCAGCTCGATGGTGTCGGGCACGCCGATGTCGGAGAGGGTGAAGACGTTGTCGAAGGTGCCGGGGGGGACTGTGCGTGGCGACTGCGCCATGCCCTGCATGGATGTCTGCTCCATCGCGGGAAGGGATGACCCGGCATGGCTGGTCTGTCCTGCGGCTGGCCTGGACTTCGTGGAGAGCCTCGAACTGAGCTGGGCCCGCAGGGTACCGGTTCCGAACAGCACGGCCAGCAGGAGAAGGGGGGCGATGCTGGTAGCGAGTCTGCCCTTCGGCGAAACTTTCTTCTTCTTCATCAAACCTCGAATTGTCTGTCCAAAGCCATGCATCGCGAGCTGGAAGATGCGTCCCAGGCTCCTGAGCGGCTTGTCTGCTTCGCGGGTCTCTCCCCAGCCGAGCCAGGTGTCGGCGCGCGAATAGAGCACCATCGTCAGCGCCTCTTCTTCCTGCAGATTGAGTGGGTCGAACTGTACGCGGAGAACATTGCCGCTGATACCGACGACCGTGGCAGGCAGTGTTGCGTTGCCGTCGAGAACGGGCAGAGTGAGCTTTACCGACTCTCCCATCGTCGCGTTGAAGTCGCGCTCCATGCGGATCATGACGCCGCCGCTGGACATGTCGCAGGTGACGCCCTGCACGACGCTTCCGTTGGCCAGCTGAACACCGGCGGGAACGGCCATCGTCACACGAACGGTCTGACGGCGCTGCTGACTCTCCCATGCGACCGAGGTGGCCACGCCAAGGATGACCAGGTTGAAGCACACCCAGATGAGATTCATCACGATGGTGCCGACGTGGGTACCGTCATACATTCCGGCCGGGATGTTGATGATCCAGTCAAAGGGGTGGGGCAGGTCGACGGACGGGATCTGGAAGAACCTCGGAATCGCGCACAGGATGCCGACGACGTTCATCACGATCATGAACAGAAAAGGCTGAGCGATGCGCGCGTCGAAGAATCGGCGGTTGACGACGCCGCCCTTCGCCGTGACGTCAAAGCTGCCGAACTTCGGGTTCACCAGAGCAAGCATGGTGGGGAGAAAGATGTACGGCGCAAGCACGGTCTCGTAGATCTCGTTCCAGAAGGAGTGGCGATGCGCGCCCTGGATGCGGGAGTTCGTGATGTTCGAGAGCACAAGGTGAGGAAAGGCGTAGGCCAGAATGGCGGCCCAGTAGCCCGGAACGTTCACGTGTCCGAAGATGAGGTAGATCAGGGGCGCGGTAAGGAAGATGAGTCGCGGCAGCGCGTAGAGGAAGTGCGTCATCGCATTGAAGTAACAGAGCCGCTGCGCTGCGCTGAGACCGCGGGCGAAGAGCGGGTTGTCGGTGCGCATGATCTGGATCATGCCGCGAGCCCAGCGGATGCGCTGCTTGACGTGTCCGCTCAGGCGTTCGGTGGCGAGACCGGCAGCCTGCGGGATGTTGATGTAAGCGGTGTTCCAGCCGTTCATCTGCATACGCAGCGAGGTGTGCGCGTCTTCGGTGACGGTCTCGACGGCGATGCCGCCGATCTCATCGAGCGCGGTGCGCCGCAGAACCGCGCAGGAGCCGCAGAAGAAGGTTGCGTTCCAGAAGTCGTTGCCGTCCTGGACGATGCCGTAGAACAGCTCGCCTTCGTTGGGGATGGTGCGGAACTGGCCGAGATTGCGCTCGAACGGGTCGGGCGAGTAGAAGTGATGCGGGGTCTGCAGCATGCCCAGCTTACTGTCGCGCAGGAACCAGCCCATCGTGACCTGCATAAAGCTGCGGGTAGGAACGTGGTCGCAGTCGAAGATGGCGACGAAGGGCGCATCGAGACGACCGAGGGCGCGATTGATGTTGCCGGCCTTGGCGTGCTTGTTGTCGTCCCGCGTCATGTAGCCGACGCCGGCCTCTTCGGCGAATTTGCGGAACTCCTCGCGTTTGCCGTCGTCGAGGATGTAGACGTTGAGCTTGTCGGCGGGCCAGTCGATGTTCATCGCAGCGAGCGCGGTGTACTTCACGACGCTGAGCGGCTCGTTGTAGGTGGGGATGAGCAGATCGACGGCGGGCCATCGCTCGGGATCATCGGGCAGCGGCACCGGCGTGCGGCGCAGCGGCCACAGCGTCTGGAGATAGCCAAGAAAAAGGATGATGAAGGCATAGGCCTCGGCACATACCAGCAGCCAGATGAAGAAGCCGTCGAGAAAGCTCCAGACGGAGCCGGGGTCGATGAAGAATTTGACCGTGGTGGCGATTCTCCAGAACCCATAGCGGAAGGTGGAGAACATCGAGACCAGCATCAGCGTGAGCGTGACGAGGTATGAGCTCGAGCTGCGGTCCAGCCAGATGGTAAGCAGGATGGTAAGCAGACCGAGCACGGCCTGCTGGGGCCAGGTCAGTTCCAGGATACCGGTGAAGCCAAGCAGAAAGATTCCGCAGATGAGGATGAGAAAGCGAAGAATCCTAAAAAAGAAATCGTCCCCTGACTCGAACTTCCTCCATAGAGGCGATCGGGTCATCGTTCACTCCAGCGTACGTTGCGAAAGCCGGCAGTCGCGGGCGCGGCGACGGTGCGGAGCCAGGTGGCGACATTGAGATAGTCTTCGGCGATGGGCGAGTCCGGCGCGTAGTCGATGACGGTCATACCTTCGGCCAGGGCTTCGCTGACCGCAGGTGCGCGGCGAATCACGAAAGGCAGCAGGCGGTCGCCGAGCTGACGGCGCAGGACCTCGCGCACATCGAGATGCAGCGGCAGCGAGGTGTCGAACTGGTTGAGCACATAGAAGGGCTGCAGCGGACGGCCATCGCCATCGTTGACGCCGTGGAACAGTTTTTCGACCGTCTGCAGGCTGATGACAGAGTTCATATCGGGCGCGACCGGCACAAGGATCGTCGGATTCATGCGGGCCATGCGGCGCACGATCCAGCTGGAGTTCGCGGAGAAGTCGAGAAGAATGCGCTGCGTGCCGCGGCTGTTGTTGATGATCTCTTCGGCGAGCAGCTCCTGGGCAGCATCGTCGCTTCCCTTCTGCTCCACGTCGTGGCTGACGAGATAGATCGGCGCGTCGGTGCTTCCGCTGGGCGGCGAGAAGGTGCGCACTGTGCCCTGGCGCAGCTCGCTGGCGCCGAAGTAGAACGGCAGCAGACCGTGCGAGGTGGTGTCGGTGAGAAGAACCTTCTCTCCCATCGAGGAGAGTGCGCGTCCGACCGTGGCGACCAGGCTGGTCTTGCCGACGCCGCCGGCGAGAGAGAAGACTGCGAGGACGGGGGTGCGGGTTTCTTTCTGGCGAACCGGAACAACCTCGGGCTGCTCCTGGCCGGGCTGCTCGAAGACGCCCTTGAGTGCGAACCAGCGAGCGGCGACGCGTTCGCGTGAGTGCTGCAGCGTGTCGGCTACGGATGACTGTGGCGGCGCGGTCACCGAGAGAGGCTTCTGCGTCAGTGGCGCGGGCGGAGCATATAACCATGCCGGACCGGTGGGATCGGCCACGTAGGCGGAGCGTTGCCCGGAAACCGGAGGCTCGGACGGCGGCTCCACGGCGGCACGGCGCTCCCGCTCCGGGAAACCCTGCGACTGCTGGTAGTCGAAATCATCCTGAGCGCGGCGTCCACGCGTGGAGTCGGACGGAACCAGCGCCTGCGAAAAGGGAGACACGGCTCTGGTCGAAGCATCGGCGGAAGGCACAGTGGAGCGCGTGTTGGGCTGCCGCGCCACCGAGGCATTGGCAAGCAGAGAATCAGCAATAGCCTCTCTGCCAGGACCCATGACCGGGTCGAATGCAGACAGAGAGCGTTCTCCTGCCGACACAGACCATTGCTCCGGGCGTCCCGCGGGTGACGGCGCGCTGGACTCGGCCCTGGGACGCTCCCCCGGCTGCGGCTGGACATCGGTGCGCCGCTGTCCCATGACCGGAGTCGAGGCGACGTCGGCCGTGGGGGACGGGCGTGGCGAGTTCGTGGATGGTTCGGTTGTCGGCTTCATTTCCTGGGATGGCGCGGGTACAGGCTGGAGGCGGCTCTGGAGTGGAATATGCTGCCGTACCGGCTCAGCCGCGATGGGCTCGGGCTGGGAGGCATCATAGTCAGGGCCGCGATAGATCTGCCGAACGCCGGATGCATCGTCGGGGCGATAACCCTGAGGCCGGCGTGGCGTGACCTGCTGTACGGGAACGCGCTGCTCCGGAAGGATCGGAGCGGGAGAATAGTCGGCGTAGTCGCGGGAGACGCGGTCGCCGGTCGAGCGCAGCTCTTCTGCCGGAGCTGTCTGCTGTGCATGAATGGATTCAAGCGGTGGATGTGCCGGAGGTTCGGCGACATAGGGGTCCGAGACCGTGCCTGGGACATCGGGAGAAGAGGCCTGGAGACGAGCGGCGGCCCGGCGGCGAATCTCAGAGTCGGCGTAGCGGGCAGCCTGCCTCTGGGCGGAGGCATGCGCCTCGGCGATCTCGCGTTCCTCACGGCGTGCGGTGGCTTCGGCGACAGCGGCAGCCTCGGCCCGGCGAGCGGCTTCGACACGCTCCGCGGCAGCCGTGCGGGCGGCCTCTTCTGCCTCGCGCAAAGAGCGCTGCACCGATGAATCTGAAGAATCCGACTCATGCGACTTATGCTTCCGGGCAGCCTCAACGGCCTGACGTTCGGCGCTGTCTGCCACTGCTGCGGCGGCTTCTGCCTCGGCCTGAGCCAACAGGGCCTGTTCGCGTACCTGCTGAGCGGCGCGATGCCTCAACTGGGCGCGGTATTCGCGACGAGATGCCGAGAAATCGCGATACTTGGCGCCGTGAAGATTTGCCCAGGAGTAGAGAACCGCTACATCTTCCGGAGTCTCCGCTACTGCCTGTTCCTCGACCCTGTCTGTGCCGTGAGAATCCATAATCGCTGGTCCTGTGAATTGCTGGTCCCACACCTTGCGGTTGTGGCATTAACTTTGCCTGAACTGCATTCCGGGTGCCATCCCCAAAAAACGGTTGCACCTGTTGTTATGCAATAGCCTGAGGCTACTGTGGGGACACCCTCAAGTCAATGAATCGCTTGTGCGACTTAAGTGTGACAGTCGCGTCAAACAGGCAGGGGAAGCTCTCCCGGAAACCTCTGCGGTACAGCCTCGGTAACACTCGTGCAATCTGCTCTCTGCGGCGACGCCGAGGAGGCATAAAATCGTCCAAATGTGCTAACCTGGTAGTGTGGTTTGAGAGCGTAGCTCAGTTGGTAGAGCATCGCCCTTTTAAGGCGTTGGTCCTGGGTTCGAGCCCCAGCGCTCTCACCATCGCCTCTACAGGTAAAAAAGGATTGATCCTCAGGTCGACCACTGTTGACTTGCTGGATTCTCCCCTCAAAATGGCAGTCGGCGTGCTCGCGAAAAGTGCATTATTTTGCATGTTGCGCAGGCCGGGCGAGCTTACGCCGTTGGCTTGTCCGGGGGCGGTTCGACGGCACAAAACTCCTCGAGAAACCGTTCGCTGTACTGCTGCACCAGCGCTTCGATTCGTTCCGCCGAGTCCGCTCGCAGCAATAGGCCCGCGTGGTGATGCCGTTTCAGACGGCGCACAACCTCCGGAGCATCAAAGCTGCTCATATCGGGTTGCTCCTGACGCGCCAGGCAGATGACGCTGCCGGCGTAGAGAGGCTCAAACGGCGGCAGGAGATATTCCATGCCGAAGGCTGCGGCCACCTCAAGCCTCGCCCACTCCACCCATGGGTTGAGCCCGGTGGCGAGCTCGACGACATCGGCGATATGGGCGCCACCCACGCGAGCCGCCGTTTCGAGGAAGTAGAAGCTGCCGTCAGCCTCCGACCGGATGAACTCCGAGTGAGTGACGCCATAGACCAGGCCCAGTGCGGCAATCAGTTGCCGATGGATTGCGTCCAGATGGCGGGCGTCGCTCGAATCCCTGTCCAGCGCGTGGGTGCTGAAGACGCCGCCCTGGTGCATCGTCTGCATCGGAGGCTTGCCGTATTTGTAAGGGGAACCGAAGACCGTCTGCCCGTTCCAGGTGATGCCTTCGACATGAAAGATCTCGCCCGGCACAAACCGCTCCAGCAGGTAGTGCGACTGCAGATCGCCAAGTTCGTCCAGAATCGGCCACAGCTGGCCGGGCTCGTCGATCCGGCGAATGCCGATGGCTGAGGCGTTGGTGCGGGGCTTCAGCAGCCACGGGCCAGGGACTGAGCTGAGGAAGCTGCGCAGGTCGTCGTAGTGGAAAACAGAGGTGAACTCCGGGACCGAGACGCCTCCCTGCCGGGCGCGGACACGCATTGCGAGTTTGTCGCGAAAATGGCGGGTGAGGGATTCGCCCATTCCGGGCAGGCGCATGTGCTCTCGCAGCAGAGCGGCGACCTCGAGATCGAACTCGTCGAGCGCGACGATGCGGTCGATTTTTTGCTCGCGGGCCAGGTAGCTGACGGTGTTCAGCACCTGTGCGGGCGTAAGGTTCTGCGGCATCGTGATGAGCTGGCTCAGGGACTCGCGGGGCCAGTCGCCATGCTCGTGTTTGTCGACGGTGAGCAGAACAACGTCGCAGCCCAGGCGTGCGGCCTCTTTCAGAAAGGGCTGTCCTTTTTCGTAGGTGCTGATGCAGAAAATCGTGGGCTTCGATTGCTGATCCGTCACGCTGGCTCCTGTTGCTGATAGGAACTTATCGACCTCTGATTACACCCTCACGAATTTTTCTGTTTATGCTTCGCAGTTCGGTAGAAACCGACGATCTTAGTGGGCGGGTTCTTCGGCGAAGGTCTGCTGCACGCCGTCTTCAAGCGTGGTGAAGGGTGCGGTGTAGCCTGCTGCGCGAAGGCCCGCGACATCGGCCTCGGTGAAGTGCTGATAGCGATTCTTCAGGTCGCCGGGGAACGGAATGTATTCGATCTTCCCTGGACCATGAACGCGCATGAGCGACTCGGCAACCGCTTTGAAGGTGCGGGCCTCGCCTGTGCCCGCGTTGACGACGGCGTGAACCGGCTTCTTCGGGCCTTCGGGCAACAGGCAGGCGAAGAACATATTGATCCGGGCGAGGTCTTTGACGAAGACGAAGTCGCGGCGCTGTTCGCCATCGGCGTAGCCGCCGGAGCCTTCGAACATACGTATCGTTCCGGTGTCTTTCAGTTGGCGCGTGAAGTGGTGGATGACGCTGGCCATGCGGCCCTTGTGCTGCTCGCGCGGACCATACACGTTGAAGTAGCGCAGACCAACGACTGTGCTTCGGAACTCCGGGATCAGGCGGCGAACGTAGTTGTCGAAGACCAGCTTCGAGTAGCCGTAGACGTTGAGCGGGCGCTCGTTCGCAGGCTCTGGCGTAAACTCGGCGCTTGCACCGTAGACCGCCGCAGTCGAGGCATAGACGAGCGGAATCTTTCGATCGAGCGCGAAGTGCAGCAGCTCCTTCGAGTAGGTGTAGTTGTTGTCCATCATGTAGCGCCCGTCGTCTTCGAGCGTGTTCGAGCAGGCGCCCTGATGCAGAATGGCGCGAATCCTCGTGTTCTCGAAGTCCCCGGCCTTCAGCGCAGCGCGGAACTCACGCTTGTCCATGTAGTCGGCAAACTCAGCGCCGGCGAGGTTCAGGAACTTGGGGCCGCTCAGGTTGGGAGCGGGCGCGAAGTTATCCACGAGAAGGATATTGCGCTCGCCTGCGTGGTTGAGTTGCTGGATGAGGTTGCTGCCGATGAATCCCGCGCCGCCGGTAACAATGATCACTACTGAATCTCCTCGCTCGGAACCGGAGTTCCCGTGAGCTTTTTCACAATGTTCGTCGTCGAAAAGCCTTCGACGGTCGGGACGATCTCCACGCGGCCACCCGCGGCGATGACGTCTTCGTGTCCAACGACGGTCTCAATAGTGTAATCGCCGCCTTTGACCAGCACGTTCGGCCTGAGCGCGCGAATCAGTTCGAGCGGCGTGTCCTCTTCAAACAAAACCACGGCATCGACCGCAGCCAGCGCAGCCATGACGCGAGCGCGCTCCCGTTCTCCGACGATGGGCCGCGTCGGGCCTTTCAACCGGCAGATGGAGGCATCGGCATTGAGCCCGAGGACGAGCTTGGAGCCGAAGCGCCGGCAGTCTTCCAGCAGCGTAATGTGCCCGACGTGCAGGATGTCGAAGCAGCCGTTGGTGAAGACGATGGTCTCGCCTGAGGCCCGCCATTCCGCGACGCGCAGTCGGATGCGTTCGAGGTCGAGAATCTTTTCGCCCGCACTGAGTCCGGAGCTGGGCGTGAGCGCCGCAACCAGCTCATGGCCCGCAATCGGAACCGTGCCGACCTTGCCGACCACAACTCCCGCAGCGAGATTGGCCAGTTCGACGGCAGTCTCAATCTGAAGACCAGCGGCGAGGCTGGCCGTGAATGTCGCGATGACCGTATCGCCCGCGCCCGAAACATCGAAGACCTCACGAGCACGCGCCGGCGAGTGATAGACGCTGGCGAGACCCGGAACCTCGGGGCGGAGGACGGTGATTCCCTTCTCGCTCATCGTGACGGTAAGAAATTTGAAGTCGTGTTCGGCGAGCAGCGCCCGTCCTGCAGCCAGCAACTCTGTGGTCTGATGCGCGGGAACTCCAGTGGCCTGCGAGAGCTCGCCGAGGTTGGGACATACGCTGGTGGCGCCGTTGTACTTGCTGAAGTCGTGGGTCTTCGGATCGACGAGAATGGGAATACCAGCGGCGCGCGCGGCTCGAATCGCGGCTTCGCACAGCGACGCAGTCAGTGCGCCCTTCGCGTAGTCGGAGAGGATAACGGCGTGAACCTTTGTGACCAGCTCGGTAACACGCTGCATCAGCCGTTCGGCCTCGATGGCTGGCGGAAGATCGCGGCTTTCGATGTCGAGTCGCAACAACTGCTGCTGCCGTCCGACGATGCGCGTCTTCGAGATCGTTGGCAGTGAGCTGGAGACGACTCCGGCCGTATCGATGCCGGCGCGATCGAGGATTGCGGCAAGCTCAGCCTGCTCGGCGTCGCTGCCCCAGAAGCCACTGAGGAACGTCTGGCAGCCAAGTCCAGCCAGGTTCATCGCCACATTGGCTGCGCCACCGGCCCGCTCATATCGCTGCGCGTGACGGATCACAGGCACGGGAGCCTCGGGAGAGATGCGCTCCACCTCGCCGTGAATGTAGCGGTCGAGCATAATGTCGCCGACGACCAGGACTTTGAGCTGGCTGAAGCCACCTTCGAGCAGATTCAGAATCGAATGAAGTTCCGGCAACATGAACGATAAGATCTCCCTCGAACCATCATCGCATCTTCTTCCTGCTCCTCGGAAAAGTGCGCGGGCTTCAGAAGGCTTTGATGCACGCAAACCGGGCGCGGAAGAGGTCTTTTATGCTCTCGCGATCTTTCGGATGAATCTTTCGAAAAAATATCACCCGAGAACGGCGCGAACTTCCGCAACGACCTCTTCCACGGTGATCGACGTAAGACACCTCTTACGTTCAATCGTGCATGTCTCAAGACCGCAGCCCCAGCAGTCGGTCTGGTGATAGAGCACGCGATGCTGCCTGCCATAAGGAAACCAGACGCGCGGCTTGTTGCGAGCGGCAAAGATCGCGACACACGGGGTCTGCACCGCAGCAGCAAGATGCATCGGGCCGCTGTCATGCCCAAGAAAGATACGAGCCTGCGCGAAGGCTGCCGCGCTTTCGCGAGGAGTCAGGCTGCCGCAGAGATTAATCACCGGCCCGGCTGAGACGCTGCGCCAACCCTCCGCTGTAAATTCGCTGGCCTCGCTCTCTTCCGCGGCCCCACTCAGCGCAAGAGCGTAGCCGGGATAAAGAGCAGCCAGCCGGGTCAGCAGAGCTCTCCAGTTCTCGCGCCCCCAGTCCTTCGATTGCACTTTCGTGCCGACGCTCACCGCAATGACAGGATGCCCGGCAACGCCCGCAAGCGCTTCCTTTGCCCGCGCATGCTCAGCCTGCGTGAGAAGAAGATCCCAGCTTGCGGCAGCTTCGAGATGCGCATCGCCAAGCTCGGCGATATTGCGGGCAATCCGCGCGCCCTCCGGTTCGAGCGCCTGTTCGGACTCCTCCCAGCGGTTCTCCTGCATGTCTTCGGTCAGCGGAACGCCGATGAGCCGCGGGATTCCGCAGAGCCGGAAGAACTTCTCATCGCGCCGAGCCGCAGCAATGCCACGACTCGCACTGAGATAGACAAGCACCTGAGGACGCCATCGCACCAGCTGCCACCAAAGTGAGAGAAGCTCACGCGGGCTGCGGGTTCCTACGGCATAGCGAAAATATCCCTGAACAAGACCGCTGCCTTCCAGAATCGCAGCGGCGGGAGGAGCTTTGACGTTGACCGGAACGTTCGTCAGCATGCGGCGCTCTGCATCGGGAAAGGCGCGGGCGACGAGGTGGAGTGCAGGAAGTGCGATCAGGGTGTCGCCAAGGCTGCCCAGCCGGTAGATCAAAACTCGTTTCGCTGCAGTCGTCATTGTCTGGTTCCAGTCTGCTTGCTTCTCCGCCATCTGGCAACCCTCGCGGCCGCTCGGCGGTGTCGTCGCACATCGGGATGCAGGCGAACGCAGGGCTGCTTCACCGATTCGCCGAATTGATAGTATGGTTCCACCAGCTCACCGGGTATCAGCTCACCGGGTATCAGTTCACTGGGTATCAGCGAGGATCGGCTGTGGACCATGGCAACAATCTGATCTTTATTTCGATTGCCGCCTATCGTGATCGTCAGCTCGGCCCTACGGTGGAAGACTGCATCGCCAAAGCTGCAGATCCCCATCGCCTCCGGTTTGGCATCTGCTGGCAACACGGTCCCGGCGACGATCCGCTTACATTCGAAAACGACGACTGTTTCAGAATCCTCGACGTCGACTGGCGCGACAGCAGAGGAGCCTGTTGGGCACGCGCTGAGATCATGAAGCAGTGGCGCGGCGAGGCCTGGTTTCTGCAGATCGACTCCCATTGCCGGTTTGCGCAGAACTGGGATGAACGCCTGATTCGCGCCATGGGACAGACCGGCAGTCCCAAACCAATACTGAGCACCTACGCCTCGCCATTCGTTCCCGGCGACCGCGAGGTTCTCGCAGAAGGGCCGCTGCTGATGGCCTTTCAGGGCTTTACGGAAGAGGGTATCCCTTTCATGAAACCGGTCGCCATTCCGGACTGGCAGATCCGGCGCACTCCGCTGCGAGCGCGATTTCTGGCGGCTGGCTTTATCTTCGCGCCCGGCAGCTTTGTGGACGAGGTGCGCTACGACCCTGAGCTTTACTTCCTCGGCGAGGAGGTGACGATGACACTTCGCGCCTTTACCAGCGGATACGATCTCTTCCATCCGCACGAAACCATCCTCTGGCACGACTATGTGCGGACAGACGCGACCAGGCATTGGGACGATCACACCGAAACGAAGAACGTCAGCCGGAAGTGGCATGAGCTGGATGCCATCAGCAAGGAAAAGATCAAACGGCTG
>Ga0302302_1001376_pt1 | contig 14521 bp, 12 predicted proteins | sample III_Palsa_E1_3_FD_198766 | JGI IMG/M metagenome (GOLD analysis project Ga0302302, IMG submission 198766) | Peat permafrost microbial communities from Stordalen Mire near Abisko, Sweden - III_Palsa_E1_3 | ecosystem: Environmental > Terrestrial > Soil > Palsa > Peat permafrost | place: Sweden...
CCGATGGGCTTCCTGCCCGTTGTTGAGGTCCTCCGGTCGCGCCGCCAAGGCCTTCGCAGGATCGTGGTCGTCATCGGCGACCGCGGCGACATCTTCGGCGCTCAGCGTCGGCTCCGGTCCAGAGGCCGCCTCGGCAGGAGCGACAGACGCGACGCTGGGGTCAACGCCGCCCGCGGCTCTGCCGGGCTTGGACCGATCAAACAGGGAGGTGAGCACCGCCTTGCGCGCGGCCACGCCGGGCGCCGGCTGCGAGCTGGGGTCAGGGGCGGATGTCCCCTTCCCTTCCTGCGCCGGTGACCGCACCACCTCATCCAGGGGCGCGGTCGGCGCGGCGATGCCGCCTCCGGTCCTTGGCGGTGTCTTCGGTCCGCCACGTCGATCCGGCTGGGGCTTGTCGCCCTTGGGGTCTGGGTTCGGGCGATCGCCTTTCAGCAGGGCGCGATTGAGATATTCACGGACCGGATCGGCGTCGCTGGGCATGAACCCGTCCGCGACCACGGGCCGCTCGACATAGCGCAGCTTAATCTTGGCGATGGGAAACGGGTGGGTCGCGCGGGCGTTGGCGACCCGGATCATGCCTTCGAGGGCGCTGAAGTTATGGACGTCCTCGGCCAGGACGATCGGCTCCAACTCCTCCTTCGGGATCAGGCCGACGCCGTCCCGGATGCTGTTGGCTCCGTAGGAGGTGTTCTCGTCCACTCGCCGCATCACCCGCCGGCCGAGCTGCTCTGACATCAAGGTCGCGGTCTCGAAGTCGCCCGCGCGCAGGATCAGCTTAGTTAGGCAGTTGCCGATAATGGTCCGGGCCTTGTCGGGGCCATAGAGGTCGTGGAGTTGCGAAACCTGCTGGAAACCGAGCACCACGGCGCCGCCATATTTGCGCAGCCGTTGCGGACCATCGGCCAGAGCGTCGACCCGGCCGGCCGAATGAAACTCGTCCAGGAGGAACCAGGTGGTCTCGCGACTGAGACCGTCCTGCCGGCTGAGCAGGGCCGAGATCGCCAGCTCAGACCAGAAGCCCAGCAACGGCCGCAAGGCGTCCATGTGGCTCTCAGGCGCCGACAGGAACAGGAATCCTCCCCTGCCCGCTCCAGGCGGCGCCGGCGCGGCCTCCGCTGTCACGGGTTGGTTCACCCAATCGCGAATTGAGAACCGCTGCCGGTTTCCATGCAGGTAGATGAGCGGCTCGACTCCTTCGGCGAGGACCGACAACAACGAGGAGATGCGCGCGCCTTCCAGGCCGCCCAGGTGCATCGCCGCGGGCGTTCCTTTCAACAGCGCCTTCAGCTCGGCGATCGGGCCGAACAGGAAGTCGAGGGCCTCGGTCAATTGAACCTCGGCCTCGGGCCCGGGGCCGGCCGCCTCATTGGCCCGCCGGCGCCGCTCCATGAGCTGGTAGCCGGTCCAGGAGAACAGGGATCGAGCGACATTGACCCAGTAGGGATCGCCCGACTTGGGGTCCTTGAAGATGGCGTGGCCGAGCTTGACCCAGTCGGGCGTGTCCCGCGCATCGAAGAACGGCGACCAGGCGGGTGACCGCGCGTCGAAGGGGTTCAGGATGACGTCGCGCTCGGGATCGTAGTGGTGACGGATGTAGTCGAGCTCGGGATCGAAGATGATCGCCCGCTGGCCTTTGGCCCGGATCGAGTCGATTAGCCCATGGAAGGCGACGGACTTGCCGGACCCCGGCGCGCCGACAATCAGCGTGTGCTCGTGCTCGGTCCCGAAGGGATAGGGCACGCCGCAAAGCAGCGGGGCCTGGAAGTTGATGACGCCCTGGCGTCTGGCCTCCGCAACGTTGAAGGCGCGGATCTGGATCAGCAGCTGGGAGAGAGGCAGGACGATCTGCCCACGAATCTGCCGGGCCTTGATCTTGTCCTGACCGGAGAACTGGAACCACAGGTTCGCGACCACGCCAACGAGCAGCATCAGGCAGCCCCACAAGACCAAGGTGTAGCGCGCGGTTCGCCAAAAGACCTGGGCGTGAGGCGCCACGTCAGGGTCGTTCGGGACATCGCGGACATTGTCCGCATGGGTGGTTCCGTCCGCCGACTTGATCGAAAGGGTTTGGGTGAGCGGCCGGCCGATGGCGCCCAGCACCGAAGCCTCGACCTCCTCCATGCCGGCCAGCTGTTGGTCTGGCGTCAGATGATGGACGGCGGCCCAGCCTACGATCAGGGTCAGGGGCGCGATGACCAGAAGGAGCAGCTTGCCGAGCACCTCGATGGTCATGTCGAAGGTGTGGCCGACGGTCTGGCCGCCGCGCAGCCAGGATTCAAACCCGCCGCGGTGAGGTCGTGACATCGCAGTGTCCTCGATTGGGAGGGACAGCTGCGGGAGGGAGAAGGAAGCGCGGTCAGCTTAACCGCTCGGCCCTCCCCGCGATACGGCTATTCTGGCGGGTCGAGCAGGCCGAAGGCGTCGAGGACCGAGGTCACCCGCGGGTCCGGCTCATCCACGCCCGGCGCCTCCGCCGGCGCGGGCGGGAGGTCTCCGAACAGGCCTCGCGAAACCCCGTCGACGACGCCAAGGGCCGCGGTCAACTGAGGATGGTCAGGGGCGATGACCCCCAGAAGGACGCGGGCGAGCGCTGCGGCGGTGAAGGAATTGATCGCGGCCGATCGCAGATAGTAGCCGTCAGGGTTTTGTTCGGCCGCCATGATCAGCCGCTCCAGGACAGCCGTCTGGGTCGACCGCTCGCGTATCGCCAGCTGCTGGAGCGCGGCCCTTGCGAGGGGATCGAGGCGGATCGTCAGATTGGGCCGCTTCGGCGCCGCCTTGATCGATCGCACCAGAAGATCTCCTTTGGCCGGAATTCGAGCTGTGCAATGCACTGCTTCCTATGTCACGGTCCTAGCACTGCAATTGGCGGAAGCAAGGCCTTGCACAGCTATTGCACTGCATTTTCCACGGCCGATTTATCTCGCCTTCCCAAGGACTTACCCAAACCGCAGGTGTGCGTAATGTGTGATTGCTTGAAGAGACAATCCGGGCCGGGTTTCCTGCCCCACATGATCTCGATAGGAGATTGATTTTTGCCATGGATATCAGGTGATTACAAGGCGCGCGCGGCCTGATCGAGGCTCATTGCGACGGTCCCGGCGCTACATCCGCACGGCTTTTGTTCCTCCTAAGTTCCGTCTGCGGTACCGTGGAGTCACCAACAGGCACCGGATTGCCGACTGACAAGTTCACAAACACAGCCACTGTGTCGGCGGAAACGTGCGGCCTGCACGGCGCCCGGTCTTAGATCATCGGACAGCGGATAAAGGGGTCAACCAGATCGGCCGCGAACATCGTCGCGAGGTGGTGTCCGGAGCTTTCGGCCAAACTTCGGGCGACCAGGGGAAGTTCTCGAAGGGCACGAGGCGTGTCGTCGAGCGCGATCGGCGTGGGCGATTCCGGAGGCTCGATGCGCAAGACATTGTTCTTCCCGACCAGCAGGTAGGCTTGGCCGAGCGCGTTTTTGGACTGAGCGCGAGCAGCGGCTTTGTAGGCCCGTAGGAAAGCCCAGGCGCTGGCGCCTCCCATGCGCGCAGCCTTGTCCACCGTGAATGTGGCTTCGCCGGTCCCAAGGGTCAGGATGCGAATGTTCTCTCGGGGCAAGTCGTAGCAGGCGAGCGCATCGACGAGCGCGTTCATGACAGGATTGTTGGCCCAGGCTCCGCCGTCAATCATGACATAGCCGTCATTGTCCACGGCCGGATAGTAGGATGGCGCCGCCGTCGTATGGAGGGCGACATGGGCGAACTTCTTATGCCGGTCCTTCTGATAGTCGGGGTGATGAGGCGTCTTGTAGATGAAGGGCTCGCCGTGAAGCCCCTCGAAGCTGGGGACGATCAGCCGTGTTGACGCCCCGTCGAGAACCTCATCGCCAAACACAGCCAGGAGTTCATCCTTCAAGACATCCTGATCGTGTTTTGGCCTGGACCACCACCGGAGCAGCCGCCGCCATTTGCGCCATCCGTTCAAGGTCGGGAAGATGCGCTCTCCCCGGTCAAGATAGATTTGAAGCGCCTGCTGGGCGGTCATGCCATGAGCGAGCGCGAGGGCGATGATGCCGCCGGTTGATGTTCCGGCCACCATGTCAAAATGGTCGGCGATGGAGCGACCGTTCAGGAATCGTTTCTCGATCTCGGCGAGATAGGCGGCTGGAAAGACCCCCCTGATACCGCCGCCATCGATCGAAAGGATTCGAAACAGCCGCCCTTCGGGCCATGGCTGTTTCACGCGGACCTGTTGGATTGTGCCGTCGGAACGGCGTGGCGGCGTATAGGTCATGCGGCTTGCTCCAATAAGTTGGACCGCACAGTCGGATCGCCGCTGCCGGGCCCGTGTTGCAGGCCGCGATGGTCGAAAAGCCCGGTCAAAAGGGCGTCGGCCGCCGAGCTGTTCAGGAGGTCACGCCGCCGCCAGGCCGAATCCGGTGATGGTGCGCCCGCTGGAGTGGTCTCCTCTTCAAGAGCTGCGGCCGGTTGCACCCTGGGACCGTGTAAGGCTCCGCCGCCGGTCCAGACCCCCGTGGCGTGCCAAGCTTCATAGAAACGAAGCCAACTAGCAGTCCACGCCAGGATGGTGTTGGCGATTGACTGATCACGCGTCCAGCCGTCGTCTCGTGGATCGAACAGGCAGAGCACCGGTCGGTCGCGGGCCGGGTATACGTGAGGAATAGGATCGTCGGGATCTTCGATGCGCCTTGTGAGCGGCGGATCCAGCACCGTCACCTGCGGAAACGGCGCATATCTGTACCGGAACGGGTCGTCGCGGCGGTTACGGACATAGACGATTTCAATGTCGTAGGCGCGCGAGAGCCCCTGGACGGCACCTCGCCAGATGCCTAGCCGCTTGCCGGCAATGACAGTGCGAATGTTCGGCCAGGACGCTCGGATTAGGTCGTCCTGCTCACGGATGCTTAGGGCCGCCACCAAGCCTCCCCGCCAAAGTAGCTGGTGCGAGGTTCCGCCCGGCCAATGGTCGGCGCCAGGACCGCAGGCGAAGCCGGGACCAGGAGACGACCCGAACCAGGGCGATATCGGGTCTGGCCCAACTCCTTGTCGCGACCCATGCGCTTGGCGAAATCCAGCACGGCCGACCGAGCAGCCTGCTCGCCGAACAGATCCGCCAGGATAGTCTGGCGTTCCGTCAGGCTAGGTGAGCCGTGCACATATGTGGTGAGTTGCTCGACATAGTGATCAAGATCCCGCAACCAGATCGTCTGATCAGCCAGGGTCCCCGGCCACCGGTCGGTGAGGATGTCGGTATCGCAGACAGGGTTGGCAGCGTGGTAGAGCAGTCCCAGCCGGTGCACGCTCCGGAACGTCTCGCGCATATAACTGACATGCGAGAGCAGAGCATTCGCGAAGCCGGCTTGGCCGACCTTGTGTTCCGCGATCAGCTTGCTGAGGACTACGCCCGGGGGGCAGCGCCCGTCCCTGTGGTTGAAGCGCAGGTTCCGGAACCGTTTGGTCAGTTGCAGGCTGAGCAGCGCGCGCGAGGTCTCGTGGGGTTTGAGCTGGTCCGGCAGGGGCTCGGTCTGCGCCTTCGCCAACGCCCGGTCCATGGCCTGATAGCCGCTGAAGGCTTCCCCGAACAACGCTTCCGCCGGCGTCTCTGCCTTGAACCATTCGGCAAAACCGTAGGGATTGGCGATGACGTGCTTGCCGAGAACATCGGGGGTCTCGGCTCGGTGGTGGAAGATGGTGCTCTCTCGGGCTGGGCGTCCCGACCGAAGCACGGCCGGTGTCAGGTCCACATGCATGCCATCGGCATAGGCGACCTGAACGCAGCGGGTGCATCGCTCGGTCACTTCATAATACCGCGAACCGGGCTCGCCGCGGACACTCTCATAAAGCACGTCCAGCACAATCTGCGCGTCGGTGTACTCGGCGATTAGCAGGCTAACGATCGCGTCGACGTCATACTCGTCGTTGGAAGCGCGGTTGGCGACGACCGAGCCCGTCGCCACGCCGCCCTGGCCATAGACCAGGCCGACTAGTCCCTGCAGGGGGCTGCCGTCTCGCTCTATCCACGCCGCGAGCGCGTGATAGCGCTTCTCGGCCTCGGCATAGTCGGACGGCGCCAGCTGAATGCGGGCCGCGACGTCGGCCAGCAGAACATCCCCTTCATCGAGGATGTGATTCGAATTATCACGGAAAGGAGCGTTCACTCTTTGATCTCCGGGGAGGGGCTGGAGGTGATTCGGGGAAAAGGGAACAAATATACCTCTACTCCGAACTTAGATGCGCCGCTTGATTACCGGAGTCAAGGGCTCTAAAGTTCGCCCAAAGCGAACATCGGATTGACGTCATGACGCCAACGGCGGGGACTTTCGGAGAGCGAGCTACATTTGGGAGCTGGAGAACAAGAATCCTCCAAGGCCTTCGGCGGAGAAGCTGTCCGCTATCGCCAGCGTCCTGGGCGTGACTGTGGACTATCTGCTTGGAGCGGACGACCACACCCTGTCCGGCGCCGAGGACACGGCCTTCTTCCGCGCCTACAATAAGATGCCTGAGGATACCCGCCGCCAACTTCGAGAAATGGCGAAAATTCTGGGGACCAAGAAGTAGCCTGATAGTGTGAGGCGTGGGTCTCGCGCACCTAGGTGCGGAACAGGTCGAGCAGATCCTCTTGCGGCGGTTCGGGCTGAAGCCCGCCACCCGTGGCATCGAAGTGTAACAAGGTCAGCTCCTGATCATAGCGGTCAGAGCGAATGCACATCTCCACGAGCGGCTCGGGAAACCAAACGCCCGCGGCTTGGGCGAGACCGGCCTTAGCCTCCTCCGTGTAGTCGCGACGCGCCGCGCTCGCCTGGGGAGGCAATTCAAAGACAGTGTTCTTGGTACGAAGGAATCGCCCGGACTTAAACGCCGCGTCGCTGGATTTGGCCCAGAGCGCAAACCCTTCGTTGGAGACAACCGCCATGGCGCGGGTTTCTGTATACTCCAGCCAACGTAAGATCGCTGCGGTCAGCGACACGCCGTAACGCCTAGCAAGGCGGCTCAAGAGTTCGAAATCTGGCCTCGCCTTTGGCGGCAGTTGTAGCCGGAAGTCGTGCAGCGGCATCAACAGCGCCGCGGCGAAAGCGTCGGCTTCCTGCTCCAAACCTGTCCCCGCGCGCCGAACGATGCTCGTCTCGTCACAATAGATGCCGAGGTCAAACCGCGTGTCGGTTTCGATCAATTGGCGATGCAGCATATAGTGACCGAGCTCGTGGCCGATCGTAAACGCTCGCCTGCCAGGTGACTGTCCGAAATGGTAGAGGATCGCCCACTGTCTTGGCGTAGTCTCGCTGCACACCAGGGCTCCAACACAGCCCGGAATGTCCCGTTCCTCGACGTTATGGATACGGCCCTGTGGCGCGATCTGTGCTGAATATTCCACCGCGAGCGCTTCGACATCGACCGGCGCGCGGTCGAAACGATCTTTCCCCAAGACCGCGTCCAGCATCTGGGTCAGGCGCGCGGCTTCCTTCAAGGGACGAGGGCGATCAAACTCCGCCATACTCAAATGCTCTTAGGTGCCATTGGCAAAGTCTTCCACGCATCAGCAACAGCCGCCCGCGCAGTTTTAGGCGCTCCCCGTCATGCGGCGGCGAGTCTAGGATCAGCGATCTTGGCGAAATGAGCAATCGCGGCCGCGTCCAGCTCAAATGGCGTCTGCGTCTCGGCTTCGTGCCGATCGAGTTCCTCGAGAACCGACCAGACGTCCCAGCACTCGGCGACCACGTACCAGCCGCCGACATCGTAGAATTGATGAGCGTGTTCCATCTCGCCCTTGGCCATCGCTTCTTTCGCCATTTGAGGTCTCCCGCCTTTGCTGACCGGCGGGCTCATCCCGCGATCGCGCGACCGGAGGGGCGGGGCAAAGGCCAGGGACCAAGGCCTCGTTTGATGGAAACCGGCCTGCAGCAAAGCGAAGGCCGCGAGGGTCCGTCTGACGCGCCTCGCGCCACACGCGGGGTCGCCTTGGTCCCTGGACTGCCCCGTCCAGGTTCGCAGCCTAGATCACGGATGAGTTCGCCCGGTCAGCCCGGCGCCGGAGACAATTGGCGGCGATGAAAGTTGGCAACGGCCGCACCTAACACACCGGCCGGCCTAGGCGCGCCATCGCCCCAAGCTCGGCCTCGGTCGGGACATCGCGGACTCAGCACTGAGCCGGAAACTCCGGGCCGCGCCACCTGCCCTGACGCGCCGAAACGCCCGCCCAGGTCTCCCCGGGCGGGCTGGTCTCGGACCTAGGCGGCCTGGTCTTCCGCGGCCCCGCGGCCGCCCACCTCGGGCTCAGGCTGCTCCCTGGCGCCCTTGGCCAGGCTGGTGACCTTCACCTCGCCGCCGGCGCGGAAGTCGCAGACCACCTCGGTCGAGTAGTGGTCGACACCGTTGGCTTCCCACTTGCGGGTCCGGTTCTGACCCAGGACATCGATCAGGGCGCCCTTCTTGCCGTGCTTCTCCAGGTGTTTGATGGAGCCTTCGCCCCAGACGGTGACCCGGTGCCACTCGGCCCGTTCCTTCCACTCGCCGCCCTTGTCCTTGTAGGTGTCGGTCGTCACCATCCGAAGGTTGGCGACCCGGTCCCCGCTTGTCGTGGTGCGGATCTCGGCGTCGGCGCCGAGGCGGCCCTTCAGCATCACCAGGTTGTTCATCAACATCGTCTGTCTCCAGCGTCTTGACGATCAGGACCTCCCTGATCGCTCGCGGCCATGCCGCGATCACGCACCTGACAAGGCGCGAGGCCGAAGGGCTGGCGGGAAGGCCGGACGGGGTGGAAGCCGGTCTGCAAGCCTCTCCTGGCTGAAGACCGGAGGGTCCCTCCCCGCTCCGCCTGCAAAGCAGGTCGCCTTCCCAAGCCAGACCGCCGAGCGCCAAGGTTTGCGGATCAGATCGCCCTGGCCTCGGGCTTCAGGGAGACCCACCGTCTGCTGGACCAAGACGACCTCGAACGACCGCCCCGCTGAAGCAACCCCCTCTAGCGTCACGTTGGGTTGCAACGGCCCCAGGATCACGGGACAACGGGAGCGATGAAGACGGACCTGGACCATCTGCCGGAGACCAAGAAGCGCGAGCTGGCGCGGATCGTGGAAATCCTGTTCGCCGAGTTCGAGGCGGCCATCGCCGGCGGGACCATGCCCTACAAGCGCAAGGGCGCGATCCTCAAGATCATCCTGTTCGGATCGTACGCCAGGGGCGACTGGGTGGACGATCCCATCGGCGGCTACATCTCCGACTACGACCTGCTGGTGGTGGTCAATGATGACAAACTCACCGACATCACCGACTATTGGTCCAAGGCCGAGGACCATCTGCTCAGGGAATACGGCATCAGCCACCGGCTTTCCGCCCCGGCCAGCTTCATCGTCCACTCCCTCAACGACGTGAACAATCAGCTCCGGCTCGGCCGCTACTTCTTCACAGACATCGTCCGCGACGGGATCGTCCTCTACGAGGCCGCGGGCCACACCTTCGCCCAGCCCGAGGCTCTGGCGCCGGCTGAGGCGCTCAAAGAGGCTCAGGGGTATTTCGAGAGCTGGCTTCCAAGCGCCCTGCGGCGGCTCAAGGTATCTACGATAGAGATGGCGGAGAGTGCCTCAGACGCGAATTGGCGGAAGGACGCAGCGTTCGATCTCCACCAAGCAACCGAGCGGCTCTACCACTGCGTCCTGCTAGTGGTGACGCTTTACAGCCCCTTATGCCGCGCTCGGCATAAGGGGCTTTATGCCGAGCGGCAGACTATGCCGATGGCGATAGGTTTTGGCCCTTCGGTCAGGCGCTTAGGCGGATTCTGCGCGGCATAGTTTCTGGCTCCCCACGCACATCAGGTGCGCGGAGGAGCGACGATGATCACCGACGACTATTTGCGGACAAGCCGGGTGGTGCGGAGGCTGAGGGCTGGCACGCTCGGTGAGCACATCCATCTCTACGTCGAGCACCTGCAGCGTGCCGGCTACAGCGTGGAGACGGGCCACCATTCCCTGAGTGTGCTTCAGGATTTCGCCTTCTGGCTGGGCGTCACCGGCGCCGGCCTTGGCGATGTGCAGGAAGCCCTTGTGAGCCAGTATATCGCCGAACGCCGCAGACATCGCCCGCGGCGCAACGGGGACGCCGGGGCGCTGAGCCGCCTGCTGTTGGTGCTGCGTGAGGCGAAGATCATCGCGCCTCGGTTGTTGCCGCCTCGTGATCCGCGCGAGGATATTCTAGAGGCCTACCGCCTCCACATGGAGCGCAAGCGCGGGCTCGCGCCGGCCTCGATCGCAAGCCACCTGTGGTTCCTTCGTCCATTTCTCGCGGAGACGAAGGTCGCGGCCTACCCGGATATTGCGCGCCTATCGGCTCGGACCGTGGCGGTCTACGTCGAGAGACATGCTGGCGATCACGGTGCAGCGACCGCTAGGATGCTGTGCACCCGCTTGCGGGTTTTCCTGCGCTATCTGCACGGCGAAGGCATTCTCTCCGACGATCTGACGGTCGCCATCCCCTCCATTCGACGCCCGACCGAAGCGCGTCTGCCCAGCTTCATGTCGCTCGGACAGGTCCGGCGCGTCCTCGACGGCTGTGACCGGAGCACCGCGACCGGGCGGAGGGACTATGCGATCCTGCTGCTGCTCGCCCGGCTCGGTCTGCGGGCGAACGAGGTGGCGACGCTCAGCCTTGACGACCTCGATTGGCATGCAGGGCAGTTCACCGTCCATGGCAAGGGCCGCAAGACCGCGGCCATGCCGCTGCCGTCCGATGTCGGCGCGGCGATCGCCGATTACCTGCAGCACGGACGCCCCCGATCGGACAGCCGGCGGCTGTTCCTTCTCTCGGTCGCGCCACACAGTGGCTTCAAGTCGGCGGCCGGCGTCCAGACAGTTGCCCGTGCGGCGATCCGGCGTGCCGGTGTCACCGGGATCACCCACCGTGGTTCGCACATCTTTCGACACAGCCTGGCGACCGGCCTTCTGCGGTCGGGCGCGAGCCTGACCGAGATCGGCCAGCTCCTGCGCCATGAAGAGCACGATACGACCCGTATCTACGCCAAGGTGGATATCGACAGCTTGCGCGCCCTGGGCCTGGCCTGGCCGGGAGGCGCGCAATGACCGCGCTTGGTGAGGCGATGCAGCGCTATCTGCGCATGCGGCGCGGGTTCGGCTATCGCTACGACAAGGAGGAGCGCAGCCTCAAGGATTTCGTCGCCTTCATGGAGGCGGCGCAGGCTACCGTCATCACGCGCCAGCTTGCGATGGCCTGGATCCTCCAGGCCCAGCGCCCGTCATGGCCGCGGCGGCTTTCGGCGGTGCGCGGGTTCGCCAGGCATCTTGCGAGCCTCGAGCCCGGCACGCAGACACCGCCCGCCGGGATCTTTCCTTCGCCCAGGCGGCCGCGTCCCTACATCTACACCGAGGTAGAGATCGAGCGGCTGCTCGAGACGACGCTTAGTTGGGGGCTGGCCAAGGGCGTCAACCGCTGGACCTATCACTGCCTCTTCGGCCTGCTTGCCGCCACCGGCATGCGGGTCGGTGAGGCGATGAGCCTGGGGCGCGCCGACGTCGATTTTGATGCCGGGATATTGACGCTGCGCGCCACCAAGGGCGGCCGGGAGCGGCTCGTTCCCCTGCATCCGACCGCCACGCAGGCCCTGGCCGACTACGCCGGGCGGCGCGATACTTGCCCCGCCTGTCGCAAGAGCCCCTGGTTCTTCGTCCTGCGGCAGGGCAAGCGGCTGCGCCACCAGTACGTCCATCGCGTCTTCACCGCCGTGCTGCGCCGGAACGGGCTGCGCGATCCTGAGCCGCACACCCCGGGCCCGCGCCTCCACGACCTTCGCCACAGCTTCGCCGTCAACACACTCGTGCGCTGGTACCGAGCGGGCGAGGACGTCGAGCGCCTGCTGCCGACGCTCACCACTTATCTCGGCCACAGCAAGACCCGCGACACCTATTGGTACCTCTCAGCCTGTCCCGAGCTCATGGGCCAAGCCGTGGCCAGGCTCGAGGCGCGTTGGGGGGCGGCGTCATGACCAGCGCTGCTATCCTGCCCTCGCTCATCGAGCGCTTCTTCACACAGCGCCTCATGCAACAACGCAACGCCAGCCCCCACACCATCGCCTCCTACCGCGACACCTTCCGGCTGCTGTTCGCTTTCGCCCAGGCGAGATTGGGCAAGCCACCCTCACGGCTCGACCTGGCCGATCTCGACGCCCCGTTCGTCAGCGCCTTCCTCGACGACCTCGAGGAGAGCCGGTCGATCGGGACCAGGACGCGCAACCTGCGCCTGACTGCGATCCGAGCCTTTTTCCGCTTTGCCGCGCTCGAGGAGCCCGCCTATGCCGGGCAGATCCAGCGCGTGCTCGCTATACCCGGCAAGCTCCACGACAAGCGCGAGGTGCATTTCCTGACCCGCGAGGAGATCGAGGCGATCCTGGCGGCACCCGACCGGCGTACCTGGATCGGCCGACGCGACCACATGCTGCTGCTCCTCGCCGCCCAGACCGGCCTGCGCCTGTCCGAGATCATCCAGCTCGACGAAGGCGCCGTCGTGCTGGGCGCCGGCGCTCACGTCCGCTGTCTCGGCAAGGGCCGCAAGGAACGATCCACCCCGCTCACCAGGCAGACGCGTCACGCGCTCCAAGCCTGGCTCCAGGAGGCCGGCCGGCGTGGCTCGATGAAGCTGTTCCCCAACGTCCATGGCGGCGGCCTCAGTCCAGACGCCGTACAGCGACTACTGGCCCAGCATGTGGAGACGGCAAGACAGCGATGCCCTTCGCTCCGCCGCAAGCAGGTCACGCCGCACGTCCTTCGGCACACCGCGGCGATGGAGCTCCTGCAGGCCGGCGTCGACTGCTCGGTGATCGCGCTCTGGCTCGGCCACGAGTCGATCAAGACCACCCAGGTCTACCTGCACGCCCATCTCGCGCTCAAGGAGGCCGCGCTGGCCAAGGTCAAGCCGTATGACGGTCAGAAGGGCGGGCGCTACAAGCCCACCGATCGCCTACTCGCCTTCCTCGACGCCCTATAAGCCAGCTTTCTGGCGGAGATCATCGAGCCACTCGCGGGAGACGGCTTCGACCGTGTCGCGCAGCTTATGAGCGGCCTCGGTGATCGCCGCGAGATCGTCGGCGCCGATCTCATAGCTCGCCGAGTAGCGCGCCTCGACATAGGCGCGTTTCGCCAGTTCGAAGCGGCGTCGATCGATCTTCGTCGCCCGCGGCCAACTGTCGATCAGCCGCGGCTCCTTGTCCTCGGCCAGTGAGCGCAGGAACTTGAGATTGTGAGACCGAGGAACGTACTGCGTTCGGACGAGTAAAAAGCAAGTATAGGTCGTCTCGATGGCCTGGTGAATGTTGAATGCCGCTTTGTTAGGCCAGTCACCAGAGCGCCCTCGAGACATCGAATGGTCGGCTAAGTCCATCCATTCATCGATCGAAGAGAACATTCGGTCGAAGTAGTCTGTCGCCATTCGGTAGGCGTCGGCCGCCGTCAGCGGCTTTGGCGTCGCCAGGGCGCTGCCCGGCAGTTCGTACAGCGCGATGCCGTCACGCGCGATGTCGACCCAAAAATATTCGCCGCGCTCCAGCCCCTGATTCACCTCGCCCAGCGTATGGACGATGATGTTCACCGGCCGCCCGATCGCGGCGTCGTGCTGAATCTTGTCCTCCGCCACGTACCAATATTCAGCGACATCGGTGAGATCTTTGTGACTCACGATGATCAGAATATCGAAGTCGGATTGGTAGCCATTGGCGGCGTCATCGACCCAGTCGCCCCGAGCATAGCTGCCGAACAGCACTATATTCTGTATCCGGCCATTCTTTTTCCACGGCTGCGTGGCGCGAGAGATCGCGATGGAGAACGCCTCCATCAGGATCTGCTTCACCTGCGCAAGCTCGCCTTGCTGCAGCAACGGAAGGTGGTCGATGTCAATTCGCACACCGAGAGTCTCACCATGTCCGAGCCCGGTGGCAAGGATTCGATGTGGCCAACCACCACCTTGGGCGCGATCACATCCGCCTGCGCCAATCCCAGGGCCAAGGCCGGAAACTATGCCGAGCAGATCATCGGCTGCGCCTTTGCGGGTCAGGAATCCCGACACATGATCGGCATAGCCCGCCGCTCGGCATAAAGCCCAAAGTCACACAAGCTGAACTTCCTACGGTCCCAGGCTGAGCAGCTGGATATTCGGCTGGCAGAGGCATGGCCGCGAGCGGCCAAGTTCGAGCAGCGGTGTTTCGAGCTGCTACGCCGGGCTTATGTGGATGCCCGCTACTCCCCGCACTACAAGATCTCCGCTGAGGAATTAGCCTGGCTCAGCGAGCGCGTGACGGTGCTGCAGGGGCTGGTAAAGACGGTTTGCGAGGAGCGGCTGGGCGGGCTGCGAGCCGAGGTCTGAGCACGAGATCACGTCAAGTCGGACAGTGCAGCGAAATGTCGCTCGTCTGAGCTTCGAGTCAGATTCGTGAAAGCGCTAGCGAAGACGCCTCCTCAGAGCAGCGCGCAGAACAACTGGGACCTTGGCTGCACCGCTACAACTGGCATCGACCACACGGC
>Ga0302302_1001400_pt1 | contig 14414 bp, 7 predicted proteins | sample III_Palsa_E1_3_FD_198766 | JGI IMG/M metagenome (GOLD analysis project Ga0302302, IMG submission 198766) | Peat permafrost microbial communities from Stordalen Mire near Abisko, Sweden - III_Palsa_E1_3 | ecosystem: Environmental > Terrestrial > Soil > Palsa > Peat permafrost | place: Sweden...
AGCCGGCCCGTCCGCCTCTATCTGCGTCCCGCCCAACTGCGCCAAATAAAGCGCCGTCTCCGCGAAACGATGCACGCTAGCCACGAACTCGCCCATCCCGTCATCAACCGCCGAGCCCTTCGCCTCAACCTCGACCTTCGCAACCAACTCTTTCTTCGCCGCAGCCTTCGGCTTCTTCCCAGCCTTCTCCTCAACCTCCAGCTCCCGCGTCAACGACGCATACGCCGCCTTCACAAACATCTGGATCGTCTCTTCACTAATCGTCCGATGCAGCGTATCCACCAACGGCTGCAGCCTCAACTGCGACAGCGCCTCATCCACGCTATACACACCCGACCCATGCAGCGCATCGCAAAGCCGGTCCCACGGATACGCCTCGCTAGGCCTCAACTCACGCCAATCCAGCAGCACCAAATGCTGATACCCGCGCAAATCCACAGTCAGCCCATGATCGCGAAAATCCCTCGCCCGCCGAAGATATTCCAAACCCTGCGCGGTATCGCGATAAGCCAAAATCGCATCGTCCTCCCACGGCAGCCGCAGCCCCTCATACAAACTCTTTTGCCGAAGCGCCCCACTCTGCTTCTCCAAATACCCCACCGACATCTTGATCGTCCCATGCGTCCCGCCATACCGGTTGTTATAGAGAATCAGTCCCCGCTGCCCCTCATACATATTCGAGTACGCAAACACGTTCTCATCCACATCCCCACCATCGGTCCAGAAGTCATACATCACGAAATCGGTGCTCTCCGCAAACAGCCTCCGATTCTTCAGTAGCGGCGCAATCAACTGCATATGCCGCGCAATCAGCCCCTCGTTCGCCGTCTCATCCAGCCGAGCCTGCTTGAAGTCCATCCCATACCGCTCGGTGTATCCCTCAATCTGTCCATGCCCAAACATCGGCAGCCCCGGCAGCGTAGCCATCAGTACCGACACGCCAAAGTACTTATCGCCCCACCCAAATTGATCAATCGCTGTCCGTTCATCCGGATTGCTCATGAAGTTCACATACCGCTTCAAAATATCCGGATCGAACTCCACCGTCTTCTTCAGGTACGAACGATACTTCGCATTCTCCTCATCGCGCAGCATATTCATGAACGCGGAGTTGTACACGCGATGCATTCCCAGCGTCCGAACGAAGTACCCTTCCAGCATCCAGAACGCCTCTGCCAGCAACAGTGTTCCCGGCACCTCCACCGCCACGCGATCCACCACCTCGCGCCAGAACTCATGCGGCATCAGCGCGTCGAACGCCTCCTGCGACATTGCATTCTCCGCCCGCGACGGAATCGATCCGCCCGCCCCTGGCAGCGGAAACCAAAGCCGCTGCACATGCCGCTTCGCCAGCACCATGGCCGCATCAAACCGAATAATCGGAAACCGCCGAGCAACATTCAAGATGACCTGGATCACATGCTCGCGAACATAATCCTTCGAGTAATCCAGCTGTGCCGTATCGTTCCACGCAAACGTCGTCCCATCATTGCCGTGATACACAAATCGCGTCGCCCCATCGCGATAATGCCGCAGCCGAAACACCACGGCCGCATCCGTCTGGTCGTAGTAGTGGTCCTCAATCTTGATCTCAACGCGGCTATCGGTCGATAGATCCGGCCCCTCAAAGCTGTAAGCAGGGAACGGGCTCTCCCACCGATAGATAAACCAATCGGGATTCTCAATCACCCAATCCGAATCAATCCCCATATGATTCGGCACCATATCGCTAGCCAGTCGTAGCCCCGCCATGGCCGCGCGATACTTCAAATTCTCGTAAGCCTGTTCACCCCCAAGATCTTCCGCAATTGAATAATCCTTCAACGAATAAGCCGACGCCACTGCCTCGCGATTTCCCCTCAACCGCTTGATCGTCTTCGACGCGCGACTCCGCTCCCACAACCCAATCAGCCACAGCCCGGTAATTCCGCGATCCGCCAACAGCCGCAACTCTTCATCCGGAATCTGATCGAGCCGATGAATATGCCGCAGATATTTCTTGGACAGCTGCTCCAGCCACACGTACGTACTCTTCGCCATCAGCACGACGGTAGGCATCCAAGCCTGGTCCGCGCTGAACGCCTCATACTCGCTCAGCGGCGCTTGATACCCCACGGGATACCGCAGCCGTCGCACCCCATCCGCCCCCATCACATACTCGGAATCAAACCCAATGTACTCATCCCCAACAAACCCTTCGCCCCCGCGATACGCACCATGCCGATGATTGTCCGGCCCCGCAGGATGAAACCGCATCCACACCGCCAGCTCTTCCTCGCGCAGCACATCGATCGCCAGCAGCACTTTCTTCAAATCCTCACCCAGAAACTCGGCCCACTTCTCGCTAATAAAGTCGAGTTGCCCCGTCAGCGAATCCGGCGAAGCCAGCATCGGTGCCCGCAGCGCATCCAACAACGTCCCCAGGCTTTTATCAATCTTCGGCCGCGTAGCAAAAAAATCCGGCAGCCCCATCGTCGCGCCTTTGTACGCCGTTTGCTCCTTCAGCAGCTTGTCATCGAACAGCCGCTTGAACGGCGCAAACGCCGGGTTGCTATTCGCAATCCAAAGCAGCAGCATCTCCTCAAACGCAATCTCGCGATTCGACTGCCCGTCCGTCGATCCCTTCAACCACTCCGCCGCCGTCACCTCCCCGCGATACACATCGACAGTAGGGAACTGCTCCACGAATCGCAGCAGCAGCCGCTCACCCTCTGCCGGCGTCACCTGCGCGCCCAGCCACTTCACCGCCGCCGACATCACGGCCGGATCCTGCTCCCTCCGATACCGCGCCACCAGCGCATGGCTCAACTCATCAATCATCCCCATCGCAAACAGCGCGCCGGCATTCACCTGCACCGCAATCTTCTGCTCCGGCGTCTCCGCCTCCGCCCCCGGCAACTCATTCAAATCCTGTGCCAGCTTCCGCGCGGCAGCAACGTTCGCAAAGATAACATTCCCCGTAAAGCTGAACAGAACATCCTTCAGGTCCAGCCGTTCGCGGATCGATCGTGAGATGTGAAATTCCATTCGATTGAAGCCTTCCGTAGCGACGTTCTCGTGCGCTTAACTATAGTGTCTCCTCATTGGATGCTGTTTCCCCCAACCACAACATTTCACAGCCCCCTCCCCCCGAACTGTACAATCGCGGTGGCCACTGCTAGAGCCGTTACCGTCACTCGAGCCGTTGCCGTCACGCGAGTCGTTGCCTTTGCTTGTTTTACGCCGTCATCCTAGAGCGAAGCGAAGGATCTCTGTATTTGCCTTGCTGTTGCCGTTGCCCTTGCCCTTGCCGTTGCTGTTGCCTTTGCTGTTGTTCTTGCTTTTCTGGCTGTCATTCCGCAGCGTAGCGAAGGAATCTACTTCTCTACCGCAGCCGTCGTTGCCGCCAAAAGCTAGAAGCTCGCCTTCTCTAACTGAACACCGCTCGCCGCAGGAGTACACGTGGCTTACCTGATCGACTCGAAACGCACCAAGCCCACCTTCCGCCGCAACCTCCTCATCCTCGCTGCCGTCTTTGCCCTCATCGCGATCTTCAGCGCCACCACCCTCCTCTCCTCCTGGGTCGACCTCCAATGGTTCCGCTCCCTCGGTTTCGCCGACGTCTTCTGGAAAGTCATCACCCTCCAGGTCGCCGTCTTCCTGGCCGTCGCCGTCCTCACCTTCGCAATCCTCTTCGCCGCCTTCACCGCCCTCCGCCGCGCCCACAGCAATGACCTCCCGGCCGCCCACCAGTTCCTCTTCGGCGGCCAAACCTTCAACCTCTCCGTAGAGCCCGTCCTCCGCATCCTCTCCCTCATCGCCGCCATCGCGATCGCCCTCATCTCCGGCGCGTCCATCCTGTCGGACTGGCCCCAACTCGCCCTCTTCTGGTACGCCCCCCACACCACCGGCGTCGGCATGAACGCCATCCCAGCGGACCCAATCTTCGCCAAGCCCCTCACCTTCTATCTCTTCACCCTCCCCGCCTGGAACCTCCTCAACGACTGGCTCCTCACCCTAGCCCTCGCCATCTGCGCCGCCGCCGCCATCTACTTCGTCATCACCAGCGGCACCCGCGCCCTCGACAAGCGCCACACCGGAGTGATCGGATCCTCCCCCTGGCGCGGCCTCTCCGCCGCCATCGCCTTCCTCCTCCTCGTTGTCGCCAGCATGGTCTACGTCAGCCGCTTCGAACTCCTCCTCGACCACCACACCATCTTCGACGGCCTCAATTACACCGACGCCCACATCACCATCCACGGCCTCCTCCTCGTCTCCCTCGCCCTCATAGCCGGAGCCGTCATCGCCGCCATCAACGCCTTCCGCATTCCGCGCGGCCGCGTCATCGCCTTCGCCGTCCTCCCCGCCGCCATCTGCTACGTCGCCCTCGGCCTCATCGGCTGGTACGTCTCCAACTTCGTCGTCAAGCCCAACGAGCTAGTCCGCGAGAGCCCGTACATCGCAAACAACATCCAAGCCACCCGCCAGGCCTTTGGTCTCGACCGCTTCCACCAACAAGAATTTCCCGCCGAAACCACCATCGAGTCAGCCGATGCCGCCAACAACCAGCCCACCCTCCAAAACATCCGCCTCTGGGATTGGCGCGCCCTGCAAGACACCCTCCGCCAAGTCCAGGAAATCCGCACCTACTACGATTTCCCCGACATCGACATCGACCGTTACAACGTCAACGGAACCACGCGCCAGGTCATGCTAGCCGCCCGCGAGCTCAACATCGACAAGCTCCCCATCAGCTCCCGCAACTGGATCAACGAGCGCCTCACCTACACCCACGGCTACGGCGTCACCATGAATCCCGTCAACGGCTTCACCTCGGAAGGCCTCCCGCTCTTCCTCCTAAGCAACATGCCGGTCCAGGCCACCAGCGCCACCATCAACGTCACCCGACCCGAAATCTACTTCGGCGAACTCACCAACTCCGACGTCTACGTCAACACCCACCAGCAAGAATTCGACTATCCCCAAGGCCAGGGCAACAACTTCACCTCCTATCAAGGCACCGGCGGCATCGTCCTCGGCAACTTCTTCCGCCGCATCCTCCTCGCCTTCGATCGCGGCGACATCGGCAAGCTCCCCTTCAGCGACGACGTAACCCCCGACAGCCGCCTGCTCATGCGCCGCAACATCCGCGAGCGAGTAGCCGCCCTCGCCCCCTTCCTCACCTTCGACCAGGACCCCTATCTAGTAGTCGGCGATACCGGCCGCCTCTCCTGGATCCTCGACGCCTACACCACCTCCGACACCTACCCCTACTCCACCCATTACAACCTCGGCGACAACCCCGTAAACTACATCCGCAACAGCGTCAAAGTCGTCATCGACGCCTACAACGGCGCCGTCACCTTCTACGACTTCGATCCTGCCGACCCCATCCTCGCTACCTACCGCAGCATCTTCCCAACTCTCTTCCGCGACGCCGCCACCATGCCCGCCGATCTCCGCCGCCACATCCGCTATCCCGAAGACATCTTCGCCCTCCAGTCCCAGGTCTACGGCCTCTACCACATGACCAACACCGAAGTCTTCTTCAACCGCGAAGACCTCTGGACCGTCGCCACCGAAAACAGCACCGACGCCGACGGCAATCAAGCCGTCCTCCCCATGAAGCCCAACTACGTCCTCATGAAGCTCCCCAGCGGAGCCAAGGAAGAGTTCGTAGAAATCCTCCCCTTCACCCCCGCCAACCGCAACAACCTCATCGGCTGGATCGCCGGCCGCTGCGATGGCGACGACTACGGCAACGCAGTAGTCTACGACTTCCCCAAAACCCGCTTAGTCGACGGCCCCCAACAGATCGAAGCCCGCATCGATCAGAACGCCCAGCTCTCCGGCCAGCTCACTCTCTGGAACCAGCAGGGCTCCCACGTCCTCCGCGGCAGCCTCCTCGTCATCCCCACCGGCAAGGCCCTCCTCTACGCCGAGCCCATCTACCTCCAGGCCCAGCAAAGCCCCATGCCCGAGCTCCGCCTCGTCGTCCTCGCCCTCCAGGACAAGCTAGCCTACGGACCCACCTTCCAGTCCGCCCTCGCCTCACTCTTCGGCGGCGAACTCTCCTCCCTAACCTCCTCCGAGCCAGCCCAGCCCGCAACCCAACCCACCGCCGCCTCACCCGGCTCGCCCACCACCCCGCAACCCAACCAGCCAGCCGCCACCACCCAGTCCCTCATCGCCGAAGCCTCCCGAGACTTCGCCGACTACCAGCGCCTGACCGCCGCCGGCAAGCTAGCCGAAGCCGGCCAGAAACTAGATGCCCTCAAACACACCCTCGACCAGCTAAACGCCCACAAGTAGCGATTACCGCACCAACTGCGCCATATGACCCATCTATCTGCCCGATAGGTCGCGGGCTGTGACGAACTCGCTCCAAAACCGCGCTGAACCGTCGATTTGCATCCCGAAACACGCCTAAGTTGCGCCCGAATCCCCGGTTTCACGCGTGCATGACCCCCATTGCTCAGTAACGCCTCGTCACGCGCGATAAAATGAGCCGTCACACTTGACGCGGTGAATATCGAATGAGCAGTGGCGTCACCGATCCAACCAACATCTCTCCCCCCACCCCGACGGACGACAATCCCGCCGTCCCGGAGCGCTGGCTGGCCGCCATCGTCGAATCCTCTGACGACGCCATCCTCAGCATGTCCCTGACCGGCATCATCACCACCTGGAACGCCGCCGCCACCCGCATCTTCGGCTACGAAACCAACGAGGCCATCGGCCAGCCCGTCTCCCTCCTCGCCTGGCCCGGCGAAGAGGAGCGCATCGACCTCTTCCTCGGCATCCTCCGTCATGGCGGTCGCGTCGACCATACCGAGGTTTCCCGCAAGCACAAGAACGGAAAGAAGATCCTCGTCTCTCTCAGCCTCTCTCCCATCGTCGACTCAACCGGCGCAACCATCGGCATCTCCAAGATCGCCCGCGATATTACCGAGCGGTCCGAAGCCGCACAAGCCCTCAAAGAAAGCAGTGCGCGCCTTGTCCAGCAGGAAGCCAACGCCCGCGCCGAAATGTTCGCCGAACGCCGCTTTCGCGCCCTCATCGAGAACGCTCCCGACGCCATCCTCCAGGTCGACCAGGCCGGCGCCATCGTCATCGCCAACCATACCGCCGAGAAAATGTTCTGCTACACCCGCGAAGAGCTGATGGGCCTGAATGTCGATCTGCTGGTTCCCGAAGCTAACCGCGCCGCCCATCCCGCCCACCGCAAAACCCTCGCAACCGCAGGCAAAAGTCGGCCCATGGGCTTAGGACTGGATCTCTTCGCGCAGCGCAAGGATGGCACCAGGTTCCCTGTAGAAATTAGCCTGAGCCCCATCAATACCGAAAACGGCGTCCACGTCACCGCCGTCATTCGCGACGTAACCGACCGAAAGCTCACGGAGCAACGCGTCCGCACTCTGCAGGAAAGCTACATGACCGAGCTCGAAGCAAGGCACAAGGAAGCCGAGCGCCTCAACCAGCTCAAAAGCGAATTCATGGCCAGCATCAGCCACGAACTTCGCACCCCGCTCCACACCATCATCGGTTTCGCCGAGCTCCTCGCAGAAGAAGGAGAAGGTCCGCTCAATTCCAAACAAAAGCGGTTTCTCCACCACATTCACGTCGATTCCGAACACTTGCTGGGCTTGATCAATGATGTCCTCGACCTCAGCCGCATTGAGGCAGGCGGCCTTCACCTTCGTACCGAGCCAGTCGTTCTCGCCAAAATCATCGGCGAATCCATCACGGCCATCCGGCCCTACGCGGAGTCGCGATCCGTCTCCATTCGCATGGGTGATGACATCGACTGCAACGTCCTCGCAGACCCCATGAGGCTTCGCCAAATCCTCTACAACCTCCTCAGCAATGGAGCCAAATTCACCCAGCCCGGCGGCGAAGTTCTTGTCGATGCCATCGTCGAAGGGGACGCTGTAAGAATTACGGTGTCCGATACCGGCCTCGGCATTGCTCCCGAAGAACGCACACATATCTTCGAGAAGTTCTACCAGGTCGGCTTCACCCCGGTCGGCGTGCGCGAAGGAACAGGCTTGGGACTCGCGATCTGCAAGCAACTGGTCGAGATGCAAAAGGGAACCATCTGGGTCGAAAGCGAACTCGGCCAGGGAAGCACGTTCCATTTCACCCTCCCGCACAACCAGACGTGATTGAAATCACAAGGTTTGTCACGCACCCTCTCTAAGCTGTAGCTGTGACATCCACATCCCTAGATCGCTTGACGGGTGCTGAGCTACCCTCGGCGAGAAGGATCCTCATCGCAGACGACGCCGTGAGTAGCAGGGAATTACTCCGTACCATCCTTGAACAACAGGGCTACGTGGTGATGGAAGCCGAGGACGGCGAGCAAGCGGTCCACGAAGCTCCCAACTTCGCGCCCCACCTGGTCATCCTGGACCTCCAGATGCCAAAGCTCGATGGATACTCCACGGCCATCGCCTTACGCAAGATCCCCGCCTTCGCGACTATTCCCATCGTCGCCCTCGCAGCAGCCCTCCCCGAGGTCTCCCCCGAAGAAATGAAACAGGCCGGCTTCACCCAGTGCCTCGTAAAACCCATCAGCCCCACCCGCCTCCGCGAATGCGTGACAGAGCTCCTCTAAGGCTCTGCCGCCTCCCTCATCTCGCACAGGGCCAACGGCCCGACATATACCAGCCTAGGGCGAAGCCCTAGTTGGCCGCCCGCACGAATCCGAGGGCTGAAGGCCCGATATATACCAAAGGGGATCGAAGGCCCCCGCCCACTACCCACTACCCACTACCCACTACCCACTACCGCACTAACCCGGCAAATCATACCGCTTGATCTTGTACCGCAACGCATCCCGCCCGATCCCCAACCGCCGCGCTGCCTCCGACTGGTTTCCCCCCGCAGCTAGCAACGTATCTGTGATCAGCTGGCGCTCCTGGTCCTCCAGCAGTGACGAACTCTCCCCGCTGGTCTCCACCTTAGCCTCCTGATGAATCAAGCTCTCTGGGAGACTGTCGACGTCCAGCTCGGTGCCGTCTGTAAGCATGCAGGCACGGCCGACGATGTGTTCCAGCTCCCGCACGTTCCCCGGCCAGCCGTAGCGCTGCAGGACCAGCAGCGCCCGCGGCGTAAGGCCATCAATTCGCTTGGCAAATTCCTCGCTGAATTTGCGTACGAAATGGCGCGCAAGCAGCGGAATGTCTTCTGGACGGTCCCTCAGCGGAGGCACGGTAAGCTCCACCATCGACAGGCGATAGTAAAGGTCCTCGCGGAAATCGCCCGCCGCAATCGCTGCCCGAAGATCCCGATGCGTGGCCGCCACAATCCGCACATTGACCTTGTGCGACGTCAGCGAACCAACCGGAAGAATCTCCTGGTTCTGAATCGCGCGCAGTAGCTTGGCCTGCGTCGCCAGCGGCATGTCCCCAATCTCATCCAGGAAGAGCGTGCCCCCGTTGGCAAGCTCAAAAAGCCCAGTCTTATCTCGATCCGCCCCCGTGAACGCCCCCCGAACATGGCCAAATAGTTCGCTTTCAAAGAGCGTCTCCACGACCGCGGAGCAATTCAGCACCACAAACTTCCCCAATACATGGCTGCGGCGATGCAGCGCACTCGCCACCAGGTCTTTCCCCGCACCCGTGGGGCCTTGGACCAGTACTGACCGATAGTGCGGAGCCACCCGCTGAATCATCGCAAACAGACTCCACATCGGCTTGCTCTTAGCCTGTATCCCTTCAAATTCAAAACCCTGCAGCCCACTCGCGGCGGCTGCATGCACCCGCCTCCGCAGATTCGCGGATTCGATCAGCGAAGCAACCCGCTCCCGCAATAGGCCAATCTTCACCGGCTTTTGCAGATAATCGGCAGCTCCTTGGCGAATCGCGGCCACCGCCGTCTCCGGCGTATAATGCGCCGTCATCAGGATCACGTCGATCGACGAGTCAAAGCCCACAACCTGCTGCAACACCTCCAGCCCGCTCATCTCCGGCATCACCAGGTCGGTCACAACCAGCCGCGGACGGTACTTCCTCACCAGCTCCAACCCCTCCACCGGGCTGGCCGCCGTATACACCGCAGCCTCAGAGTGCGCCAAAGCCGCCGACAGCAGCTCCAAACTGCCAGGGTTATCGTCGATGATCACAATAGAAACAGCTTCAGCCATGAATGAGCGAGTAACCCACCTAAATCGTATAGGGCATCGGTCTCGATGGCTAGTTGGGTCATTTGGCGCAACTGCTGAGTGTGATCACCCAGTCGCCAGGACGAAATCGGATCGTGAACGGTTGTATGTGTTTGAAATCACACGACATGAAGTTTGGCAGCGGGATTGCTTCAGTCATGGTCAGAGATCACATCGGAGGATTCTAAATGTCGACCTGCCTGAACTGCCCCGAATCTGGAAAGCATGCGTTTTGCAAGTTGGGCCCAGGAGCTCGCGCCTTCCTGGAATCGAACTCGCTCACGACCGACTACTCCCGCGGCTCGACCCTCTTTCGCGAGGGAGATCGCAGTAATGCGGTATTCGTTATGTGTTCGGGCAAAGCTAAGGTTTCTGCGACTTCCAGGGACGGGAAGACAATGATCTTGCGAATCGCTGACGCCGGTGACGTTTTGGGCATGAGCGCAGCTCTGACCAAAGGTGAGTATGAAGTGACCGCTGAGGCTCTTGAGCCGTGCCGCGTCCGAGTGCTTCATCTCAGGCACCTTACGACTATGCTGCAAAATTATGGCGATGCCAGCTTGGGAGCTGCCAACGCGCTCGCAGAAGATTATCGCGCAGCCTTTGACGAAGCGCGTTTGATTGCGCTGCCTGCGTCACCAGCGGGACGCGTCGCACGGTTGATCCTGGATTGGGCAGACGACGCAAAAAGCCGATCCAATTCCCTGATTACCATGTCTCTGACCCATGAAGAGGTCGCATCCATGACGGCAACAACTCGCGAGACCGTTACCAGAACCCTCGGGCGTTTTCGCAAAGACAAGATTATTTCGACGCACGGAGTAGTTCTAACCGTCCTCCAGCCGAAGGCACTCGAACGCCTGTGTGCTTGCTAAGTGCATCGACGAGTGCGACGCAAAGGCCGAATGGCAAACTGCCATTCGGCTTTGCTAACTAAAAAGGAATTCTTTCGTACGGAGTTCTTTGACGATATCCCGAAGGTTCGCGGCCTTCTCAAACTCAAACTTCTTGGCTGCCTCTCTCATATCGCTTTCTAGATTGGCGATGTAACTATCGAGTTCCGCCTGGGAGCTGAACTCGGGAAGCGTAGCGTCCTGCTCTGTCAGATCGGCATAGTCTGCTCTAAGAACTGTGGCGAGCGAGTCATCGAGGCCGCGAATGACGCTTTGTGGCGTAATCCCATGCTTTTCGTTGTAAGCAACTTGTTTTTCCCGCCGCCTATCCGTCTCGTCGATCGCACGGCGCATGGAGTCAGTCATCTTGTCGGCGTACAGAATAGCGCGACCCTCGATGTGACGGGCGGCGCGCCCGATGGTTTGGATCAGGGAGCCTTGAGAACGCAAGAATCCTTCCTTGTCGGCATCGAGAATTGCAACGAGAGACACTTCCGGAAGGTCGAGGCCTTCGCGCAAGAGATTGATGCCTATGAGGACGTCATATTCGCCCTTTCTTAGGTCGCGTAGCAGCCGAATGCGCTCCAGCGTCTCGATCTCAGAGTGCATATAACGGCAACGCACACCGACCTCGGTGTAGTAGTTCGCGAGATCCTCGGCCATGCGTTTCGTCAGAGTGGTGACAAGAACGCGTTGGTTCTTCTCCGCACGCTCCCGAATCTCTGCCAATAAGTTATCGATCTGGCCCTTGATTGGACGGATCTCCACTTCCGGATCTACGAGGCCTGTGGGGCGAATGATCTGCTCCACAACGACCCCTGACGATTTCGTCAATTCAAACGGGCCAGGCGTTGCCGATACATAGATCGTTTGGCCGACGCGCGTTTCGAATTCTTCAAATCGCAGCGGCCGGTTGTCCATTGCCGAGGGAAGACGGAACCCATAATCGACGAGATTTTGTTTTCGCGACCTGTCACCGTGCCACATCCCGTGCAGTTGCGGCACAGTGACGTGAGACTCGTCGATGAAGACGAGAAAATCACGCGGGAAATAATCAAGCAATGTCGGAGGAGGCTCTCCTGGGAGGCGTCCCGAAAAGTGGCGAGAGTAATTCTCAATTCCATGGCAAAATCCGACCGACTTGATCATTTCCAAATCAAAGCGGGTGCGTTGATGAATGCGTTGCGATTCGACGAGCCGCCCTTCCTTTTCAAGTTGGGCTTCCCATTCGGTTAGCTCGGCCAGGATGCCATTGATCGCGGAACTCTTGCGTTCCGGAAGAACGACATAATGACTCTTCGGATAGATGGGAAGGCGAGAGTATTTCTGTTTGACCGTACCGAAGAGCGGGTCGATCTGCGAAAGCGAATCGATCTCGTCGCCGAATAGTTCGATGCGAAACGCGTTCTCGTCATAGGTGGGATACACCTCGATCACGTCCCCACGCACACGAAATGTTCCGCGACGGAAATCGATGTCATTGCGTTCATAAAGGATTTCCACCAGACGGCGGGTGATGTCTTCCCGTTTGATCTTCTGTCCTTTTTCCAGCAAGAGCAGCATGCCGTAATAGGCTTCTGGCGATCCCAGTCCGTAGATGCAGGAAACAGAACTCACAATGATCGAGTCACGCCGTTCGAAGAGACTGCGCGTAGCCGAGAGCCGCAGCTTGTCGAGCTCGTCGTTGATGGTGGATTCCTTCTCGATGTAGAGATCGCCGGAAGGGATGTACGCCTCAGGCTGATAGTAGTCGTAGTAGGAGACGAAGTACTCTACGGCGTTGTTCGGGAAGAATTGCTTGAACTCGTGATAAAGCTGCGCTGCAAGCGTCTTGTTGTGCGCCAGAATGAGCGCCGGGCGGTTGAGCTCAGCAATAATCTTCGCCATCGTAAACGTTTTGCCTGAGCCGGTTACGCCCAGCAGCACCTGGTCCTTCTCGCCGGCATGAAGGCCGGAGACGAGTTCCGCAATCGCACGTGGCTGGTCACCCTGGGGCTTGTATTCAGAGACGAGCTGGAAGTCCATCCTTGTAGGATAGGGCAAGGGAGGGTGGAGATGTCTGAGACGAACACCGAGCTTTGGCTGGTCCGGCACGGGGAGACTGAATGGAGTCTTGATGGTCGACATACAAGTTGGACCGATATCCCGTTGACCGACCGCGGTCGTGAACGGGCCAAATGGTTGCGTACGGCGATGTCGAACAAAAGGTTTGCTGCGGTGTTTGTAAGCCCGCGGCAAAGAGCTCGTGAGACGTGTCAAATCGCGGGCTTTGGAGACGTGGCCGTGATCGATGACGACCTTCAGGAGTGGAATTATGGTGAGAGTGAAGGGAAGACGACTCAGCAAATGCGCGAGTTGCACGGACCGCAATGGAGCGTGTGGAGCAGTCCACTTCTTGGAGGAGAAACGGTCGAACACGTGGGAGAGCGCGCAGAGGAAATGATCCGAACGGCATTGGCTGCTGCACCGTCGGGCGGAGCGGTTGCGCTGTTTGCGCATGCACACATCTTGAGGATTCTCGGAGCGCGCTGGATTGGATTGCCTGCGGTCGGCGGTCAGCTCTTCGGACTTGGCACTGGGAGTATTAGCGTGGTGGGATTTGAGCGCGACACGCGAGTGATCGCAAAATGGAACTATGTCGAGGAAGCCGAGTAGTTACGAATCGGCAGGATGCCATGTTGGGATCCTTTGCGGGGCCGGAGTGTAAGGGAATGAATTCGATTGTTGAGCTGGAACATGTGCATGTAGCCAGAGGAACTAACGTAGTTCTGCATGATCTAAGCCTTCGGATCGACCGGGGCGAGCATTTGGCGATTCTGGGACCCAATGGCTGCGGGAAATCGACGCTCCTGAAAACGATCACTTGCGAACTCTATCCGGTGGTGCGGCCAGAGACGAGAGTTCGAATTATGGGAAGAGAACGGTGGGATCTTACGGAGCTAAAGCGGCGCATGGGCGTTGTGGCGGCAGAGCTACCAGGTAGACAAACGCTCTCGATCACGGGATTTGACGCGATCCTCACCGGGTTTTTCTCCAGTTCTACCCTGTGGCCAAATTTATCAGTCACTCGCCGCATGCGTGAACGCGCGGAAGAAATTCTGGTCCAGGTAAATGCGGAGAGCCTTCGAAGTACTCCGGTAGGCGAGATGTCCGCAGGCCAGCAGCGTCGGATCATGATCGGTCGCGCCATGGCTGGTACGTCATCAAACGACTCGGATGGGAGCGTGCAGATGCTGTTGCTGGATGAGCCCTCAAATGCCCTGGACCTAGCTGCTCAACAGGACTTGCGGGAAATGTTGCGCGGACTGGCGCAGCAGGGCACAGCCATTCTTCTGATCACACATCACATTGCCGATATTCTTCCCGAGATCGATCGT
>Ga0302302_1001401_pt1 | contig 14413 bp, 13 predicted proteins | sample III_Palsa_E1_3_FD_198766 | JGI IMG/M metagenome (GOLD analysis project Ga0302302, IMG submission 198766) | Peat permafrost microbial communities from Stordalen Mire near Abisko, Sweden - III_Palsa_E1_3 | ecosystem: Environmental > Terrestrial > Soil > Palsa > Peat permafrost | place: Sweden...
GCTGGAGGAATGGAACCATGTCATCTCGGTCAACCTCAATGGCGTGTTCCTGTGCACCAAGCACGCGATCCCCTACCTGCGGCAGGCGGGCGGCGGCAGCATCATCAACCTGTCCTCCATTTACGGGCTGGTCGGCGCGCCGGACTCGCCCCCGTACCACGCCACGAAGGGTGGCGTGCGGCTCATGAGCAAGACTGACGCCCTGTTCTATGCCGCGGACGGCATTCGCGTGAACTCGGTGCACCCTGGCTTTATCTGGACGCCGATGGTCGAGAACGTCTGCCGCGAGCTGGGAGATGTTGAGGCGGCACGACGCCAGCTCGCTGAGCTGCATCCGATCGGGCATCTGGGCGAGCCTGAGGATATCGCCTACGGCATCCTCTACCTCGCGTCCGACGAGGCGAAGTTCGTCACCGGCAGCGAACTTGTGATTGACGGCGGGTACACGGCCCGCTGAACATGATCCTGACGGTGTTCGTCGTCCTTAGGCGAGCAAGGGCCGGCCGAATGCCGATGTCGTGGCCGACCTTCGCGCCCGGTACGACATCGAGCAGGTCACCGGCCTCCACTAGCCAGGGGCGCCGCCCTTCCCCGCATCGGGGCGGTCCACTCGACATGAACGACAGCGACGACATCACCGGCGGCGAAGGCTTCCAGCCTCGCTCGTACCCTCCGTGATCCGATGAGCAGCTGAGCAACAGATCGTCCCGATGCCAGAATTGGTCCGGGCCGAAGTCCCCCAATGCGGGTCGTTCCATGCCCCGCATGTGCCCTGACCGGGAACTGTTACGAGACGATGCTCGCCATCCGCTGCCGCGGGTGCCCGGGGCGCCAAGGTCGTCCGGACGGAAGTGGGTCGCATGAGCCGCGCCACGGCCATCGCCAATGTGCGAATCTTTGACGGCGAGCGCGCGATCAGCGACACGACCGTTCTTATCGGCGGCGCTCGTATCGAGGCGGTGGGTCCCTCGGTGCCGCGCGATGCTGTGGTCGTCGATGGTCGCGGCGCCACCCTGATGCCCGGGCTGATCGATTCCCACGTTCACACCGACATGGCTGGCCTGCGCGACGCGCTGAAATTCGGCGTCACCACGGAACTGGAGATGATGGGGCGCTGGTCAGCCAGGCGGCGCAGGGAGATAGCTGAACGGAACGATGTCGCAGACCTGCGTTCCGCGGAAATGGGCGTCACCCCGAAGGGGGGCCACCCTACCGAGTACATGAATTCGAGCAGCAACCTGTTCATCCGGTTCTTCTATCGGTTCCCGTCCGTCTCGACTCCCGGCGAGGCGGCACGATTCGTGTCCAGGCAGGTATCCAGGGGCGCCGACTACATCAAGGTCTTTATCGAGGACGGCAGCTGCATCGGCTTCCCAGGACTTCCCGTCCTTGACGACGCGACGCTCGCCGCCGCGGTGAAAGAAGCGCATCGCCACGACAAGCTCGCCATCGCCCACATCACGACGGCCGAAGGTGCCCAGCGAGCCGTCGATGCGGGAGTTGACGGCCTCGGGCACTTGTTCCTCGATTCACCCACCCGGGAACTCATCGACAACATAGCCACAGCTGGCGTTTTCGTCGTACCCACCCTGGTGACGCTCTCGACGGCTTTCGGGAACAACGCCGCCACGCTAGCTGCCGATGAGCGGGTGCGCTCCAGGCTGGACAAAAGGTGGCTGGACTCGCTGTCGCGCAGCATGAACGTCTATCCGCAGGGGAGCCTGGACAACGCGTACGCCAGTATCAGGGCCCTGCGCGACGCGGGCGTGGACATACTGGCGGGCTCTGACGTGTCGGAACCCATCCCCATCCTCGGGGGACTCGCGCACGGCGCCAGTCTGCATCAAGAACTGCAACTGCTGGCCGCGGCAGGACTGCGGCCCGAAGACGCCCTGCGCGCGGCCACCTCCACTCCCGCGCGCCGGTTCGGGCTCACGGACCGCGGCCGCATCGTCCCGGGCGCGCTCGCCGACCTGCTGCTCGTCGACGGCGATCCACTGACCGGCCCGGCTGACACGCTCTCCATTCGCGGCGTGTGGCACCGCGGAGTCGAACTCGCCTCACAACCGGTACGTGCGCGCCGGGCCAGCACATCATGACACCAGGGCATCAGGGTAGGAGCACGCGCGGGACGCCATCGGCGCCTGGCCCAGCCGATGCGGGCCTGGCGATCTCCCGTTCGCGGCGCGGTACCAGCCGCACGTGCGAACCCAGCCCGCTGCGCCGAACGGCCTGGCGCAGGAGTCGCCCGGATGAGCCAGCATCGTGCTCCGCGCCGCTTTGACGAACACTGGTGGCTGTCCCGCGCAAGCGCGCCTGATTGGTTACGGTTCGCGTATTACGGGTCAGCCTGTGCGGGGCCACGCGCGCGGGCTGATACGGCCTGGCTGACGCTTTGCGATTACCCGGCCGCACCTCCAGCGGTAGGTTGCGGCTGGGCCGTCGCGTGCTGCCGGTGCCACGTTAGCTCGGGTCAATGTGGCGGATTGGTGTACAAGGAAGTCATGGGCAGAAGCGCGCTTGTTCTGGGTGGCGGTGGTGTCACCGGCATTGCCTGGGAGACGGGCCTGATCGCCGGGCTGGCCGGGCTGGGCATCGATCTGGCCGCAGCTGATGTGATCATCGGGACATCGGCCGGCTCGGTTGTCGGCGCTGACCTGGCTTCGGGGCAGCAGCTTGAGGCGCTGTACCAGGCGCAGCTCGCGCCGCCTGCTCCCGAGCCGGCCGCCCGGATGGGCTGGGGGGTCATCGGCAGGCTGCTGTGGGTCATGGGCACCAGCCGGGACCCGGTGCGGGCGCGGGCGCGGATCGGCCGCTGGGCGCTGGCCGCGCGTACCATGCCGGAGGCCGATCGGCGCAAGGTGCTCGAGGCCCGGCTGCCGGCCGGCGGCTGGCCGGCTAAAACGCTGAAGGTGACCGCCGTGGATGCGCGGGCTGGTGAGCTCGTGGTGTTTGATTCTGCTGGTGAGGCTGGGCTGGTGGATGCGGTTGGCGCCAGCTGCGCGGTGCCCGGGGTCTGGCCGCCGGTCACGATCGGGGATCGCCGTCTGGTGGACGGCGGTGTGCGCTCGGTAGCCAACGCCGACCTGGCGGCCGGATATGAGCGGGTGGTTATCGTGGCACCGGTGGCCCAGGGCATCGGCCATATGACCAGCCCCCGCCGGCAGGCCGCCGCGCTGGCTTCGGCGGGAGCCCGCGTCGTGCTCCTGAGACCGGACCGCGCGGCCATCCGGGCCATCGGGCCCAACGTGCTTGACCTGTCGCGCCGGGCGGCAGCGGCGACAGCCGGCCGGGCCCAGGCCAGAGCGGCAGCGGCTGCGGTCCGGGCAGTCTGGCAGGCCGATGGCCCGCCAGCCGCCACCTAGCCGTCAGACTCCCAGGACTTCGAGAAGGCCACCGCCCCACCTAGCCTCACAGGTCGGGGAAGGAGCGGCCGGGGTTGTGCTCGGACAGCACGGACGCCGGCCCGATGAGGTTCTTGTCCAGTTCCCCGATGACCTGCTCGGTCTTGCCGTCGTAGTCATACTTTCTCAGCACGTACTTGATCGCTTCGAGCCTGGCCCGCTTCTTATCGTTGCTTTTGACCACCGTCCACGGCGCGTGCTCGCTGTCGGTGTAGTGGAACATCGCCTCCTTCGCATCGGTGTAGGCGTCCCACTTGTCGAGCGACTCGATGTCCATCGGGCTCAGCTTCCACTGCCGGACCGGGTCGACCCGGCGGATGATGAACCGGGTGCGCTGCTCCAGGCGCGTCACCGAGAACCAGAACTTCGTCAAATGCAGCCCGGAGCGGACCAGCATGCCCTCGAACTCCGGCGCCTCCCGCATGAACTCGCTGTATTCCGCGTCCGTGCAGAAGCCCATCACCCGCTCCACGCCTGCCCGGTTGTACCAGGAGCGGTCGAACATGACGATCTCGGCCGCAGCGGGCAGATGCGGCACGTAACGCTGGAAATACCACTGTGTCTGTTCCCGTTCGCTCGGCCTGGCCAGCGCGACCACCGTGGCGCCGCGGGGGTTCAGGTGCTCGGTGAACCGCTTGATCGTGCCGCCCTTGCCGGCCGCATCGCGGCCCTCGAACACGATCACGATGTGCTCGCCCGTGGACTTGACCCAATTCTGCAGTTTGACCAGCTCGACCTGCAGCGGCCGCTTGAGGTATTCATACTCCTCCCGCGTCATCTTCTCGGCATACGGGTAGTCCTCGCGCCACGTGTCGACCACCCGGCCGTCCGGCCAGCGCAAGACTGGGTCATCGTGTTCGTCGTCGTCGTCAACGCTCAGCCCCGCCATAAGGACCGGATCGGACGCCCAGTCTTCCGGCAGCGCATTGAACGCGGAAGCGGATTGAATAGTCATGTTCTCAGCACAGCACCTTCCCGGCCCACCGTCACGAGCCGGGCCGGATCAAGCCCCGGCCAGTCGCTGCCGCAACACAAGCCGTGTGGCGCAAGTGGCAGGGGAGTGTGTAATGAAGGTGATCCTGACCGGCGGTACCGGGTTCGTCGGTTTCGAGGTGCTGCGCCAACTGGCAGACGACCCGGCCGTGACCAAGGTGACTTGTCTGGTCCGCTGGCCCGTCGAGATTGAATCACCGAAAGTGGAGTCGGTGGCGCTCGACGACTTCACCCAGTACAACGACGAACTGGTCTTCGGCCAGTTCGTCGACCCGGATGGAGCTACTCACCGCCGAACTTCTTGATCTCCTCGAACTCGGTCTCGCTCAGCTCGCGCGGCACGTCATCCTTGGCGACCTTCGAGCTCTGTACGTAGTGCCGGATGCTCTCGACGATCTCGGGGTTGGCCAGCGTGGTGACATCACCGACGTCGGCGAAGTTCGAGATCGACGCGATAACCCGGCGCATGATCTTGCCCGACCTGGTCTTTGGCATGTCCGGCACGATCCAGACGTTCTTCGGCCGGGCGATTTTGCCAATCTGGGTATCGATCGCCGCGCTGACCTTTTGCTCTAGCGCCTCGCTCGGCTCGAAGCCGGGCTTGAGCGAGACATACACCTCCACGACGCGCCCCCGGATGTCATCGATCACCGGTACTGCGCCCGCCTCGGCGACCTCAGGAACGGTGAGCGCGGCGGACTCGATCTCCTTGGTGCCCAGCCGGTGGCCGGCCACATTGATCACGTCGTCGACGCGGCCGAGGATCCTGAAATAGCCGTCGGCGGCCTGGAGAGCGCCGTCGCCAGCGAAGTAGGGCCAGTCGTGCCAGTCCGTGCTGTCCGGGTCCTTGTTGTATTTGCGGTAATAGGTGGCCACGAATCGGTCGGGCTGGCCCCAGATGCCCTGGAAGATGCCCGGCCACGGGTTGCGGATGCAAATGTTGCCTGCCTTGCCGCTCCCCGCTGACACCTCGTTGGCGTCCTCGTCGTAGATCACCGGGTAGACGCCGAGGACACCGGGCCCGCAGCTGCCGGGCTTCATCGGCTGCAAAGCGGGCAGCGTGCTGCCGAGGAAACCGCCGTTCTCGGTCTGCCACCAGGTGTCGACGATGGCCGCTTCGCCCTTGCCGACCTCGGAGTGGTACCAGCGCCAGACCTCGGGCTCGATCGGCTCGCCCACCGTGGTCATGTGCTTGAAGTGGTAGTCATACTTCTTCGGCTCCTCCGGGCTGACCTTACGCAGCATCCTGATCGCCGTCGGCGAGGTGTGAAAGATGTTCACCCCGAGCGTCTCGGCAATCCGCCAGGGCCGCCCGCCGTCGGGATAGTTGGGCACGCCCTCGTAGATCACCGTCGTCGTGCCCAGGGCCAGCGGCCCGTAGACGATGTAGCTGTGGCCGGTGATCCAGCCGATGTCAGCCATGCACCAGTACACGTCATCAGGGTGGATGTCCTGGTAATACTTCGACGTCCCCGCCACGTAGGCGAGGTAGCCGCCCGTACTATGCACGCAGCCCTTCGGGCGCCCGGTAGTGCCGCTGGTGTACATCAGGAACAGCGGCGCCTCGGCCGGCATGGATACCGGCTCGACGGTCGCTCCCCGATGCTCGCTGAGCAGCTCGTCGACAAAGAAGTCACGGCCGTCGGCCATGGGAGTCTTTGAGGCGTACTGGCCGTCCCGGCGCCGCCACACAAGCACCTTGTCGACCTCCTGGCCTTCCTGCCGGGCTGCCTCGAGCGCCTCGTCCGCCTTGGCCTTGTGGTCCTGCATCTGGCCGCTGCGATAGTAGCCGTCCATCGTGATCAGGACGCGGCTGCCGGAGTCGGCGATCCTGTGCCCGCAGGCGATGCCGCTGAACCCGCCGAACACCTGCGAGTGAATGACGCCGAGCCGGGCGCAGGCCAGCATGGTGACGGCCAGCTCAGGCACCATCGGCATGTGCAGTGTCACCCGGTCGCCGGTCTTCAATCCGACTGAGTCACGCAGCACCGCCGCGAACTCGTTCACCCGACGTTGCAGCTCCGAGTAGCTGATCTTCTCGTGTTCGTCGGACTCCAGCTCCGGCACGAAGACGATCGCGGTCTTGTCCGGCGTGGCCTCGGCGTGCCGGTCCACGCAGTTATACGAGGCATTGAGCTTGCCGCCGACGAACCACTTCCAAAATGGCGGCTTACTGGTGTCCAGGGTCGTGTGCCAGGGCTCATCCCAGACGAGCAGGTCCGCGTACTCCTTGAAGCAGTCGGGGAAGTGCTCCTCGCTGAACCGGTCGAAGATGGCCGGATCCTTCGCATTAGCCTGCTCAACGAACTTCGGGGGTGGTGGGATGTACTCCTCCTCGCGCCAGTGCACTGCGATCTGCGCCTCGGAGGTCTGCACCCCGGGACCCTGTGGCTGCTTGATTTCTGTCATTGCCTTGTCCTCTCGCCGGAAGATAACTGTCAGGGAACAAAGGGCTGGCCTGCCTAAGCCTCATCGAGCAGGCCGGCGCACACGCCGAACTCCCGCAGCTCGTCGCAGACCGCCGCCTGGCAGGTGAACGCCGCCGTGTCGCCTCGGTTCAGCGAGTCCCAGCACAGGTCATCTGCTAGTGCCAGTGCGCGTACGGTCACCCAGCCCAGTGCCGAGATCGGTTCCGTCTCGGCCGCATGCCGCAGGGACCACGCGTCACGCCAAGCCGCCTCGGTATTGGCCGCCGCCTGCAAGTGCGCGAGCAGCACCGACAACTCTCCCGCCAAGTACTGTCGCGTCATTTCCATCGCCAGCCCGCTGGCCCGTGCCGCCATACCCGCGGATGTGGCGTGCACCGGTCTATATCGCACCCGGCACCGCGCTGCTGCCCATTTCAGACCGCTCCTAAGCTCCGGGAATTGAACTTAGGTCTTGCCTCGCAGGCACCGACCTCAGGGCACCAGAGCCGAAAGTCCCGCCGTTAAGCCCTAATCACGTGATCTCCGGCACGCATCAGCTCACCTCCCAGCGGCGGTTCGCTGAGAAGATGGGTCGAGCTAACCAAGCCGCTGTTCAGCAGGGCGGGCGCTCAGGCCTGGCGTCGGGCCGCCATCAGCCGCAGGATGAGCGGAGTGAAGATCAGCTGCATTGCCAGCTCCATCTTCCCGCCCGGCACGACGATGATGTTCGGCCGTGACATGAACGAGTCGTGCAGCATCGACAGCAGGTAGGGAAAGTCGATGCCCTTCGGCCTGGCGAACCGGATGACGACGTAGCTCTCGTCGGCGCTCGGGATGTCGAGGGCAATGAACGGGTTTGACGTGTCCACGGTCGGCACCCGCTGGAAGTTCACGTGCGTGCGGGAGAACTGCGGGCAGATGTAGTTGACGTAGTCCGGCATGCGCCGCAGAACCGTGTCGACCACGTCTTCACTGGTGTAGCCGCGGGCTGACTTGTCCCGGTGCAGCTTCTGAATCCACTCCAGGTTGATGATCGGGACAACCCCGACCAGCAGGTCCGCGTGCTTGGCGACGTCCGCCTTGGCGGTGACAGCGGCACCGTGCAATCCCTCGTAAAAGAGCAGGTCGCTGTCAGGGGCGACGTCATCCCACGGCGTGAACGTCCCGGGCTGCTGCCCGTAGGGCTTGGCCTCCTGCGGGTCGTGCAGGTATTTGCGGACTTTGCCGCGGCCGTTTTCGCCGTACTCGCGAAATAGGGTCTGGAGCTCCTCGAGCAGGTTAGCCTCGGGCGAGAAATGGCAGAAGTGATGGTTGCCTTCCTTGTCGGCGTCCGCCGTTGCGACCTTCATCTCCTCCCGGTCGTACCGGTGAAACGAGTCGCCCTCCACGATCGCCGCGTTGATCTCCTCGCGCCGGAAGATGTGCTGGAAAGTCCTGGTCACCGAGGACGTGCCCGCGCCGGACGAGCCGGTGACGACGACGATCGGATGCTTAGCCGACATCTGTCCTCCGGTCACCCGGTCCGGAACAGGGACCGGATGTTGAACAGCGAGTCGTCGAAGGCCGACTCCTCTGCGCGGGCCTGGTCACGGTGGTAGAGCTCGATCCGCTCGACCTCGTTCCTGGACCCCAGGATCAGCGGCACGCGCTGGTGCAGGTCCGCTGGCTGAATTTCCATGACGCGCCCGCGTCCGGTGCTCGCGCCGCCGCCTGCCTGCTCGACGATGAACGAGACCGGATTGCACTCATACATCAGCCGCAGCCGCCCTGGCCTGGGTGGTTCCTTGCTGTCCTTGGGGTACAAGAAGACACCGCCGCGGGTGAGTATGCGGTAGGTCTCCGCCACCAGCGAGGCGATCCAGCGCATGTTAAAGTCCCGGCCTCGCGGCCCGGTCCCGCCCGCCAGGCACTCCTGGATGTAGCGGCGCACCGGTGGCTCCCAGAAGCGCTCGTTGGAGGCGTTGATCGCGAACTCCGCGCAGTCCTCGGGAATGCGCAGCTGCGGGTGAGTCAGGACGAACGCCCCGATGTCGCGATCGAGGGTGAATCCGTCGACGCCATCGCCGGTAGTGAGGATCAACATGGTGGATGGCCCGTACAAGGCGAAGCCCGCGCACACCTGAGCGGTGCCCGGCTGCAGGAAGTGCTCGGCCCGCGGCTCCGCTGCCGGGTCGGGGCTGCGCAGGATCGAGAAGATCGTGCCCACCGAGACGCTGGCGTCGATGCCGCCCGGGCCGTCCAGCGGGTCGAATACCAGCAGATACTTCCCGCGCCGCCCAGTTGCCGGGACGGGGTAGATGTCTTCCATCTCTTCTGACGCCATGGCGGCCAGGTACCCGGTCCATTCCGTCTCGCCGACCATCACCTCGTTGCTGATGAGGTCGAGCTGCTTCTGCGCGGCGCCATAGCCGCTCGCCACGCCGGCGCTACCGGCAGCGCCGGCAAGCGCGCCCCGGCTGACCTGGTTACTGATGATCTTCACGGCCGTCGCCACCGCGTTGAGCAGCCCCGAGAACTCACCAGTCGAGCCGAGATGGCGGTGTTCGGACTCGATGGTGCACCGGGTCAGTGTCTTGCGCTCATCACGCACGGCTGGCCTGCCTCTCGCCGGATACGGCACCACTGCGAGAACCCCGCCATCGTGGGCTCAGCCGATCGCGTGCGGCACGGGGCGAAGGTCCTGACCAGGTCCGCAACCGTCCCGGGTGGGCGAGCTCAGGCTCTGGCCGCAACGCACACCGGACCTTCCGGCGGCGCCTCGCCGTTCGGCCTGCCGCGCCAGCAGCTGGCCCGGCCGGAGGTCAGACCTTCATGACGATAGTCGTGACAGGTATGCCGAACCGGCGCTCGGCCTCACGAGGCAGGTCAGCCTCGAGCCAGCGCGAGACTCGCCGGGGCAGAGTAGCCACGATGATCTCGTCGAACTGATGATCGGCGGTTATTTTTTCCATGGCCTCGAGCGGGTCGGAACTGCCGAGTTGCCCCTCGACGGGGAGGTCCAGCGCGGCGAGGTTGCCCAGCATCTGCTTGAGCCGTTGCCGAGCCTGCGCGGTCGCCTCCTCATCGGTGGCCGGGCCAGCGTAGTCCGTCGACCACCACCACGTGCCGGGATGGCTGAGCACAGTAGCGGCTGCATCAGCGTCATAGTCGGCGGCGCTGGTGTTCGGAACGAGCACGAAAAAGGAGCAGGGTCCAGACTTGATCCGTTTGCGGAGTTCCTCCCGCAGGTCGGCACCGTGCAGGGTCTGGTTCGCGACCACAAGGTACCTGTGCATGACGACCACCACTTCGAATCTGTTCCGCCCGCGGACTGCTCTGGAAATTGAACGGCGGCTCCGCCAGTTCCCGGTCCCTGCGTCACCTGGATACTCCGGCCTGTCGGTCTCGCCCAGACGATTTGGCGCCGGTCTGGGACAGAATGCAAGAGGCGCAGGCCCCAATCTGTGTCAGTTGGTCAGCGGTGCCGCGGACCCAGGTCTGCGTCCCTTCCGCCGGATTCCGGCGCCGACCACCCGGGTGCCCGACCCGCCAGCCCGGAGGCCGGCCAGCAGGCGCCCGCCGGACCGGCCGCGGCTGCCGGGCGCAGCCATCAGACCCGTCAGGGCCGCCGGGGCCGTGAAGGCCGCTCCCGGCCAGCCGCAGTGCGAGCCGTACCCGTGCACGCATGGCTGGCCGCCGCTGCTCCGTCACCTCGTGCTCCTCCGGCAGCCGGCCCTCACCGGGCCGCTCAGTACCCGCCGCCACCGGAACCCGATGACGGGCTCTGGGCCGGCGCCGCGCCGCCGGAAGCGGTCACCTCGTGCCACACACCGCCGGACAGGTTGAGCCCGTTGCCCTTCGCCTGGCCCGGTGCGGTATCACCGACGTAGGTGTAGAGCGGATGCCCGTCGTAGGCGGCCTGCATCGAGCCGTCCGAGCGCGTGATCGCGGTGAGCGTGCCGGTGACGCCGGGGCCCGCGGTCGCCGGGCCCTTCACCGGCGGCCAGTATGTCGCGCACGCCCCGTTGCAGTTCGACTTGGTCGCCGTGTCCGGGACGAACCAGTACAGCGTGAAGCCCTTGGCGCTGGTCAGTACGGTCACGCCGCCGATCGTGGCGGTCTTCAGGGCCGTCCCGGAGGAGCTCGCGCTGGCCGAGGCGGCGGCGGAAGCGCCGGCCGCCGACGAGCTGCCCGGGCTCTGGGGGGTCGTCGATGAGCTGCCGCATGCCGCAGCGATAAGCGCCACGGCGACCAGCCCAAAGGGAGCCCATATTACTTTTCTGCGCATCGGCCGTCTCCGTTCGAAGCGGAATTCACGAGATACCGGTAGTACGTAATGCGAAGCGGATCGGCCTGGCGCGGACCGGAAATTCTTCAGGCCACGGTCAGGATCGGTGAGCGGCGGCCTTCCGGTACGCCCAGCAAGGCTACGAGGTGGCACCCTGACGTAACGCCTAGTGTTTCCTCGTGTCCGTAAGCTCGTCGCCGCTTGGCGGTAAAAGTCCGGTCCGGGTAGCCGCTCGCTGGTCAGTTCGCGGCCGAATCCGCTGCTGACGCCGGTGATGAGCCAGGTCCGCGCCCCATCGGATCGTCCGGGTCCGCGGGGCGTATTCGCTGACCGCGTCGTGCCCCAGCGCAAGAACGCAACGTAGCTACGCTTTCGCGGCGGGGGCCACGACGGTGATGAAATCTCTAGTCCAGCCAGTGAGGTACTGGCTGGCCGGGCGAAACTGGCCGGGCACCGCGGCGGTGAGCGGGCCGCCTGGGCTGCGGGCGGTGTCGAGCTGCACCCATTCGGGGTTGATGTCGAGTTCCATCGCGCTGCGTGCCCCATGGCGGGCCAGCGCGCTGGCCAGGTCGGCAGGGATCGTGGACATGCTCGCGGCGTAGAGAAGGTCGCCGGCGCTGTCCTGGCCGAGGGCGCTGCGGGCAACATACTCGGCGTGGGCCAGTGTGCCCCCCCACTGGTGCCACAAGGCCACGTTCGCGGCCGGCCGCCCGTCGATGAGAAGCGGCCCCAGGTTCTGCCGGGCGCTGTAGACGGCTTCGCCCGGCACGGGCAGGCCTGCCCCCCAGACCCCGACCCGGGCGTGGCCCGAGCGGTCGATCACCACAGTGCCCAAGCCGGTGCGGAGCCCGCGGATGACGTGCCCTTCCTGCTCGTAACCCCCCGAATGTGAGCTCAGCAGGAAGCCGCCGTTAAAGGCGGCGAGCAGACGCCGACGTTCAGCCCCGGTGATGACGGGACCGGCGTGCAGCAGCCCCGAGTACCGGGGGCCAGGATCCCGGCTCCCGTTGTGCAGGACGAATTGCACAGGGCCGTAGAAGACGGCCACGGTCACAACAGATCCGTCCGCGGCCCGCACACGGGAGACGACGACACCCGAGGGCACGGCCGCCGGATCAGGCCGGGCTGATGAACTGCCGGCGGAAGCGGATGGCGTCCCGCCGATGGCCACGGGAGGCACCGAAGACGAACTGCACGCCGCAGTCAGCCACACGCCGGCCACGGCGGTCGCGACTGCGCACCCTACCTGTTTATATCCCGGCACCTGTCCAAGCATTGCATACCGGGCGACAGTGAAGTCACCGGCTGTAAACAGCGGTGAAGTCGCGGCTGACCGAGTAGGCGGCGATGACGAGCTGGGCCCGGTCGCGTGTGCGCCCAGTTTCGTGAGCAGCCGTCCGGCATGGTCTTGATGGTCGATAGGCTGAAGCGGAGAGATGCCCGCCGATCTCGGTGTTGGACAACGTATTCATCGAAGCCGAAGGTGGTCAGTCGTCCGCAGCGCGCTGCGGACGCTACCCAGCGGACTGCCTGGCGCCGGGCTCTTCACCGTCCTTTCATCGTCGGGCAGCATCCTGGGTGGGTGAGGGTGAGCTGGTCCCGCTTGGCGTCGGCACTCATCGTGGGTCTGGCACTGACCTCGTGCAGCACCGCTATACCGGCTGCGTCCCCCGCGAGCGGGCCTGCCACCTCGGCTGCACCGCGTAAGGCCGCCGCGCGCCCTACGGCGTCGGCCCTGGTCAGCCTCCCGTCTCCCGGTTCAGCGCTGCGCAGCCCGGCCGCTTTGGTGCCGTTTCCCGCGGACCGCGGCCGCGGGGCGGGGGCGTGGACCCCGACCGGCCGTGCCGTCGGCGTCGGTCCGGCCGTCTACGAGACCACTCTCGTCCCGCCGGGCGGCACTCAGCCGGCCGGGATCGCGTGGATGGACACCGGCCTGTTGTCCGCCCGGCTGTATTCCGGCTCGCTAAGCCCCGGTGGGGGACCTTACCGCTATACCGCGTCCGTAATGCCAGCCCAGGCCAGGACACTCGTGGCCGCCTTCAACGGCGGGTTCAAAATGAACGACGCGCACGGCGGCTACTACACCGAAGGCCGCATGATCGACCCGCTGCGGCCCGGGGCCGCCTCCCTGGTGATCTACGCCGACGGAACCATGGACCTCGGCGCCTGGGGCAGCGACGTGACGATGACCCCGCAGGTCGCGAGCGTCCGGCAGAACCTTGCGCCGCTCGTGGCCGACGGGCGTCCTACGGTGCGCGCCGCAAGCGCGAACTGGCAGCAGTGGGGCTCGACGTGCGCCGCGACCTCTTGCGGGCACGGGGTTCCCGGCGTCGAGCACCAGTGGCGTTCCGGACTGGGTATCGTCGCCGACGGGGCCCTGATCTACGCGGCCGGCCCGGACCTGGGTCCACTGCAGCTGGCCCAGCTTCTCGTGCGTGCCGGGGCGGTGCGAGGCATGGAACTCGACATCAACCCCGCCTGGCCGGTCTTCGCGACCTACGATCCTCCGCCGGGCGCGCTGGCTGCCCCATCCAACGGCCGCAAGCTGCTTTCCTCGACCACGCCGGGCCCAGCGACGTTCTTCGAAGCCTCGTGGGCCCGTGACTTCGTCACGATGTCAGCGCGCCCAGTCCGATGACCGTACCGATGAACCGGCTCGGGCTGGTGCTCCTGGCACGGAATGACGCCGCTAAGGGTGCGGAGATCCTGGTGCTCCGGCACGAGGTCGCGGTCTTGCGCCGGCAGGCCATACGCCCGTAACCAGACTGTTGAGTCGGTATTTTGCGTTCTACGGGCGGGTCTCCATTGAGGATCACCAGGACCCGGTGGCCTCGCGGGCGCGGCGGCGGGAGCAGGCTGCCACGCTGGTGGCCGGGCATGGCGGATCGTGGCGGAGTTCTTCGATATCGGGCAGAGCCGCACGCTGGCGTGGGCGCACCGGCTGGAGCCGGACCAGGTCACCGCGCTGGTCGTTAGGTGGATGTTCGCGCAGCGACGGGAGGTCCGGCGACCCGCCGATACCTGCTAGCGGGGCTGTTGCAGTGTGACCCGGTGCGGGGGCGGCTGGAGTCGGCCTGGTCCAACGGCAAGCCCGCCTACCGGTGCCGTCACGACTACACCAGCGCCACCGGTTCTGGCCCGGGCCGGCCGAAATACCTGAACGTCCGCGAGGACCAGATCCTGCCCCACCTGGCTGCCCTGGCCATCCTGAACGGAACTGACCACCGTACCCAGCTCGGTCAAATCAGCGCGGCGCCCAGGTCACCGCGCCTGCTCAGACCGCAGAGCTGATCGACCGCCTACGCATTACCAGCGTCACCCTCACTTACGACCTAGGTACG
>Ga0302302_1001408_pt1 | contig 14386 bp, 10 predicted proteins | sample III_Palsa_E1_3_FD_198766 | JGI IMG/M metagenome (GOLD analysis project Ga0302302, IMG submission 198766) | Peat permafrost microbial communities from Stordalen Mire near Abisko, Sweden - III_Palsa_E1_3 | ecosystem: Environmental > Terrestrial > Soil > Palsa > Peat permafrost | place: Sweden...
AGGTTCTGCGCGCGTATGCTGTGACCCTGCCGGGAGTTCAAGTACGGTTTAACACGGACTACCTCTCAGCCGTGCAGGATGCGCAAGGTGTGACCGCTACCGTTCGCGGCGCAGCGGACGGTCGGGAGTACCAGGTACACGGACAATACATGGTGGGCGCGGACGGTTCGCACAGCGTCGTACGGGAGACGGTGGGCGCAACCATGAAAGGAACTCGCAATATTGCACAGAACTTTAACGTGCAGTTTCGCGCACCGGCGTTAACGAAGCTACATAAGCATGGGCGGGCCATCATGTACTGGCAGATTAATTCCGAAGTACCCTCCGTACTGGGGCCGATGGGCGACGTGTGGTACTTCATTGCAACGCGAGTTGACAGCAAGATTGAAGGAACTGAAGAGGAACTAAAGGCGCTGATTCAGCGATCGACCGGTTTTGAGTTCGAACTGGAAATCTTGGGCAGTTCGCCGTGGGCGGCGCACAGCTTGATCGCTGACAAATATTCTTCCGGTCGCATTTACCTTGCGGGCGACGCGTGCCACCTTCATCCTCCGTTTGGCGGGTACGGCATGAATATGGGCATCGCCGACGGCGTCGACCTGGGGTGGAAGTTGGCTGCGATGCTGCAAGGTTGGGGCGGCGAGGGACTGCTGGAAAGCTATGAGGTAGAGCGCCGACCGGTTCACGAATGGATTATCGAAGAAGCCATCGCGAACTACAACGCACTGGGAAATCATCTGCAGTTGCCCGGACTGGAAGCCCCGGGGGAGAGCGGTGAGGCGACGCGGCGTGAGGCGGGCGACGTGATCTTTGCGGCTAAGCAACGTGAATTCCGCACACTCGGTGCGGTGCTCGGGTACTGCTATGAGAACTCCCCGGTGATCGTGCGCGATGGTTCGGCGGCACCGCCAGCCAACTCGAGCATCTATCGTCCTTCGGCTCATCCGGGCTGCCTTGCGCCGCATTTGTGGCTCTCGGACGGAACATCGCTCTATGACCATTTCGGCGAGGGGTTCACCTTGCTCGTAACCGTGGCTGGCGATAACACAGACACCAGTCAGGCAGAGGACCTCGCGCGTACGATGCAGGTGCCTCTAAAGGTCTTGCGACCTGAGGAATCTCGTTTGCGGCCGCGCTATGGGGCAAGTTTCGCGCTCATACGGCCGGACCAGCATGTGGTTTGGCGTGGGGAAAGCGTCGCTGACCTCGGGCCCGTGCTGAAGAAGGTAACTGGCTTTTCACAAATACCGCGCCATGGAAGTCCTTCATTTCAAAGACAACGCGGAGTTGGTGCAGTACGCTGTGAAGGAAAAGATAGTTGTTCTTAGGTAGCAACTGAAGCTGAGGGTGTTCAATCTGACTCGCTTCCGTTGTGGCCAAGTAGGTTCACCACGCTCCCGGGATTGCGATGGCGCATCGAAACGCGCGGTTCGCGACAGCCAAACGGGGGTTCAATAAGGGTTCGATAATTGTTTCTGATTGTTCTGTTGGTTCCTTTTTAGGCCAACCGCGCTCTGTACTTCCAGTTAGTTACCGTTCAAAGGGTCCCGTGTAAGGCGGCAACCCATCTTCCGATTCGCGGACGGAATTACTTCCGACATGCCGACTTCACAGGACTAATCAGGCGGGCGACCTCTGCAGGGGTTCGGCAGAGGTCTGTAACAGGCCATTTCGCAACCCACAGAAACGAATGATCAAGGCACTCGCAGTTCAATCGCTATGGGTGCAGAAGGGTGCTGAATTGTGGATCACTTCTTTTTCGCGGAGCCGAAGTAGAAGGCAATCACGACCAGCGGGGCTTCCTTGATCCCTCTATCCTCCATGCCAGATAGGGAAACCAAGCAGAACGTGAAGATTACGATCAGTGCAACTAATAGGAGGGCGTCCCAGCCCTATCCCAGTTGAATGAAGGAGACCTGTATGCCTCTCTTCTCCAGAAACCATTGCAGTACAGCAAGAACAATTATGAGTTGGAGAAACGGCCGGACAGAGGACGCTGCAACAGCGGCATCCACAAAGTCACGCCGTAATCAGAGGTCTACCGAACCTCGGGCCGCATTATGGCTGCGCATCGAGAAAATCCATGATGCCGTTGTACGCAGTTGCCAACTGTGCCTTCAATGCGTCCCGCTCCCGCGATTGAAGGTGCTTCGTCTGCTTGCCACCCTTGGTTTCGAATGGATGGCTGTCAGGAATACGATTACGGCGATCGTTTGCAGCTCTGAGCGCCGTCGCGATCGCGGTAAACTCGCGCGCGAAGGCGGCGTTAGCGTCCAGGAGCTGACCGAACGTCCTGAGTTTTTGCCCGCTCCCATCCACCAACGGCATGGCACCAGCCAGGTTGTTGTCCGCCAGATACTTCTGGAAGGCGCGAAAGACGGCATCGTTGAACGAGTTCTGGGATGCGAGCCAGCCGGACCTATCCGAATAGAACTTGCTGTCGGCGTTCAGGAGCACGTTGAGCGCGTGCTGAAAATTCGCATCGAGAAGTGGCTTCCAGCCTCGCCAATAGCGCAGCCCGAATCTTGTGCGGATCACGTCGCCAATCTGGTCAAATCTCGTATTGCGAGTGGCGCCGATCAAACCCAGTCCCTTGAAGACGTTCTTGGTCTCGGGTGGGATCCGATTAACTCGTAACCTCAAATTCTGCGTAGAAATATCGCGCTGCACTAACTCTTCAGCCAGCACCATCCCCGCAGCCGGTGCGTGCTGTTCAATAAGGTCAGCGACCACACCGCCGCGCTCGTAGTCGTCATCCGCGAGGTGCGGTATAACGAGCGACTGAACATATGCGGTACTGGTACGAAGCTTGTTGAGGACGCGGGTCGCGGGAACGACGCCAGCATTCCTGCACGTCAGGAAGAAAGCAAGAAGTGCACGCTGGATGGGAAACGAGAGGTGTCCGGTTCTGGCGCGCCGACGGGCGATCGGCAGCAACGCTGTAAGATCGCTGGGCTTCCCCAAGCGAGCAGCCAAGAGCCAGAGTTCGCCTTCGACATAGTCGTACAGAACTCCTTGGGTCAGCATCGCTTGAACCTTGGTCATGATCGGCCGCGACCTGGAATAGTTCTGGAAATACGCCGCGAAGGCATCGATATGCTCTGGGTGCGAAGGAAGAAGTTTCAAGGTCGTGGCGAGTATTTTCCGTGATGCACCCGCTCGGTAGAGGACGAAACGAAGACGGCTCTTGTCCTTCACTCGCAGCGGCCGGCCCCCAACCGCGTCGTTGAACACTGCGACCGCCGAATCATCGTCAAGCTCGGCCTCGTCGTCCGTCTTGCCCGTTGATTCGGCGATGCTGGGAAGCGTGCCTAGTGCATCTGCAAGCGTCGCCGCGTACATCACACTAAACTTCGAACTCTGCGGTATAAGGCTCCAGCGCCGGCACTCCATCTCGAGAATGATTGCGGCCTTGCGAACTTGCTCCTCGGTGCGAGCTAGAACGCGGATGTCGTCGACGTAGCGGATATACGGGATTCCAGCCTTCACCATCGCTTCGTCGAGTGGAAGAAGAAATACCTCCGCGAGGAAGTCCGAAGCCACTGGCCCTTGCGGGATGCCATGGTCCACGGGGATGCCGCCGGCGCCAGAGGTCCAAACGCACAGCCAGTCCCGGATGAGTTTCCAAACTTCGCTGCTCCCACCAGATGGAGCCACGATGCTTTGCAGCGCACGGTGAGAGATAGTCTCATAGAACGCAGCCAAGTCAAAATGTGCGATCCAGTGGTTCCCGGCCATGAGGTGACGACCGAGGCGCGTCGAGAACCCGCCATAGGTGCGGCGCCAGTCCTGAAGGAAGAAGATCGACCTCGGATCAGGGTTCAGGCAGTTGCTGAAGACGACATTTCGTTCGACAGCGGCACGCCGCGCTGCCATCTGCTCGGCGACCTCATTGGCAATCGCTTGAAGGACGATCTGGTCGTCCAGGGAGAGGAGGGAAAGCGGGCGGAGAAGCTTTGAAGCCTTCGGCATATAGAGCCGAATGGGACTCGTCGGTTTCCATGCGCCATGCAACTTCTCATGTAACAACCCAAGGTTCGGCTTCCGACCCGGCTCGTAAGCCTGGTACAGGTGCCGGAACATCCGCTTGTGCTGCATATTCGTCGCCGTGGTTATGCGCGCCCAGGCGAGATCGAGATTTCGGATGGAAATCAGTGAGGCTTTATTCATAGAAGATTGCCTGCGGCGCAGCGAAACGATTCTACGTCACTCGAAGCTTCTTCATGGAACAGCAACCCAAATTCTGCTAAGGTGCCGACTTCCTCCGCTCAACTGGGCAGTCGAAGAATCGAAATTGTGATCGGCCCGTCACCGCCGACGCGTGACCCAGTTACCGTCCGCATCGAAGTTCTGTGATGCTGGGAAGCCGCATGCGTTCCAGATCAGATCGAACATCGGCTTCAGGATTAGTTGCGCAGGCGTCGCAAAGGTTTCCACGATTGTTTCGGGAAGGATGATTGTTTCGGCGTCGATCGGATAGCCAGCCTCGTCTCGGAGGAACGTGTCGACACCCATCCAGAGATCCTTCGTGTTGGTCAGCGTCATCGCTACAACGATGGGCAGCCCTGCTCCGATGGTCTCCAATAGCCGGAAACATTGCGGTAGATACCGCACAATGTATTCCTCGAACGCCACGCTCGGGATCACGAGACGCCCTTCATGTTGGCTTGCCAATATCCTGCCCTGGACGACCTCCAGAACACCACTTCTAAATAGCTGCGTATAGGTCTCGCATGGCTGTCGGTTTCCGAAAGCGACGACGCCATCCAGGTTGAGGCGATGGCCCCACACTGTGGTTCCCATGGGGGCAATCAGTTGAGGGTTGTCATAGATCGGCCGCACATCATAGGTGGGGCCGCCCGCGAACGCCTCCAATGGAATGAAATGGATGATGACCTTCGGCGAACCCATGAACGGGATCGGCGTCTCCGCGTTCGTGAGCGCTGTGATTCGGTCCGTTCGGAAGGCGCGTATCTTCTCGGTAGCAGTGTTTGAAAGCGTGAAAGCGGCGCGCAATTCGTTAACATCTAGCGGATATTTGCCGCCGGAGTTCCGGCCATAGAACTTGTCATGGCTGCCATAGATGACCCGGTGCGGGCCGGCCCAGCTGCGCTCAACCCTGATGATCAAGACGCTCGGCCCCGCCGCTGTCGTCACCGACCTTATGGAGTGGCGGATTCTGGGGCTCAGGCCCGCAGCGATGATGCTGTCGAGGCGTCGCACCTCGAGATCCAGGTCCGCGGCGCCTGTTCCCGTGATCAGTGTCGGCAGGCCGCCGGCCTCGTCCATACCGAACACCAGGTCGCCGCCGCCAGTGTTCGCGAACGAGGAGACGTCGGCCAGAAGCTCCTTTTTATCGCCATCGCTGTTGCCTGGCAGATCGCGCTTGTAGTCGATTGTGCGCCCCTCGGCGACGCCATTAGTGACTAGGGAGACCAGGTCTTCTTCGGTGACGGTATTCAGTGGTTTCGGGATCATGGGCCTGTCTTCTCTACCGACATCCTATTTGACCTTCAGAAGGCGCTCCCATTGTTTCAGATCGGTGAAGACTGGGAGCATGTCCTGCAGGATGATGTGTCGTAGCAGGCGACATAGCAGCATGATGGATGCTTCATGTAGAACATTCGCGTAAGTCAATAGACCGGGACAGGACGCATTAATATTGCGCGCGGAACTGACCGGTGGCAGCTCAAGAAATCTTGAAAGAATGACCCCGCCGTGAGCGATCTGATTTCGAAGGATGTAGATGTCGGATCCTAAATCGTCCACGCTGTAGGGAGGTACTCCTTGAGCTTCCAGCCCAGGGAACACTTCAGTCTCTGGGCCGAGAATCTTGCAGAGCCGTTGCTTGAAGACCTTCGCTTTTTCCGCCATCAAGATAGAGTCCATCGCGGCCACCCACAGCAATGTTTTCACGTATATGTCTCCGCCTGACATACCGTTTAGGAGGAGCCCGAGCGGGGTATTCAAGCGCGGCTGTTCGGTCTCTATAAGCGCAAGGACACCGTCCACGACCTTCTCTATTTCCCCAGGGCTGAGCGCGCCTGCGCCGCTCATTCGGGCGCAGCCCGCCGATGTCAGGACCTGGTTGTGATCAATCTGGTAGAGGTTGAGCGACGTATCGCCGGACTGGATGAAGATGTCGAATATGTAGCAGCCTACAGGTGCCACTACTTGCAGCGCCAGCATCGTATCGCCAGCGTCCTGCTCGCCTTCGCCTCGATCGGTGTACCGCCGCCTTGGTGAGGGTGCTCGACCTCGAAGTCCAAACACATCCATCGGCTGAACTGAGAAACTCTCGCTATCTCATTGGGGCTCATGAACTGACCCCAACTGCCTACATCCGGTTTCTCAGCTTCCGAAAGCGATCGGATCGAGACACCGTTTCGGAACCTCATGTCAGGCAGCTGAAGATGGAGCCACAGAGGTAGATAGGCTTTTCGGACGCTCGACACTCGCGAAGCCTCACCTCTCCTGGTTCTGAATGCTGACAGGGATCAGCTTAGCAGGCGCTGACGCCAGTTGTTCTTACGGCCGCTAGTGTTGGTCAACGCCCTCATTAATCGGAATGACGACGTCTGGCGACTCCTATGGAGGAACGCCGACCTGTATCGAGGTTCGGCGGAGACATCTCTTCTGCCGAAATAGCGAAAAATACGGATGTTAGAATTGGCGCGTGGTTTTCCCCCGTCCATCCGTTAAATCCAATTTATTCGTTCAGGAATTTGCAATGCAAACCGGCGACATGGGCGACGACATCTCGATCAACTCTGATCAAAAAGAACGGCTGGCGTCCCTTTGGCGTGAGGCACAAGATCAGACCATTTCGGTGAGCAACACCACGCCACAGGCGCTGTTCGAAGGCGTAAACTTCCGGTTTCACCTTGGACATGCCATGAAGGCTGCCCTCGAAACGGCAAAGGCTGTGGTTTCGTTCGGCAAGGCGTTCCATAGTCCCTTCGAAATTTGGTCTTGGGTGGAGTGTGGCGCTGAGGCTGGTGCGGCTCTAATGTCCGTATTCGAGTCTCTCGTTCAAAGGATGAGCGCGATCCAGTACGTCACCGCGGTTGTGCTTTCCGAGCACATACCCGCAGGCATTAAGCCAAACGCTTTGGAAGCAAAGGTGAAGGACTTCCTGAATGATCCGAAGTCGCACGAATACGCTTGGCACCTGGGCATGAGCAAAGGACGCCTCAGCGAAGCGAAGGAGGCGATAGGCGACGAAGATTGGTTCGTGTTGAGCTTGGCAAAATTGCGGGACTTGGGCTTCATCTTCGACGAACCTGTCTCTGGCAAGCTGATGTTTAAATCAATCAATTTCGTAGTCGGTGTGAAGTCCGAAACCGGAGGGTAATCGTGATCAGCCCGAGCCTAGCAGCGACGATGTACCAAAGCCTTCTGCAAGGCGTTCTTCATTCCGAAATCAGCAAGGCTCACAAATATGGAGGAGCCTCATTCCTGCATCAACCCTTCGAGGTCTATTACCGGCTCTCTCGGCCATGGACGTTTGAAGGAGACCTGGAATGGCTTCGTCTGTCTTATAAAAGACTGAATTCCATGGCGGACTTCGGAAGACTGCTTTTCGATCATCTCCGGCTTCCGATCGTCGGGCAGGCAGCTCCCAACGCGGAACTGGGAAGGTTGACGGAGTACATCACATTCGACAGTACCGAAAACTCCCTATTCTTTTGGGGCCGCGTTCCCATTCCTGTTTTGCTCAATAGTCTTGGAGACTTTGCAAATATTCCGCCCGAGAAGATTTACCTGGATCTGGGCACACCGCTCCACGCTGGAACGGGCACAGGAACATTAGATACGGACATCGACGACTTGTTGAAGCAAGCGACCGATGCTTCTTCGGCGCGCTGCGGGGCTGCGATCATCGACTTGGGCGAGAGCGCACAGCACGATCCGAATGACTACAGCGGAAATCTGCGCCACGCCGTTACGGGCAACATTGAGCTTTCGGATCATGCCAAGAAGGTTCTAGTAACCCTCCTCGAACGAATCGGGCCACTCCTTTCTGATACCACCGTCAGTTGCGCACTCGTCCGCCCGCCCGCTCAGGCGATCACATCCGGGACAAGCTGCTTCGACCAGGCAACTACTGTGGAATTGCTAGATGCGGTGAAGGCGTTGGAGCCCCAACTAAACGCCGACAACAAGCCAGCTGCCATCAACATTTCGCTAGGCACGCATGTCGGTCCTCACAATGGCGATTCGCCATTGGAGGAGTACATCTCAACAAAACTTGCACGCCGTGGAGAGCGCTTTGTTGTCGTTTCGGCCGGAAACGATGGCGGGACTGGACTCGCGGCAAAGCGAGAACTGGTGGGAGGATCGCGCGAATACCTCAAACTTCGCACTGGCCCTCGGTGCGTTGACCTGCTCGTGGAGTTCTGGTGGTACGAACCGGCAAATTCCAACCTCGTAATCGAGGTCGATCTTTTTGAACGAAGGAATACGGGAGGGAGACGCCAAGTAGGAGCAACGCGGCTCCGCTCGGGCAAGACCCATCAGACTTTGAGTTCTGGTCACCTGGGTTTCCCGTCAATGTTTACGGCGCAGGCACTTTTTCATTCGAAGTGCCGCAACGACCTTAGTTGTGTCGCATTCTCGTTGAGCCGCTTGACTACGCAGTTGCCGACTTTAGAGGTCGAGTTCGCGCTGGAAAGTACCGCGGACGCTACCGTCAATGCGTGGATCGTCTTATGTGAGCAAAACCCGGAAACGGCTTTTATCCAAGGTGACGCCGATGGAACTGTTCGAGTTCCCGCCACCGCCAACAACGTTGTGAGCATCGCCGGAAATGATCCGAACGGGAACATGTGGATCAATTCGTCGCGTGGCCCTTCCGCTGAATACGGCAATAGCCAAGTCGATCCTGCTCCTCTGATGTCGCATCTGGCTTTCCGGGGTGCCGAAGCCGGTACAAGCTTCGCTAGCCCTCGGGCCTGCGGGGATTTTCTCCAAACCATAGCCGACCCTCTGAAGCTCCAAAATTGTTCAGACGCTACCGACCTCATCTGTGAGACCTACAACCTCACGCGCAGCGCGCTCACTTGGAACCGAAGAAGCGGGTATCACAAGGTAATCGCTTAGGCAGTCAATCGTTCGTCCCGTCCGAGACCACCGCGATGCGGGCTCACTATGCTTTCTCCAGGCTCCTATATCCCGCCGAATAGGCATGAAGGGCACAGTACGCCACTCAAACGGCCGCGTCATATTCAGTTGGTGGAAGAGATTTACGAGGTAGTTGAGCGCAAGGTCGGACCCAACAACGCCGGGGCCTGAATCGCTAAAAACGTCGCTTTCAGTCGCGGAAAGCAAACTCGCGCGGCAAGAGCGGGTGAGAGGGAGATCGGATCGATTTGGTCGAATGCACGATCACCGTGGTGATTGGCGGACCGCGTCGAGTCGGATGTCGCGCTTGCGCTTCCGCTCTTTGGCATACTCGTCAATCTTCCTGGCTTCGTCCTCCGGAATTGCCCGAACAAAATCCCAAGTGCCTTTGCCTTCACACTTGATCTCATGAAGCAAGCGGCTATTGACATTTTCGAGATAGAGCGCAGCCGCATCACTGAGTGAAGACATCGACCCTATAGACTTTCCGTTCTCCAATACCTGCCACATCGTGATTTCTGTAGGTTCTACCATTCATTTATTCTACGCAGCCAGGCAGATCGCATATGCGATCTGCGCGCGACCACACTCGACGTTCAACGTAAGTTCGATGGGCTGCTGACCGCCTTTGCAAACAGGGCGCTACTGAATCAACTGCTGCGCGATTACATCCTCGAATCTGATCTAATTCGGTAGAGAACGAGACCTATGACCCGTGTGGAGACGTATTTACGCTACCAGGACGTCTTTGGAACGCCGTCCACCTTTGAACAATTCGAAGCGGCGCTGCGTTCACTGGATCTTGGCCTAGTTCTTCGCACCTTCGCCGCTATAAATGTCTTGTGTTCAAGACGCGGTCTTCCCCGAGATCAGAGGGCTCAGGTCGGCATCATTCGGGAGTTATTCGATTCCGCAACCGTCAAACGGCTCGAAGAGAGTGGCCTGCCGGTCTTCCATCGTCACCAATGTCTTTTTATCCTGCGCGAAGCCGCTCGATGCTGTCCCGATGTTCCCGACATGGTCATGACGCGAGAGATATCGCACAGAATCGGGACATTGGCTCTCATGTCCAACGAACACGACTCTAACCCGTCGCGGGCATCGAGCCTGGAGCCGTGGAGCGAGGCGTGGCTGGAACAGATGATCTGTGACTTCATTCCGATCACTGAGGCAAACGAGCTGAGATTCGACTTCGCATCCGTCCCTCGAATGCATAAGATCGTCAATTACCTCGCTCCGGCTCGCGTCACTCAGCCGGCGTACTTCGATGTAGGAGCCTTCTTTGAAAAAGCTTCGGGTTTACCGCTCAAGCTTTTCGAAGCCCTGATGATCGGAGTGCTGCCGAGGATCATGCAAAGCGCGGCCGATCTCACTATGAGATCTCCGCATTATGGCGTTCACGTTGATTTTTACGAGCAATCAAGATTGTCACCTGCACACCGAGACGCATTCCTTCGACTTTTGAGCAGTACCCCCGAGGAACTCCGAACACGTTTAACGAGCAGGCCGGGGATGCTCAGCGATTTCACCGCGCTGAAGGAATTCCCTTTTCTCAGAACCGAGCAGGTCCTTATCCCGCTCGACACCTTATTTTGCATGGAGAAGTTTGAGTCATCGGTCTTCTGGACCATTTACAAGTCGTTACCGAATCGAGAGCGCCAGAACTTCTCAAGCTTTTGGGGAAAGATCTTTGAAGACTACATTTCCTGGCTTTTTTCAAACTCCGTCGACCAGAAGCTGAACCGCTTTTATGCCTCTCCTCGGTACGTAGAGGACAACGAAGAAGTCTGCGATTTCATCATTATTTGCGGCACGACGGCTTTGTTCATCGAATGTAAAGGCGGGGTCATGCTCGGGTCGGCGAAGTACGGCGGCGACCCGTCTGCCCTCCGAGCGGAACTCGGAAAGAAATATATAAAGCCCCAGGGCGTTTATCAGGTGGCGCGATCGATCACCAAGGCCCTCCGGCAATCGCAAAGACCGTTGATCCAAGGCGTCGATCTTAGCGACATACGAACCGTCATGCCCGTCCTCCTCACACGCGACGACATCGGAGACGGCTTCTTCATAAACTCTTACCTCGATGGACAGTTCACCAAGGCCAAGCGCGAACTGAATCTCTTCTCGGAGATTTCTCCTGTCTATTGTTCGAGGCTGTTTTCAATGTCGGTAGACACGATTGAGAAGCTATCACCTTATCTCTGCGACACGAGACTTGCGGAGATCTTAGCGGAGCGTTACATGATGGACCCGCTCCTTCTGACGCCCTTCTTTTTGAAACCAAATCGCGCACTTCGGTCGAAGGGGCCGGATCGTCCACCCACGCTTCTACGGGCGATGAACGATGAGTTACGAGACATGCTTGCCGAATTCCTGAATGTGAATCGAGATGCCACAGTCAGGGAGCAAGAGGTTCGCGCGTCAACGATCTGCCCCCGTCGGCCGTTCTGAGAGGTAGCGATAAGCGCCATAGACCCTCTCCGAATACCCAAGGCAGACTCCTGAGAACTTCGCTCTCGGTTGGCGGGTCAAAGAAACTGGCGCTTCGAGACGGCGGTTTGCGACCTGTCATCCTGGGAATTCTTTGTCGTATGGAGGCATCTGCGCAGGCAACATCTCTCGCTGTATGGCGAAGTTCGATTCTTCACTATCCAGCCCGCCCGTCTCCCGGTCGTGATAGAAATCAACCCAGCGTGCCAGTAAGGGGCTTTCCTTTGGCACGTACATCATCGGTTGCGATTTCATCACCACAAGGTAATTCGTTGGAGGGCCTACGGTCTTCTCTTTCTGCGCCTCGAGCATTGCCTCATGGATATGGAATACGGTCCGCGCGAGGCCGAAAGCCAGGTTCTGTCCACGTTTGTTCAGCTGACTCATTCCGAGGATCGACCCACTGCCAATCGCATGCACACCCGGACTCGATTCGGACTGGATGTGTTCAATCCCCTTTGCGCAAAAGAACATCGTGTTTTCTGCGGTAAATCCACCGACGATGCAAGAAATATTTAGAGGAGTGCCGCGAATCGCCTGCATCCCAAACTTTTCCGCCATGATGTCGAAGTCGGCGGGAGGAAGGAATCGATCATGGAACTCTTTGAGCGTGATTCCCAGGCTCCTCCGGAGTTCCCAGTCGATCTTTGGTCGGAAGACCTGGAAGCGAGCTTCGTTGATCGCTTCCATCACTTCTTCGCGGTATGGATCCCTGTCTGTCTTTGCTAGCAGCTCCATCTGTTGCACGAGCCGACCCACGAACTCATGGCATTCGGAGACTGATCCAGCAATCGCTGTGGCGCAGTTGTATGGTGGCAGAGGGTACTGTTTGCCCGCCTGATCATTGGGATCAACGGGTGATGTCCCGTGGGTGACCCGAGTGTCTGCCGCGAGAAAGATAGATGGGCCTGTTAAGGAAAGCGCCCCGATACACACGGTCATGATGTCTTGTCACCGTCCATGGCATCCCCCTCTGAATGCGCCGCGGGTAGGCGGCTCGGGAGTCTGTTCAAACATTCTATGATCCAGATCGCGCTCGGGCGGCACTAGGTCGTGGACTTGCAGACCTTTGCCCTCCAGGGGCAGAGGTGAGGCATCTCTGAGGCGCAACGGAATGAGGGTGCTGGCGAGGGTGCTGAAATTCTGAAACTGCTGTTTTCCCAGTGTTTTTGAGTGCTCAAGGGTGCTGTCGTTAGCCATCAACGCCCATGAAATCATTTAGATACAACCAGTTAGCGTAACTGTCACGGCAGAAGTCACCTTTCAGCCAGATTGGTAACGATAAACGCCGCAGTGTCCGATTATCCTGCAGCTGCTCGAGATTGCGGGATGCTGGCCGACTTGTGGGGACTAACTGAGCGAGGATTCCCAGGCAGTGGAAGCCACAGGAAGCCACAATTAATGGCTAAGGAATCGCTCGATCGCTTCCTGGAACTCCGCAGGCTGGTCGAGCATTACCATATGCGCCGAAGGGCCTATCCCGACGTAGGTGATTTGCTGGACGGCTGCATACTGTTGACGAAAGAATGGATCGACACGCTCCTTAAGTGGATACGTGTTATTCCACGCGTAGACGACTGTCACCTTCGCATGGATCGCGGCCAGTTCTGGGCGCACGTCCGTAGTCAAGTTCTCATACAGTGCCTGTGCCGTGACTCGGGGATCGGCAGCCATCGCCCATTCCTTAATTTTGGCGCGGTTCTCAGGATTCAGCGTCAGGTGCGCAACGCTCGCCTCCAAGGCGGCAGGGTCAGCCGGCTTGCCGTACCCAGCGGCAGTTGCGTCACGCATCTGTGCAGCTCGAGGTTCGACCATCGAAACCGTAACATCGGTACCAGGTGGGGCCAGCATCACCGCAGCGAAGGGTAGCTCATCGACCACCATCAGCCGCTCTACGCTCGCCGGATGTCGTGCAGCGAGCAGAAGTCCCGCGATTCCCCCCATGGAATGACCGACAACAGCAACATGGGCGAGCTTTCTGTTGCGAATGAACCCGTCAAGATCGTCCACCATTCCTATCAGGATGCCTGGCTTGAGATTAGCTCCTGGGGCATCCCCGCCGAATCCGTTGACCTGCACCAGATAAACCCGGTGAGTCTTCGCTAATTCGGGCGCAATCCCATCCCAAGTAGCGCGTGGACTCGATAGACCCGGGATCAGGAAGACTGGGCTTCCAGCCGTTCCCATCACCTTTACGGAGACGTGATCCATTTGGTATATCGATGGATCGGCAAGAAGACCTTTCTTGGCACCTACAACTTCCTGAGCAGGAACACGGTACGCGAGGAGGACAAAAAACACGGCCATGAATCTGGCGACGATGGCACAAGCATTTACAAAGGACGTTTTCATGTATGTACAGTCGCGCGTCGCTGAAAATCTTACAGGTTGTAAATTCAGGCATCCGTCTCAGATGATTTTGTCTGTAAGGTTTCTCCGGAGTAAGCGACTGTACTTGTGACTACGGCTGAAGAGAAAGGTTGGATGTGAGCAGTGCGGTCAAGCTAGAGGAGATCGTGGAGGTCTATGCCGCCATGGTGCGCCGCATGGCGACGGTGTATGAACGCCATCCCGATAGGGTCGATGATCTTGTGCAGGATATTTGGATCGCCGTTTGGCAAGCTTTGCCTCGCTTGAAAGACCACACGATGTTGAAGAGCTACATTGCCCGCATTACTCAAAACATCTGTGTCACCCATGTCCGGCGCGCGCTCGTGCGGCAGACTCAGCCGCTGAGTGACACCTTGCCTGATCTCGCCCCCGCTCCCGACGA
>Ga0302302_1001427_pt1 | contig 14296 bp, 13 predicted proteins | sample III_Palsa_E1_3_FD_198766 | JGI IMG/M metagenome (GOLD analysis project Ga0302302, IMG submission 198766) | Peat permafrost microbial communities from Stordalen Mire near Abisko, Sweden - III_Palsa_E1_3 | ecosystem: Environmental > Terrestrial > Soil > Palsa > Peat permafrost | place: Sweden...
AAAACACGCCGCAAATTGCAATCGCGATGCCGGAGAAAGCAGCATTGACGACCAGCACGTTGCGAAACCCATAGCGCCGCAAGACCGTCGACGCCATGGTGCGCATGAACATGCCACCGAAGGCCGAGGCACAGGTAATCAGGCCGGACTCGAATGCGCTCCTGCCGAGCCCCTCCTGTAACAGCAGCGGCAGCAGGAACGGCATCGCTCCGAGTCCGATCCGGAAAAGCGAGCCGCCGGCGACGCTTGCCTGGAAGGTGGGAATGCGAAAAAACCGCAGATCGAGCAGCGGCAATTTGATTTTCAGTGCATAGGGTACGTAAATGGCGAGCAAAAACGCACCGCACACGCACATGCCAACCGCATTGCTATTCGACGTCATCTCGCCGCCAAGCAGCGAAAGCCCGAGCAGAAACAGGGCCGCGCCGCCTGCCGAAAGCACGAAGCCGATCCAGTCGAGCGGCCCCGGATGCGGTTCACGCGTGTTGACGATGTGACGGTTGGTCAGATAGATGCCGAGTATGCCGACCGGTACGTTGATGAAGAAAATCAGCCGCCAGTGCAGATACGTGGTGATAAAGCCGCCCAGCAGCGGTCCGGCCGCCGGTCCAAGCATGGCCGGCACGCTCAGATAGTTCATCGCGCGAATGAACTCGGATTTGGGCACTACGCGGAAAATGATGATGCGCCCGACCGGCACCATCATCGCGCCGCCCACGCCCTGGATGAAGCGGGCTACCGTGAAAGTGCCGAGCGAGCTGGACGCCGCGCACAGCAGCGAGCCGCCCACGAAGATACCGATGGCGGTGCGAAACACGGTGCGCGCGCCGAAGCGGTCGGCGAGCCATCCGCACACGGGGATGAACACGCCGAGGCCGAGCACGTAACTCGTCACGGCAATCTTGAGGCTGACCGGATCGCGGCCGAAGTCGCGTGCCATCGAGGGTAGGGCGGTCACGATCACATTTGCATCGACGCTTTCCATGAACATCGCGCACGCGACGATGAGCGGGGCAAGAAGCGCTTTCTGGACAAGTGTCATGAGTGCGACGGTCTGCAGAGGGACTACGAAGTCGCGATTATGGCATTGGAATGCGCACAATTGCTCTGAAGTGTTCCCTACATGAACGCGCAGCGCGCTTTTCGAACGCTTGTGCGGTGCACGAGGCGAGGCATGTGCGGACTATGCGGAAGGTGCGCAGGGTCCGCAAGCGGAGCGCGGCACAAACCGTGCTGGCAGACTGATGTTGCCCACGCGGCTCGCCTAGGTGGGCCATACCGGATCCGCGCATGCTGACGATTCTGCTGACCGCCTTTGTAACGCTTGTCGTGGTGCTGGTGATCGCCAACCTGTCGAGCGGCGAGAAGAAGATCGAACACAACATCGAGCGGCTCTACGCCAGCGACGATCCGCAATTTTTGCGCTCGATGGGCCTGCTGCTCGGGCCACCCGTCATCGGTGGCAACCGTTTCGAAGTACTCGTGAACGGAGACGCGATTTTTCCGTCGATGCTCGCTGCAATCCGCTCGGCGCAGAAATCCATCACGTTCGAAACGTTTATCTACTGGTCCGGGGAAATCGGCGAGCAGGTTGCGCAATCCCTTGCCGAGAAAGCGCGCGCCGGTGTGGCGGTGCATGTGCTGCTCGACTGGATGGGCTCATCGAAGATGGACCGGCGCTATCTGCAGATACTGGGCGACAGCGGCGCCGAAGTGTTCCGCTATCACAAGCCGCACTGGACCGGACTCGGCCGCATGAACGACCGGACCCACCGCAAGCTGCTGGTGATCGACGGACACGTCGGTTTCACCGGTGGCGTCGGTATTGCGCCCGAATGGACCGGCCATGCGCAGGATCCGCAGCACTGGCGCGATACGCACTTTCGCGTCGCCGGCCCGGTGGTTGGGCATATGCAGGCGGTCTTCATGGACAACTGGGTCAAGGCGAGCGGCAACGTGCTGCACGGGCCGGAGTATTTTCCGGAGATCGAGCCCTGCGGCGACGGCGTCGCGCATATGTTCAGCAGCTCGCCGTCGGGCGGCAGCGACGACATGCAGTTGATGTACCTGATGGCGATCACCGCGGCGAGCCACTCGATCCATCTGGCGAGTGCGTACTTCGTGCCGGACAAGCTGACCATCAACGCGCTCGTCGAGGCCGCGCGGCGCGGCGTCACGGTGCAGGTGCTCACGCCGGGCCAACGGATCGACACGCATACGGTGCGCGAGGCTTCGCGCGCGTGCTGGGGCAATCTGTTGAAGGCGGGTGTCGAGATGTACGAGTACCAGCCCACCATGTTTCACTGCAAGCTGCTGGTGGTGGACGAATATCTCGTGTCGGTGGGCTCGACCAACTTCGATAGCCGCTCGTTCAAGCTGAACGATGAAGCGAATCTGAACATCTACGACCGCGACTTCGCGAAGCACCAGGCGGCGATTTTTGCCGACGACCTGGCAAAGTCGGAGCAGGTGACGCTGGACGACTGGTTGCGCCGCTCAGTCAAGGAGAAGCTCGTCGAGCGGTTCGCGGCGCTGCTCGACGGCCAGCTTTGATTAAACCCTGACGGGCGGAATACTCGAGTGCTGGATGTACTGCGGCTCCTCGCGCCATTGCGTCGCCTGCTCGAACGCATAGCCGAGGGCCAGCAGCCGGGCTTCGCTCCATGCCGGACCGACGAACGACAAGCCGACCGGCAGGCCACGCACGAGGCCTGCCGGTACCGTCAGATGCGGGTAGCCGGCCACCGCAGCCGGCGTCGAGAAGCCGTCGCCGCTGCTGTCACCGTTGATGAAATCGGTCAGCCATGCCGTGCCGCCGGTCGGCGCGACAATCGCATCCAGCTTGTGTTCGCGGATCGCGCGGTCGATACCCTCGTCACGCGAGCCCTTGCGGCAGGCGGCCAGCGCTTTTACGTAGACCTCGCTGTCGAGGTCGCCCAGCGCCTCTGCCTGGATCAGCAACTCTTGCCCGAAGTACGGCATCTCCGTCTCGTGGTTCGCATTGTTGAAGGCAATCACATCGGCGAGCGTATGAATTTGCGCGTGCGGGGCAAAGGTCGCGAGCCACAACGGTAGATCATGCTTGAATTCGTGCAGCAGCACGGACTGTTCTTCGGTGTCGTAGTTCACCTTTGGCAGGTTGATCGGGTCGATCACCTCGGCTCCCAGCATGGTTAGCCGGGCAATCGCGTAGTCGATCCGTTCGTCGACTTCGTCATGGCCGCTGAAGAACTCACGGGCCACGCCGATGCGCGCGCCGCGCAGCGCGTTTTTGTCGAGCGCGCCGAGATAGTCGGCAGGCGTAGGTGCGCCGAGCGTCGCAGGATCGCGCGGGTCGGGGCCGGCCAGCGCAGTGAGCAGCAGGGCGGCGTCGCTCACTGTGCGGGCGATCGGGCCAGGCGTGTCCTGAGTATGCGAGATCGGGATGATGCCGTCGCGGCTGATACGGCCCACGGTGGGCTTGAGCCCGACCACACCCATGATGGACGACGGCGAGACGATCGAGCCGTCGGTCTCGGTGCCGATCGCCATACGTGTGAGGTTCGCCGCGACAGCCGCCGCCGAGCCGGAACTGGAGCCGCTTGTGGAGCGGTCCAGTGCATACGGATTGCGCGAGAGTCCACCGCGCCCGCTCCAGCCGCTGGTCGAGCGCCCTGAGCGGATGTTGGCCCATTCGCTCAGGTTGGTCTTGCCGAGGATCACGCCGCCGGCCGCGCGCAGGCGTTCGACCAGATGCGCGTCGCGGGTGGCGCGCACGCCGTCGAGCGCCAGCGAGCCGGCGGTCGTCGACATGCGGCCGCCCGTCGCGATGTTGTCCTTGATCACGACCGGCATGCCATGCAACGGGCCGCGTAGCGTTCCGGCCGCGCGCTCGGCATCGAGCGCGGCGGCCATTTGCAGCGCGTCGGGATTGAGTTCGATGATGCTGCGCAATTCGGGGCCGTGGCGGTCGAGCCGGGCAATCCGGTCCAGATAGTGGCGGGTGGTCCCCACTGCGTTGGATGGGTCAGGGACGTTTTCACCCTGGCCGCGTGCAAGAGCCGGGGGTAGCGCGGACGCATTCCTTGTGGTGATTGCGGAGGCCAGCAGACCGATTGAAGCGAAGAAACTGCGTCGTCTCATAGTGAGGTTCTTGTTGAAATGTGAACGCGGAAGCCGCCACGCCTTGCTGCGCTTCCGTGCCGTTGCCATCGCCTCTGCGCAGTCGAGGCGATTCGCAATCGCGCGAGATTACCTTAACAAAATTAGATGGCGGCGAAAGTCTTCGCTGCGCATGAGGCGAAACAGTTGCTGGGAGCAAATATTGCTTTGCGTGCAGGGCCGGGGCACGATACTGCGTGTCCATACAGACCATGGAGGCACCCGATGTCGATCACGCTAACTTGCCGTAGTGTGTTGTGTTCCCTACTGGTTGTTGCCGCAACTACCGCTATCTCCGGGCCGGCGTGGAGCGCGGACCCGGCTGCGCCTACCGCTGCTGCGACTGCTGTCAATGGCATGCCGGCAGCACCTGGTGTCGAGACCGCGGCCCCAGTGCCTGCCGGCGACGATACCTTCCTGTTGACTATTTTTCTGCGGCACGATGAATCGAAACCGCTGCCGAAAATCAACGACGAACTGCGCGCGCAGGGTTTTTATAAGGCTTTTCCGCCTCCCGGGATCGAGGTGGTGTCGTGGTATGTGATGATGGGGATTGGCCAGGTCGTGACGTTGCGCGTGCCGGCGAACCGTTTGCGTGAGGTCAACCGGGCGATCGAGGAGACCGCGTGGGGTGGCTACCGCACGGAGTTTTATCCGACCTATGATTACAAGGCGGCTGCGCAGCATATGCGCGAGACGAATGGGAAGTAGCGGGTAGCTGAGGGAGTACGAGATGCAAGCCCATCCGATGCGCCTGTCCCCTGGGGACGACCTGCGCGGCGCGCTCGAAGACGCGCTGCACGGGCTCGGTGTGCAAGCGGCTTTTGTGCTGCAGGGCATCGGCAGTCTGAGCGTCGCGCAGTTGCGCTTCGCCGGCGTGGATCAGCCCACTGAGTTACGCGGCGACATGGAGATTCTTACGCTGGCCGGATCGATCTCACCGGATGGTGCGCATCTGCACATGTCCGTCTCCGATGCCCATGGACAGGTGTCGGGCGGACATGTGACGCGCGGCTGCATCGTGCGCACTACCGCGGAGATATTGCTGGCGCTGCTGCCGGAGCATCGTTTTTCACGCGAGCACGATGCGGGTTCGGGCTTTGCAGAGCTGGTTATCCGGCCGCAATCTCAGCGTGAGTCGCATGAGCCGGAGCCCTGAGCCGTGAGGCGGCGCACCTCAATTACCGAGCCGCCTGCATGAACGCGCGTACCTTGGCTTCATCAACCGGATTCCACCACACGCCCCCCACTTTCAGCGAGCTCGCGACAATCACCGCGTCGACGATAGAAAGAATCTCCGCAACATTACTCTCGGTGCAGCCGCTCCCCACCAGCAACGGCAGCTTCGTCGCCGCCCGGATCTGCCGCAGATAATCGGCGCTGGCAGCGTCGCCGGTACGCTGTCCGGTGGCGATGATGGCATCCGCATCGAAGAATTCGACGTCGCGCACCAGTTCTTCCAGAGCACGGTCTGCGACGATAGCGTGCGCACCGTGCTTGACATGTGCATCGGCGAACACGCTGATGCCGTCCGCGCGTAGACGTGCCCGGTAACGCAATGCGCTGGCGGCCGCACCTTCGATAAAGCCCTCGTTCGCAATATACGCATTGGCCCATTGATTGACGCGCACGAACGCAGCGTGGCTCGCGGCGGCGATGGCCAGCGCAGGAATCGCCGCATTCGCCAGAACGTTGATGCCGATCGGCAGGCCGGTTTCACGCGCGATGCGATCGGCGGTCACGGCCATAAACGCCGAGGTTTCGTGACCGATGTCTTCGGGCTTCGAGAACGGCACGTCACCGTGATTCTCGATGATCAGACCGTCGACTCCGCCGTTGAGATACGCAAGCGCATCGGCAAGCGCTCCGTCGTATAGCGCCTGACTCGATGCCCCTTGATACCGCGGCGAGCCTGGGAATGCAGGACAATGGATCACGCCAATCACCACGCCACGCGCGCGCCCAAAAATCCGTTTGATGCAGTCGGTCTGCCCGCGTCCGACGCCAGAAGAAGTGTCCATATCGATTCAACGTACCTAAGTTGGAGAGGCCAATGGTGGGACGGAAAGAAGCAGATCGCGCATCGTTGCGCGGTCGGGAAAGCTGGCTTGCGCGCCGCGTCGTGTGACAACAACAGCGGCAATGGCCTGAGCCCAGCGCAACGCCAACGGCATTGCCAGGCCATGGCCGAATGCAGCGAGTAACGTGCCGCAAAACGCGTCGCCAGCGCCTACGGTATCGATCGCGGTCGCTCGCACGGCGGGCAGATGCTGCGTGCCGCGCTCGTTGCACCACAACGCGCCCTCCGCGCCGAGCGTGACACAAACCTCGCGAGCCCCTGCATGTTGCAGCGCCTCGGCAGCGCGCGCAGGATCGTCGTGGGCGCTGAGCGTTGATGCTTCCACGCGATTCACCACCAGCACGTCGACATCGCCAAGCAGCGGCACGCAATCGAAACCCACAGGTCCGGGATTGAGCAGCGTACAGCGCGCGCCGAGGCGTGCGGCGCGCAACATCTGCGCCGTGAAGTCCGCGCTCAGGTTGCCCTGCAAGGCAATCCAGTCACCGGCGCGGGTCGCATCGACGATGCTGCGCGGCTCGGGATGATAACGGGCAGCGGCTTCGTTACGGGTGACGATGGTGTTCTCGCCGCGCGCATCGACGGTGATGATCGACAGATCGGTCGGGTAGGGCACGCGCATCATGTGGCTAGTGTCGATACCTTCTGCGCTCAATTGCGCGACGATGCGATCCCCTTCAGCATCCTGACCGATCGCTGCGAACAGTTGAGTCGGCGTGCCTGCGCGTGCTACGACTACGGCCTGATTGGCGCCCTTGCCACCCAGATCGTAGAGCGTTTCGACAGCGAGCGAAGTCTCGCCCGCCACCGGCAGGTGGTCGACGCGCAGGCTCAGATCGAGCGCCGCGTTGCCGACCACACAGACGCGCGGTGCCAGGTCGTGATCGCCGATCGTCGTATGAGCCACCGGGTCATCTACGCGCATGACAGCGAAAGCCTAGTGCGCCGCAGCTGACGTAAGCCAGTCGAGGCAGTTGAGCCATAGCCGTGCACTGCCATCCCACGCAGAGAATTCCGGCGGCAGCCAATGATGCGACATGTCGCTCGTCCATGCCAGCGAACGGCCCTGACCAAAGGTTCCCGCGACCAGCAGCGGATGGCCAGTCTCCGGGACGGTGGCTATGACGGTGGCCCCCGGCTTGACCTGCACTTCGTTGTAACCGAGCAGATGCGGCCACGCGGTACCGAGCCCTTCCACCAGAGGATGCGAAGCCACCACCTGCGGCGTAAATCCTTCGGGAACCTCGACCCGATCGTCGTAGGGCAGGCAAGTCACGGGAAGCACATCCTCCACTGGCGTCCCGCGAAACCGCGCGCTGCCATTGATGCCCTGAAAGCTCAGATAACCGCCAATCATCATCAGCCCGCGGCCCGCTGCCACGTATTCGCGCAACAGCTTGAGACGATTCGGCGTGCGCTGGCTCTTCGCCCACGTGTCCGGATGCAGCAGCAGCGTATTGGCGCCGATGTCGGACAGAATGATCGCGTCATACGCCAGCAGGCCTTCGAGCGTGTTCGGAAATTCTTCTTGTGCTTCATGGCTCGGCATATGCGTGATCGCATAGCGGCTGTCTTTCAATGCGTCGAGAAACAGCGTCGCACCGTTGTGATACGTCACCGTCGGAAACTGATCGAATCCCTTGATGTGCGTCGACGTGCTGGTCCAGCTCTCTCCGGCCAGCAATACGGATTGGGTCATGCGAATCTCCTGTTAGGCGCGCGGTCAGCCGTGTCGGCGGCGGCATGCGCTGCGTAAAACCGGTTTACTGTTGAGTGGGCAGACACGCATCGAAAGCGGCCCACCCGGTTATCTGTCTATCTGCTTGCCTCGGGTTGCCGCGAAAAGACCTTGACCGGATTGGCGATCATCAGCGTTTCGATTTGCTGGTCCGTCACGCCGTGGCGTCGCAGACGCGGCACGAAGTGCTTGAGAATATAGCCATAACCGTGCCCGCCGTAGCGCGTCAGCATGGTCTTGAGAAACACGTCCTGCGACATCAACAAACGGTCGATAAAGCCCGCATCGATCAGTGCCCTGATTGCCCGTGCATTCTCTTCGTCCGATGGCGACTGCGCATCTTCGTCGGGATAGTAGTAGTCCATACCGATCATGTCGTATTCGAGCCAGGCGCCGCGACGCGCGAGCGCATGCTGGTATTCGCTATCCATGTGGCTCGGATTCATGTGGCACAGCACCGTGTGATTCAGGTCTGCGCCTTCCTGCTCGACGATATCGAGCACGCGGTGGCCATGCCGCACCCAGCCGGGCAGATGGATCGACAACGGCACGCGGGTCGCCGCGCTGGCGCGCGCGGCTGCCCGCAACGATTTCTCTTCATGCGCAGTGAAAGCTGCGGACACCCCGATCTCGCCGATCAGGCCAGCCACCACCTCGGGCTTCTCATCCGCGCCGCCGACCTCGAAAATCAGTTGCGCGGCCAGATCGTCGATAGAGCGCTCGCTGACGTAGCGCGGATGCGTCGGCTCCAGGTAGAAGCCCGTGGACATGACGATGTTCAGACCCGTGCGCCGCGCGATTTTCTGCAGCGCGGCCGGATCGCGGCCGAGGCCGAGGTTGGTCGGATCCACCACCGTATTGCCGCCGAGTTCGCGAAAGCGCATCAGTTCATCGATCGCGGCCTCGACATCGAACAACTGGCAGTTGTCGCGATTCATTAGCGGGTTCATCCGCAACGCACCGAGAATGCCGATATGCACCTTCTGTTCACCGATATCGCGTTCGCCGCAGCAGGTGGGCGGAACCCACTTGCCGGACGCATCCAGCAGAATGTGTTCGTGCATCAGCGTCACGCCCATCTGCGCGACGGGTAGCGGTCCGAGCACCGTCATGACGTGAGCGCTGTCCACGCCGACCGGCAGCGGTTCAACCGGGCAAAAGATCGACGTCATCACTCAACCCTTGCGGCCGCGTTGCGGTGTGAAAATACGCGTGTTCATCCAGATGGCGAGCAACATGATGGCCCCCTGGATGATCTGCGTGTAGAACGGCGACACGTGGATCAGGATCAGGCCGTTGCCCAATACGGCGATCGTCAGCGCACCGAGCAGGGTGCCGAGAATCGTGCCGCGTCCGCCGAACAGGTTCGTGCTGCCGAGCACGACGGCGGCGATGACCGCAAGTTCGAAACCAACACCCTGATTCGACGAGCCGCTGCCCAGACGTGCGGTAGTGATGAGGCCGGCCAGTCCTGCGGCCGCCCCGCTCAGGATGTAGACCTTCAAGGTAACGACGCGCACATTGACACCCGCGCGGCGCACCCCTTCGGCGTTCGTGCCGATGCCGACCACGTACCGCCCGAAACGCATATGACGCAGTGCGAACCATCCGGCGAGCAGGATCAGGATCGAGATTGCCGCCGGCATCGGCACGCCGAGCAGATGTCCGCGCCCGAGTTGCACGAACCAGCCGTCGTTCTCGATCGGCACCGAGTAACCCTGCGTGATCAGCAGCGCGAGACCGCGCACTACGGAGAGCGTCCCGAGCGTCACGATGAACGCTGGCATGCCGGCCCACGCGATGAAATAACCGTTGATCGCACCGATAAACGCGCCGAGCAGGATGCCTCCAATCAGCACCAGACTATCCGGCGCGCCCGCATGCAGCGCGATAGCGGCCAGCGCGCCAACCAGCGCGAGGGTCGAACCGATTGACAGGTCGATGCCGCCGGTGGTGATCACGAGCGTCATGGCCGTTGCTACGATCAGCAGCGGGGCGCTCTGACGCAGCACATTCAGCAGGTTGCCCGTGGTGAGAAAGGTATCGGTTGCGAAACTGAAAGCAATGGCGCAGCAAACGAAAAACACCGCGATGCTGGCGACTCCGGCGTTGCCGCCAAGCCGGTTTCTGAACGAGAGCCGCGCCTTCTGCTTCTGCTGATCCTTCTCCTTGTGCATGGCGATTTCCATCATTGGTTCTCCGCAAGAGCCCGCGCCGAGCGTGCCTTGAATTTGCGTCCGACGATCAGGTCGACGATCTCTTCCAGATTCGTCTCGGCGACCTTGCGCTCCGCGATGTTCTGGCCTTCGTACATCACGCTGATCCGGTCGCAAACCAGAAACATGTCCTGCAGGCGATGGCTGATGAGGATCACGCTGACGCCACGTTTGCTGATGGTCTGCACCAGTTCGAGCACGGCTTCGACTTCGGCTACCGCCAGTGCCGCGGTGGGCTCGTCCATGATCAGCACCTTCGGATCGAACGACGCCGCGCGTGAAATCGCAATCGCCTGCCGTTGACCACCCGAGAGATTCTCGACATCGAGGCGCGTGTTCGGAATGCGGATGCCCAGGCCGTTGAGCATCTCACGCGCATCGTGGTGCATCTTTGCGTGATCGAGCATCGGCACGCCGAGCAGGCGCCGCATCGGCTCGCGGCCGAGAAACAGGTTGCCGGCCACATCCACGGTGTCGCACAGCGACAGGTCCTGATAAACCATTTCGATGTGATGCGCGCGGGCGTCGCCGGGATCCGCGAAGCTGACCAGCTTGCCGTCGATCTCGATCGTGCCGCTATCGGGAATCACGGCGCCGGACAGCACCTTCGACACCGTCGATTTGCCCGCGCCGTTATCGCCGACGAGACCGAGTACCTCGCCGGGCGCTACTTCCAGATTCACACCGCGCAGCGACTGCACCGCGCCGTAGCTTTTGGTGATGTTCTCCATGCGTACGCGTGGAGGAGTGGCGTCGCTGTTCATGTGCGTGTCCTTTGCCGGCTTACTTGAAGATAGCGCGGTATTTGTCGACGTTCGCCTTCGTGACGATCGTGACCGGCACCGAGATATTCTTTTCGACCGGCTGCTTGTTGATCAGTTTGAGCGCGGCGCCGACAGCCGCCTTGCCTTCGCCTTCCGGGTCCTGCTGGACGACAGCGGAGACGAAGCCCGCGTCGATGCCCTTGATGGCCTGCGCGCTCAGATCCCAGCCGACGATCTTCAGATGATCCGTCGCGTTCTGCGAAAGGGCCGCGGCGACCAGACCGATCAAGGCCGGCTCGCCGGTCGCATAGACGACCTGCAGGTTCGGATTACCCGAAATCAGGTTCTCTGCTGCAGTTTGCGCCTGATCCTGGACGTTTTGGCCATCGACGGTGGCGACGATCTTCGCCCCGGGTGCGGTGGCGACGCCTTCCTTGAAACCGTCGAGCCGCACGTTCTGGATGAAGGAATTCAACGCCCCGACCACGCCGATCTGCGCCTTGCCGCCGAGCGACTTATTGATCAGGTTAGCCGTAAATTTGCCGATGTCCACGCCGACTTTCTTGTTGTCGACGCCGACCTGAACCGAGTTGTCGCCGCTCACGATGGCGTCGATGGTGACCACCGGAATACCCGCTTTCTTCGCTTCGGTGATGGCCGGCTTGATGCCGTTGACGTCGATCGCCACCACCAGGATGGCGTCCACCTTCTGCTGGATGTATGTCTCGATCGCGTTGTTCTGTGCGTTCGGGTCGTTGTTCGAGTTGTAGATCTCGAGGTTGACGCCGGCCGCTTTCGCCGCGTTCTGCGCGCCTTCATCCATCTGGGTGAAGAAGAGCGCTTCCTGGTTGATCTGCACGAGGGCGATCTTCTTCCCCGCGGCACTGGCGAGGCCGCTGGCGCCGAGCGTCGAGAGCGCTAGCACGGTGACGGCCAGTCGGCGCAAAGCTATAGCTGCGTTCATCGAAATTCCTTTTCTGGTTAGTCGGAACAGCACGCGGAAAGCGGCCGCCCCGGGGAGTGGAAAAGACTTTCAAGGACGCAACCGACATCGCGCCCGCCTTCTTGTAAACCGGTTTATTAAAAGTAAGTGGCGAGTATTTCGGTGTCAATGTTTTCAATAAAGACCAAGGGAAAGTACTTAGGAGCGCCCTGGTGTGCAGGGAGGACTCGCCTGGCGGTCTGCGGCGCGCGGCTACCGCTTGCGCGGGGGCGCCACCGAGGCGCGTTCGATCAGGCTCACCGGCAGACGGTGGACCGGTTTGCCAGGTGTGGCGTCGGGCGAAAGGGGCGGGGCGTCGCTGTCGCCGGCCAGCATGGCGAGCAGGATGGCCACTCCGGCGCGGCCGAGCTCGCGCGCCGACTGCCGCAGGGTGGTGATCGGCGGCATCAGCAGACTGGCGAACTCCATGTCGTCGAAGCCGACGATCGACATGTCGCCCGGCACATCCAGACCGCGGTCGCGCAGCGTTTCGAGCATGCCGACCGCGAGGTAATCGCTGGAGGCGAACACGGCGGTTGGCGGGAACTCGCGCGAGGCCAGCTCCGCCGCGGCCACCTGGCCGAAGCGGCGGTCATAGGAGCCGAACAGCACGAGCGAAGGGTCAAGCGGGATGCCGGCTTCGTCGAGCGCGCGCCGATAGCCTTCGTAGCGCTCGCGCACGGTGAGGAGCGGCTCCGGCCCGGTGACATGGGCGATTCTCGTATGGCCGGCGTCGATCAGATGCCGGGTGGCCAGATAGCCGCCCTCGCTATTGTCGACGAATACCCTCGGCACATCGACGCCTGGCACGTCCTCGTCGATCAGCACGATGTTGCTGCGCTCGCCGATCAACTGCCTGAGCGAGCCGTCGTCGGGACGGTTGGTTGCGAAGATCAGGCCGTCGAGATGGCGGGTATCGAGCCAGCTCAGATAGAGCGCTTCACGTTCGAGACGGTTGCGCGTGATGCACAACGAGAGGCCGAAGCCGCCTTCCGAGGCGGCTTCTTCGACGGCGTCGGCGAGCTCGGCAAAAAACGGATTGGCGACATCGGGCATCGCGAGGCCGATCGTTTCGCTGCTGCCGAGGCTCAGACGTCGCGCGAGGCTGTTCTGCCGATAGTTGAGTGCGATCACGGCGTCGTCGACGCGTTTTTTCGTTTCCGGCGGCAGCGAGAGCGTACCGTTCAGGTAGCGCGAGACAGTGGCCTTGGACACGTTGGCCAATTCGGCGACGTCGCGGATCGTTGAGACTTTTGCCAATTGAGCGGTTCCCGGAATGTTCGGCTTAGTGTACCGTGCCTCGCTTTTGCGCCGGATTCATCTGGGCAGTCTGTAGAGCGCCTGAAAGCCGCGCCCGGGTCAGGCGCGCGGCAGAGCGGCAGGCTGCTGTTACGGTTGCGCCGCGTCGGGCGGCGTTGCGTCCGGCTCTGCTGGACGAAAGCGCTCCTGCACCGCGACGAGCTGGTCGTCCGAGGTGGCTACCAGCCACAAGCGAGCGCCTTCCACCATCAGGCGGTTATGGTCCTTCAATACGCCCATCGAGGCCGCTGTCTGCCACATCACTGGCGCCACTTTGCTGGTGCGGCCCGAGGGCGTCCCCACTAGTAGCGAGTAAGGTCCAAGCGGCAACGAGACAAGCGGCAGCGCGGGCTTGACCCGCACTCGCCAGTCGATGAAGGGCATGTCGCTAAAGAGCAATGGTGCAGGCAAGCCGTGCAGCACCGTGAAGTCGTAGAGCGCCAGGTGCTCGCGCATGCCCGCGTACAGACGACGTATATCGCTCACCACCGCCGCGCGGATTTCGTCGTCGAACATGGCTTCTTCGGCGTAGCGCGCCTGGGCCTCGTTTGCCTCGCGCTGATAGGCGCTGAACACGGCGATTTCCATGCAGTCTTGCGCCGCGCGCTGCACGTCCGCCGGCGAGCCGGCTTCTTCCGGTTTGCCCAACTGGGCGGCGCGCAGGAAGCGCGCGAGGGCCGCTTCCTGGATCGAGGGACCGTCGATCTGCGGATCGTCGACGGCGTCTTTGCCGAGTGGCACGTAGATGTATTTTTCGGCGGCGAAGCGTGACTTCTTGCCGTCGTCGAACTTGATCTCGCCGTTGCTGCAGTCGAGATAGCGCGTGCCGATCCGGCCATGCTCCCACACGTAGTTCTTCAGCAAGGGGCGCAACGGATGCAGCGTCTCGCGGTCGGTCATTGACAACTCCAGTGCCTCGATGGGGTTCAGCAGACGGCTGACGCCGCTGCTCGTTCATATCCCATCATGGCACGGGAGCCTCGCGTTCGCGAGTGGTTTAGCGCGTGACCCTGGCTTCGAGCAGATCGCCCATACCGATCCGTTTGGCGAACTCGATCCGTACACGCTCCGATACCT
>Ga0302302_1001437_pt1 | contig 14248 bp, 13 predicted proteins | sample III_Palsa_E1_3_FD_198766 | JGI IMG/M metagenome (GOLD analysis project Ga0302302, IMG submission 198766) | Peat permafrost microbial communities from Stordalen Mire near Abisko, Sweden - III_Palsa_E1_3 | ecosystem: Environmental > Terrestrial > Soil > Palsa > Peat permafrost | place: Sweden...
CGCTGTCGTCCGCCACCGGCACCGCCAGCAACAGCTGATCCAAGGACTGGGTCTGGGGCCGCCGCGCGCGGCTGCGCAGCAGGTCAATCGCACGATGGGTGACGGTCCGGCACACCCAATGGCGCACATGCTGGGCCGACCCCAGATGCCGCAGTTGGCCGTGCAGCGCGAGAAAGGTGTCCTGGGCGAGCTCTTCGGCATCCTCGCGACGTCCGGTGAGGCGCAACGCCAGGCTGAAGATGCGGGACTGGTGGTGGCGGACCAGCCGTACGAAGGCGTCGGCATCGCCCTCGCGGGCCGCGGCGAAGTCCTGGTCCGCGACACTCACGGGCGCGTCGCTGCCAACCGCCTGCAGCGCCGCCAGTTCCATGGATGTTGTCGTAAGGCTCACAGTCCCTATATACGTCGCCGAGCCACCCGGCGGGTGCACCGATGGCGTTCGCCCACGGTAAGATGGCAGGCACAATGCTGAAAAAACTGGTGCGCTCGGCCCTGCGCGCCGTCGCCAAAGTGCCATGGGTCAGAAAGCTCGTCTTGCATCCCGCAGTGCACGACCGGCTTCGGGCATGGCCACCGTTCGAGGGCATCTTTGCCGGCGGGTGGCACTTCCGCCACCCTTTCGACCGCCGCTACCAGGTCGAGACGAGCGGCTTCGTGCAACCCGAACAGCTCGAGAGCAGCCCGCACGAAGCTGGCCGAAAATACGCCATCTATGCGGGATCGCAGCCGAGCATCATCCGCACAGCATTGAATGCGTTGCCGGCGCTCCCCGATTGCACCTTCATCGACCTGGGGTGTGGCAAGGGGCGCCCGTTACTGGTGGCCTCGGAGTATCCGTTCCGCAGCCTCATCGGCTTCGAGCTGACACCCTCGTTGGTGCTGCAGGCTCGGAAGAACGCGGCGGTCATTTCGCGACGATTTGCGCAGCGGGCACCGATCGCGATCGAACAGCAGGATGCGAGTCAATTTCCGGTGCCGGAAGGCAACGCCGTCATTTTCCTCTATAACCCCTTCGGCGAACCGGTCGTTGCCCGGGTCGCCGCACGCATCGAGGCGGCCCTCGCCAACGGCGGCGGCACCAAATTCGTCATTTACTACAATCCCATCCACGGCGCGTGCTTTGACGCATCGCGGCTTCTGAGCCGGTTTTTCGCCGCCAACCTGGCCTATGCGTCGGAAGAGAGGGGGTATGGACCCGATGCCAGGGACAGCGTCGTCATTTGGCAGGGACGGGGCACGGCACGTGCGCATCCTCACGCTGACGCGTCCATCAAGGTGCACGAGTCCGGGCTGCGCGCGGAGATCTTATCTTATTGATTTTTATGGTGGAGCCAGACGGGATCGAACCGTCGACCTCTTGCATGCCATGCAAGCGCTCTCCCAGCTGAGCTATGGCCCCGTACCTACCCGAACGGGCGCGAAGAATACCAGAAAATTCAAGGGACGCACGCGTTTTGGGCCGCAGGTGAGACTTGGCGCCACGATCCGCGGATGTTACTTCGGAAGGGCTGCCGCCCACTGCAGCGCGCGATCAAGACGTGCCAGAACACGGTCGCGGCCAATAAGCGCGGCGGTCGCATCGATGGGCGGCGAGACGGCGGTTCCGGTCAGCGCGACGCGCAGCGGCTGCGCCACTTTGCCCAGGCCCAGGCCGGTCTCGGCAGCGATTGTCGTGAGCACCTCGTGGACGTGCGGGGCGGACCAGTCCGTGAGCGCGGCAAGCCCCGCGCGCAGCCGGCCCAGCATGGCCGTCCCCTCGCCAGCCAGGTGCTTGCGCCCCGCCTTGTCATCGATTTCCACATCGGCCAGGAAAAAGTAACGACTGGCCAGCGCCATTTCCTTCATGGTCTTGGAGCGCTCGCGCTGTCCGGCGACGACACCCTCGAGCAGCGCCTGGTCCTGGGTCTCGATACCCAACCGCTGCAGTTGCTCGCGCAGCACGCCGGCCAGGTACGGCAGCGGCGCACGCATCATGTGCTGCTGGTTCACCCACTGCAGCTTTTCGGGGTTGAAGGCGGAGGCCGCCTTGTTGACATCGGTGATGTCGAACAGTTGTTCGAGTTCCGTGAGGCTGAAGATCTCCTGGTCGCCGTGTGACCATCCCAGGCGCACCAGGTAGTTGAGGAGCGCCTCGGGCAAATAGCCCTCCTCGCGGTAGTACAGCACGCTCACCGCGCCATGACGCTTGGACAGCTTGGCACCGTCGGGACCGAGGATCATGGCCACGTGGGCGTAAGCCGGCGGCGTGAAACCGATCGCGCGCAGCATGTTGATCTGCCGGGGCGTGTTGTTCAGGTGATCATCACCGCGGATCACGTGGGTGATGTGCATGTCGCTGTCGTCCACGACCACGCAGAAGTTGTAGGTCGGCGTGCCATCGGAGCGCGCGATGATCAGATCATCGAGTTCGGCGTTCTGGAATACCACCGGCCCGTGGACCAGATCGTCCACGACGACCTCGCCCTCGAGGGGATTCTTGAAGCGCACCACGGGCTGCACCCCGGGCACCGGCGCCGTGCGGTGCCGGCAGCGCCCGTCATAGCGCGGCTTCTCCTTGCGCGCGAGCTGCGCATTGCGCATCTCCTCCAGCTCTTCCTTGCTGCAATAGCAGTGGTACGCCTTGCCCTCGGCCAGCAGCTGCTGCAACACCTGCGCATAGCGATCGAAGCGGCGGGTCTGGTAGTACGGGCCCTCGTCATGGGCGAGCCCCAGCCATTGCATGCCATCGAGGATGACCTGCACGGCTTCCTCGCTAGAGCGCTCCCGGTCGGTATCTTCCACACGCAGGATGAAGCGACCGCCATGGCGGCGTGCATACAGCCAGCTGAACAGCGCCGTGCGGACGCCACCAATGTGCAGGAGTCCCGTGGGACTGGGTGCGAAGCGGGTAACGATAGTCATGGCGGGCGCGATGTTACCCGGCATTGCCACCAGCGTGACAGGTGCTTACACTTGCGCGCTCGTTTTGGCGGGCGGTTAGCTCAGTGGTAGAGCACTGCTTTCACACGGCAGGGGTCACAGGTTCAAGCCCTGTACCGCCCACCATAAAATCAACGAGTTACGATCAGATCGCCTTGGGTGTGTGAAAATTCTGTGAATTTTTATTTCCATCCCCAAGGGGTTTCGTATCAAGAATCCCCCGATCTATGTAGCGTTGAATAGGCAGCGCCCTCTTTGTCCTGCGCGGCACACTGGAATTTGCTCGATCCCCACGCCGCTTTGTATCACCTGCCGAGCACCACCAATTCTGCGCTTTGCCGGCCAACGAGTTCGTACCGGTGAAATTGCCGTCGAGCTGATGAACGCTGACGTGTCCCCCGCATTCAGTCTTCACCCGTCGTTGAACGGCAGCTGTGGTAGCCAGTTACCGGTCATTCCGCGACGCAACCGGCCAAGACCGGACGGTGGAGGGTCGAAACTGAATGCCACAAAGCTGACGTTCAAACTCTCCGGTACAATTTCCGAAATGGTGGCTTTCATTCAATAGGTCGTACACCAATTTCATCGGTCGTTTGGTAGTTATCCGGACTCTCAAGTGAATCCTATCTCCTCGATCGGCGACGGTAGTGCGATCAAGCTGCGCTCCGTCGACATACCGAGGCTGGCGGACCTTTGCCGCGCCTGCACCGCATTCTACGAGCTAGTCGAAGGGCAGACGCCGACCGATGAGACGGCAGCAGACATTCTTGGTCCGCTCGACCCAGAGTACGCGCACGGGATTAAGCATGTGTGGGGGGTTGAGATGCATGGCGATCTAGTGGCCGTCGCGGAGTTGCTGCAAGGGCATCCAACATCTGACGAGTGGTATATAGGGCTACTCCTTGTGACACCCCAGCGGAGACGTGAAGGCTTGGGCGCGAAATTCTGCCGGATGATCCTGGACTGGATCGCCCTTCGTGGAGGTGCCACTGTTCGTCTCATCGTTCATCAGCAAAACGTGGCCGCGCAACGGTTCTGGCAAAAGCAAGGGTTCTCGGCTGAACGAGAGTTGAAGAAGCAGTCTGGTCGGCTTCACGGGCAGGTGTCGGTCTTCGTGCGTTCTCTCGGGAGAGCCGGGTAACCGCAAATAGCTCGATGTCCGCCTTGGGCCTCGCTTGCTATCGACACAACTCGCCTTTCGACGGTAGTGGCCGCCTACTTCAGAGAGAATCCCTGTGCGCATGTGGCGAGCCTTGCGGTAACGTCTGGTCAGGCGGTTCCGCCGATGTCCGATGCCACAAAGCGGTCAGTGGCAGCAGGCTGCTGTGGGTCTCTCGACTATGAATTTATCCTGATCTAAAATGAAGGATCGGTTTCCCGGCAGCACGCTGAACGCCTCCCTCGGGCGAATTCATGTACGTTATACGTTCTGCAACGCTGCAAGATCTCACGATCGTGGTCTCGTGGATTCGCACGGCTGATGAGTGTGAGCGCTGGGCGGGCACGCAGGTAGCGTATCCAATCGATCTCTCAACCCTGCCGAGTACCATCAAGTTCGCGGAGCGGAACGCATACACAATGCTAATCGGCGGATCCGTCATGGCGTTCGGGCAGGTTTTGGATAAGCCACAGAACCGGCAGCATTTGGCCACATTCATAATTAGCCCCATGCACCGCAGTCGCGGACACGGCCGAACGTTCTTGCATGAGCTGCTCCACCGGGCAACTGCCGATCGCGTCGGTCTGAACGTGAATGAGGATAATAGCGTCGCAATTTCGCTATACGCTGCCGCAGGCTTTACGGCCGCCGAGAGGCCACAGGACCAGCAGGCGTCGCCTCGATCGCGTTATATGGAATGGAAACGATCCGTACCGACCGACGATTAGAGCGTCGCATAATAGTCCGTCACGACTGTCAGCAGTGGGTCAACTCCGGCCAAAAACGTTGCAGCGCGTCAATGTCGCTAACGAACAATCACGTACGTCTCCAACCGGCCAATAGGGGAGGCTCATCGCAAAGACTGCGTAGCCAAGAGAACGGTCCTTCACCACCCTCGATAAATTGAACTCGGACTCTATGCGGCTGTCAGACGCCAAAACGCAGAATAACTGTCGGAGAACTGGGGGATGGTGATGCGCTGGCGAAGCCTCCTTGCACTGCCAAGGCTGGTTGGCATGGCACTCACGTCGATTGTGGACCCAACCACATCGTATGCTTCGGACGCCCAAGCCCAAGTGAGAATGCACCAGGTCGGCTGCCCCGACGCGCCTGTAAAGCCGCCCCCGATGGATGATCCGAGGCAAGCTCTTATTCAGAAGGCGGTGCACTCAGCCTATCCGGAGTTATTTGGTGCATCCGCTCCGGCGGGCTATTTAGGGGTTACGCTTCTAATGAACAGCAATTGGACACTCTATAGGAGTTACAAAGACGATCCGCAGCCCCACTATCACTATGCGAACGATCTGAAAGCCTTCGACATGATGGGCGTCGACTATGAACGCCGCGGCGACCGCGTGCAGTTGGCCATGAAGGGCGGAGTCAACGGAACTACCGGAATTAGTGTTCGTGCGTATGTTCTAAAACCTCCCGCAGACCCGACGCGTGACTTTGCGCTGGTGCGCGCCAGTGTGAACGCGCGTTACAGAGGACTTTACAAGGCACGTTCGGCAGAGAGCGTCACCGAACTTACCGTGCTGATGAGTGAATCCGGCGGCGTCGCACGTGCCAAGGCTGCAACCGTGAATGCCATCGATGCCGACGTGCCGCCAACGCCTGAGATGTTTATGGAGATTGGCATTCCAAGAACGCGGATCGGCCCGATCAGCCAGGTCATGCTGTATGAGGGTGCATACGAAGGTGCGCTCAAGTCCGAGAGGCTGCTTTTGAACTATGCGTGGCCGCGTCGAGCCGGCGAGCCCCCGCCTAAGCCTTGGCATCCAGAACTATCCGGTCCGTTCGGGCCAAATGATGATCCCGCCGTCGACCGAGCGATTGCGGAGGAGTATTTTCCCGATCTCTACACTTATACTAAGCCGGAGAGTGAGACCAACGCCGACTTCTGGGTGCTCCTGGACCGGGAAGGAAGGGTGCTGGCGACGGGCCGTAGGTATTTGGCGAGCCGTGGAGACCTGAAGCGCTATCTCGAGTCGTTGTATCCCGGCATTAGGACCGAGGACTTCGAGCCCAGGGAGTTCAAAGGGGATCACGGTCGGCGAGGGGTTGTGAATTTCATGTGGCTGGCGCCCGATTCGCCAGTTACCGATTTGTCGAAGGCAGATTTATCTAAGCGCGGCGACTTGGTGGTCTATTCAGACATTCGCCGCGCCGGCGGCGTTTCCATGACCAATCTTGAGGTCTTCAAGTTCGGCTCTTCGGCGATTTTTGTAGATGACAACAACAATCTTGCCTTGCAAGTTACCGCCGTCGACGGTGACGCCGATTCGGTGATGCTTCGCGCGCGGATTCAGCACGTGGTGCCCACCGGAACATCTGCATTTCAAGAATTACGTCCCGTAGTTGAAGCGGCATGGTCGCGAGAAACCCAGCCGATCCGTCTACGCTACGGCGAGTCCGGGGAAGTACAAATCACAGATCAGGACCACAGAGTTTGGAGCGTGACGCTGCACCCTAATCGGATGGAGGGAAAATTGTCGCGGCACTCCCGCTGCGCCCGTAGGTAATGCGAGCAGCGAGCAAAGGATTCTCCGGGGCGGCTGGGTTCCAGCGCATGCCGCACGCTGCCTTGCCCATGCGGACGCAACCACCTCGTGGATTCTGGCCACAATATCCCGATCAACAAGCCCGAGGCGGTGGTCTCGGCGGTAACCGAGGTCCTGGACGAGATCCAACCAAGCGCTCTACTTGAACGGTAGTTGTGCCGCCGCATAGCCGTCGTTCGTGAATGGCAGCAAAGGGTCAATTCCGGACCTTCGAATTACTTGCGACTCCGCCAACCTCACGGTATTTTTTGGAATACCCTATTAACTGCTTCATGCAGCCAGTTTTAGTTCGGGCTGCAGCCCAGCCCGAGCAGCCAGCGTCAGCAGCATATCCAGGCTAAAATCCTGCCACCTGCCCTTAATGAGCCTCGAGACTCGCGGCTGTGTGATCCCTAAGCGCTTGGCCGCCTCAGCCTGCGTCCAGCCCTGCGTCTTCAGGTGCTGTTCCATGCGGATCATCACCTCGGCGCGCAGTGCCATGACCTTGGCTTCGGCTGGATCGAAACCGAGATCGAGGAATACATTTCCGCTGCTCTTGATTCGGCGGGTATCGGAGAATCGCGGATCGGTCTTCTTGCTCATGACGCACCTCGAATCAGTCTGTAGCGGGCCTTCGCCAGCTCGATGTCCATCTTTGCTGTCTGCTGCGTCTTCTTATGGAAGGCGTGCAGAACGTAGACGGCGGCCTCGAACTTGGCCACGTAAATGGCGCGGTACGCACCCGACTCATCGCGAACGCGTATCTCATAAGCACCCGTGCCCACCGCGGGCATCGCGCACAAGTCATCCCGACTGGACCCAAGGAACTCCAGCGGCTTCATCCCTCGCGGTGCTGTGGACTTCCTCGGTCTCACGATTGGCAATATATCAATACCTGCATATGTATGCAAGTACTCGAATAACCGCGATAGATCACACAAGAATGTCCACTGTTCCAAGAATTATCCGACGGCATTGATCAGTAACAACGCTGGGTCGATCTATAAATTGGCCGTTTTCTGCTGCCCGATAGCCGACACCCGCAGCGGTCCGCAAAGGGTCAATCTGCCCGATAGCGGACGCGAGCCCTTCAGCACGGATCAGCAAGGAATCGACGGCGGCGCTGAACAGAAGCGCGGCTCAAAGCGTTCAGGTGTACGGCAGACCGACCGATGAGTGTCCCTTTTCCCAGTAGCGGGAGGTACTGACAACGTATAGATTACATTAGTACCCTGCAAAAGGAGCGTGCATCATGTCGAAAGAGGCCGTTTTCACCATGAAACTGGAACCCGAACTGCGCGAGGAGTTCATGGCCGAAGCGGAGGCGGCCCACCGTCCGGCATCCCAGGTGCTGCGCGAGCTGATGCGCGACTTCGTGCAACGGCAGCGCGACGCCAGAGAGTACGACGAATTTCTGCGCCGCAAAGTGGAAGCCGGCCGGGCATCCATGCGGGCCGGAAAGGGGGCGACGAACGAGACGGTTGAAGCGGAATTCTCCGCTCGCCGGGCCCGCGTACCGCGTGCTCCGTGAATGTCATTTGGACACCTGAAGCGCAACTCGACCGCGCCGACATCTGGGTGCACACGATGCGGCATCCCACCTGACTGAGCATCCCATGCTCGGCAAAGCCGGTGCCATACCCGGCACCCGCGAGTTGATTCCGCATGAAAGCTACCGCCTGGTTTACGAGATCAGCGGCGACACCGTATGGATCCTGACACTCGTCCATACCGCCCGCCGATGGCCTCCCTTCGCGGTTGAACAGATCCGTCAGACGGTTCACTTCACCCGGTCCGAAAGCGAGTCAATACGGCTCAAACTGCCGGCGGCAGGTACATCGATGGTCGGCGCGCAATTTGAAGGCGGTGTACATTTGTGCATACACTGCTGCCAGTGGATCACGAGCGGGATCCGGCCAAGGCGGCCGCGAACGTCAAGAAGCACGATGTTCGGTCTGCTGACGCTGCGCTTTCACTCGAGGATCCACTGGGCCTGTCCATCGCAGATGCCGACGCTTCGGGCGAACCACGGTTGATTTTTCTTGGCGCCGATCCGGCTGGGCGTGTTCTGGTGACGGTGTACACGTTGCGCGGGCGATCGACACGCATCATGTCCTCCCGCAAAGCGGCTCGCGCCGAACGGCGCGCATACGAGGCAAACATATGAAGAAGGAATACGATTTCTCCAAGGCGAAGCGCGGCCCGGCCGTAGCGGCCTCGAGGAGCAAGGCCAGGATTACCATTCGTCTCGACGAAGAAGTGCTGGAATGGTTCAAGGCGCAGGTTGACGCAGCGGGCGGCGGCAACTACCAAACTCTGATCAATTCAGCCCTGGTGGATCACATCAAGCGCGAGGCGGAGCCGCTCGAAAGAACGCTTCGTCGTGTGCTTCGTGAGGAGTTGCGCAAAGCCGGCTAAATCCCACTTTCGAGCGGGTACGATGGTGAATGCCTGCTGGACGACCAGAGCCGCCAGAGATCGCGCGCTCTTGGTCATCCGACCTACGTCCGGAAGTGAAGATCATCCTCGCCCTTCACCAACGCAGAACTCCCCAGCCTTGGCGTAGTTGAGCGAACTCGTGTCGAAGTTTCGCGTTGCCGTAGAGCACCTTACTCGACAACCGCCACGGCAGTGGATGACCTCGTGCCGACAAAACCCTTGTGCAGGCATCGGCTTCAAGCGGCCACCGTGCCGCGCCCCTTAATCTTGCACTGCGCAATTCGCCTCCATTTGGTTGGTAACTCAGACGGATTCCGGATCGGATTTCGATTGCAGTTGGGACAACACTCGCTGCGCGACTTCCGACGCGAATTGCGGTTGCGTAGTGCGTTCGGTACGGCCCCCAATGGTTGATTCCCGTGAATTATCTTCGGTTGAAAGCGCACGCAAGGTGGAACGAGCGAGCGACCGATTTGGAGAAAACTCACCCACAATTGATTCATGCCGATCGCGCCCCAGCGGGCTTCTCCGTTCGCCCTATGGTATCCACGGCCGCCATGGACGATCAGTCACTCAACCTTGAGCGCCGAATCAACTCGCTGCCCAGAACGTATCGCCGCCGACCATCCTTGATGGTCTGCAGCGTACCCCGTTTGATTTCCTGAAACGTCTTGACGTGGGAATGCCCGAGCACCGCGTGCGTCTCGGCAAGCGTGTAGCGCTGGTTGGGATCGATCAGTAGCGGTCGTGGAACGCGCTTCGGCGCGGCGCGTTGCGACTTCGTTAGTTCGGCCATGTGACGCCCTCAAGTAAGTGGACGTCGTGAATAATATGCGGAATTCAGCGTGTGTAAACAATCGCGGCGGTGTGCGCGTCGGCAGAATGATTTTCTGACTAAGCGCTACGCCGCCAGGCGTCGACTCAGCAATCGCCGGTACGCCCGAGTACGCTGAAAAATATTTTTGATCTACCAAAACAGGTTTGCGGATTTTCCTCAATTGAGCGCGCCAACCGGCGGGATTGCCGCAAGCGATGCAGGGATGCTCAAGTCAGGCGATCAAGCAATCGCCCCTGGGTACTGCAACTCAGGTCAACTGCAGTTTAGCCAACCGTTCGCTCGCGGTGGTGCTGACCAAATGCCCGTAGTGCTGCTGGATCATCACCAGGCTGGTACCCGTGATCTTGCTGACCTCCAGGGTTGAAAGCCCACCCATCAGAGCCTCCGTGATCCAAGAGTGCCGCAGCGTGTAGAGCACCGTACCGGTGGGTAGCTGGGCAGATTTCGCGGCCTCGCGCACCAGCTCATCCCAATCGGAGTGCTGCCATTGCTTACCGTCATCCCGTACCAGAAGCAGGTCATCCGGCTTGCGGGCCGCGGTGAGTCGACTGAACAATTCGACCGCCGCGGGCGCAAGCAGCACGGCGCGCTGACCAGTGTTGCCTTTGACCGTCAGGGTCTGCTGTCGCGCGTCGAAGTGCTTGCATAGCGCGTGAGTCAACTCGCCGGCGCGACACCCCGTCAGCGCTGCGGCCTCGACGAGATTGCGCACCGCACCCGTGCCCGCATCGATCAGCCGTCGACGCTGCGCGCGATCGAGAAACAATGAGCGCCGGTTCGACACGTTTTTGTACTGCTTGACCTTGCGCAGTTCGAGCGCAATTTCCGCACCTGCCAACCCATCATTGACCGCCAGCATCAATGCGGCGCGCAGTACGGATGTCGTTCGGTTTACCGATCCTTTTGAGAGCCCCGGCAATCTGGCACGCCAGGCGCTGATATGGTGCGCCCGCACCTTCGCAAGCTTCATGCCCGCGATGGCATCGCATGGGTACTTTTCGGACCCATAGACGGTCCTTTCGAACCGCTTGTCAGCATCGTTTGCCGCAGCCTGTCCCTTCACGCGTTGCCGGTCCTCGACGTAACGCTGGCAGGCCCGTTCGACCGTCACGACATCGCCGTCCTCGGTGACGCCGGTAATGCCTGAATCCATGTCTTTGAACCAGGCGCGGGCCGCCTCGACCGCCTGGTCGTAGTCGAAGGTGGGGGACCACTCCGCCAAGCTTTTGTTGGCCTGGGTGAGTTTCAGCTTGCCGTCCGGCGTCCGCCCGTCATCCGATGCATATCGGGCTACCCAGGTCCCGCGGTCTTCGGCGAGTTTCCGATACCCCAGCGCCCGCCCTTTCGCCAATTTCTCGAAGTATGGCGCCGGCCGGATCGGGAGCGCGGCCCTGCCCCGTTTGGTGTCGATTCGCACGCAGCGTCGCTCTGTGAAAATTCTGTGAAAAAGAATAGCATTTACGACGGTTGAGCGTGAGACACACAAACCCCTTGTTTTTAGGCATTTCAGAGACTTCGGTTTAGTGTGGTTTAGCGTAAAAGGGGCATTCCCATCCTTCACACGGCAGGGGTCACAGGTTCAAGCCCTGTACCGCCCACCATCGTAATCCCGATATATGTCATCAGTCGCAAGGAAATCGATACTCACTGTGGCCGCCGCGCTCATGACGGCCGGATTCGTCGCCCCAAGCTTCGCTGCCGCCCCGGCCCCGGCTCCCAAGCCTCCTATCGTCCTAGTCCTGGACGGAATCGAAGGTGAGAGCAAGCAAGACACGACCCCTATTGCGCCTCCGATCTGCATCACGGTCCTAGGAGCGACCATCTGCCTGTCGAAATGAGCCGAGCCATGGCCATTACTCCACGGATGCGCCAGTTATACAGCTGGTGCTCCGCGTCACCTGGGCGCGGACCACTACCCCATGGATATCGAGAAGGGCGCCTGGAATACGATACAGCGCGCCCTGGCGGGGATTCCGCTGGCACGTCGGCGCCGGGTATTGAAGCTGCTAAAACGAAAACGCCGCCCGAAGGCGGCGCTGTCGTGGCGAATTCGGCCTACACCCTTAGCGATACTTCAAACGGATCAAGAGTCGACATGCACCATGTTCGACGGCGTGGCGCCAAGACGGACAATTCTCCAACGGCCCGACGACTGCTCTTGCACCTCGACTCGCAAGTGGCGCACGCCGCTTTCGCTCACTGAGTCGGCGCCAGTCCACGTTCCCTTCTTGGCAAGCGGCGCGTCACTCGAAGGATTGGATTGCGTCGACGATTCTGACGTGCCGTTGGAATCGATCCCCCGATTGACTCGTTGTTCCCCGAGATACGGGATTGCAGAGCTGCCCTTACCGGCTTCGCGTGCGCGCGTGACCTCCTGCTCCAAAACGGGCACCACAGCTGCCGAGGCGAAGGTCGAACATACCTGGACAGCGACTTGCTTTGCAGAGATTGGATCTGCGAAGAAACCCAGCCGAAGAAAATAGTAGGAGCGACTTTCTGTCGCGTAGAGCGTATGTGGCTTGAAGATAGAGAGCGACGGCACGCCATTCAGGTCGATAGGCTGCGCCGACCAGTGCAGCTGCACAGCAAAGGAAACCGGTGCACCCTGAGCGACAGCCTCCTTCAAAGCCCGCCGAATACCTGTGTCGTCGGGGCGGAGCAATGGGATCTCATCGCAAGCCCTCTCGTCAACGTCGTCCTGAACCGCAGAAACACGGCGCGCTTCCAGAATCTTTAGGACCTGTGTGTCGGTCAGGGACTCACCGTTGAGAGGTGCAGGGTCGCTGCTTTTTTGGGGAACTGCCGGCTGAGAAGCAGGTGCTGTGGTTGCGAACGCGTTGGGATAACGGCGACGTACGGGTTCTAGCCATCTTTCGGCATCCGCCAGCGTCTTGAAGTACCCCATGTGGAGGTACAACCGCTCACTGCCATCCGGCTGACGCGCAGAACTCATGAAGAATGTGAAGGGCCTTAGCCGCGGTGATTGGGACGGCCGAATGGACACGGGCGCAGCCAGTGGGCACAGCGTGAGGATGAAATGGCCGGTAGCAGCCGGCGCCCGATGCGCTGGATTGGGATTCGACGACCCGGTGGGTTTTGCCGGTGTTGATGTCATAAGTTCTCCCTCACACGAACGTTCGAGTGACGGTCGGGAGAGCGCCAGACGACATGCGAGCTTGCACACTCACACCCGGGAGTGGAGTGGCAACCCCGCTGTCTTAGGCTGTGACGCCCTTAGACCGGTAGCTTTGCGTGCCCGACTTTCGAACGGGTTTGCCTTTATCGATGCCTAGCTCGGTCTCGAGACTGTCCGAGATCGCCCGGTCATAAGCATGGCCGCTTGGAAACTATATGTCTATTGGTTATCGAACTTCAAAGTGTGACCGAGCGCTGTTTTTCACATAACGTGGGTGACCAGCCACATGCCGGCTCGGGCCGCGGACGGAAACCAAGGGATGTGACCCGAGCGCCGGGTCAGAAAATGTGCTGATCGAGAATTCCTGCCGAAAAACGCCTGACCGACCCGACCGGCCCGCTGGTCCACAAGGCGCCTTCGCACCCGTTTTCAGCGGGAAATGGCTGCAAACTGCGACATACGGCAGCAAATCAGTTCCGAACTGTAGGCTCAGTCCTACATCCGCGCTGACGACCGCAACTTTATGCTTCAAGGACCAAAGTGGGCGCCGAGATCACGCGGCAAGCCCGTGCACGGAAGCGGAGGGTAAAAGTGGAGCAACCACAAGTCAGCGGCCGCGCATCGCGCAAATCAAACGGCAAGCCGCCGGTTCCGGTCGGACCGGAACTGAACCTGAGCAAGCTGCTCCAGGCACTGCAGAGCGTGCGCGACGGTGACTTCTCGGTGCGGCTCGCCAGCGACCAGACGGGTCTAGCCGGCAAGGTCGCCGATACCTTCAACGAGATCGTCAGTGCCAATCAGCGCCTTGCGTGGGAACTTGAGCGCGTCGGCCAGATCGTAGGCAAGGACGGCAAGACCCGGCATCGCATGTCCAGCGAACGCCGCTCCGGGGCCTGGGGTGCGATGGAACAGTCGGTCAACACGCTGATCGATGACCTGCTGTGGCCCACGACCGAGGTGACTCGGACCATCTCGGCGGTCGCCAAGGGCGACCTGCAGCAGGCGATGAGCCTGGAAGTCGACGGTCGGGCGCTCAAGGGCGAGTTCCTGCGGTCGGCAACCATCGTCAACACCATGATCGCGCAGATGAGCGCCTTCACCTCGGAGGTGACCCGCGTCGCGCGCGAGGTCGGCACCGAGGGCAAGCTCGGCGGCCAGGCGGCCGTGCATGGCTTTGCCGGTACCTGGAAGGACCTGACGGACTCCGTCAACTCCAT
>Ga0302302_1001443_pt1 | contig 14194 bp, 15 predicted proteins | sample III_Palsa_E1_3_FD_198766 | JGI IMG/M metagenome (GOLD analysis project Ga0302302, IMG submission 198766) | Peat permafrost microbial communities from Stordalen Mire near Abisko, Sweden - III_Palsa_E1_3 | ecosystem: Environmental > Terrestrial > Soil > Palsa > Peat permafrost | place: Sweden...
CGGTATTAACTTCACCCCCCAGGTAGCCGGCATCAACACGGGCTCCTTCAAGATCCAGGGCTCCACCGACGAGGGCGACATTCTGCTCTGGGGCAAAGGTATTGGCGGCGGCGCAGTCTTCACTCCCGGCCTCTCCACCCAGAGCAGCTCCGGCGTTGGCGCCATCGGCGGCGTTGCACTCGATACCGCCGGCAACCGCTACGTAACCGACAGCAAGAACAACAGCGTCCTCAAGATCACCCCTGCCGGCGTGTCGACAACGCTCCCCTTCACCGGCCTCTCGGCACCCACGCAGATCGCCGTCGACGCCCTCGGCACGGTCTTCGTTCTGGATAGCGGCAACGATCAGATCGAGGCGCTCCCAACCACAGGCACGCAGTTAACAGCCTATGCACCGAATGGTGAAAGCGGCCTCCCCGGCAACATCACTGCCTTTGCACTCGATGGCGATAGCAATGTCGTAGTCGCAGGTGATTCTAACCAGGCGGAGGCCTCCGTAAAAGGTGGCGCCCATGCCAAGGCCCAGCCGCACGCCGACGGCGGCTCCTACGGTATCGCCTTGGTAGGCGATAACTACCCTCCCAGCCTCCCCTTCGAGAACACCCACTACGTCGACGCTGCTCCACTCACTGCCCCAGCCACAGCCGTAGCCATCGACGCCGAAGAGAATGTCTATGCAGTCGACGCAACCGGCGTCTTGAACCGCTACGGTATTGACGGCACCACCAAGCAGCTCGCCGCAGGCCTGTCCACTCCAATGGGCCTTGCAGTCGATGCGTCCGGCACCGTCTATGTCCTCGGATCCACCAGCACCATCACCCTCATCTATCCCAATGGCACCAGCCCCCTCGTCGTCAACGGCCTCTATATCCCCGCCGGATTCGCAGTGGACCGCTTCGGCGACATCCTCATCGGCGATGGAGGAGACAAGCAGTTGATCTATCTCGACCGCACCCAGCAAAACTACGTCTTCGGCGACGTCAACGTGGGCCAGCCGGAGACCCTCGACGGATCGATCTCAAACATCGGCAACCAGCCGTTCACCATCAACGGCCCGTTTCCCGCGAACGCCGAATTTGTTCAGACGACGAACGAGTCTGCCTGCGCGGCTCCAGCTGGTTCGACCCCGGGCACGACGGTTGCCCCAGCGAGCAGTTGTGATCTCGGCTACACCTTCACCCCGCCATCGGACGGACCGTTCACTGACTCCGGAACGCTTGCCACCAATCCAACTACGCTGGTTGGGAGTTCCGGCGGTGGAGCGATTCAACTCAGTGGCACGGGCGAGGGTGGTTCGTCGGCACCGCAGCCTGTGTTGACGCCAGCGATGATCAACTTCGGAAGCGTGAACCTTGGGACCGCCAGCACAGCACAAACGGCAACCCTCCAAAATGCTGGAACCGCCGCGCTCACAATCAGCAGCTTCGGATTCTTTGGTAGCAATACGAGCTCATTCAGCGAGACCAACAACTGCGGCGCAAGCTTGGCAGCCGGTGCAAGCTGCTCGATATCGATTACCTGCACGCCGGCAACAGCGGGAGTTCAGACCGCTAGCCTGGGAGCAAACTTTCCCTCGCCTCTGGCGCAGCAGTCGATTGCGTTGAGCTGCGCTGGGGCGACCGCTGCAGCACCACAAGCAGCGCTAACGCCGGCTACAGCTAACTTCGGCAACATAACGAGCGAGACCACCAGCGCTGCACAAACGTTCACGCTAACGAACGGCGGCAACGCTCCACTGACCATCTCCGGCATCACCCTTACCGGAACGAACGCAAGCGACTTCGCCGATACCACCGCGTGCGGCTCAACGCTCGCAGCCGGAGGTAGCTGCACGATCGCCGTCACCTTCACGCCCTCGGCCACAGGCAGCTTTAGCGGCTCGCTCTCGGTTGCCGACAACGCGTCGGGCTCGCCGCAGGTAAGTTCTCTGACGGGAACGGGAACGGTTCCGCCTGACTTCACAATCACCGCCACTCCGGGTGCACAGACCGTCTCGCGCGGAGGCGTCGCCACCTATAGCGTGAGCGTGTCATCCACCAACGGCAGCTTTACGAATGCTGTAGCTCTCACAGCCACCGGCCTGCCCGGCGGGACCATTAGCTTCTCACCCGCATCGGTCACACCTGGAAGCTCAAGCGCGCAGTCCGCCATGACCGTCCAGACCACGACACAGTTGGCAGCAGGGAAGAACAGGCTTCCGCAATGGCCTTTCGCCGCGCCAGCGTTCGCAGCCTTGTTGCCGCTGTTGCCCGGCAGGAGGTGGCGGTCCAGAAAATTCTTCACCCACCTTGCGTGCATCATCGCGCTGCTCGGCATCGCGGCGTCCTCCATCGGATGCGGAGGCGGCTTCGCTCTGCCAACCAAGACCTACACCATCACCGTGACCGGTACCAGCGGATCGGACACCCACTCCACCACCGTCACGCTGACCGTGCAGTAAACGAGGACCTATGACCCTACGATCCATTCTTGCCCTCTCGCTCCTGTCGCTTGCACCTGTCAAGCTCCTGGCGCAAGCTCAACCATCGCAGGAGATCGCGTTCGATTACACCTACATCCACACCAACGCGCCTCCGGGCGGCTGTGGTTGCTTTTCGATGAACGGCGGTGGCGGCTCCTATGCTTATCACTATGGTCCGCAATTCGCCTTGCTGGCTGACGTCGAAGTCGCGCATGCCTCCAAAGTCGACAGCGGCGGCGACGATCTGACGCTGACTTCCTTCCTCGCTGGGCCGCGCTTCTACTATCGTCGGCCGCATGCTCGCTTTGTTCCCTACGGCCAGGCGCTGATTGGTGGCGTCCGTGCGACCGGCAGCCTGGCAGCAGCGAACTCCAGCGGCGCAAACTCATCGGTAGCCTTTGGTTCAGTGCTAGGCGGAGGCGTTGAATACAACCTCAGCCCCAGCTTCACGCTTCGCGTGGTGGAAGTCGACTACTTCATCACCACCTTCGACAACCGGGTCAACGGCCGCCAGAACAACATTCGGGTCACTGCCGGCGTGGCCTATCACTTCGGGAAACGGTGACAACCATGATGACAAAACTCAACACTTCAACCGCCGTCAAATCAACCAAGAGTGCCACAATATACCAACTACCCTCGCGGCCCCGGCCAACCACCAAAGGCCACTTCACGTTGATCCTGCCATGGGCATTGGTGCTTCTGGCATTGGCCTGGGGCACCTACGAATCCGTACAGCTTCTCACCGGAGTCATCCCTAAGTTCTAGTGCTACACTTTTCACCCTGCCGGAACACGAAGCAGGTCCTCATCCTCTAGCGATTGAGGAAGCCCTCAATTTAGGAACCTATTATGTCTTGGAAGCTGCGCTCAGACGACATCTTCTTTCCCGCAATGTCGCTGCTCATCCTCGCCGTCGTGGTTTTCGGATTTGCGCAGAGCTATTTCCTCCCCGGGATGGTCTTCGCCAAGTTGCCCAACGCGCTGGTGCATATCCACGGTGCACTCTTCGTCTCCTGGATTTTTCTGCTCGTCTTACAGAACTTTCTTGTTGCGGCGCGGAAAATTAAGTGGCACATCACGCTCGGTGTGCTTGGCCTGATCCTTCCCCCGCTGATGGCGATCTTCGGCGTGCTGACGGTGTTCGATTCGATTCGCCGCAATGGCACACCGTTCATTCCGCCTCAGCTCATCCTTGTTGGGGACTTCGGAGAACTCCTTGTCTTCCTGGTGCTGGTTGCGTGGGCGATGCTTGTGCGCCGATCGCCCGCGGCCCACAAGCGTTTCATGATTCTCGCGACCGTGGCGCTACTCGGCCCTGCCATCAATCGCTGGCCGTTTCCTGCTCATATTCGGCTGCTGGGCACGTTCGTAGTATTTCTCGTGCTGCCTCTGCTCGTCGTTGCCTATGATCTATGGGCGACTCACCGCATCCCCCGCGCCACTGCCATCGCCACGGGTTTGATTTACATCCAGGCTCTGACCATGATTCCCATCGCCAGCCTGCCTTTCTGGCCACGCTTCATCGTGGAGTACATCAAATGAAATGCCGTCTCACTTATTTCCCTTCCTTGGTTGCACGCGTTGCGTTCGCATGGGCTCTGTCTTGCATCCTGTTCAGCAGCCGCGCGGCCACTGCGCAATCGCTCAAGCTGGATGCCCCCGCGCCCCTGCATCAGGGCAACAACCAGGCGCTCATCGATAGCTTCGTTGGGGATCACTACTACTACTTCTATGCTGAGTCCGGGAAATTTCATATTGCCTGGACCTTCAGTGGCGCGGATGAGGGATTTAACGTCGGGGGCAAGCTCTCCTTCGCTACTGCCTTCAACCCCAAGACCGCGGGAACTGTGATGACCCGCCAGGACGCTCCGACGGGCGTCGTGGTTGGAGTCTCGCCGGTCAATAGCAAGCTCGTCCGCCAGACCAACCCATGCATCATCGTCGTCACTGGCAACGCCTCCTTTGCGAACGTCTCGGGCGGTCCGGATCCGATCGTCGGAACGTATGCTGAGAAGCTGCTCTTCTAGGCGAGTCGGAGCTTGGAGCTGTTAAATTTCTAACCAACGGCACGGTGGCCACCTCGAACGGGAGAAGCGTCGTTGAGGTCTCGAAGCTTATGGGGCACGATGATGTGAAGACGACGATGAAGTATTTGGATCCAGATACGAGCAAGGTCGCGATGATGGTCAACCATCGCAATCACCCCAATCGTTTCACCTCTCATAATGCGGCGAGTTGAGCTGACTTCCACAAAACTCCCACAATCGTTCTGTCGTTCTGTGGGAGCGGTGCAAATCCCTCGTAACCTGTTGAATATAAATGGTGGACGCGGCAGGGATCGAACCTGCGACCAGTCGATTAAGAGTCGAATGCTCTACCAGCTGAGCTACGCGTCCAGACCTTGAACCTTGCCGCAAGGCAAAGAGCGAACTACAGGAGATCGCCAAGGAATGCGCGGGAGAAGCCCGCCGCACATAAAAAGAATATCACGACCCGGCGCCACAGCACAGTGCCGGATCATGAGGAAATTCAGGCGTTCAGAACTGACAAATCAAGGCTAGCCGACGAAGTCCACGTGTGCCTTATTCGGGATGATCCCGCGCTCGTAACCCATGTCCAGGATCTTGCGAATCGCCTCACGACCATCATCGCCATAGTTTAGGGTGCGCTCATTCACATACATGCCAACGAAACGATTCGCCAGCGACGGGTCCAGGTCTCGGGCGAACTGCATCGCGTATTCCAACGCGGCTTCACGGTGATCCAACGCATGCTGAATACTCTCGCGCAGCGCGTTGGTTGTGATTGTCTGTACCTCAGAGCCCAACGACCGCCGAATCGCGTTGCCGCCGAGCGGTAAGGGAAGACCTGTCCGTTCATGCCACCAAACGCCTAGGTCGAGAATTTTCTTCAATCCGTCGCGCGCATAGGTAAGCTGACCTTCGTGAATAATCAGACCGGCATCGAACTCACCTGACACAACTGCAGGAATAATCTTGTCGAACTCGACGGTAACCGTCTCGATCTCTGGTGCAAACAGCTTCAGCGTCAGGTATGCTGTCGTCAACGTTCCCGGTACGGCAATGCGAAGCTTCTTTACCTCGTCAAGTGTGTAATTTTTCGACGCAACAATCATCGGCCCATAGCTGTCACCCACCGAGCCACCGCACGCCATGAGTGTGTAGTTCTCCTGTATGTACGGATAGGCATGGAAGCTGATCGCCGTGACGTCGTAGTACTGGTCCGTCATGGCGCGATGGTTCAGCGCCTCGATATCGGTAAGAGTGTGGGTGAACTTGTACCCCGGTACGCGCACCTTGTTCGTTGCAAGCCCGTAAAACATAAAGGCGTCATCGGAGTCGGGGCTGTGGGCAATCTTAATCTCGCGAACATCTGTTGCTGCAGTAGTCATGTATTCCTTTGGTGCTTTACTTGTTAGGAGGAGCGCTCAAAGCTTGCTCCTGTCGTGTCGTCTGGACTAACGGTAATTAGATGCGGGGAGCGCGGGACACGGCGCTGTACACTCCTGCCGCCACCAGGACCTTGATGAACTCTCCCGGAAGAAAGGGAGCGACCGCACCCACCCACGCCGCATAGAGTGTGTGGTGGGTAAAGTGCACGAACCAGCCGGCGCCCGACAAAAACAGAACGGCCATCGCCACGTTACCCGCCAGAAACGGCGCCACGAATCGCGCGGTGCGTCCCGTCAATCCTCGTGTCAGCCCACCCACGATTGCGGCCACCAGCGGATAGGCCATCAAAAAGCCGCCCGTGGGGCCTAACAGCTGCGCAAGTCCCCCTGGCCCTGTTGGGCTGAAGACCGGCAGTCCCATCGCTCCCTCCGCCAGGTAGGCCAGCATGGTCAGAAAGCCTCCGACCGGGCCAAACGCCAATCCAACCCCCAACACCGCGAGCGGCTGCAACGTCAGTGGCACCGGCGTGAAAGGGAGAGGAAAGCTCACGTGCGCGGCCAAGGCCACGACAACCGTGGCGCCCAGTCCAAGCAGAATCCTGCCTGGAACAGTCGTGGCAAAGTGGGCCAGGTTCGCCGCGCGGGAGGATGGTAGGGTGACGGTTTGCATAGGGTCTCTCAAGGTTGAAGATTTCCAGCGTTGATTTGCGTTCTTCGATCTTTCTTTGCTCTTCTCGACTACGGTTTACCCTTCGTATTCGTGGTAGCGTCCTGCTGCAACCTACGGTGGGATCGCCGGGCCTGTCGTACATGTCGCGCCATCGCAAACGAGGCCCAAAGCAGCGCTACCAGGGCCAGTATCGAAATGCAGAAGAGGACGCGCATGGGTCACCCTAAGGATAACAAAGCTGGCAGTGCGAAACGAACTTCGCGCTCCCGACATTCATTTTGGAACCCTCCTGTCGACAAGTCTGGTTCCTTCCACAGCTTACCCTCCCAAACTCAAGCCCGAATGCGCGATACTTCTAGTGAACGATTAGCCCGAAGACGCCGTGCTGAGGCCCGAAGTTGCGAACCGCGCCACCCAAAACGAAGCTCATTGTCAAATTGCCCGAGCTCGCCGGGGCTGCGAAGGACCGCATCTATCTGTGGCGTCGCCGTGCTGCTACCTTTGCGACTGCCATCCTAGCGCTCGTTATGGCGTACGGCGTCATCTTCGGCCATAACGGTCTCACTGCCTTCGCACACAAGCGCGAGGAGGCAAAGGTGCTCCAGGAGCAGATGCAGCAGCTTCAAAAGGAAAACGACCGCCTCCACGAGCACATCAACCACCTCCAGAGTGATCCAGACGCGATCGAGCACGAGGCTCGTGAAGAACTGCACTACACCCGCTCCGGAGAGGTCATCTACACCCTCCCCAATGCGAGCGCTGACCCATCGAAATCCTCGCCTTCGTCTAACCCCGCCGCAAAATAATCGGTCCCCCTGAAGAAGTCTCCCTATTCTGCCGATAGCAGAACAGAGAAGACCCGTTCGGAACGGGAGGGTGCGTGCATGGGGATGGTTCCAATACCGGTAATCTCTCCTCTGACCCTTATCCGGTCGGACGAGCCCGTGCTCGAGCCCCCGCTTCCCATTTCCCATGTCGACGCCGAATCTTCAAACGCCGGCGGCCGCGCCGACGAAGGCTACTCCCCCAGTCAACAATCGCCGCCCGACCAGGACCCAGGCGAAGCCGAAACTCCTCAAGCCGCCGTCGCTTCGGATTCCGCCCACCAGGTCAACCTCTTCGCCTGAACTCGACTGCCAAAGCTAAAAAGTCGGTGGCGCGTGCTGCGCGATCTGCGCCGTGGTCACCTCAATATCAAACCCTGTGAACAGCTCCGCAATCTGCTCATCGCTGAATCCCCGCTCCCGCAAAAGGCGAATCTCGTCGTCGAGCATCTCGATCGCCTCTCCCGCCGTCACTGTCTGCTCTTCTGCCCCAGCCGCTTCACGCAGCTCGCGAGCAGCCTGCGCGAGTTGCGTTGTCGTATACATTCGTCCTTCTGCCATGCAATTCCTCCGGAAGTATCAGCTATAGGAGGCACTCAGCTCTGCGCAGGGTTGGTCGTCCTCTGCTGTTATGTCGCACAAGAGTAGACTCATGCAGTCAAACGAAATGCTTCTCTGAGGAATCCATGATCGTTATTGATACGGAATACGTCGACCTTGCCACCTCCACGGGACCCATGCGGACCCACATCGTTCGCCCGGCTGCACCTGGTCGTTACCCGGGCGTTTTGCTCTTCTCAGAGATATTCCAGGTGACAGCGCCCATCCATCGCACGGCTGTTCAGTTGGCCGGCCACGGCTACGTCGTTGCGGTTCCCGAGGTCTACCACGAGTACGAACCCGCCGGCACCATACTGAAATACGATCAGGAGGGCTCCGACCGCGGCAACGTCCTCAAAACCACCAAGCCCGTCCCAGCCTACGATGACGACGCCCGCGCCGCCCTCGCCCACCTCGCAGAACGTCCCGACTGCACTGGCCGTCTTGGCGTCATGGGCATCTGCATGGGAGGCCATCTCGCCTTCCGCGCCGCCATGAGCCCAAGTGTTCACGGGGCGGTCTGCTTCTACGCCACCGACATCCACAAAGGCGGCCTCGGCGAGGGGATGAAAGACAACTCCATGGCCCGCGCCGGCGAAATCAAAGGCGAGCTCCTGATGGTCTGGGGCCGCCAGGATCCGCACATTCCCACCGAAGGCCGCATGAAGGTGCTCGAGCGCCTTAATGAAGTTGGAACCAGGCTCAACTGGCACGAAGTCAATGGAGCCCACGCGTTCCTCCGCGATGAAGGTGTCCGTTACGATCCCGACCTCGCTCGCTCCATGTTCGGCCTCGCGCTCGATCTCTTCCACCGTACGATTGCCGTAGGTGCCTGACCCCGTCTTACTCGATATACTCCCGCAACCAGGGATCCTTCGTGTGCGTCAGCTCCAGCGTCGTTCCATCGAACACAATATGACCCTCATTCAGCACCAGGAACCTGGTCCTGGGGTCAATACCGTTGTTGGGTATTTTCTCGACTCGTTTCTCCTGCGGATTAAATCGATGCGTCGCCAGCGTGAAAGCATCCTGTAGCCGGTGCGTGATCAGCAGGCAGGTGGTTTGCGACACGTCGCGCTGCTTGATGACCAGTTCCATAATCGTCGTTGAGGTAATCGGATCCAGTCCACCTGTCGGCGAGTCATACAAGATCAGGTCTGGCTTGCTGATGATGGCCCGTGCAATCGAAACCCGTCGCCGCATTCCACCGCTCAGCTCTGATGGAAATTTGTCGATCACCTGTTCCAGCTCCACGAATCGCAACGCTTCCAGCACGCGCTCGCGGATCTCCTTGGGATCAACGTGTTCCTCTTCCAGCCGATACGCGACGTTATCTTCCACGTCGAGTGAATCGAACAGCGCACTCTCCTGGAACACCATCCCCACATGGGCGCGCATCTCAAACAGCTCTTTCTCGCTCATCTCCCGCAAGGAGCGGCCAAATACCCTAATCTCCCCGCTATCCGGCTCGATCAGCCCGTTAGCCAGCTTCATCAGAACGCTCTTGCCGCCGCCTGCCGGCCCCAGCAGAATGCGTGTCTCTCCATGCGCCACTGTGAAGCTCACATTGCTCAGAACTTCGTGGCCATCAAACCCGATCGACACATCGTCAAACTCAACAATGGGCTGGCCGCTGGCTGCTAACTCCTTCATCTCCGGGCTCACGACCGTCTCAGCCATTGCCTACCTTCCGAAGATTCCGATCATCAACTGCGTAACCAGGAAGTCCACCAGAATAATGATCACAGAAGAAGCCACCACCGCCTGCGTCGTCGACCGCCCCACACCCCTCGTCCCACCCGTCGTCCTCAATCCGTAGTAGCAGCCAATCGACGCAATGATGAAGCCCGAAAAGATTGGCTTTACCAGCCCCTCGACGACGTCGCCATGCTCCAGGGACATATAGCCGGTGTGGAAAAATGTTGCCGCCTTCAATTTCAGCAAGGCAACGGAAACAAATGCGCCACCCGCGATGCCGCAAGCGTCCGAAATAATTGTCAGGAAAAACAACATGAACACCGTGGCCACCAGCCTCGGCGTCACCAGTTTGCGGTACGGATCAGTTCCCAGCGCGCGCATGGCGTCAATCTGCTCGGACACCTTCATCGAGCCCAGCTCGCTGGCCATTCCGGAGGCATTCCGCCCCGAAACCATCAATCCCGTCAACACCGGCCCCAGCTCCTTCACCATCGAAAGAGTCACGAGCTCGCCGGTCATGTTCACGGCGCCAAACTCTTTCAGTGAAACCGCCGCCTGCAGTGCCAGCACGCATCCCGTAAAGAATCCCGTCAGCACCACAATCGGCAACGACCCCACGCCGATCGAATCCATCTGCGTAAAAATATCCGCGGTGTACCGCGGCCGCGAGAAAATATTCGCAACGGAGCGGCCGCAGAGCAGGGAATACTCTTGCACCGAAGCGACGATCGTCTTGGCGTAGGCCTCTGGAGAGATAAAGCTCATGCGTATGTGCTGCGCTCAGGGTATCAGATGCAGGACACCCCATCTCCGGTCGCAGGATCCGCCACCTCGTCCCAAGAGTCCAAGGGATGAGAAAATAAAGGGATGGCCTCAACTCCGAATCAGATCGATGACGGCAAGGTCCCCGGCCGAACCATGAGAGCCGCCGTCCTTCGCGGCCAGGAAGACCTCCGCATCGAGGATGTCCCCGTCCCCGCCGCCGGTCCCGGTGAACTGGTCCTGCGCGTGGGCGCCGCCCTTACCTGCGGCACAGACCTCAAGGTCTACCGCCGCGGCTATCACGCCAGGATGCTTACCCTTGACCGCCTCTTCGGCCACGAGCTCGCCGGAACCGTCGTCCAGGTCGGCGATGGCGTCACCAACTTTGCCCTCGGCGACCGCGTCCTTCCCCTCAACTCTGCGCCCTGTGACGCCTGCTTCTTCTGCCGCAACAACCAGCAGAACCTCTGCGACGACCTGCTCTTCAACAACGGCGCCTACGCCGAGTTCATCTGTATCCCCGCGCGCATCGTCGAAAAAAACACCCTTCACATCCCCAGCACCATCCCCTTCGAGCATGCCGCCCTCACCGAACCACTCGCCTGTGTTGTCCGCGGCCTCGAAGAGTCTGGCGTTTCGTTTTCAGCCGATTCTGACGCCGTTGAGAGCCAGACCGCCATCGTCCTAGGCGCCGGCCCCATTGGCCTCCTCTTCATCCACGCTGCCTCAATCCTCGGCCTCCACGTCATTGCTGTCGTCAAGCGCAAAGATCAGATCGCCCCCGCGCGCCACTTTGGCGCCGAGCAAGTCCTTCGCATCTCGGATGTCCCCGACCCCATTGCCGCCGCTCGCGCTCTTACCTCGGAAGGCCGCGGCGCGGATATCGTCTTCGAAGCCGTTGCTACTCCCGAAGCCTGGCAGTGGGCCGTACAAATGGCGCGCAAAGGCGGCCTCGTCAACCTCTTCGGTGGGCCTCCCCGCGGCACCACCGTCTCTCTCGACACCAACCTCATCCATTATTCCGACCTCACCCTCAAGGCTAGCTTTCACCACACCCCTGCCGCCGCCCGCCGCGCCTTCGATCTCATCGCCACCGGCCGCTTCCGAGCCCAGGACTTCCTCACTGGCACTGCGACCATCGAAGACCTCCCCAACGTCTTTCGCCGCATGCTCACCCGCCCTGCCGACGGCATCGCACCCGAGATCAAGACCGTGATCTTTCCCAACGTGGCCTCAGAACCCACAGCGCAGGCCACTATGCAGGAGCGCGTATGACCGCCCTCGCCAACTCCAGCCCGCCCCCCACATCTCCGTTGGACATAGACGACCGTCTCCTTGGAGCTCCGTCCCTCTATCTCACCCCCGCCGCACGGCCCTCGCTTGCCGAAGCCCAATCCTGGTGCAAAACCCTCACCACCACCCACTACGAAAACTTCCACGTCGCGACATTCTTCCTTCCTGCCGCGCTACGCCCTCACTTCCACAGCGTCTACGCCTTCTGCCGCACCTCCGACGACCTCGGCGACGAAGTAGCCGATACCGCAACCGCCACGCGCCTCCTCGCCACCTGGCGTGCCATGCTCCACCAGTGTTTCGCCCATCCCGACCTCTCGCGCCACCCCGTCTTCGTCGCACTCCAACCCACCATCGCCACCCGCAAACTCCCTATCCAACCCTTCGACGACCTCATCTCCGCCTTCGAGCAGGACCAGGTCTACACCCACCACGAATCCCTCGCCACCCTCGAGCAATACTCGCGTTACTCCGCCAACCCCGTCGGCCGGCTCGTCCTTCTCGTCAGCGGCTATCACTCCGAAGACCTAATGCAGCTATCCGACGACATCTGCACCGGCCTCCAGCTAGCCAATTTTTATCAGGACGTCGTCGAAGACCGTGCCCGCGGCCGTCGCTATATCCCCGCCGACGCCATGCAGCGCTTCCACGTCACCGACGACCAGCTGATCGCGCGCCAATTCGACGCCAACTTCCGCGCCATGATGCAGTTCCTCGTGGCCGACGCGCGCGCGCGCCTTACCCGTGGTCAGCGCATCACCACCCTCGTCGCCCCCGACCTCGCCTCAACCCTGCAACTCTTCATCAACGGCGGCCACGCCATCCTCGACGCCATCGCCGCCCAGGATTACAACACGCTGAAGTCCCGCCCCGTTGTCACCAAATCGGCCAAGCTCCGTCTCCTGGGCGGCGCGCTCCTCGGCAAGTTCTCCGCATCGGCCAAGCCCTCGCGTTCATCCAAGGACACACCCGAATGAGCGCAGCACAATCTCCCGAACTGCTTGCGGCCTACGCAGCCTGCCGTACCATCGCCAAGCGCGAAGCCAAGAACTTCTACTACTCGTTTCGAGTCCTCCCGCAGCACAAGTCCGACGCCATGTGCGCGGTCTACGCCTTCATGCGCAAAGCCGACGACCTCGCCGACGACGAGTCCATTTCCCTCGACGCCCGCCGCCAGGCCATGGCCACCTGGACCGCCGCCTGGCGCGCCTCCCGCACCACCCCCACCACAGATCCCATCTTCCTCGCCCTCAACGACACCCAGCAGTGCTTCTCCATCTCCGACGACCTCCTCGAGAAGTTGGTGCAGGGAACCACGCTCGATCTACAGCCTGTGCAGCCCGGCGTTGGCAACGCCCATATCGATGTCATAGCACTCGACGGTCACACCACAAGCTATGACTTCGACGTCTACGACACGTTCGACTTCCTTTATCGATATTGCTATCTGGTCGCATCTGTCGTTGGCCTCGTCTGTATAAAAATCTTCGGCTACACCGATCCTCGCGCCGAAGAACTCGCTGAGCGCACTGGAGTCGCGTTTCAGCTCACAAACATTTTGCGCGACGTAAAGGAAGACGCTGAGCGCGGACGCATCTATCTCCCGTCAGACGATATCAACGGGGTAGGCACTGACGTAAATTCAATCCGGAAAGCTTGTGCTGGCTCCCCAGTTGATTCCGCCACACTTTCCCTGCTTCGACTCGAGATTGACCGCGCGCAGAACTATTACCGCAGCGCTTCCGAACTCATCCCGCTCCTCGACCCCGACGCCCGTCCCTCCATGCTCGTTCTCGTCGGCATCTATCGCCGCCTCCTCGATCGCATCTCCGCCAACCCCGCCGCCGTCTTCAAGCAGCGCGTCTCCGTCCCCACTTCGACGAAGCTTGCCATCCTCGGCCTCGGTATCCTCCAATCCCTCAAAGCCAGGCTCTTGCGATGAGCGACCACCCCGCCCCCGACGTCCTCATCCTTGGCGCAGGCGCAGCCGGCCTCGCTGCAGCCGTAGCTCTCTCGGGCGCAGGCGCCAGCGTCTCCCTCCTCGAGCGCAAGCCCTTCGTCGGCGGCCGGGCCTATTCCTACCCACACCCCGCGCTCGATGAAGTCATCGACTCCCAGCACGTTCTCCTCGGCTGCTGCACGAACCTCGTCGACCTGTGCAATCTCTCCGGCGCAGGCCAGCACATCCGCTGGTACGACATCGTCACCTTCCTCGAACCCTCAACCCGTTCCACTCCCACCCGCCGCTCTGACATTGCCCCCGCCGCGCTTCCATCCCCTGGACACTCTGCGCTCAGCTTCCTCCGCGCACCCATGCTCTCCCTCAAAGATAAGTCCCGGATCGTCCTCGGCTTGCTCGACTTCGTACGCTCCTACCCCGCCACCGACGACCAACCGTTCTCCGCCTGGCTCCAGCGCACTCGCCAAACCGAACGCGCTATCCGTCACTTCTGGGAACCCATCATCGTTGGC
>Ga0302302_1001453_pt1 | contig 14171 bp, 15 predicted proteins | sample III_Palsa_E1_3_FD_198766 | JGI IMG/M metagenome (GOLD analysis project Ga0302302, IMG submission 198766) | Peat permafrost microbial communities from Stordalen Mire near Abisko, Sweden - III_Palsa_E1_3 | ecosystem: Environmental > Terrestrial > Soil > Palsa > Peat permafrost | place: Sweden...
TGACATAAGCGCAAGTCAGGATTTGAGCTACAACTCTCAGATCAAGCCGTCGTATCCGCCACAGGCAATACGGCAGCACCACACTGGCACGGTTATTCTGCTCATAACCGTTGCACCAGATGGAAGCGTCGCTGATGTGAAAGTAGATAAGTCGAGCGGCTTCCACGAGCTCGACACCGCGGCCCTAGCTGCTGTGAAGAAGTACCGATTCAATCCAACGATTCGGAACGGAGTAAAGGTTTCGGGATTGGCAAGGGTGCCGATTACCTTCAATCTCGATGGCGCTGATTAGCTTTTTTGAAATTTTCCCTGTGATCGAATTAGGTTGATTACAGTTACAGTTCACGCTTGACTTCCTATGGGTAGCGTTATGTTCTTACAGACTCCTGCAGCATCCGACGCCGCACAAGCCGCCGGCGCCAACTCCACCGCCGATGCCATGAAGCAAATGGGTGTCGGCCATCTTGTCGACGGTTTCATTCATGGTGAAAACGTCGTCGGACTCGTCGTGTTCGTCGTGCTGCTGATCATGTCGCTTGCCTCCTGGTACTTCATCATCGCCAACTCGATCCGCAACTCGATGGTCAGCTCGCGTCGCGACAAGGTCATCGACGGCTTCTGGAACAATGGTTCTACCCAGGACGCGATCCGCGAGCTGGAAGCCCAGCCCAAGGGCGAACCCTTCTCGAAGATTGCTCTTGATGCCGCGTCGGCCGTGGCCCATCACCAGCAGTCCTCCGCCGGTGCCGGTCGCCTTGCCGAGTCGCTGAGCCGTTCGGAGTTCATCGATCGCGCCCTGCGCCAAGCTGTCGCTCGCGAGAGCCTGCGTCTGGAAGGTGGCTTGACCATGCTGGCAACCGTCGGTTCTTCCGCACCGTTCGTCGGTCTGCTCGGTACCGTTTGGGGTATCTACCACGCGCTGATCGGTATTGCCGCCTCTGGCAATGCCTCCATGAATGCCGTGGCCGGCCCGGTCGGTGAGTCGCTGATCATGACCGCGTTCGGTCTGTTCACCGCTATCCCCGCCGTGCTTGCGTACAACTTCTTCAACCGCTCCAACCGTCTCACGTACGCTCGCTTCGATGAATTTGCGCATGACCTGCACGATTTCTTCGCTACGGGCTCGCGCGTCGAAGGCGCCGCACCGACCCTGAAGTGAGGTCTGACTCATGGCTATGAGCTCAGGTGGTAATTCCGGTGGTCCGATGTCGGAGATCAACGTCACGCCGCTAGTCGACGTGATGTTGGTCCTCTTGATCATCTTCATGATCACCGCACCGCTGATGTCGCACACGATCACGGTCGAGTTGCCCAAGGCTAATCCCAAGAGCAAGGACGAGGAGCTCAAGACGCCGCCGCTGGATCTCGCGATCAAGCAAGACGGCAGCCTGTACTTCAACGACCACCCGATCACGGAGGATGAGCTCAAGGTCCAGTTTGCTGTGAAAGCGCAGCAGGTGCCGCAGCCTGAACTGCAAATTCGAGCCGACAAGACCACCGAGTTCAAAATCGTGAAGAAGATCATCAGCGATGCGAAAGGTCAGGGCATGGTCCACGTAGCCTTCATGACCACCGCACCAACGAAGGGACAGTGACCCATGGCATTCTCCAGCAATAGCGGCGGCGGCCCCATGGCAGACATCAACGTTACGCCGCTGGTCGACGTGATGTTGGTGCTGCTGATCATTTTCATGATCACGGCGCCCGTGCTTTCGCTCAAGATCAAGGTCGATCTGCCGCAGCCGAACCAGAACATTCCGCCACCGAGCAATCCGAAGGATCCGATCAAGCTGAAGATCGATCAGAGCGGTGCGTTCTACTGGAACGACTCTCCGGTTGACGAGCTGGGGTTGAAGGCTCAGCTGGCCGTGATCGCGCAGCAGCCTGATCCGGCTGAAATCCAGATAACGGCGGATGACGCGGCGGCTTATCAGTATGTCGCCACCGTGCTGGCTGACGCGAAGAGCTACAATCTCACCAAGATCGGTTTTGCCGATAGTCAGTGATGGATCCTCGGTTCGACAAAACAAAAAACCCCGCCTCGCGCGGGGTTTTTTTTGCCGACAAAGAGCTGCAAGAAACGTTACTGCAACAGCAGCACATAGTTGCGGACTGTCGCCGCTAGTCCGTCATAAAGCGCTTCCCCAATCAGCGCATGACCGATCGATACTTCGGCCAGATGGGGAACCGCGGCCTTGAAGGCGCTCAAGTTTGACTGGCAGAGATCATGTCCCGCATTGACGCCGAGTCCGGCCAGATTTGCGAGCCGAGCCGCATTGGCACAAGCGGCCAGCAAGTCCTCAGGCCTGCCTTCGGCAAAAGCATGCGCGTAGGGGCCGGTATAGATTTCGACGCGCTCCACGCCGATGGCCGCCGCGAGCTCAAAGCGCTCGGCCTCGGCATCGACAAAAAGGCTGACGCGGCAGCCGAGGTCGCGTAGCTCATCCACGAGCGGACGGAGGCGATCGATGTCGCGTTCGAGATCAAAGCCGTGATCGGAGGTGATCTGGCCATCACTATCGGGCACCAAGGTCACCTGCGTCGGCCGGACCTCGCGGGCAAGCTCAATCAGCCCCGGATACTCTCCGCGTGCGGCAGCAAAGGGATTTCCTTCGATGTTGTACTCCACGCGGCCACGAAGCAGTGCTGCCAACGCACGCACGTCGTCCGGCCGCACGTGTCGAAGATCTGGCCGTGGATGGACGGTAATGCCGCCGCAACCGGACTCGATACAGGTCTGCGCAGCCTTGCAAATATCCGGCTCATCGCCGCCGCGCGAGTTCCGTAGCACGGCGATCTTGTTGAGATTGACGCTAAGCAAAGTCATGTCGTTTGAATGATTCCGTCAGTGGGAGATAGGCAGCGACGTCAGCGTCGAGATTAACCAGGCGATGCGAAAGACGTCGTAAAGTGGCGCGTCAACCGGTAACCGCCCAACACGCTACCTTTCTCGCCGATCCCCGCCACGCCACCGCGGCAACGTAGTCCGCGCCGACCTCTGGCCGCTGCAACTGCCAGGCGGCGGCATCGTCATCATCAAGCCAGCGCAACACAGGCTGGTCTTGAATGGTCGCCACAAGCAAGCGATCCAGTCCAAACGCGATCCCCCGGCCAAGCGCCTTGAGCACAGCCTCCTTTGCCGTCCACAACCTCAGGAACTCGTCACCGCGAGCGCCCTGCGGCGCCGACGCCAAGACCGCGAGTTCTTCCTTGCAGAAATAGTGTTCGGCGATATCCAGCGCGCGCGCGCGATGACGCCGCCGTTCGATATCCACACCGGGCGTGCAGCATCGCCCAATCCCGATCAGGGCGAAATCACCGCTGTGAGACCAATTGAAACCCAATGCCTTACCGTGGCTTGGATCAAGCTCAGGTCGGCCAAATTCGCCATCAGCCAAGCGCACTTCAGTGCCTGGTATTCCGAGATAGGCGCCCAGCACGTCCCGCAAAGGCTGTCGTTTCTGCCGACGTTCGTACGGCAGCAAAAACATATGCAGCTCGTGATCGCCGAGCCGCTCTGCGATCGCATCGATGCCACGCATGTCGGTCGACTTCATGTCTGGATTCTAGCGCGAGTGCCGCGCTTTTCGCCGCCTTGCTAGAGACCTCCGTTCTATCTGGACGGCTATTTGATCAACCGCTCATCCACAAGGCTCTTTACGACACCAGGATCGGCGAGGGTCGAGATATCCCCAAGCTGATCCGGCAGGTTCTCGCCTATCTTGCGCAGTATGCGGCGCATGATCTTGCCCGAACGCGTCTTCGGTAAACCTGGCGCCCACTGGATGTAGTCAGGCGTCGCGATGGGACCGATTTCCTTGCGCACCCATGCCACCAACTCTTTGCGCAAATCCTCATTGCCCTCGATGCCCGATACCAACGTGACGTACGCATAGATACCCTGACCCTTGATATCGTGGGGACAGCCGACTACAGCCGCCTCGGCGACCTTCGGATGCGCGACCAGTGCGCTCTCCACCTCGGCCGTACCGATGCGGTGACCGCTGACGTTGATCACATCGTCCACGCGGCCGGTGATCCAGTAATACCCGTCTTCGTCGCGGCGTACACCGTCGCCGGTGAAGTAGTTGCCTGGGTAAGCACTGAAGTAGGTTTCGATAAAACGCTGATGATCGCCGTAAACCGTGCGCATCTGCCCGGGCCACGAATTGGTGATCAGCAGATTGCCCTCCGTCGCACCCTGCTGCACTTCGCCATTCGCATCGACGATCGCCGGCTGAATGCCGAAGAACGGCAGCGTGGCCGATCCCGGTTTGGCGTCGATGGCGCCGGGCAGCGGCGTGATCAGAATGCCGCCGGTCTCGGTCTGCCACCACGTGTCGACAATAGGGCAGCGCTCGTCGCCGACCACACGGTAGTACCACTCCCAAGCCTCGGGATTGATCGGCTCGCCAACGGTGCCTAGCAGACGCAGCGAGGCGCGCGAGGCCTTCTTGACCGGCGCTTCGCCCTCGCGCATCAGCGCGCGGATAGCCGTGGGCGCGGTGTAGAACAGCGTCACCTTGTGCTTGTCCACCACGTTCCAGAAGCGGCTGTAGTCGGGATAGTTCGGCACGCCGTCGAACATGACCGTGGTGGCGCCGTTGGCCAGCGGGCCATAGACCACGTAGCTGTGGCCGGTGATCCAGCCGACGTCGGCAGTGCACCAGTAGACATCGTCCTCTCGCAGATCGAACACGCACTCATGCGTATAGCTGGCATAGACCAGATAACCGCCTGTCGTATGCAGAACGCCCTTGGGTTTGCCGGTGGAACCGGAGGTGTAGAGAATGAACAGCGGATGCTCCGCCTCTACCGGCTCAGCCGGGCAGTCGGCCGTCTGGCCGTCCATCAGGTGATGATAGTAGCGATCACGCGGTGACTGCATCGGCACGCTGGCGCCCGTGCGACGAACCACGACAACGGTTTCCACGCTGTTGGTACCGGGGCGTTCAAGAGCCGCGTCGACATTGGTTTTCAGCGCGATCTTCTTGCCGCCGCGCGTGCCTTCGTCGGCCGTGATAACCAGCTTGGCGGTGAAGTCGGCAATCCGACCGGCCAGAGAATCCGGCGAAAACCCGCCGAAGACTACCGAATGAATGGCGCCGATGCGCGCGCAAGCCAGCATCGCGATGGCCGCTTCGGGAATCATCGGCAGATAGATGGCTACACGATCGCCCTTGGTCACGCCAAGGTGCTTCAACGCGTTGGCAAACTTGCAGACCTCGGCGTGCAGTTCGCGATAGCTGATGCGACGCGACTCGTTCGGATCATCGCCTTCGAAAATGATCGCCGTTTTGTCACCACGCTCTGCCAGGTGACGGTCGAGACAGTTGGCCGTGACATTCAGCACGCCGTCTTCGTACCAGCGAATATGCAGATCTTTCGGATCAAACGACACATCGCTGATTTTGGTCGGCGCCTTGGTCCAGTCCAGCCGATGGGCAACGCCTGCCCAGAAACTGTCCGGGTCCTTGATCGACTCCGCGTAGAGCTTCTCGTAGTCCGCCTTACGCAGACGGGCGCTGGCGGCGAATTCGGGGTTGACCGGATAGAGCTTGGACATGAGAAGCCTCGCGTTTGGCCGGCTAAAAAAAGCCGGTAGGGAATCGTCATGGCGTCTCGCGCCACAGCCAGTGGCCGAGTGTAATACCGCTGATCGGTATGCTGTTGACGCGCGGCACAAGATTTCGCACCGTCAATGAACTCGTGTTTTTCATGCCGTATAAATGCAAAACGCAACAGCTCAAGCTGTTGCGTTTTGCGACACATGATGCGTTCAAGTGAATCGATACAGGCCAGACGAACAGCGCTCGTCAATGATGGCTAAGCCACCTCCGCGATCAGGCTCTCCTAAACAGGCCGATGATCACCAGCAAAACGATCGCGCCAATCATCGCATGGATGATGCTGGTGACGATCGGTCCGATGATCACGAAATGAACCCCCAGCGCCGGCAGCAGCCAGCCGGCCAGAAACGCACCGATGATGCCAACCACGATATTGCCCAGCAGGCCAAAGCCGAATCCGCGCACGATAAGTCCCGCCAGCCAACCCGCCATGGCGCCGATGAAAAGAAAAATAAGCAAGCCGTAACCGGTCATGGAAAACTCCACATTGGGCGAGGCAATAAGGATGGAAGCAGTGCCCCGAAACTGCTGAGCGCGGAGCATCCGGCTTTGACCGTGCAGCCGCTGTGATGGCCCGTTGCGGCCGCGGAACGGGAGTATCGGAGTTAATCGCGACCCAACGGGTTCTTGCCCTCGCGCAGGCGCTGCAGGTCGTAACTGGAAAGACTTTCGCTGCGCGCGCTGCCGGAAATTCGGGCTTGCGCAAAAGCCAGCACGGTGGCGAACGCGCCGACGATGCTGACAAACAGCCACCACGCCATCGCGCCGCTGCTATGGCGGGTAAAGCACAGCAACACGGCCAACAGCGTTATCGATAGCATCAACCAGCGCATGGCGAACCTCACTTCAAGCAACGCATTACGCCGCTCCCTAAGCGGCTGACCGCATCATAAACTGCTCGACCAGCGTTGCGCATGTGAGAACCAATCAGCGTTTCATCACCAACGGATAGTCGCCCCCAAGCCGTCGCAAGATGTCGCGAGGGCTGAGACGCTGTCCCGGCACTATGGCAGCTATGCCATACCAACCGACGGACGACGAACCGCAGCCGAACCTTTCTGCCGATAGCGTGGCCCCGCCAGCGCAAGCGGTGAAGGGACGCGGTGCTGCGTCAAACCCCGAGGGCCGCTTTGAAACTATTCGCCATCAGGCAGAAGACGACGGCTGGTCGCACACGCTGCTCGACGAAACGGCGTCACGCCCGCGCACCGAGGTTACCGAGGAACGCGCGCGCAGTGTGATCAGCCGAAACGACTCGCCCGACATCCACTTCACCCAGGCGATCAACCCCTATCGCGGCTGCGAGCATGGCTGTATTTACTGCTTTGCAAGGCCATCGCACAGTTATCTCAATCTGTCGCCGGGACTGGACTTTGAAACCAAGCTGCGTGCCAAGAGCAATCTTGCCCAGGTGTTGCGCATCGATCTGGCCAAACGCGGCTACGTCGTCAGCCCGATCAATATCGGCAGCAACACCGATCCCTATCAGCCGGTCGAAAAACGCTGGCAGCTGACCCGCGCCGCGCTGCAGGTGCTGGCCGAGTGCCGTCATCCTTGCACCATCGTGACCAAGAATGCGCTGGTCGAGCGCGACCTCGATATCCTGGTGCCGATGGCGCGTGAGAATCTGGTGCAGGTGTTTATCTCGGTCAACTCGCTGGATAACCATCTGGCCGCCAAACTCGAGCCGCGCGCCAGCGCGCCGCATCGTCGCATCAAGGCCATCCGTACGCTCACCGACGCGGGTGTCCCCGTTGGCGTGCTGATCGCGCCGATCATTCCCGCGCTCAACGATAAGGACATGGAAGCGGTGCTTGAGCAGGCGGCCGACGCCGGCGCGCGCTGCGCGGGTTACACCACGCTGCGCCTGCCGTACGAGCTGAAGGCGCTGTTCCGCGAATGGCTTGCCCTGCATGCGCCGCAGCGCGCCGACCACGTGATGAGCCTGGTGCAGCAGATGAACGGTGGCCGCGATTACGACAGCGATTTCTCCACCCGCATGCGCGGGCAGGGCGTCTTTGCCGACCTGCTTCGCCGCCGCTTCGATATCGCCAGCCGTCGCCACGGCTACGCGCGCTCGCGAGAACTCGTCCTCGATACCTCACGCTTCGTACCACCGCGAACGTCGTCGCCGCAGGGAGACCTGTTCTAAACGACGCGGCTTACTTCGACGCTGGCAGATATTTCTCGAACCAGCCCAGCGCGCGCTGCAGCACGTCGCGCTGATGTACGGGATCGACAAAATGATGGCCTTCGTTGGGATACACCACCAGCGACGTCGGCACGCCCTGCGCACGCAGCGCGTGCCACAGCTCGAACGACTGCGGCGCGGGGCATTCGGCATCGCGGTCGCCCACGACGATAAGCATGGGCGTTTTGATCTGCTTGACGTAGTTGATCGCCGAACTTTTCGCATAGACCGCCGGATCGTCGTACACCGACTTGCCGAAGAACGGGATCATCCACTGGTCGATCAGATTCTCGCCGTAGTAGCTCTGCCAGTTCGACACGCCCGCGCCCGCGACCACCGCGCGAAAACGCTGCGTCTGCGTGGGCGCGAACATGCTCATGAAGCCGCCGTAGCTCCAGCCGGTGAGGCCAAGCCGCTTGTCGTCGACCGGCAGCTTTTTCTCCACCGCATCGACGCCGGCCAGGGTATCGCGCAGGTCGCCATAGCCGAAGTCCTTGCGGTTGGCCTGCACAAACGCTTCGCCCTGGCCGAAGCTGCCGCGCGGGTTGGGCATCAGCACGAAGTACCCCAGCGTCGACAGCGGCGCTGAGCCAAAGCCGACCGAGGGCCAGCGTGGAATGGTTGCCGCAGATGGGCCGCCGTGCACCACCACGATCATCGGATACGACTTGCTGGCGTCGTAGCCGGCTGGATACAGCAGCCAGCCCTGCACACGTCGTCCTTCGTTGCTCCACTCGACCGATGCGGCCTTGCCCCACGCGGGCTTCAGCGCGGCGTTGATGGTAGTGACCGCCTTTGGCGCCGTGCTGCCGAGTGCACCCGCGTGCACCTCAGGCGCTTCGGCGAACGAGCTTTGCACGAACGCCAGCCGCCCGTGGTCACGCGTCAGCGAAAGCGCCATATCCGCACTGCCGTCGCCAATGCTGTCCGGCAGGTTGAACAGCACGCGCTCCTGCGCGGCCTTGTCGGTATCAACGCGATACTCGGCGACTTCGCTATCGCCGCCGCGCACCTGGGATACCAGCAGCTGCTGGCTGCTGTTCCAGCTTAGCCATGCCGGTGACACCGTGATGCCGGGTGTTAGGTTGGTCACGCTGCCGCCGCTAGCAGACACGGCGTAGATATCGCCGCCGGTCGAACCCTGATCGCTCATCAGGCCGCCGATAAACGCGATCCGCGAACCGTCCGGCGACCAGCGCGGCAGCGCGATCTGCAGGCCATGCAGATCACCGCTCACGCTGCCGGGATCGACCAGAACGGTGGGCGCGGCGTTCGCCTGCGCGTTCTGCACATACAGCTTGGCGATCCACCAGTTGTTATCACCCGGCGCTGGCGCCGAAACGTAAGCGATGCGCTGCCCGTCGGGCGACCAGCTGAATTCGTAGACGTAGCTGGCCGCGGGCGTCAGCATCTGCGGCACGCTGCCTGCGGCCGCGACGGTGGCCACGCGCTGCACCTCCAGTCCGTCCACACCGACCTCGCCCGAAGCGGGCTTGGCGGCCGACACGGCGCTGGCGCGACGGGTGGCACCTTCTACATAAAGAAAGGCCAGGCGGCTGCCGTCGCTCGACCAGCTCAGTGCCTGCGCGTTGCCGTTCAACGTCGTCAACACCGCCGGAGCGGTCTTGCCCTGCGCGTCGGCGAGCACGATCTGCGAGGCGTGGGTTTTGTCCTTGCGCTCGGCGCCATGGCAATCGGAGATATAGGCGAGATGACGCGAATCCGGCGCCCACGCGATCTCGTCCTGGCTGCAGCTCCCCGATTTGGCCGAGGGATCCGCGGCGCGCACGTGGCTGCCATCGGCGTTGGCGATCTGCACGCTCGGCTTGTCGTTGGACTCCACCACCCAGGCCAACTGGCGTCCGTCGGGCGAGAGCTGCGCGGCGTGGATCGACTTCACCTTGCCCAGCTGCGTCAGCACATCCTGGATCCGCGGATCGACGGTTGGCGCTTCGGCAAAGACGGCTGGTGCGGTTGCCAGGAAGGTCAGCAAGATGGCGGTGCGGAGACGGCAGGTCATGGCAGATCCTTCGGACGGTGATTTACCAACCTAGCAGCGCATCGGTTCTGATCCAAGTGACGGAAGTCCTGGTCAAACGTCGCGGATGGCCGGCCTCGCACTCTGCCGTTTACCGAACCATCCGCTCGGCGTCAGGCCGGCAGAGCACGATCGACTAAGGCGTGACCGGCGCCAGCATCAGGCTGGCCCGGCGTGCCGCTACGGCAGCTTTGAGCGCTGGCATGGCGGCCAGCGTGGCCCGCTCGCCTTCGAGAATGGCCTGGTTCTTTTGTTCGAAATCGGTGGCGCCGATGCCGGTGATATTCGGCCTGATGACGAAGTCCGCGCGAGCCAGCTCCTGCTTGCCCAGTTGCCGGCCCATGATGGTGATCGACTGGCCGACGATGTTGACCATGCCCTGCGGGTTGCTGCCGCTGGGCGTTGCCGAGATATCCACCGCAATCACGAAATCCGCGCCGAGCTGGCGCGCCGCGTCCACCGGCACCGGGCTGACCACGCCGCCATCGACATAGTGCTTGTCGCCGATCAGTACCGGCTCGAAAACGCCCGGAATACTGCTCGAAGCGCGCACGGCCTGGCCGGTATTGCCGCGCACGAACACCGTGCGCTCGCCGGTTTCCAGCTGCGTGGCCACGGCGGCAAACGGCAGCTTCAGCTCCTGGATCGCGCGGTGGTTCACCGCGGTGTTGATGTAGTCCTGCAGTTTCTGCCCCTGCACCAGACCGCCAGAGAAAATATGCACGTCGCGAATCTTCGCCTCGTCCAGCGCAAACGCCTGCTCCTGCAGCTGAAACGGATCCATGCCGGCGGCATACATCGAACCCACGACGCTGCCGGCACTGGTACCGGACACCATGTCCGGATGGATGCCGCTGGCCTCGAGCATCTTGATCACCCCGATATGCGCAAAGCCCTTTGCCGCACCGCCACCAAGGGCGAGGCCGATCTTCAGCTTCACTGGCGCTGCCGCGACAGCCGGCGGCGTGGGGATAGGTTTGCTGTGCCCGGCGCAGGCAGCCAGCATCAGCGTGGCGAGCAGAAGCAGGAGCGGGCGGCGGAGGGACATGATGATGTGTCGGCGAAGGGAAGGGAGATGCTGATCTCGAAAAGCGGCAAAGCCGTGGCAACCACGGGTGTTGCCGCTTGCGCGGTCGCGAAATGGATTGAGCGCTGTCGCGAACTTAGCTCTGCGCGCCGTCGGCGACGAGGTGATAGTGCGTGGCGACCTCGACCTCCTTCTTCGAACCCAGGAAGACCGGCACGCGCTGATGCAGCCCGGTGGGCTGCAGCGCCATGATGCGTTCGCGCCCGGTGGTGGCCGCGCCGCCGGCTTGTTCGATGATGAAAGCCATCGGGTTGGCCTCGTACATCAGGCGCAGCTTGCCGCCCTGCTTGAGGATCTTGGCGTCCAGCGGGTAATAAAACACGCCACCGCGGGTCACGATGCGGTGCACGTCGGCCACCATTGAAGCGACCCAGCGCATGTTGAAGTCCTTGCCGCGCGGGCCGGTGGTGCCGGCGAGCAGTTCGCCGATATAGCGCTGCATCGGCGGCTGCCAATGCCGTTGGTTGGACATGTTGATGGCGAACTCGGTGGCCTCCTCGGGAATGCGGATGCTGCGACGGCTGAGCATGAAGCTGCCGACTTCGCGCTCCAGGGTGAATTCGTGCGTGCCGTGACCAAAGGTCAGCACCAGGGTAGTCGCCGGACCGTAAACCACGTAGCCGGCGGCAAGCTGGGTTGTGCCTGGCTGCAAAAAGTGTTCGGCCTTGGGCTCGGTCACATCATCCGGGCAGCGCAGCACGGAGAAGATCGTGCCGACCGAAATATTGACGTCGATATTGGAGCTGCCGTCCAGCGGATCGAACAACAATAGATGGTTGCCCTTCGGATAGCCGTCCGGAATCTGCTGCGGGTCTTCCATCTCCTCGGACGCGCAGGCGGCGAGGTGGCCACCCCAGGCGTTGGCTTCGAGCAGGATCTCGTTGGAGATCACGTCGAGCTTTTTCTGCGCCTCACCCTGCACGTTGATGCTGCCGCCGTCGCTCTCACCGCCTTGCATGCCGAGCACGCCGCCGAGCGCGCCCTTGTTGGTCGCTACCGCAATGCGCTTGCAGGCGCGCGCGACCACTTCGATCAAGAGGGAGAGCTCGGCATTGATATGGCCGGCGCGGCGCTCCTCGATCAGGAACTGGATCAGCGAAATAGGTTTTATCGAGCTCGGTTTCATGGGGCAGCCAGGGTAAGCGAAGCACGCATTGTCCCGGCTCCGGCTGAACCGCGCCAGCCGTGTCGGCGCAACGTCGCAAATGATCAGGCCGTCGGCCCACTGCTGACATCACGTTGGCAGCAGGGGGCGGCCAAGCTGTGCATCCACCAGGGAGAAAACGCCATGCGCGATACGGTTTATTTTCTGATCTTCGACGGGTTTGCCGATTGGCAGGCGGCGCTGGCGCTGTGCGAGATTCGCCGCCCGGGCGACTGGCAGGTGCAAACGGTCGGCTTCTCGTCCGCCGCGGTGATGTCGATGGGTGGTCTCGCGGTGCAGCCCGACGTGTCGCTGGCGCAGATTGACCTGGCGCGTGCGGCCATGCTGATCGTGCCCGGCGGTCATCTCTGGCTGCGCGGTGAGGGCAGCGAAGCGGTGGCTGTTTTACGGGATGCGGGTGAGGCGGGCGTGCCCGTGGCCGGCATCGATACCGCCGTGGTGGCGCTGGGCCGTGCCGCTCTGCTCAACGACGTCCGCCATACCGGCAACTGGGCGGGTCAGATCGCGGGGCAGGTGGCCGACTATGCGGGCGAGTCGTTCTACGATGCCTCGGCGCTTGCCGCCAGCGACGGCGGCGTCATCACCGCCAGCCATCTGGGCAGCGTGGAGTTTGCCCACGACATCATTCGAGCCCTGCATCTTTACAGCCCCAGCGATCGTGAGCACTGGTACCGGCTGTTCAAGCACGCGCAGCTGCCGCCGTGGTGGGTGGGCGAAACGGTGATGGCCTGAGGTGGATATGATGAATTCGCCATGGCAGCGCCTGCTGAAGGCGTATCACCCGGTCTATCAACGCGGCCTGCTGATGGATGGGCTTTACACGTGGCCATCGGACAAGTCGCCGGATGCTGCTTCAGCGCCGACATCGCGCCCGAGCCGCCGCATGCTGCTGGTAGCGTTGACCGGGTGGCGCGCGATGCTGCCTGGCAGTGGCCGCGGCCATCCGCCTCGGCGATGATGAGCGCATGCGTCGTGCCGATCGTCTGTTCCTCATCATTCATGCCTTGCGCGGCCGGCGGACCGCCCTGCAGGCGCGCCAGCTTGCGCAGACGCTGGGCGTATCGCTGCGCACGGTCTATCGCGACGTGGCCGACCTGCAGTTGTCCGGCGTGCCGATCGAGGGTGAGGCCGGCGTCGGTTACGTGCTGCGCAAGGGCTCGGACATCCCACCGCTGATGTTCAACGCCGACGAGCTCGAAGCGCTGGTGGTCGGCACCCGCTTTGTCCGCGCCTTCGCCGGCGTGCGCCTGGCTGATAGCGCCAAGACCGCGCTGCTGAAGATCGAAGCCGTGTTGCCGCCGGAGCTACGCGAGCGCGCGGCGCATACGCGCATATTCGCACCGGTGTGGCGCGACCAGCATCAGTCCGATTTCGCGACGATGATCGACCGCCTGCATGCGGCGATCGTAGACGGTCACGTGCTGCAACTCGATTATCGCGACGAAAGCGGACGCGTCAGCGCGCGCCAGATCGAGCCGCTGTGCCTGTCGTTCTGGGGCGGTGCCTGGACGCTCGGTGCGTGGTGCCGGCTGCGCAAGGACTTTCGAAATTTCCGTCCCGACCGCATGGCCGCCTGCGCGCCGACCGGTGAGGTCTGCACGGAATCGGCCGAGCGAAGTCTGGCCAGCTATCTGCGAGCTGTGGGCGCCGGCATGATGGACATCAGCTAAGCCCCCTCGGGTCGACCGTCACGGTGCACCGTTGCGCGATCGCTAGTACGCTGGCACGCACTCAATCGCGAGGGCGGAATTGCATGCAACCCCATCATCCCCAGCTGCAGGTGGCGCCAGCCGATTTGCGACCGACCCAACTCACCGTGGGTTACGCCGAGGTCGCCGCCAAGCGCGCCGAGTGGGAAAAGCTCCCCAAGAAAAAGCGCAAGGAGCTGCTCAGCCGGCACTGGTTTCCCGGTGTGCTCGGCCCCGGTGGCAAGGTCTATATCGTCGACCATCATCATCTCGGCCTGGCGCTGATCGAGGAAAAGGTCGACAGCGTGCCGGTGCTGGTGCAGCGGGATTTTTCCTGGCTGGAGCCGGCCGTGTTCTGGCGCACCATGGAGT
>Ga0302302_1001460_pt1 | contig 14154 bp, 4 predicted proteins | sample III_Palsa_E1_3_FD_198766 | JGI IMG/M metagenome (GOLD analysis project Ga0302302, IMG submission 198766) | Peat permafrost microbial communities from Stordalen Mire near Abisko, Sweden - III_Palsa_E1_3 | ecosystem: Environmental > Terrestrial > Soil > Palsa > Peat permafrost | place: Sweden...
TTCGGGGCGTGGCGCCTGCGCTGTTCAGCCCGCTGGGAGATTTGGTTTGAGTTGGTCACGAAGAGGTTTTTTGAAGTCGCTGTCGCGGACGGCGCTGGTGCTTTCGCTTGAGGATGTCTTGAAGCTGGCGCGGCCTGCGCTTGGACAAGCACCCGCGCAACAAAAGCCGGCGGCGGGGATGGAGCGGCCTTCCTATGAGGCTCAGCCCAAGGCTGTGGCGCTGAACTCGCCGATTGCGGGGACGCCACTGGGGTTGAGCTTTGTGGATGTGGCGAAAGAGTCCGGGCTCAATGTGAAGACGATTTACGGCGGAGAACACAAGAATAAATATCTGCTTGAGACGACTGGCTGCGGGGTAGCCTTCTTCGACTATGACCAGGACGACTGGCTGGATATTTTTCTGGTGAATGGCTGGAGGCTGGAGGGTTTTCCAAAAGGGCAGGAGCCGGTGTGCCACTTATTCAAAAACAATCGCGATGGGACCTTCACGGATGTTACCGCCAAGTCGGGAATCACGCGCACTGGCTGGGGGCAGGGATGTTGCGTGGGCGACTATAACAACGATGGCTGGAATGACTTATTTATCAGTTACTACGGACAGAATGCGTTGTATCGGAACAACGGCAACGGAAGCTTCACGGATGTTACGAAGGAAGCGGGATTGCTGCAGGACAAGTTGCGGTGGAATTCGGGGTGCGCATTTCTGGACTACAACAAGGATGGGCATCTTGATTTGTTTGTCGGGAACTATATTGATTTCGATGTGAAGACGGCTCCGCTGCCAGAAGATGCAGGGTGCGCTTACAAGGGAATTACGGTTGCATGCGGGCCGCCGGGGTTGCTGGGTGGGAAGAATCTGCTGTATCGCAACAAGGGGGATGGGACGTTTGAGGATGTGAGCCAGAAGGCCGGCATGTGGGACACGATCGGGACGTATGCCTTGTCGGTTGCGGTGGGGGATTTGGACAACGATGGCTGGCCGGATATCTATGTGGCCAATGATTCGACGGCAGCGACTTACTACCAGAACCAGAAAGATGGGACATTCAAGGATATAGCGATCGAGGCGGGGATCGCGTATTCCCCTGATGGCAAGCCGCAGGCGGGCATGGGTGTTGCGCTTGGGGATTTCAATCGCGACGGGCTGCTGGATATCGTGAAGACAAATTTCGCCGGAGATACGGATTCGCTGTATATGAATCTGGGCGACGGGACTTTTGAGGATCACACCTATTTATCCGGGCTTGGCGTCAACACGCGCTATCTTGGATGGGGCGTCGGCTTTCTCGATATGGATAACGATGGATGGCTGGACATCCTTATTTCGAACGGGCATGTTTATCCCGAGGTGGATGGAACGCAGATTGACGCGCCTTATGCCGAGCACAAGTATCTCTATCGCAACTTGCGTAATGGACAATTCGAGGAAGTGACCAAGCTGGGCGGACCGGGGATCACGAACGCTGCGGCGGCAAGAGGCTGTGCGTTTGGGGATTACAACAATGATGGCCGCATCGATGTGGTGGTGAACTGCGTGAACAGCGGGCCGCAGTTGCTGCGCTGTGATTGGACCGCGGACACGACTCGAAACCGGAGCTGGATCAAGATTCGCACGGTGGGGACGAAGAGCAATCGTGCGGGGATCGGGGCACGGCTGGTGGTTACGGCGCAAACGGATCCCAAGAGCGCCAAGCCCATGGTGCAGATCGACGAAGTCAGGTCGGGTGGGAGCTATTACTCACAGAACGATCTGCGCGTGCATTTTGGACTGGACCAGGCGAAGAAGGTGGATTCGGTCGAGATTCGATGGCCTTCAGGGACGGTCGATACATGGAAGGACCTGGCGGTGAACCGGCTGTATGTCGTCCAGGAGGGTGGGAGGATTCTCAAGACGGACGAGTTTGGCGGGAATAAGAAGAAAGGTTAGGGGCCGTTTTGCCGCGTTGCCTGGCAGCCGCCCGGCGTTCTGGGGCGGGAACATTTCGGTCTTTAGATGCTGTCTGGCTTTGTTGACATGCTCTCCGCCTGCAAGTGGACGAGATTTGTGGCAAGCGATATTGTCTGACTTCGCAGAGAAACCGCAGGTCCTTCGACTGCGTTTGGCGCCAAGAACGCGCTAGACTCCGCTCAGGATGACAGCTCTTGTCGGGATTTGAACAGAGCCGGACAGCTTCTAGAGAAGAAGTTGAATCGAGGACCAGCCGAGGGCTAGATCAGGCAGGTCCTTGCCGCCGATGTTGATGGATTTCCTGGTCACAGGGACGGCGCCGAGATGCTTGTAGAACTCGACTGCCGCGTTCTCTTCCAGGGCCCAGACGACCATGCTCTTGAAGCCCTGAGCGTGGAGGGCAGCGGCGAGGGCGCGGACGAGGGCCCGGCCTGCGCCCTGGTTCTGGTTTTGCTGCAAGAGGTAGATGGCGTGGAGTTCGCCGTCATAGATGCCGATGGGTTCACGAATCGCTCCGCCGCTAATGAAGCCGAAGATGCGGGATTGATCTTTCTCCGGTTCGCTCTGCTCGGCTACGAAGATGTGATCGGTCTTTTCCTGGATGCGCTGCTGCCATCTTTGCAGGCCGTCTTCTACTTTCAGGGAGTCGATGTAGGCCTGGGGGATGATGCCCGGGTACGTAGTCTTCCAACTCTCGAGATGAACCTGGGCGATCTGGGCTGCGTCGCCGGATTGAGCGCGCCGGATTTGGAATTGCATGGGTAGGAATGTAGCACGGACCGGTGCGTGAGTTATTTCTAATCGTGGGTAGGATTCTCGGCCTATAATGGGACACTTCTCTAATTAGGAAAAAGTTTCTCTTAGCTTGCTGCGCTGAATCAGTTTCCTCAAGTCAACTTCAGGCCTGCTTCGTTATGCATGGTGTATCTCCGCGTTTTGGGGATGCGCGATGGCGCGACCTCGCGGGGTGAGGTCCTGGAGAGAACGTGCGCGGAGCGGGTTTGCGGATCGGCGTTGTGACGGGGCTGGCGGGTTTGCTCGGGTCTTTGCCTCTCTGTGTGGGGGTTGCTGCGGAGGGAATGGGGCAGGCGGCGGCGCGGGGCAGTCCGTCGCAATCCCACCTTAAGCGCGATGAGACCGCGTTGAAGGTGGGGCACCCAGTTGGGGCCGGGGCGGCAGAGCCAGCTCGGGTGCGGGCTGCACGGCGGTTTCTGGTTCGGCGGGGATTGCGCGCTGGGAGCGAAAGACGGAAGCAGATCCTTCGCTTTGCTCAGGATGACAAGAATTCTGTGTCGAATTCTCGGGCATCGAAGCTCACAACCAAGCTGGTGGCGGGTGATGCATCGCCTGAGAGTTCTACTGAGAGTTCGAGTGCGCCGGCTTGGACGGCTGTGGGGCCGGTGGGGGTGAATTCACTTTCGTATGGGCTGGTTACGGGGAGGGTTTCGGCGATTGCTTTGGACCCTTCGGATGCTACTGGGAACCATGTGATTGTGGGGACTACGGGCGGGGGGTTGTGGCAGAGCCAGAATGCCGCCGCAACGACGAGTTCAAGTGTGCAGTTCTTGCCGCTTACCGATGATCTTGGCGCGCTCAGTGGCGTGGTGAATGCGGGGATCAGCGTGGGTGCAGTCACTGTGCAGCCCGGGGCGACCGGAGTGGTGCTGGCGGGGCTGGGCGATCCCAACGATGCGCTGGATTCGTATTACGGAGCGGGGTTGCTGCGATCGACCGATGGTGGGCAGACTTGGTCGCTGATCGAGAAGACGATGGACCAGGAAGATGGGTTGGGGTTGCAGGACTACTGGTTTGTGGGGGAGGGGTTTGCGGGATTTGCGTGGAGCACGACGAATATCCAGCTGGTGGTTGCCGCGGTAAGCCAGGCGTATGAGGGGACGCTGGTGAATGCTGGGGAGAATGCGGCCAGTTATGAAGGGCTTTACTGGTCGAATGACGCGGGCGCTACGTGGCATCTGGGACGGATCACAGATCTGGATGGTGAGGATGTGCAGGGGCCGTTCGACGGGTTTGTGCTGCCGGATGGAAATGCTGCGACTTCGGTAGTGTGGAATCCGGTGCGGCAGGTGTTTGTGGCTGCGGTGCGATATCACGGGTATTACCAGTCGACCGATGGGATGAACTGGACGCAGATGCCTTTCTATCCCGATGGGCAGCCGGGGGCCGGGTTTACGGCGGGGAATTGCCCTACGGAGCCGGGTAGCGTGGGCGTGGCTGGGTGTCCGATTTTTCGCGGGAGCTTGGCGGTGAATCCGCAGACCGGAGACACGTTTGCGTGGTCGGTGGATGTGTTCAACCAGGACCAGGGGATATGGCAGGATCAGTGCGGACTGGTGGGCTTTGGGTCTGGAGCGAATTGTTCGAATCCGACGATGACGTTTGGGGTGCAGTTAGGGACGGCGGCGCTTGAGACCGCGGACGAAAACGGGGCGGCGACGATTGAGAACGGCGATTACAACCTGACGCTGGCCGCGGTGCCGTCGGGTCCCGGGGCGGGACAGGACACGCTGGTCTTTGCAGGAGACAACGATTTGTGGAAGTGCAGCCTGGCCAATAGCTGCACTTGGCGAAATACGACCAATTCGACAACGTGCATGAGCGCGCAGGTGGCGGAGTACCAGCATGGGTTTGCGTGGGACGCGGGGAATCCGCTGCTGCTGTATGTGGGGACGGACGGCGGGCTGTGGCGCTCAACGGATCAGGTGGGTGAGACGGGGTCGGTTTGTGCCGGGACGGATGCTGCGCATTGGCAGAATCTGAATGCGAGTCTTGGTTCGCTGGCGGAGGTAGATGCGCTGGCACAGAGCGCGAATACGGCGGCGACGATGCTGGCGGGTTTGGGGGCGAGTGGTTTTGCCGGGATTGTGAATGCTCCCTCGACGGCGGGCGATTGGAACGAGGTATTGGGCGGAGAGGGCGGCGCGGTGGTGATCGATCCCACCACGGCGCAGAACAGCTGGTATTCGAATAATGGGGCGGGGGTATCGATTTTTCACTGCACGTCCGGGACGGCTTGCACTGCAGCGGAGTTTGGGAGTGCGCCGGTTATTGGAGAGACGCAGGTTGAGAACGATGGGCTGTCAATGACGTATCCGGCGGAGTTTCGATTCGATGCTGTGGATCATACGCAGTTGCTGATTGGAACTTGCCGGGTTTGGCGAGGTCCGGCATCGGGAGTGGGATGGACGGCGGCGAATGCGATCTCGCCGATTCTGGATGGGACGGGCGGGACGGTCTGCAACGGCAATGCACTGATCCGGTCGATTGCGGTGCTCCCGGTGACGGGCGGCGATGAGGTGATTTACGTCGGGATGGCGGGAGCAGACGACGGCGGCGGGATAGTGGCTGGGCACGTGTTTTCAGCGACGGTTTCTTCGGCTGGCGTGGTGTCGAGCTGGACGGATTTGACGTATTCGCCGGTTACCAACAATGGGTTGGCCTTCAATGCGTTTGGACAGGATGTGAGCGGACTGTATGTGGATCCGCATGACGCAACGGGGGAGACGGTCTACGCGTCGATCTCGGGGTTTTCGAGCGCAGATGAGCCGGTGCAGAAGCTTTACCAGAGCACGGATGGGGGCGCGCATTGGACAACGATTGCCTCGAATCTGCCGAATGCTCCGGCGAATGCTGTGGTGGTGGATACGAACGATCCAAACACGGTGTATGTGGCGACCGATGTCGGGGTATATGACACGCGCACCGTGGGGAGTTGTGCCGCGGGTGGAGGGGCAGTTTGCTGGGCTCCGTATGGGACTGGATTACCGTTGGCCCCGGTAACGGCGCTGGTGATGACACCTGCGACAGCGACCAGCCAGGTGCTGACTGCGGGGACATATGGGCGAGGGATCTGGCAAATTCCGACGGCGACGGCTGGTGTGCCGGTAGCGACGGCTTCGGTCAGCCCAACTTCTCTCACTTTTGGGAGCCGGACGGTGGGCACGACGAGCGCTGTCCAGGTGGTGACGGTGAAGGCTACGGGGACGGCGCCGCTGTCAATTTCGAGTGTGGGGATGACGGGGAGCGCGGCGGCGGACTATAGCGAAACGGACAACTGCGCGGGAACGACGGTGGCGAAGAATGCAAGCTGCCAGTTGACCGTGAGTTTTACGCCGACGGAGACAGGCAGCCGGAGCGGAACGATGGCGATCAACGCCAATGTGGCGGGCGGTGAGCTGCTGGTTCCGCTTACGGGGACGGGGTTGGCTACCGGCAACCTGACGCTGCTGCCGACGAGTCTGAGCTTTGGAACGCAGCAGGTGGGGACGACCTCGGCGGCGCAGACTCTCAACCTGCAGAATGTGGGTGGGAGCCCAGTTTCTCTCAGTGGAATCGTTGTGACTGCGCCCTTTGTGAAGACGAACGATACCTGCGGGGGTTCTTTGGCGGCGGGATCGGCTTGCGCGGTGGCGGTGGACTTCGCGCCCACGCAGGCGGGATCAGCGACGGGGAGTTTCACGGTGACGGACAGTCTTGGAACGCAGTCCGCCGCGCTGAGCGGCACGGGGTTGCTCGGCGCGACGGATACGCTATCGACGACGAGCCTGACATTTCCTGCGACGGTGGTGGGGCAGAGTGCGACGCCGATGACGGTGACAATTACCAATAGCGGCGGCTTGCCGCTGACGGGCATTGGAACTTCGGTGACGAGTGCGGCGGGAAATCTGGATTTTACGGCAGTGGACAATTGCGGGAGCCAGTTGGCGGCGAATTCTTCTTGCACCATCACGGTCGGATTCGCGCCGAGTGTCGCGACAGGAGAATCCGCGACGCTGACAATTTCCGATGCGCTGCGATCTCAGTCGGTCCATCTGAGCGGCCGCGGGGTTGCTCCACCTAAGATCAGTTTGAATCCTGCCACGATGCTGTTTGGCAGCGAGGAGATCAACACTGCAACCGCTGCGAAGACGTTGACGATTTCCAACACCGGTGGGGCGCCGCTGGGGCAGCCGAGCTTTTCGATCTCGGGAGCGGGATCAACAAGTTTCGCGGTGGGCACGAGCACCTGTGGAGCAAGCGTGGCGGCGGGAGGATCCTGTACCTTGCAGGTCATTTTCACTCCACTTTCCGTGGGAGGGATTACCGCGACGCTGACGGTGGGAACGACGACGACAGGAGTGGCGGCGCAATCGACAACCCTGAGCGGGACGGGGCTTTCGCCGCCGATGCTGGGAGTTTCTCCGACTTCGGTGAGCCTTGGGACGGTGGTGGTGGGGTTCTCGAGCAATGCGTACACGGTACAGGTGACGAACATCGGGCAGGTGACGATGACGGAGCCAACGTTTGCTGTCGGCGGAATCACGGGGCCGAATGGCGCGCAGGCTGGGGATTTTGCGCTGAGTCCGCCGGGGGATATTGCAGCATGCACTGGATCGTTGGCTCCTGGAGCAAGCTGCAATATCCAGGTGACGTTTTCGCCATCGGTCGTGGGAACGGAGAGCGCGACGCTGACGGTCACCGGGAGCAATGCGATTCCGGTGACAACGACGGTTAACCTGACGGGAACGGGATCGCCTCCGATCATTCTGCAATCGAGCGTTGCGGAGTTGGATTTTCCTACAGCGGCAGTAGGAACGACGACTGCTCCGCTCACATTCACGATCAGCAACCTGGGCAAGCAGACGGCGAATCATTTCACGTTGACGTTGACGGGGCCCTACGCGCTGGCTCCCGCGCTGACGACATGCGCCGCGAATCTAGTGGCGGATACCTCCTGTTCGGTGGGAGTGAGCTTTTCGCCTACAGCGAGTGGGAACCAACCGGGCGCGCTGACGGCAACGGTGAGCAACCTGTCCGTGGCACCGGTGGTGGTTCCGCTGGACGGGAGTGGGGTCGCGATCGGAGGGATTGTGTCGAATCCGACGCAGATGACGTTTGGAAGCGTGGTGGTGGGTACGGCAGCGACTACGCAGACTTTGACGGTGACGAATTCCGGCGAGGCGACGCTCGCGGGGTTGGCGATTGCGGCTACGGGAGATTTCAGCATTGTCGGGAACTCGTGCGCGGCGACTTTGGCGGCGGGTGCGAGCTGCACAACGGGGGTGGGATTTACGCCTTCGGCGAATGGGATTCGGAGTGGAACGCTGACGATTCAAAGCGATTCCGCGGGAGTGGCGCCGGCTGTGGTGCCGCTTACCGGGAACGGGATACAGGCGGGTTCGATGATGGCGAGCCCGACGGTGCTGAGCTTTGGCGCAGAGACGGTTGGCTTGACGAGTCCGGCGCAGACGGTGACGGTGAGCAATGGTGGAGCGACGACACTGGCGGGGTTGCAATTCGCATTGGCTGGAGATTTCAGCTTTACGCAGAATGGATGCGGAACGCAGCTTGCGAGCGGAGCGATGTGCGCGTTTTCGGTGACGTTTTCCCCTACTGTGCCGGGAACGCGAATCGGGACCGTGACCATTCAATCGTCGGCTGCTGGGTTCACGAATTTTGTGGTGGGATTGACTGGGACGGGACTGCCCACGGCCCAGCTGGCGGTAACTCCCGACCAACTGTCGTTTGGATCTGTGGCGGTTGGGGAGAATAGCGCGCCGTTGCAACTTACGGTGACGAACGGGGGTACAGGGACGTTGGAGGGGCTCTCGTTTGGAACGTCAGCGCCATTCAGCGTGGGGTCGGGGAGTTGCGGGAGCAACCTTTCAGCGGGTGGGAGCTGTAGTGTCCCGGTGATCTTTGAGCCGGTGCTGGGGGGAATTCAAAACGGGACGGTGGCTGTCTCTACGACGAGCCTGGGTGTACCGGCGGTCAAGGTGGCTGTCATGGGAACGGGGTTGTTGCCTGCCTCGCTGAGCTTGAGTCCCGCGACGCTGAGTTTTCCGGGTACGGGGATCGGAGTTTCGAGCTCTGCCCAGATAGTGACCGTTTCCAACCCTGGTGGGTTGCCTTTGGCGGGGTTGAGCTTTGCCATCGTTGGGGTGGCTGCCGGGGACTTTGATGCGAGTTCGGCAAACTGTGCCCAGACGCTGGCGGGGGGCGGGAGTTGCTCAGTTTCTGTGACCTTCAAACCGACGGTTGTCGGCGGACGGGAGGCGTCGTTGACCGCATCAAGCACGACGAAGGGCGTATCCAATCTGCCTCTCTCGGCGACGGCGAATTTGATTGGGACGGGTCTGACGGCCGCCGCATTGAGCACGACTCCCGCCCAGTTGACGTTTGCTGCGACCCAGATTGGGTTGGTAAGTGGAACGCAGCTGGTGACGGTGGTGAATTCGGGGCAATCTGGGATTACCGATCTGGAGCTCACTGCGACTCCGGGATTTGGGGTGGACCCCACGAAAACAACCTGCACGGCGAGTCTGGTTGGCGGCGGGAGTTGCACCGCGGGTGTACTCTTTGCGCCGACAGCGGGAGGAGCTTACTCAGGATCGCTCACGGCGAGCTCTATCCTTTCTGGAGCGTCGCCGGCTACGACTGCGCTCAGCGGGACGGGTGCGTTGCCGGCAGGAGTCGAGACTTCGCCGCTGGCGGTGGTGCAGTTTGGAACAACCGGGGTTGGTCAGGCGGGACAGCCGGTGCCGGTCACGATTACCAACCCTGGAACTGTCACATCCTTGACGGGTCTGAGCCTGGCGGTGGATGCGACGGGAATGGCGAATGGGTTCGGGTTGAGTGGAAGCACATGCACAGCGACACTGGCTGCGGGTGCGAGCTGCATGGTCAATGTCACGTTTGTGCCCACAGCGCCGGGAAGTCTGTCGGGGACATTGGCGATTACGAGCGGCAATGGCGGCAATCCTGCAAGCCTGCAACTGGAAGGGATTGGATTCGATTTTCAGTTTGTGATCACGGGCGCGAATTCGGCGACTGTAACCCAGGGACAGACGGCTTATTACACGCTTGCTCTAACAACACTGGGAGGATCGAATGGCGCGTCAGGGGCCAATTTCAGTTTTCAATGCGGAACATTGCCTGCGAATGCGTTCTGTGTTTTCAATCCGGCACAGTTAGGGGTATTGCCAACCCATGTAACCGGCAACGTAACGCTTGGAATTGCTACCGGGGCGCCATCGGTGGCTTCGCGAGGTGGAGTTCGAGCATGGAACAGGCAGGTGCTGTATGTATGTGGAGTATTGGCTATACCACTTGGTTGGTGGCGACGGAGGTCACGACTCAAGATAGGGCTGCTGTTCGTAGTGTCGATAGGATTGGTGAGCGGCGCTGGTAGTTGCGCATCCTCTGGAGGGTCTGGCGGGCAACTCCACTTAGGAGGAGGAACGCCGACGGGTAGTTATACGGCTACAGTGACTGCGAGCGCGAATGGGGTGACGCATAGTTCTGTCGTGACGCTGGTGGTCAACTAGGAACGACCTGAATTTTGCATGCAGGGCCTGCAGTTGCGATGGTTATCAGTTTGGCCTGCGCGTCTGCATCCACCGTCGAGCATTTCCTACGCCAAGAAGTGGGCAACCACACAGCACGCGTAATGCGGGCTGACTGTACGCAGCGAAGCTCAGATAGGAAGACCTCGACGCGGATGATGGCTCATTCTCACTCAAATCTTAGATGTTCAAATGAGAGCAAAAACGCGCTCTTTCAGAATTGGTGATATCGACTTATCCACAGGAATCGGATATTCTGAGGTCTATGGCAATTGACAATATCATCGCTCAACTAGATGCGGAGATTGCGCGGCTTGAACACGTGCGCAATCTTCTTTCGGCGACTGGCAAGGTAGAAGCCAAGATTACCGCCGTTAAAGGGAAGCCCACCCGAAAGACGCGTGGCAAGGCCAAGGCCGCAACTAAAGGTAAGACCGGAGCGAAGCGCATACTTAGCCCTGAGGCGCGCAAGGCCATTGCAGACGCGCAACGCAGGCGCTGGGCTGCACAGAAAGCAAAGAGCAAGGCTTAGAGATTTCTACAAAAGGATTTGCGTAAGTCGCGAATCGATTGTCGCTAATGCAAGTTTGGGACAGACCGTGATGAGTCACCAGAAGCTGTCTCACATAAGCCTTTTCTGCTTCGGCGAAGAACCTGAGGCCCGCCTTGATTGCTGCGGGTTTCATTCGAGGCGGTTCGGGCTTCGGGTTGTTTTATGAGACAGCTTCTGCGGCCTGTTCACTGCTTGCGGAGCACGCTAATAAAGCGCGGTAAGTTGGGCCGCTAGAAGCTATCCGGCATTGTTGACAAGCTCTCTGCCTGCTCGGGGATGAGATTTGTAACAAGAGATATTGTCTGACTTCGCAGAAACCGCAGGTCCTTCGGTTACGTTTGGCGTAAAAGGCGCGCCAAACTGCGCTCAGGATGACAGCTCTTGTTGAGATTTCAACAAAGCCAGATGGCTGCCAGCCAATTGGGGTCGGAATAGCTGTACTGTGTTAGGGATGTTTGCATGCGGATAACAATCGATCTGCTCGTGAATCTATAACAAGCTGTCCGTCCCAGATTACTAAGGTACTGAAATTCGTCAAGGTTTGAATAAGTCCGTGCTCGATCTCCGCAACTACGATCGGGGGTCGCGGAGGATAGAGATGGTCCGACGCGTGCACAGCGGCAGTGTTGGAGTGCGAGACGGCTACCAGAACTCTACCGCTCGGACCTGAGGCGGGCCGGAATGGCCGTCGATCACCTGAGTCTCGATGACTGCCTCCATGTTCATGGTGCGCCAGTTGGCGGGCGCTTTCTGGAGCAGGGCGTCCAGGTCGGTGGGATTGGAGATGAGTTCCCCTGCGGCTTCGGTGCCTTCTTCGGAGATGCCGGCCGCGATAACTACGGGCTGACCAGTCAGGGAATCTCGGTAACGGGCGACGATGGCGTAGTCGCGGGCCAGTTTTTCGTAGGGAAGGTCCCAAGCAGTGAACCATTGAGTCTTGGCGCCGCTCTTGCGGTCCTGTTTTCGGTCCACGATGAAGGCGTTGCCGTCGATGGAGTCGAATCCGAAGCGCAGGTCCCGGGTGAGCCGCATGGTCCAGAGGTTGTCGAAAGCACCGATCAGAACGGCCGGTCCTTCGCGGAGCTGAGAGAAGCCTGCCTCAGAGGCGGCGGAGACGCGGAAGGACTTGTTCTGGCGTTCGAGGACGTCGGTCATGCGGGTGAGGGTGACGACGTCGGCAAGGGCGAAGAGTCCGGACTGGCGGAGACGGAAGTAGAGTGGTTCGGCGAGCTTAGGGTGCTGGATGGCCTGGGCGGGGTCGGTGTCACCACTGGAGTCGCGGGCGGGTTCCCCAAGGCAGAAGGTGACGGTGGCGGGGCCGGCGGTCATGGGTTGCCAGAAATCGTCAACGGCCTGTTTGGCGGGGACGGGGATCGGAATATTGGATTGGCGGTAGGCGCGGTACCAGTAGCCTCCAGCCATGCCGAGGAGCAGGGTCACCAAAACCAGAAGCAAGGTCAGGACGGGGTGAGCACCGTGGTGAACGGTGGTCTCGTGGCGGGTGACAACGGAAGGTTGAGGGACGGATGTCGCAACCGGAAGCTGGGTCGCGGGCGTCTTTGAAGCAGGCGGGGGGAGAGCCTGGGGTGGGCTAGCCGGCTCGGCCCAGCGCAGAAAGACCGGTACGTAGGAACCGGTGGGAAGCTCGATGCGAATCTCGTCACTGTGGGCTGGGTCGTAATAGTACTGAGCGAGACGCTTGCGGATCTCTCCCGCAGTGACGCGGACGACGGGGTCGGCGTTGGCATCGTAGCCGGGAGGGCGGCCGAAGACTTCCATACCGATGGAGCGTTCTTTGACCTGGTCGGCGTTGCCCTCGAGAGTCTGCTCAACTACGAATCGCAGGAGGGCTGGGTAACGTTTGCTCTGGAAGAAAAGCGGATGGACGAGTAGCAGCTCCAGTTGAGAGAGAATTGCGGTTTTATCCGCCTGCGATTGCGGCCCCCATGGTTCGAGGACGGCGCGGGCAGGCCGCGAGCCGGGAGTTCCGACAGTGTCGGTCTCTGAAGTCTGTTGAAAAGGGGCTTCCACTCGTTCGATTTGCTCCGAGACCGTATGATACGTAGCACTTCCGCCGGCTGTCCACGGTTGAAAGCGGGAAAGTTGCAGTTTTACGTAGACTTGGCCGAAAAGCCTATGGTTTATGGGGAATTCTGAAAGCCCTGAGGCAGCGTGGAAGGGCGATACGTCTCCCTCTTGCAGGTATGGAACCCCGCACGCTACCCGATGGAACTTGTAGAACTGTGTGGGTTGACTAGGATCAAGCTGTACTTCACTGGGACCTCCGCGGTGAAGGTTAGCAGGAAAAGTTAGCAATCGATTCCTTGAACAGTCTGGTCAGCAATTTGGATGCTTAGCCGAAGCAGCGGTCTGTTTCCGACAAAAGTATCCGCCGGGGTGGCAAGTCGGGTGTGGGGAAGAGGAGCCCCGCGCAAGGCGTTGAGGAATTTGATGGTTCTCTGGCACTGCTAAGGACGGCTAGGCCGCTTGCCTCACTATGATGGCAGGCGGCATTTTCTTTTCCCGCCATTCTTGCGCATGATCTTCCCATGTCTCTGGGGCGAGACCAGGGGCACCCACTTTTCGGGATTAAAGCATATTAGGTAATACCGTGGTCCCGTCAGATTGGCTGAGAGTGGCCGTTCCTTGCCACCCCACAGACGTGGACCTATCCGTGGGGACCCCGGAGATAGAACGACCACGCGAGCTTCCGTTATTCGGCCTACACCTTTACCGAGCATGCTTCTAGCGGCTTCCCATAGAGAAGACTACGTTGATGGTGGTTTCTACCTCCACGGGCTCGTGGTTGAGCAGGTAGGGGCGGTAGCGCCATGTCTTCACCGCATCGATGGCGGCCTGGGTCAGCATGGGATGGCCGCTGAGGACGCGCAGATTTTCGATTGTGCCCGATTTGGAGATGGTGGCGGCGAGGACAACTGTGCCTGAAACTCCCACGGTGCGGGCTATGGCTGGGTAGGCGGGCCTTGTCCGGTGAAGGATGTAGCCATCGATGACGCCGCCTGAAATGGGGACGCTGCGGGGTTGCGCAGGGTGCACCGCGGGGGGCGGATCGGTATGGAAGGGCGCGGTGGACGGTATGGCTGAGCCGACGACACCGTCCGGCATCGCGCTTAGGTCGGGCGACGATTGCAAGGGCGGGACAGGGTCGGTGTTGATTCCTGTGGGAATGATGACGGGAGCAGCATAGGGGTTACGCAGCGAGACCGTCGGGGTGGAGGCCGCCTGGATACTGCGGGGTTGCGGCAGAGCGGCCAGCGCCGGTGGTGGTGCGTAGAGTGCGCGCTGAAGAA